>Ga0102593_1003225_pt1 | contig 10914 bp, 10 predicted proteins | sample AraplaCol_mMS_r2_2_FD_76862 | JGI IMG/M metagenome (GOLD analysis project Ga0102593, IMG submission 76862) | Arabidopsis root microbial communities from North Carolina, USA - plate scrape MF_Col_mMS_r2 (SPADES assembly) (version 2) | ecosystem: Host-associated > Plants > Roots > Endosphere...
GCGCGATGCCGACGCGGGCCGCTACGTGCATTGGGGCGCCACGAGCCAGGACATCATCGACACGGCGCTGGTACTGCAACTGACCGACGCGCTGCAGGCCATCGACGCCAACCTGCTGCAACTGGGCGACGCGTGCGCCGCGCTGGCATCGGCGCACCGGGCCACCCCGATGGTGGCGCGCACCTGGCTACAGCACGCGCTGCCGGCAACGTTCGGCCTCAAGGCCGCCGGCTGGCTGGATGCCGTGCGCCGCGACCTGGCGCGCGTGGATCAGGCCCGTGACCACGTACGCGTGCTGCAGTTTGGCGGCGCGGCCGGCACGCTGGCGAGCCTTGGTGACGATGCCCCGGCCGTGGCCGCGCATTTCGCGCGCGCACTGCAATTGCAGGCGCCCGTGCTGCCATGGCACGCCCACCGCGACCGCCTGGTGGAAGTGGCTACCACGCTGGGCATGGTCACCGGCACCCTGGGCAAGATGGCGCGCGACATCTCGCTGCTGATGCAGACCGACGTCGGCGAAGCCTTCGAGCCCGCCGGCGAAGGCCGCGGCGGCTCCTCGACCATGCCGCACAAGCGCAACCCGGTCGCGGCCGCAAGCGCGCTTGGCGCGGCCACCATGGCGCCGCAGCTCGCCGCCACGATTTTCGCCGCGCAGGTGCAGGACCACGAGCGCAGCGCCGGGCCCTGGCACGCCGAATGGCCGACGCTGCCGCAACTGATGCTGGTTGCGTCCGGCGCGCTTGCCGCCATCGTCGACATCGCCGAGGGCCTCGATGTCGATGCCGCGCGCATGCGCAGCAACCTCGATGCGACGCATGGCCTGATCATGGCGGAAGCGGTCACGTTTGCGTTGGCCGACAAGATCGGCAAGAGCGACGCGCATCACCTGATCGAGGCCGCGAGCAAGCGCGCGGTCGCCGAGAAGAAGCATCTGCGCGAGGTGCTGTCGGCCGATTCGCAGGTCACCGCGCATCTGACGCCGGAAAAAATTGCGGCATTGTTCGAGCCGATGGCCTATCAAGGGGCTTCACAGGCCTTGATCGACCGCCTGCTCGACAGCCTTGAGCGTGAATAGATACGGAGACGCCGCATGCCCATGATCGATGCCGACGGTTGCCTGCTCAACGTCTCCGTCGAGGGCCGCGACGGCGGGCCGACCCTGATGCTCTCCAACTCGCTCGGCTGCACGCTGCAGATGTGGGAGCCGCAGATGAAGGCGCTGACGCAGGTGTTCCGCGTCATCCGCTACGACCGCCGCGGCCACGGCAAGTCGACCGTAGCCCCCGGCCCCTACACGATGGAGCGCTTTGGCCGCGACGTGCTCGCGATCCTCGACGACCTCAATATCGAGAAGGTGCATTGGTGCGGCCTGTCGATGGGCGGCATGGTCGGGCAATGGCTGGGCGCCAATGCACCGGAGCGTTTCGGCAAGCTGATCCTCGCCAACACCTCCTGCTACTATGCAGAGCCGACCAAATGGCTGGAGCGCATCGACGCCGTGAAGAAAGGCGGCATCGCGGCGGTCGCCGATGCCGTGCTCGGCGGCTGGCTCACCCAGGATTTCCGCGAGCGCGAGCCCGAGATCACCGCGCGGATGAAATCGATGCTGCTGGCCTCCCCGGTCGAGGGCTACCTCGCCTGCTGCGAGGCGCTGTCCACGCTCGACCAGCGCGCGCTGCTACCGAAAATCAAGAGCCCGACATTGGTGATCGCCGGCCGTCACGACATGGCGACGCCGATCTCCGCGGGCGAGCTGATCCGCTCCGGCATTCCCGGCGCCAGCATGACCATCATCGACGCCGCCCACATTTCCAACGTCGAGCAGCCGCACGCATTCACGGATGCGGTGGTGGGATTTTTGACGCAGCGCTAGCTGCAACAACCGTCATTGCGAGGAGCGCAGCGACGAAGCAATCCAGAGATACCTCCGCGGAAGCACTCTGGATTGCTTCGCTACGCTCGCAATGACGAAGGAGGACACCATGGACGACCAGAAGCGCCGCGATGCCGGCATGAATGTGCGCCGAAAGGTGCTGGGCAATGCCTGGGTCGACAAGTCGATCGCCAACCGCAATGCGTTCAACACCGATTTCCAGGACCTGATCACGCGCTATGCCTGGGGCGAGATCTGGACGCGGCCGCATTTCGACGAGCGCACGCGGCGCGTGCTCGTGATCGGCACCATGGTCGCGCTCGGCCAATGGGACGAATTCCGCCTGCATGTGCGTGCGGCGCTCGCCGAGGGCGGCTTCACACCCGAAGACATCAAGGAGATCCTGCTGCAGCAGGCGATCTATTGCGGCGTGCCCGCGGCGAATCACGCCGTGAAGGAAGCCTCAGCGATTGTGCAGGAGCTCGGCCTGCTCAAGACCTAGCGGCTCGGCGGTTTGAACGGTCTTTGGCGCCGCCGCGGGCCGCTCGATCAGCATCACGATCGCGGCGCCCAGCAGCAGCAGAAGCTCGGTGGCATGCAGGCGCAGGGCGGCCATCTCGCCGACCTTCGAGGCCATCACCATGCTCGCGAACGAGATCAGGCTGCCGAGCGCCAGCGCAATGGCGAGCGCCTCGTCGCTGCCGCCGTTGCGGCGGACGCGGGGAATGCAGAGCAGCACGAGATAGATCGCGAAGAACGCAACGACGGTCAGGCGTCCGAGCGCCAGCAGCCAGGCCGCGCGTACGGTATCCATCCCCGCCATCTGGAGATGGTCGCTGAGGTACAGCGCCACTGCGACACTGGGCCGTTCGTAGAGGCCGTGCACCGGTGAAACAAAGATGTTGAAGGCCACCAGCGCCCAGGCCGGGATGAAATAGGCCGCCAGCAGCGCACCATTGACCGTGTCGATCCGCCAATTCCTGAACATGCCGCTTCCCGCTTCGCCTGCCACGCGCCTTCGTTGGGAAGGCTTTGCGGGGAGCTAACTCGCATCAGACTGTGGCGGCAATTTAAACCCTTTGTTTACCTTAACTGGCCGGGCCCGATTTCCATCATTCCGGGATGGTGCGTTGGCACCAGGCCCGGAATCTCGAGATTCCGGGCCTGGTTCTCTGAGCCGCCCCGGAATGACGGCAAACAAAGAAAAAGACCCCGCCTTTCGGCGGGGCCCTCCTCACTCCCTTGGCTTGGGCTTCCCAAACTATTCGTCCTGATTGCGCTGGCCGCCCTGCTGCTGGCCGGGGCGATCGCCCTGGCGCATCGGGTCCTGCTGCTGCTGTCCGGGTTTCTGGCCGCCGCCCTGCTGCTGCGGGTTGCGCTGGCCGGGGTTCTGACTCTGCTGGCCCGGATTCTGGTTCTGCTGCTTCGTCATTCGGGGAAACTCCCTTGTTGGACGTCAGAGCCGGGCTAACGGCCGGCAACCATTTTGGTTGCCCTGCGGAACCCGGTTCCTCGCAGGTGCGGAACCGGACGGCGACGTCCGGTGCCAAATGAATCTGTACAAGCCTTTATGCCGAGCCCTGGCCAGTTGCAGCCGCCAGTTCCGTCCTGTTACAAAACGGGAAGAATGCTAGGGGCTGCCGGGGCCCGAAAGAAACTCAACTCACTCCCTCAAGAGCTCCCTTCGAGCCCGCGTCAGGTTTGGTAACGGCAGCGCATGGATTATTTCGCCCAGCAGCTCATCAACGGCCTCGTGCTCGGCTCCATCTACGGCCTGATCGCGATCGGCTACACGATGGTCTACGGCATCGTCGGCATGATCAATTTCGCCCATGGCGACGTCTTCATGATCGGCGGCTTCATCGCCCTGATCACCTTCCTGATCCTGATCTCGTTCGGCCTCACCGCGATCCCCGTGATCCTGCTGGTGGTGCTGCTGGTCTCGATGGCGATCACGGCGCTCTATGGCTGGACCATCGAGCGCATCGCCTACCGGCCGCTGCGACATTCCTTCCGCCTCGCCCCGATGCTGTCGGCGATCGGCATGTCCTTCGTGCTGACCAATTATTCGCAAGTGGCGCAGGGCGCGCGCGTCAAGCCGATCCCGCCCTTCATCACCGGCGGCTACACCCTGCATGAGAGCAACGATGGCTTCGTCATCCAGCTCTCCAACATCCAGATCATGGTGGTCGTCACCACCGTCGTGCTGCTCGCACTCTTCACCTGGCTGGTGTCGCGTACCCGGCTCGGGCGCGACATGCGCGCCTGCGAGCAGGACCAGACCATGGCCGCACTGCTCGGCGTCGACGTCGATCGCACCATCTCCATGACTTTCGTGATCGGCGCGGCGCTGGCCGCGGTCGCCGGCCTGATGTACCTGCTTTATTACGGGACGGTCGATTTCTTCATGGGCTTCGTCGCCGGCATCAAGGCCTTCACCGCCGCCGTGCTCGGCGGCATCGGCTCGCTGCCGGGCGCCATGCTCGGCGGGCTCGCGATCGGCCTGATCGAGACGTTCTGGTCGGCCTATTTCTCGGTCGAGTACAAGGACGTCGCGGCGTTCTCGATCCTGATCGTCGTGCTGATCTTCATGCCGACCGGCCTGCTCGGCCGTCCCGAAGTCGAAAAAGTCTGACGGACGCGCGCGTGACAGCTCCCTCGACCCATACGGCCAAACCTGCAACGGGCATCGTTGCCCTCCTCAAGACCGCCTTCATCAACGCCCTGATCGCGCTGGTGCTGTTCTCGCTGATGGTCGGCATCCGCACCGAGGCGGGCCACGACGGCCAGCTCACCTACTGGACGCGTTTCGGCGAGCTCGCATCCCTCGTCGCCATCGTGTTCGGCGGCTCGATCGTGATCGAGTTGTTCCGGCAATGGATCGGCCCTAGCGGTACCGAGAAGCTGGTGCCGCCGTCGGTACAGAGCGGCCTGTCGTTCCTCGGCCGCTATCTCGCGCCCGCGCTGCTGATCTTCACGCTGCTGGTGCCGGTGATCTTCTATAACCAGCGCTACATCCTCGACCTCGCGATCCTCGTGCTGACCTATGTCATGCTGGGCTGGGGATTGAACGTCGTGGTCGGGCTCGCCGGCCTGCTCGATCTCGGCTACGTCGCCTTTTACGCGGTCGGCGCCTATTCCTACGGCCTGCTCGCCACCAATTTCGGCTGGTCGTTCTGGATCTGCCTGCCGCTCGCCGGCATCCTCGCCGCGTTCTGGGGCGTGCTGCTCGGCTTTCCGGTGCTGCGGCTGCGCGGCGACTACCTCGCGATCGTGACGCTGGCCTTCGGCGAGATCATCCGCCTCGTCATCATCAACTGGCAGGACCTGACCGGCGGCCCCAACGGCGTCTCGGGCATTCCCCGCCCCTCCTTCTTCGGCATCCCGCTCGACAACAGCGACGACGGCCTCGCTGCAAAGCTCGGCATCGAATATTCGCCGACCCACCGCATCGTCTTCCTGTTCTATCTGATCCTGGCGCTGGCGCTGCTGACCAACTGGGTGACGATCCGCTTGCGCCGTCTGCCGATCGGCCGCGCCTGGGAAGCCTTGCGCGAGGACGAGGTCGCCTGCCGCGCGCTCGGCATCAACACCACGACCACGAAGCTCACCGCATTCGCGACCGGCGCCATGTTCGGCGGCTTCGCCGGCGCGTTCTTCGCGACACGCCAGGGCTTCATCAGCCCGGAATCCTTCACCTTCCAGGAATCGGCGCTGGTGCTCGCCATCGTCGTGCTCGGCGGCATGGGCTCGCAGCTCGGCGTCGCACTTGCCGCACTCGCCATGATCGGCGGCTTCGAATTGTTCCGGAGCCTCGAGGGCTACCGCATGCTGGTGTTCGGCATGGCCATGGTGCTGATCATGATCTGGCGGCCGCGCGGCCTGATCGGCCATCGCGCGCCGACCGTGTATCTGACCAAGGCCAAGGCGATCTCCTCCGACCTCGTCAAGGAAGGGCACGGATGAGCGGCGACCAAATTCTCGGCGTCGACCGCCTCACCATGCGCTTCGGCGGCATCGTCGCCGTGCAGGACCTCTCCTTCGCCGCCGAGCGGAAGAAGATCACCGCGCTGATCGGGCCGAACGGCGCGGGCAAGACCACGGTGTTCAACTGCATCACCGGCTTCTACAAGCCGAGCGGCGGCACCATCCGCCTCAGCCACGACGACGGCCGGGTGATCGCGCTGGAGCGGCTGAACGATTTCCGCATCGCCAAGCAGGCCAAGGTGGCGCGCACCTTCCAGAACATCCGCCTGTTTCCCGGCATGACCGCGCTGGAGAACCTGATGGTGGCGCAGCACAACGCCTTGATGCGCGCCTCCGGCTTCACCCTCCTCGGCCTCGTCGGCGCCCCCGTGTACCGTGACGCCGAGAAGCGCGCCATCGATCTCGCCACCGACTGGCTGAGGCGCGTCAATTTGCTCGACCGCGCCGACGATGCCGCCGGCAACCTCGCCTATGGCGACCAGCGCCGGCTCGAGATCGCGCGCGCGATGTGCACCGAGCCCGCGCTGCTGTGCCTCGACGAGCCTGCCGCCGGCCTCAACGCGCGCGAGAGCGCCGCCTTGAGCGAACTGCTGCTCTCGATCCGCAACGAGCTCGGCACCTCGATCCTGCTGATCGAGCACGACATGTCGGTGGTGATGGAAATCTCCGACCACATCGTGGTGATGGACCACGGGGTGAAGATCGCGCAAGGCTCCCCGCGCGAGGTCCGCGACGATCCCAAGGTGATCGCCGCCTATCTCGGCACCGACGAGGACGAGGCCGCAGCCGTGATGGAGGGCGGGTCGTGACGGCGCCCGTTCCCCTGCTCGCGATCCGCAGCCTTCGCGCCGCCTACGGCAAGATCGAGGCGCTGAAGGGGGTCGACGTCGAGATCAATGCCGGCGAGATCGTGGCGCTGATCGGCGCCAACGGCGCCGGCAAGTCGACGCTGATGATGACCATCTTCGGCAAGCCGCGCGCCCGCTCGGGGCAGATCCTGTATGAAGGCCGCGACATCACCGACGTGCCGACCCACGAGATCGCGCATTTGCGCATCGCGCAATCGCCGGAGGGGCGCCGCATCTTCCCGCGCATGAGCGTGGCGGAAAACCTGCAGATGGGGGCGGATGCCACCGAATGCACCGATGCGGAGCGCGACGCTACGCTGCAGCGCGTCTTCACGTTGTTTCCGCGGCTGAAGGAGCGCTACGCCCAGCGCGGCGGAACCCTGTCCGGCGGCGAGCAGCAGATGCTGGCGATCGGCCGCGCCCTGATGAGCCGTCCGCGCCTGCTCCTGCTGGACGAGCCTTCCCTCGGGCTCGCGCCCCTGATCGCCCGCCAGATTTTCGACGCGATCCGCACCCTGAACCGGCAGGACGGCCTGACCGTCCTGATCGTCGAGCAGAACGCCAACCACGCGCTCAAGCTCGCCCATCGCGGCTATGTCATGGTCAACGGCCTGATCACCCTGGCCGGGACCGGCGCCGAGTTGCTGCAGCGCCCCGAGATTCGCGCCGCCTATCTGGAAGGCGGCCGCCACGGCTGAGGCGGGCCGCGTGCGGCCGAATGCGGCGAGATATCTCCGTCAATGCCCGTATTTTGCCGGTGACTTCTCGCCAAATTCATTCAAGAATGGCGCCGGTTTGGACCGGGCATGCCCGGCGACTTCCACAGGCGACCACCCGCGAGGTATCTCATGAAATCACTGAAGCTCATCGGTCTGGCATTCGGCGCGTCGATCGCGCTGTCGAGCGCGGCTTTCGCGCAGGATGTCACCATCGCAGTCGCAGGCCCGATGACCGGCGGCGAGTCCGCCTTCGGCCGCCAGATGAAGAACGGCGCCGACATGGCCGTTGCCGATATCAACGCAGCCGGCGGCGTCAACGGCAAGAAGCTCGCGCTCTCCGTCGAGGACGATGCCTGCGATCCGAAGCAGGCCCGCTCGATCGCCGAGAAGATCGCCAGCGCCAAGATGCCCTTCGTCGCCGGGCACTATTGCTCGTCGTCGTCGATCCCCGCCTCGGAAGCCTATGCCGACGGCAACGTGCTCCAGATCACCCCGGCCTCGACCAACCCGCTGTTCACCGAGCGCAAGCTCTGGAACGTGGCACGCGTCTGCGGCCGTGACGATCAGCAGGGCCTGATCGCGGCGCAGTACATTGCCAAGAACTTCAAGGGCAAGAACATCGCGATCCTCAACGACAAGACCACCTACGGCAAGGGTCTTGCCGACGAGACCAAGAAGGCGCTCAACAAGGCCGGCATCACCGAGAAGATGTACGAGTCCTATAACAAGGGCGACAAGGACTTCAACGCGATCGTCTCGCGCCTGAAGCGCGACAACATCGACCTCGTCTATGTCGGCGGCTATCATCAGGAGAGCGGCCTGATCCTGCGCCAGATGCGCGACCAGGGTCTCAAGACCGTGCTGATGGCCGGCGACGCGCTCGCCGACAAGGAGTACGCCTCCATCACCGGCCCCGCCGGCGAAGGCACCCTGTTCACCTTCGGCCCCGACCCGCGCAACAAGCCGACCGCCAAGAAGATCGTCGACGCCTTCAAGGCCAAGAACATCGATCCCGAAGGCTATACGCTCTACACCTACGCGGCGATGCAGGTCTGGTCGCAGGCGGCCAAGAAGGCCGGCACCACCGACGCCAAGAAGGTCATGGAGGCGATGAAGGCCGGCAAGTGGGACACCGTGATCGGCCCGATCGAGTATGACGCCAAGGGCGACATCAAGCAGATCGACTACGTCGTCTACAAATGGGACGCCAAGGGCGGCTACGCCGAGATCAAGGGCAACGGCACCTGACGCGCTTCCGGAGCCTCAAGCTGCCATCCAACCGTCACAACGCCCCGGCTTGCCCGGGGCGTTTCTCCTTGCGGCGGGATCAGACGGCTGCGGGCAGCTCGCCGCCCGCCGCGGCCTGGGCCTTGCGCAGCGCCTGCAGCAGATCATTCGGCCGAAACGGCTTCTGCAGGCAGACCACGTTGGCAAGGTGCGGTGCTTGATCCAGGAAATCCAGGGTCGTCATCCCGGACACCGCAATGATCGGAAGCCCCGGCATGCGCTCGCGCAGGCTCGCGATGACATCGACGCCGCTGGTGTCGCCGAGGAAGATATCGACGATCGCCGCGTCGAACGAGCCTTCCGCGAAGGCCTTCAGCGCGGCCGCACCGCTGTCGGCCTCCTCGACCTCGAAACGGTTGACCCGGAGCACAATCGCGACCATCGCGCGGACGTCCTTCTGGTCGTCGATGATGAGAACGCGGGGCATAGGGAACAACTCCCGGATATTGAGATCAAATCGAATGATTCAAACCTGGAACCCACGACGGCGGGAGGGCATTATGGCACCGTCCAGTAAAGCGCATCTTACCGGAACCCTATTCCGCGTTCCCACCAAAATTAAGTAAGCTGTAACCTTCGGTTGAGTCGCAGCCGCAGCGTTCAGACGACGAGCCTATAACCAGCTACCATTAGCTGGCCCACGGCGATCCTGATCACGTCGATGACGATGGCAAAGACCGGTCTGCAAGAGGTGGACGTGACCACAACGATCGACCGAAGCACATTCCTTTCGACTTTGCCGGCCACCCCGACCGACCGCACTGCCGCATTGGCCATCGTCGGGGTGTCCGCGGTCCTGTTCGCGCTGGCAGTCCCCTTCGCAGGTATCCCGCTCCTGCCGGTCCCCGCCTTTGTTGCGAGCTACCAGTCGGCCCTCGTCGTCAGCGACATCATCACCGCGGTGCTGCTGCTGTCGCAGTTTTCGGTGTTGCGGACCCGCGCGCTGCTGTGGCTCGCGAGCGGCTATCTGTTCACCGCCGCCGCGGCGGTGGTGCATGCCCTCACCTTCCCCGGCCTGTTCACGCCGACCGGGCTGTTCGGCGCGGGCCGGCAGACCACGGTCTGGCTCTACATGATCTGGCACGCCGGCTTCCCGCTCTGCGTGCTGGGCTATGCCTGGCTGAAGGAGGCCGATGGTGGCCCCAGGATCCGCGGCACGACGACCAGCGCGATCTGCACCATCGTGTTCGGTGTGATCGCCGCCATGGCCGTGTTCGCCTGGATCGTCACGGCCCAGCACGACATGCTCCCGGTCCTGCTGAGGGACGGCCACTACACGCCGACCATGATCGGCGTCGTGTCGTTCGTCTGGTCGCTGAGCTTTGCCGCGCTGGTCTCGCTCTGGTTCCGCCGGCCGCATTCGGTGATCGACATCTGGCTCATGGTCGTGATGTGCGCCTGGCTGTTCGACATCGCGCTCTCGGCCATCGTGAATGTCGCCCGCTTCGATCTCGGCTTCTACGCCGGCCGCCTCTACGGCTTCTGCGCGGCGGCCTTCGTGCTCGCGGTGCTCCTCATCGAGAACGTCCGCCTCCAGGCCCAGACCGCGGGCATGGTCGGCGCCTTGAAGCGCCGGTCGGACGCCGAGCGCGACTATCATGCCGAACGCGAGCGCCTGTTCACGGCCGTCGTCGAATCTTCCAACGACGCCATCATCACCAAGTCGCTCGACGGTACCATCACGACCTGGAACAACGCGGCCGAGCGCGTGTTCGGCTACTCCGCCAGCGAGGCGGTCGGCCGCTCCATCGACATCATCATGCCGGACGACCAGCGTGAGGAGGTCGCCGAGAATCTGGCGCGCGCCCGCAACGGCGAGGTAATCGACCAGCAGGAGGCGGTGCGGCTGCACAAGAGCGGTCAATCGATCGACGTGGTGCTGAGCCAGGTCCCGCTGCGATCGACCGACGGCAAGATCATCGGCGCATCCAAGGTGGCTCGCGACGTGACGGAGCGCAAGCGCGCCGAAGTAGCTCTCAATCGGGAGATCGAGGAACGCCAGCGCATCTTCGAGACCTCGCAGGACCTGATCCTGGTCACCGACGGTTTCGGCAATTTCATCCAGGTCAGCCCCAGCGTGAAGGCCATCCTGGGCCTCAGCCCGGAGGACATGGTCGGGCACAGCGCGACCGAGTTCATCCACCCCGACGACCTCGAGAAGACGCGCGGCGAGATGCGGACGGCCCGGCGCGGCGCAGTC
>Ga0102593_1003231_pt1 | contig 10899 bp, 9 predicted proteins | sample AraplaCol_mMS_r2_2_FD_76862 | JGI IMG/M metagenome (GOLD analysis project Ga0102593, IMG submission 76862) | Arabidopsis root microbial communities from North Carolina, USA - plate scrape MF_Col_mMS_r2 (SPADES assembly) (version 2) | ecosystem: Host-associated > Plants > Roots > Endosphere...
CGACGAAGCCGCCAAGTGCGCGCTGGTGTCGATGGACTCGACCATGAAGTCGAACCTCTCGGTGGGCCTGCCGCTCGACCTGGTGGTGTATGAGGCCAACAAGCTCGAGACCGATCGCGTGATCTGCATCGATGCCGACAACCCCTACTACCGCATGATGCACAACAGCTGGGGCCAGAAGCTGCGCGAGGTGTTCGACAGCATCGAAGACCCGGTGTGGGACGACGCCGCCACCGAACATCCGCTGAAGATGCCCGCCACGCGCCACAGCCCGCTGCGCAAGATTTCGACGCCCGACGAAAAGCTCATCTAGGCAAGGCCGAACCCGGCCATGGTGATGCCCCCTGTCGTCTTCTCGCACGGCAACAGTTTTCCTGCGAGCACGTATCGCGTCGTTCTCGACAGCCTGCGCAACCGCGGCTTCGAAGTCGACGCCATCGAGAAGTTCGGCCACGACCCGAAGTATCCGGTCACCGACAACTGGCCGCACCTGGTGCAGCAGCTGGCCGACTTCGCCCGGCAGCACGCCGACCGCGCGGGCAGACCGGTGTTTTTGGTCGGCCATTCGTTCGGCGGCTTCCTGAGCCTGATGTGCGCGGCCATGCATCCGGCGCTTGCCTGCGGCGTAGTGCTGCTCGACTCGCCCGTTCTCGGCGGCTGGCGTGCCAACACGCTGAACCTGGTCAAGCGCACCCCGCTGATGAAGAGCGTGTCGCCCGGCGCCGTCAGCCGCCGGCGCAAGAACCGCTGGGCGCATCGCGAAGAAGTGTTCGAGCACTTTCGCACCAAGAAGGCCTTTGCCAAGTGGGACGAGCAGGTGTTGCGCGACTACATCGACCACGGCACCTTCGACAGCGAGGACACGCGCGAGCTGAGCTTCGATCGCAACGTGGAAACGGCTATCTACAACACCCTGCCCCATAACCTCAGCGGCCTGCTGCGCCGCAATCCGCTTCAGTGCAAAGTGGCCTTTATCGGCGGGCGCCAGTCGGCCGAGATGAAGCAGGTGGGCATGAAGATGACCCAGCAGGTCACCAAGGGGCGCATTGCCATGCTCGACGGCACGCACCTGTTCCCCATGGAAAAGCCGCTGGCCACCGCCGCGGCCATCGAGGCGGCGCTGCGCAACCTGGCTGGCTAAGCTGGCTGCGACTGGCTGAGCACCCGGTTCGGGTGACACGCGCCTGCCCTGGGAAACTGTCAAGCCTGGGAGAAACCAGTTGATACAGACTGCGCCGATCGGTAACAATTGCAGAAAATAAGTAAAAACGTCCCAGTTTTACCGGCCACCGAATACAGAATGCTGCACACATGTCAACTTTCCTTTCGGAAGCCGTTGAAGCCATCTCTCTGAGCCCGCCGCTCGTGGTCGAAAACGATCGGGCCATGCAGGAGCGTTTGCACTACGTTTTGTCGATGCTCGGATGCGACGAGCCGGAGATCGCATGGACGGACGATGACGCGGCGGCAATGCAATTGCTCGAGAGCCAGCGCTTCGGGGTCGCGCTGGTGGATATTGGCCTGCCCGACGGGCGCGGGATCGAACTCATCGAATGGCTGCGAGTCCACCAACCGCAAGTTCCTGCCGTGGCAATTTCCGCCTCGGCGCGCACCGAGGAAGCCATTTTTTCGGCATTGCGCGCGGGGGCCGTGGCCTATCTGCTCAAGGAACGCGACGATCTCGAACTGAGCATCGGGCTGCGCAGCATCGAACAAGGTGGCGCGCCCATCAACGCCGGCATTGCCCGGCGGGTTCTCGCGTGGCATGCGCAGCACGCCAGCGATCTGCGCTCCATGCCCGAGGCCGTGCTGACGCTGCGCGAGCGCAACATGCTGGAACTGGTGGTGCAAGGAATGACGCACCGCGACATTGCCGAGACGCTCTCGACGCCCCGGCTGGCGGTGGAACGCCGAACCCGGAACATCTACAAGAAGCTGGCGCTCGGCGCACGGGCAGCATCGGCGCACCCCCTGCGCAGCGCATCCGTTCAGCTTCGCTAAAGCAGTCGACTTTGCGGTGCCACTGCACCGCAGCCCGCCGCAGCCGTTTGCTTTTTTACTACTCTGCCCAGACCACCGTGCCCGTCCACGCCGTGGCCAGCACCACGATGCCGAATGCAATCCGGTACCAGGCAAACGGAATGAAGTCATGCGTGCTGATGTACTTCAGCAGCCAGCGCACGCAAAGCCACGCGCTCACGAACGAGAACACCAGGCCCACGGAGAACAGCGGAACGTCGGCCATCGAGAGCAGCGCGCGTTCCTTGTAGAGGCTGTAAGCACCGGCGCCGATCAGCGTCGGAATGGCAAGGAAGAAGGAAAAGTCCGTGGCCGCCTGGCGCGACAGGCCGAGCAGCATGCCGCCGATGATGGTCGAGCCGCTGCGGCTGGTGCCCGGGATCATCGCAAAGCACTGCACCAGCCCGACCTTGAGCGCGTCCCACATCGTCATGTCGTCGACGTGCTCGACGCGGATCGATCCGGGCGGACGCTTTTCGGCCCACAGGATGATGAAGCCGCCGATGATGAAGGTGCTGGCCACCACCACGGGCGTGAAGAGCTGCTCCTTGATCATCTTGCCGAAGATCAGCCCGAGCACCACGGCGGGGATGAAGCCGATGACGACGTTGAGCGCAAGGCGCCGGGCCCTCGCCTGCCGCGGCAAGGCCACCACGGTGGAATGGATCTTCTGCCAGTACACCAGGATCACCGCGAAGATCGCACCGGTCTGGATGGCGATGTCGAACACCTTGGCCTTGGCGTCGTCGAAGCCAAGCAACGAGCCCGCAAGAATCAGATGTCCGGTCGACGAGATGGGCAGAAACTCGGTCAGCCCTTCGACGATGCCCATGACGGCGGCCTTCACCAGCAAAACGATGTCCACGCTTACTCCTTTAAAGAGCATCAATTATGGCGAGGCATCGAGTCAGGCCCGGTTCAGCTGGCCCCGGGCGGTTGCGGGGCTTATCGAATGACTTGACCAGCGCGCAGCCGCAAGGCCCGCACCGCGCTGTCGACGGTGGTGAGCACCGGCAGGCCGCTCGCCTGCTCGCAGGCGGCGCGTGCGCGCGCCATGCTGAACTGCGCAAGCGCAATGCGCGTGCAGCCGCGCTCGCGCAGCGCCACGGCCTGCGCGGCAATCAGTGCATCGTGCCGTTCGGCGTCGCCAAGGTTCAATGCATCGAGTGCGCCTTCGGCCAGTGCGGGTTCGAGCGCCATGCCGGACGGAAATTCAGGCGGCATCGACACCAGCGTGGCCGCGAAAGTCGCGATGAGGCCGAGCTTGCCCTGCCCTTGCGCAGCTTCAGCAATCATGGCCTCGTTGGGCTTGAGCACCGGAATTCCCGCGTGCCGCTGGGCCACTGCCTCGATGCACGGACCGAACGCCGAGCAGGTGAAGAGAATGCCCTCTGCACCCGTGTCGACCGCGTACTGTGCGAGCCGCTGAAAGCGCTCGTGCATGGCGGCGTCGAGGCCGCGCCCACCGCGCGCCAGGTCGGCCGACAAGCTGTCGTCCAGCAAATTCATGCGCACGGCTTCGGGCCAGTCACGTTCGAAGGCGGCATTGATGGGTGCCACCGAATGCGAGAGCGCGTGGATCAGTGCGATGCGAGTCATGCGGAAGCGATGGTCAGATGCCCTTCGACGAAGGATTGGCAAACGCCTCTTTCGTCTCCGTGTTGAGCGGGTAGTTGATGTTGATACCCTTGGGCGGAATCGGCGACATGAACCACTTGCCGTAGAGCTTCTCCATCTCGCCAGACTTCATCATGCCCGACACCACGCGGTCCACCAGCGCCTTGAAGGCCGGATCGTCCTTGCGGAACATGAGCGACTGGTTCTCGGTGCGCAGGCTCTCCCCGGTGATGATGAAATCCTTCGGATTGCGCGCGTTCGCGATCTGCCCTGCCAGCAGGATGTCGTCGAGCACGAAGGCCTGCGCCCTGCCGCTTTCCACCAGCAGGAACGAGTCGCTGTGGTCCTTGCCGCCGAGGTTGTTCACCTCGAGATTGCGGCCTTTGTCGGCCTCGCGCAGCAGGCGGAACGAGGTGGTGCCGGTGGTGGTGACCACGGTCTTGCCCTGCAGGTCGGCAATGCTCTTGATACCCGAATCGGCCTTGACCAGCATGCGCACGTTGTAGCGGAAGATGTCCGGCGAAAACGCCACTTGCTTCTGTCGCTCGACCAGGTTGGTGGTGGAGCCGCACTCGATGTCGACCGTGCCGTTCTGCACCAGCGGAATGCGGTTGGCCGAGGTCACGGCCTGGTATTTGATTTCGATGGCCGGCAGCTTGAGTTCGCTCTTCACCGCCTCGACGATGCGGTTGCAGATCTCGATGCTGTAGCCCACGGGCTTCAGGTTGCCATCGAGGTACGAGAAGCCGAACGAAGACTCGCGGTAGCCGAAGGTGATGGCGCCGCTCGCCTTGATCTTGGCGAGCGTGTCATTGTTGTCCTGGGCCTGTGCGGCCGTGTGCGGCAGCAAGGCGGCAAAGGCCACCGCGAGAGCGGCAGCACCGAAGGGAATCTGCAGGCGAAGCTTGGGCATGGGAGCGCTCCTCGGGAACGGCGGTTGGTGAAGAAAACAGCGAAAGAAGTTGGGCGCGGTCAGCGCGCGGCGGCACGCGTCACCGCATCGATGGAGGCCGCGAGCCGGGCGGCGATTTCCTGCAGATCTTGCGGCGTTGCGATGAAGGGCGGCGCGAGCAGCACGTGGTCGCCTTGGCGGCCATCGACCGTGCCGCCGAAGGGGTAGCACAGCAGGCCGCGTTCCATGGCGTCCTTCTTGATGATTGCGTTCACCTTCAACGCAGGATCGAAGGGCGCCCTGCTCGCGCGGTCCGCCACCAACTCGATGCCCCAGAAGAAACCACGGCCTCGGATGTCGCCCACATGCGGATTGCCGCCGAGCGCCTGCGCCAGCATGGCGCCAAAGGCCACGCCGTCGTCGCGCACCTTGGCGACCAGGCGCTCGCGCCGGATCACCTGCTGCACAGCCAACGCCGCCGCGCAGGCCATCGGATGGCCCAGGTAGGTGTGGCCGTGCTGAAAGAAGCCGCTGCCCTTGGACATAGCCTCGACAACCTTGCGCTGCGCCAGCACCGCGCCGATCGGCTGGTAGCCGCCGCCAAGGCCCTTGGCAATGGTCATCAGGTCCGGCACGACGCCCTCCTGCTCGCAGGCGTGCAGCGTGCCCGTTCGGCCCATGCCGCACATCACTTCGTCGAGGATCAGCAACACGCCGTATTTGTCGCACACCGCGCGCACGGCCTTGAAATACCCCGGAACGGGCGTGAGCACACCGGCCGTCGCGCCCCCCACCGTTTCAGCCACGAAGGCGATGACGCGATCGGCACCGTGCGCGAGGATGGCGGCTTCGAGTTCAGCCGCAAGGCGCAAGCCGTATTGCTCGGCGCTTTCATCGACCTGCTGTTCGCGATAGGGATAGCACGGCGCCACGTGCGTGGCCGACACCAGAATGGGCGCGAACGGCTCGCGTCGCCACGCGTTGCCGCCAACGGCCAAAGCGCCGAGCGTGTTGCCGTGGTAGCTCTGGCGGCGCGCGATGAAGTGCGTTCGCTGCGGCTGGCCGATCTCGACGAAGTATTGCCGCGCCATCTTGAGCGCCGCTTCGACCGCCTCCGAACCGCCGCTCACCAGGTACGCATGGCTCATGCCCTCGGGCGCATGGGCGATGAGCTCGTCGGCCAGCTGCTCGGCCACTTCGCTCGTGAAGAAGCTGGTGTGCGCGTAGGCCAGCTTGTCGATTTGCGCGTGCATGGCCGCCAGCACCTCGGGGTGCGCGTGGCCGAGCGACGATACCGCCGCGCCGCCCGATGCGTCCAGGTATTCGCGGCCTTCGGCGTCGCGGATGAACATGCCCTTGGAGCCGGCGGCAATTGGCGGAGTCTGGCGAAGGCGGCGATGGAAGACATGCGTCATGGCGGATGAAACGGGGCAGATGGTTAGTGCGTGCCTGGAACCAATGTTTCCGATGAATTATTGTTTGGAACGTTTGTTCCGTCAATGGTTTGCCGTTCCATGTCCGGTACATTCGTTCCAACGACCGCCAGAAGAGAGACACCGCCATGGGCGCCAGAGACCAGATCCGCCAGCGTTTCAACGAGTTGACCCCAGCCCTGCAGCAGGTTGCGCGTTACGTGCTCGACCATCCCAACGAGGTCGTGACCGCATCGATGCGCAATGTGGGCACGCGCGCGCAAAGCACGCCCGCCACGCTGGTGCGCTTTGCGCAGCACCTGGGCTATGCGGGCTGGCCGCAACTCAAGGAAGCCTTTGCCGGCGACATGGGCTTGGGCAGCGAAACCTACGGCGGGCGGGCCAAGCAACTCATCGGCCGCGCGCAGGACCAAGGCCTGACGGCCGAGATGTTCGAGGTGCAGCGCCGCAACCTCGAGGCCACGCACCAGCAGAGCGGGCAGGCGCTGCAAAAAGCCTGTGCGCTGATCGAGAAGGCGCCCACGGTGCATGCGGCGGGTTTCAGGGCCTGTTTTCCGATCGCGTTCTCGTTCGTCTACGTCTATCGGCTCTTCCGCGCCAGCGTGCACCTTGTCGACGGCCAGGGCGGCTCGCTCGAAATGCAGCAACGCGCCTTTGCCAAGGGCGACGCGCTGGTGGTGGCCAGCTTCATGCCCTACTCGCGCGAGGCGCTGCAGGTGGCAGAGGCGGCCAGGGCCGCCGGCTGCCGCATCGTCGCCATTACCGACAGCATCACGTCACCTCTGTCGCTGCTGGCGGACGAAACGCTGCTCTTCACGATCAACAGCCCGTCGTTCTTCCCGTCGGTGGCGGCGGGGGTTGCGGTCACCGAGGCGCTGGTCGAACTGCTCGCGAGCCGCGCGGGCAAGCCGGTGATCCGGCGCATCGATCAAGCCGAGGCGCAGCTGTTCGAATCGGGCGCCTACCTGTTGCCGCCGAGCCCCCGCAAAAATTAGGGCGCCCCCTCGAATCGGATGCTGCGGCGCCGCATCCCGGAACCCCGGCGCCGGGGTTCAGTCGAACGACTGTCGCGGTTGTGTGTCGCGACAGGAGGTAATGACCATGAAGCAAGTGAAACATTGGCAAGACCCGGTCAGCGTTGCGCTCGGTGCGTGGCTGATCATCTCGCCTTGGGTCCTGGGGTTCCAGGATGTCACTTACGCGATGTGGAGCGCAGTGGCGACAGGCATCGTGCTCGGCGCCGTGGCGCTGGGGGCGACCCTGGTACCGCGTGCCTGGGAAGAGTGGACCGAAGGCGCCATCGCCATCTGGCTGGCCGTGTCGCCCTGGGTGCTCGGCTTTGCCACCGTCGAAAAAGCGATGGTGAATGCCGTGCTCGTGGCGGCGGCGATCTTGGTGCTCGCGCTCTGGGTGCTGGTGACCGACAAGGACTACCTCGGCGGCTCGATGGACCGTCATGCGCACTGAGCGCATGACCTTCGCGCCGTGAGAGAGAACGGCCCCGCGCGCAACCCGCACCGGGGCTGAGGAGATGGGCAGCCGCCCATCTCGCGCACAGCCTGTCCACTCCGTCGCTCAGCGGAGCGGAGTGGGCTGTTGCCAGCCGCCGCCCAGGGCCTGAATGAGCGCCACCGCGGCGGCCTGGCGATTGACCTGCAGCTGCACCAGCGTGCGACGCGCGCTGAGGGCGGCTGCCTGCGCCGTGACCACGTCGGTGTAGCTGACCTGCGCCGCGCGGTAGCGGTTGAGCAGCTGCTGCTCCGTCTTGTCGGCGGCGGCCGATGCCTCGCGCCGCAAGCCCTCCTGCTGCGCGAGCGCGGCACCGGCCGTCAGTTGGTCTTCCACCGCCTGGAAGGCCGTGAGCACCGCCTGGCGGTAGCGCGCCACACTGGCTTCGTGGGCCGCCTTGGCCGAATCGACGCTCGCGCCGATGGCGCCGGCATCGAACACCACCTGCGCCACGGAAAGGCCGAGCGCCCAGAGCGTGTTGGATGCGTTGAACAAGTCTTTCACGCGGCTCGCATTGCTGCCAATCGAAGCGCTGAGCCCGAAGTTGGGAAAGTACGCCGACCGCGCAATGCCGATCTGCGCATTGGCCGCCGCCACGGCGCGCTCCGCTGCGGCAATGTCGGGCCGGCGCTGCAGCAGCGTCGAAGGCACGCCGGTGGGAATGCCCGGCACCGTGGGCGTCCACTGCGCCGCGGGCAGGCTGAAGTCTGCCGGCGCTACCCCCACCAGCATGGCAATGGCGTGCTCCAGCGTGGCGCGGGTGCGCTGCAGTCCTACGCGGTCGGCCTGCGCGCTCACGAGTTGGGTCTGCGCCTGCAGCACGTCAGTCTGGGCCGCAATGCCGGCCTTGTAGCGGTTGCTGGTGATCTCGAAGGCGCGCTGGTAACCTTCGATGGTCTGGTCGAGCAGGACGATCTCGGCGTCGGCTTCGCGCAGTGAAAAGTAATTGGTCGCCAGGTCGCCGATGGCAGACAGGCGCGCAGAGGCCAGGTCGGCCTCGCTGGCCTGCGCGTTGGCCTCGGCACTGGTCACGGCCTGCCGCAGCCGGCCCCACACGTCGGGTGCCCAGTCGACCCCCAGCGTGGCCGAAAAGGCGCTGGAGGCATTGCTGGAGCCGCCGACGTTGCCGCTTCGGCGGCCGCTGCCGTCGAGCGACACCGTGGGAAACAGCGCCGCGCGCTCCCCTCGCACCAAAGCCTTTGCCTGCGCATAGTTGGCCACGGCGGCGGCGATGTTCTGGTTGGACACCTGCACGCGGGCCGCCAGTTCGTCGAGCGTGGCGTCGCCGAAAAGCTTCCACCATTCACCGCGGTCGAGCGCATCGGCCGGGGCGGCGGGGAGCCAGCCTTCGGCGGTCTGCTGTTCCTTCCAGCCAGCGGGGGTGGCAGCGGTGGGCACTTGATAGGTGGGTCCGACGGCGCAACCGGCCAGCAGGGCAGCCAACGCGAGTGCGGACAGCCTGCCTGGCAGATGCGAAAAGATGCGTTGTCGTGTCATGGCAGCTTGGTTCATTCTTCTCTTCATGTCGACTGACTGGCGGCGCGGCTCAGGTGCCGCTCGTTGCCCGAGCGCCGGCGCAGCTTGTCGAGCAGCACATAGACCACGGGCGTCGTCAACAGCGTGAGCAGCTGGCTCGCCACCAGTCCGCCGATGATCGCCACGCCCAGCGGCTGGCGCAGCTCCGCGCCTTGGCCGAATCCGATGGCCAGCGGCAGCGCACCGAGTGCCGCGGCCAGCGTGGTCATGAGAATTGGGCGGAAGCGCAGCAGGCAGGCTTCGCGCACCGCTTCCACGGCCGAGATGCCGCGCGCGCGCTCTGCGTCCAGCGCAAAGTCGATGATCAGGATGGCATTCTTCTTCACGATGCCAATCAGGAGGAAAAGCCCGATCAGCGCAATGATCGAAAACTCCATGCGGAACAGCAGCAGCGCCAGCACCGCGCCCACGCCGGCCGAAGGCAGCGTGGTCAGCACGGTGATCGGGTGGATCAGGCTTTCGTAGAGGATGCCGAGCACGATGTAGATGACGACGATGGCCGCCAGGATGAGCGCCAGCTGCTGCCCCTGAGATTGCTGCGCTGCCAGCGCCGTGCCCTGAAAGCTGCCGCGCACGTTCACGGGCATGGCAATGTCGGCCTCGGCCTGGGCGACGATGCGCCGCGCATCCTGCAGCGTGACGCCCTCGTCCAGGTTGAAAGACACGGTGCTCGAAAGCTCGGTGTCCTGGTGGTCGATGGAACTCGGCACCGCGCGCTCGCTCACCTTGGCAATGGCCGAGAGCGGCACCATGAGCGTGGTGTTCGCGGCCAGGGCTTGGCCGGTTGATGCAGTACGCAGCGCCGGATTGGCCGACGTGGTGGTCGAGGTGCCGGTGGTCGCGTCGGTGGTATTGGCCAGCGAGCTCACGATGGTGGCGCCGCTCGCGGTGGTGCTGGTGGTGAGCGTCGAAGGCACGTACAGGTCCTTCAGCACCACAGGCGCGCGCTGGTAGCGCGGCGCCCATTCCATGATCACGGAATACTGGTTGAGCTCGTCGTAGATGGTGGCGACCGAGCGCTGGCCGTAGGCGTTGTAGAGCGCGTTGTCGACTGCGCTCGAAGTCACGCCGAGCCGCGCAGCGCTTTCGCGGTCGACGTCGACATACGTTTCCACTCCGTTGTCCGCCTGGTCGCTGTCCACGTCGGTCAGCGCGGTTTCCTGGCGCAGCCGGTCGGCCAGCTTGGCGGTCCAGGTGCGCAGGTCCGCCAGGTTGTCGCCCTTCAGCGTGTACTGGTAGGTGGAGTTGCTCGACCGCCCGCCCATGCGCAGGTCTTGCACCGGGCTCAGGAACACGCGCAGGCCGGTCAGCTGGTTGAGCTGCGGCCGCAGCCGGTTGACGACGGCCGCGGTCTTCTCGGTGCGCTCCGACGCCGGCTTGAGATTGACGAACATGAAGCCGCCACCCGAGCGGCTGCCGCCCGCGAAACCCACCACGGTATCGACCGCCGGGTCCTTATGGATGATGTCGACCGCCTGGCGCAACTTCTCGCTCAGGGCCACCGACGAAATGCTCTGGTCCGCGCGCAGGCCCGCATTGAGCTGGCCGTTGTCCTGCTCGGGAAAGTAGCCCTTGGGAATGGCGGAGAACAGGTAGACGTTGAGCCCGATGACCGCCAGCAGCACCACCATGACCATGGCCTTGCTCGCGAGCGCCCAGTCGAGGCTGTGGGCATAGGTGCGCAGGCTCCACTGATAGACGCTTTCCGCCATGCGCGCCAGGCGCCCGGGTGGCTTGGCGCCGGGCTGCTCGGCCCGCAGCAGCATGGCGCACAGCATGGGCGTGGTGGTGAGCGAGATGACCAGCGATATCAGCACCGCCACCGATAGCGTGACCGCGAATTCGCGGAACAGCCGGCCGATCTGCCCGTCCATGAACAGCAGCGGAATGAAC
>Ga0102593_1003232_pt1 | contig 10899 bp, 7 predicted proteins | sample AraplaCol_mMS_r2_2_FD_76862 | JGI IMG/M metagenome (GOLD analysis project Ga0102593, IMG submission 76862) | Arabidopsis root microbial communities from North Carolina, USA - plate scrape MF_Col_mMS_r2 (SPADES assembly) (version 2) | ecosystem: Host-associated > Plants > Roots > Endosphere...
GTGATGAACAGTGCAGCTCAAGATTCGCATGTAACAAAATCAATGTTGAACGGCTGGCTATCGTACTCCAATCAGGACTGGGAATTAGTGTTGGTGATGAACAGTGCAGACGTGGGTCGGGACGGCTCTGCCCTGGCTTGCGCCCCTTCTTTCCTAATTCGACCTAACAGCGGCTTTGGCATTACGGACCGCGATCTAGCTTCACAGCCAAGAGCAATGGTGCCCTGCGCCTCTTTTGTTAAAAAGGGAAAGCATCACGTGTAACCTCTCGGCTGTCGGCGGCGAAATCCGACCGTGGGTCTTCACTTCCGTCGTAAGGAATAGCATGATCTGCAACGCCCTTCCTGTACACTTTTAATCTCGAAGCGGGAGAGAATGCCGGCGGTGAGCTCCTGGCAAAAATGGACAATATCGTTACTTGGATTTTGCACCGATATTGACTGCACGGGGAAGTTGCAGTCTATCATCTTTTCATGCTTTCTTATTTGTTAGTTACCAATCTTCTCTCCGCCGCCTTCCTGACATTCTACGGGCCAGCTGACCATAGATAGTCCTTCCTTACCAAGCTAACAGCTTCCTACTCCCATAACAACTACTACTCTTGCCTTCTACGTTCGGCATATACAATAGTTTAGTCTTCTCCATCAAATCAAATTTCCACCTTTCTCCGCAGCAGTATACAGTACGTCTACTATTAATACTGTACAGTACGGTAGCTTGTAATCGACAGTAAATCCTATTCGTATCTATGTGTATCTAGCTCCTGTACGCGAGTGCTAGCATTCCAGATGATCGCCATTTAGATTCTTTGTACTGTACACTTGTACTCAGTGGCTATGGTACTGTACTGTATCCTGAAATTATCAAACTCTCATGTTTGGAAGGGTCATGGCGGGCGGAGATCGGTACACTGGTGTGTCTGGTGCGCTTCTTCCACTTCGATGCAGATCGTCTAACTCTTTCTTGTGCTGGACCAACACACAACACATGCAACACAAAGATTCTATACAATCCTTGCATCCCGATGATTCCTTGTGGTGTAGTCTTTTTCTAATTTTCCTTCTCTGTTGCAAGGTCGGTATCCATTGAAGACCGCAGAGAGTCAGGAAAAAGAAGACGCAGCACTGCAGTAGACACTTGTTAGAATGAAAATAATAAATCGCTATACAGGAATAGGGTATTGACATCACTGTTACAGGTATTTTCTGCATTATTCTCACTCAGGCGAGAAGATATTTTCCCGAAGAGGCAACAGGGTAGAAAGATGGCGGAGCAGCCTGCCATATCGTTAGTCCTATATCAGCTATCAGGATCATAATGACGTACATGTACGCTTGGGATTGCAACAGCTTGTGAGCGGATATGTCCACTTCTCATCCCCGATTTCGTCTTGTTGAGCAATCGACATGGCTTGAACAGAGACTTGGTTGTATAATAGTCACGTCCCTAGAACAGTATCTCGAGATAATAAATAATTCCGTAGTTTCATAGACTTGTAGTGAATACATAAAATTTGTTAAACGATCTACGCTTGCAGTACGTCCAGATTCCCAGTGGACGCGTCAATAACTGAAGCACATAGACTATGTACAGTAGTGGATGAGTTTATCCCCAGAGAAGTGCGATTCTTCCGGTTGCCTATGTTGAGTAACATATAGCAGTGTGCCATCAATAACGCTTTGCAATGTTCAACGCCAATCCAACCTTTTCTTGTAGATCGTCGATTACCTTGCTGAATCCTCCAGTATGAGATCTAATTAGTCAGTGTTCTGCGTCGGCTTCTGCTTTTCTGTCGATCTGGGCATTTTCAGCTCTGAAGAAGATGGGGCCTTTTTTTAGAGTGACGTTCCTGTTTCAACTTTTCTGTACTATGTTTTCTTTTCAAGTTACGTGTGGTGCGCCTAAAAATTTCCACATCTGCCAAAACGTCACAGGGCCCAAAGAAACACTTCAACACCCATCTATAGACCTGCCCAATCTCAATGGCCCCTTTTGTCATCCTAGTGGTAGGGTCAAATATCTGAGTCAGATAGAGCATGTTTGTGCTGCCGATATGAGCATCAATCTGTTGAATCCCGCACCGGTGAACAGGACCAGGAATGTCCGCGGTAGATGAGGTTGGACCAATTGCCTTTGCACTATCGAAACATCTGACTATTACATCAACGAATCTTTCAATTTTCGCAGGGCTGTATCTGAATGCCGAAGGATCTCTTGCCTTGAGAAGCATATTGTAGGCAATCTTTCGATCCGGTGGGTCATTCAAGATGTCTTCAATCTGGTTTGACCGGAAGCCAAGTTTTTCCGCTAATTTAGCCATATGATACACGGTATGATAGTCCGCCTCTCCTCGATTCGGTGTTGCGAGCAATCTGCCTTTCTTGATAGGCTCGGGTGGCATCCTATGATAATTTCGAACGCTAAACAGCCACAACTGGCGATATCCGAGGTCAAAAAAGTCACAGGTCTTCAAATTAGCGTACGCAATATCATCATGCCTAAGTTCAATTGGGAATGGATTGCGTCCATTCTTCGAATACTGGTCCTGAGTGTTGGAAGCATTGAACATATATCTTAAAGTCAATTGGATTGAATCTTGAACAGGAGGGCAGAGCCGCTTTATGCAATTCGACCAACATTCAAGCAATTTGAAATCTTCGAAGAAACTGTACAGTGAAGGAATGAAAACATCCATATTTATAATTCGCTCCACAATAGCCTCTCTCTCACATTGTGTAAAGGAGGAAAATACGTGGCCATTTAGTATCATGGTGCGGATATCACTGCTCTCCGGACTATCCACATGAGGTCGCCTTAGCTGAAGTGCCTCGACGTCTTCCGAGCTCACTTTTTCTAACCGCATTGGGTCTTGCGATATACACCCGAACCAGAATGTTTTTATTGTATGTAGATAATTGATTAACTCCTGCTTTTCGTCAGAAACACAAACTCCCGAGATCGCCCTGTCTCGGCGTGTTCAATGACCATGTCTACGGCCTAGCGCGAAGAATGATAAGAGATCTGCAACGCCGTCATACTGAAAAAGTGCTACAGCAAGACCCTAAGGATATTGTTCCCGCGGTACGCCCGGGAGTAGGCTCTCAAAGGTACATATGTGCGTAGCTTCAGAGCTTTATTTCCATTGTAGATTGAAACATACCTCTCTGCATTGGGCAGCGACGAGACGGGAAATCAGACTGATTCTCATCCCACTCCTCCACAGCCCCGCAATAGGGAGTAGGTCATCGAAAGCAGCCCGAAGGCCTTGGTTCTTTCGGCTGTCAAGCTGATCTAATCGAGTTTGGTTTGTTTTCGAGAGTCGCGAAAACCATCGCTGTCTGAATTGGGCATCACCCTGGTTCTCATACTGCCTAATTTTACGATAGATCTCTCCGTCTGTGGGTACAGATTCGTATGAGTATTCGTCTATCAGGGAGTTTCGTAGTCGAGGCCCGATCTCTGCATCCTTTAGCTCACATCTCCGGCGTCTTTTCAAGATACATACCGTCAGCGTACAAGTCTACCACCCACCATTTGTCACCTGGAAAGAGGTATTCAGATGCTACTTGAATTCTATGCCGCCCATGGAGTGCTTTCAGTTGCCCCTTAGCAAACCGTAGGAGCGGTAAATTGTCAGATGATGCATGTTTGAGGTCATCGCCGATCAGCCCATGACTTTGGGTGACAACACGGAATTCTTCCGAAGATATAACCCCCGGGACTCGATTATGTATAGCAAGCCGCTCACAGTCTCTTTCATCAAAGATACTTTTCAAGCGGTCGAGCTTTTTCTGGCTGAGATTTCGAGGTAGAGGTGGGTCAAATTGAATGTCGGAGATCATCACCTTCGCGGCTCCAAGATAGTTTGCATTACGCTCACGGGCGAGCGATGTTTTACCTAGATCCTCTATGGTTGACATTTTACAGAGGTTCACATAGAGTAATGTCTGTATTATAAGCTAAATACTCGGGCATTCCTCCGACTACTTAATAGTCCTGAACCTAGATGCACATTTTATGTTAAATGTCCCCTCAGTTCCTCTTCTATGTCAATATTGCATTCCGGCCATTTTCCGAAATCAGCTGGAAAAGGTTTAAATTCGAAGGCACCCCGCAACATGATCCGCTGTCAAGTGGCAGGGGGCATATTATTGAAGGCCACAGTGGTGTCTACGATTAGTGGCTCAGACAACAAAAGGGTTATTTTTCCGGTCATCATTTACGCCATTATAATTCCTCCTACCAAAGATATGGAGAATAGATAATTCTTGGCCGCTTCGCAATGTGACGTTCGTTCTTATAAGAGATCTGAATCTCGTTTTCCGTTTCCTCTTACAGATTCACAGTTGCATATTCTATCACCCCTTGAAAAAAGACAACAGAAAATACCCCTCAAAATGGCCAATAATTCTAGTGTGAAAGATGACTGTCAAGTCTACTTCGAGCTTCAAGAAGCCCAGCTCTTGGGTACAGATGATGATGGCGACGAACCCCCAAAAATTGACCGGAACAAGAGAGGCCAACTTGAACCTCAAGAACAGCGGTTCCTTGAGGAATCCGTGAACGATATAGTAGCCTCATTTCTCGATGATACCTTTGAAAGGCGCGATGACGACAATGCGGAACACTACGAAGTAATTATGAGAGCGTATGATCTCGCTATAGGTTGGGCACAGATGAAATCATTACCAGATGCAAATCAGGCCAGAATAGGTAAAATTTAACGTATACCCCCTGCTTTCACTATCTGACGATTTCTAGAATACGAGTCTTACGAGAAGTCGCTGCAAAGTACCAACAGTAATGCCCCACCTCCCACTAGTAATTCGCAGAATTCTGCCAGCAATATTAAGATGTCGCGCGGTTCAAAGTCGGTAGATTGTGCCTCCATGGGAGGCCCATATGCTGAGGCCTTCGGTCGTTTTAAATATCCCTGTATACAAATTGAAGGAGACGAAAAAGAGACTACCATTATGCTAGAGCGGATAACAAATGCAAAGGGCGGTCCAAAGTCTCACTATGTGGTTCAACGCAAGGTGGAAGGGAAGTATCGCTACGAGGTTGCCAAGGCCAGCGAGATAAAAGTGGCATTAGAGGACTGGCAAGCTGAGCCAGGCAGATGGATCGTCGATGAAACTCAAAGAGGAAAATTTCAGCCTAAAGAAGCGGGGGTGTTTAAAGAATACTGGTTCGCTGCCTATATGACCCCACCTGCGCGCAGAGTAGGCACGACTCCTCGATCCCCCGCAACACTATCAGTTGTTGAATCCGATAAAGGCCTGCAGATTTTGATATTCGGTGATTTAACTTCATGGATTGGACAGGAGAAAGCAGTATCGGCAGTGGAGAAATCTTGCCAGTCCCAAGGCGTGCCTCCGCCATGGCTTGTTAAGTCGCAGACAGTGATTGTGGACGATCCGCGATGCCATAATCCAATACAGGCAAGACGAAAGAGAGATGTAACCACACTTCCGGGACAGGAAAGCACAGGCTCGCCAGAACTACAGAGTATTAATCCAAACTCACTGGGATCTATTCAGATGATAATCAATGAAGCGATGAATAAAGTTCTGAAACCAGTCATCGATGAGCAGGAGAGATTCCAGAAACAGTTGTTGGAGATGATGGTTAAAATTGACGGATTAGAGAACCGTCTACCAGCAGCACCCGCCGTAGACCTGAGCAACCAAACTTGATTCGATTCAATATATTGAGTCCTGTACGAGGCCTGTAGTTAGCTACTGGAAAGTCCGAAATGTACCCCGCCGGTCCAAAGGGGTGAAAGGGGGAGGGGTTTAATTACTGTGTTTTCTTCAATAGTACACTAGAATCTTTCTTACCTATAGTAGTATGCGTTTGATGTTTAATCTTCCTTCATGAACGTTCCTTCTTTTTTTGCTGGGATATGTTAGTTCTACAAATAGCAAATATATACAGTCGGGTGGCGCTATCTCCTAAAGCTATCTGAGGTATCTCAATCTCCGTAACTGATGTATTCTGCATCGGAATATCCGGCCATCTACAGATATATATCATTGTTGCTTCTTGCATATATTTCCTACCACTCACAGCTCGATCACATCCTACGGCCTTTGAATAGGGTCCCCATATATTAGTACTGTAATGCTAAACGAGGAACATACATGTGGGAAAGTAGAAATTAGCTCAGTAGAGCAAGAATATTGAGCCATTGGCCTCATAGTCTACAGACTGAATGGAATGCAAAACATAGTACTGTACTGTTACAGTATTTCCGGAATTCGGTGTCACCCTCTTAGACTCTTTGGTTGTTTCCCCAACCCTAGTGCCAAGCCACGCCAACCCGTATCAAGAACGGAATAGGAATATTAAATTTCCGATATTTTACGAATACTTATAATTACAAAGTCAAATTACATACCGCGTGCTTTTTGTGCGTAAGAGGTTTACTGTATATCACTGGAACCTATTGACTTCTTCGATCATCTCCGCACGGGTTATTTATATCCAGTGATACGCGTTAAAATTTGCAACCGACATCAAACACCCCGTATAGGCGGGGGTAGCGGGACAGATCGGCAACTAGTGACAGGAACGAATTTCGGATCCACTCTGAATCCGAATTTGATTGTTCGATATAGTAAAAAGATGGCTCCACCACTTCAGCTCCTTAGCTCACCCATACCCACACACCCCCAGTGACCAATGCAGAACGCATCGGAAATGTTTTCTCTTCCACTCGCAGGACTCTTGCCAGTCAACATATACGACCGCGACCATGCGTCTCATTCGAACAGCACCTCCTATTCAGCTGGGGGAATTTTTTGACAATGTTCTCAATCTCGACTATGCCATTCTCTCCCACCGCTGGGAGGCGGAGGAGATTACATTCCAAGAGATGCTTGAGCAGACAGATGAAACCCGACGGAAAAAGGGGTACCAAAAAATCCAGCATTTTTGCGAACGAGCCCGGGCTGATGGCTACGAGTTCGTGTGGGTAGACACTTGCTGCATTAATAAAGAAAGCAGTGCTGAGCTGTCCGAGTCCATTAATTCGATGTTTCGATGGTACCGTGAAGCTGGGAAATGCTACGCCTACATGACCGATGTGAGCAACCAAAACCTGAATTATCTCCCTAAGAGTGTCTGGTTTACGAGAGGCTGGACACTGCAAGAACTTGTTGCGCCTAAAGACATGGTCTTTCTGGCCAATGACTGGTCGGATATCGGATCGCGGCAAGATCTTGCCTCGGAAATCTCGCGAACCACGAACATCGACATAGCGCTGCTTTTCGGTAAAAAGTCATTGGAAGATTTCTGTGTTTCTAAGCGCATGTCTTGGGCTGCAAAGCGTGAGACCACGAGAGCGGAAGATCGGGCATATTGTCTGATGGGTATTTTTAATGTCAATATGCCACTGTTATATGGTGAAGGTGAAAATGCTTTTATTCGTCTACAGGAGGAGATCATGAAGGATTCCAGTGACGAGACTCTCTTCGCATGGGAGAGAGATGGTGTATCGGAGGAAAAGCCATGTGGGCTACTGGCCCCCTCGCCTGACTGTTTTGCAAGATCGGCGGATATTGTGCCTTACACACTCTCTCAAGGCGGACTTCCTTTTACCTTGACCAATCGTGGCATTAGGATGCAATCCCCACTGGTTCCCCCCGGTTCATCCACTACCACGTTGATACTTCAATGTATGGCAAACTCAGCGCTAGTGGGTATCGGTATCAAGGCTAGAAAAAGTACAGCAGCCTCCGACGACTTCGTCCGGATAACGAGTACACTCTTACGTGACATCCCATCTTCTTTCCTATTAGATGCGTCCCTAGACACGACATACATTGCGAAATCCGTTGTCACCGCCTCAGCAGGCATGTCTGGCTTACAAGGTCAAGCGCGAGTTGCCACCAGTGACAACGAGCTAGATGTTCACCTGATTCATCGAAAAATTCAACCACGGGGATATTTTAAAAAAATAGTGCTCTTCTTTGATGATACTCAGACTCCCTATGATAAAGATGGAAATGCTTCGAATTTGAATGCACTTCATCATATGCTTGACCGGGCAGACGGCAGTCAGGTGGCATTTTACAAGTCATGGGAACGTGGAATGACTTTGGAACGCATCGTCATGGATGGATATAAATTCCTTATGGAATTCTATCAGACTAGCGATGAAATAAGTCTATTTAGCTTCGGCAGAGGGTGTCATGCAGTATCCGCTCTGTGTGAGCTCCTTGACTATATGGGCATCGTTTTCGACGGCTACCGCCCAGTGGCCGACGAGTTATGGGAAACACTCTCATCCTTTAGGCGGAAGTATGAGGGTGAACTTGGCTATGAGTTCCGGAAAAAGGAAATGCAACAAATCAAAGAATCGGTTGCACGAGAACCGGGTCGTGTTCAATTCATAGGCCTTTTCGATGCTGTTTACATTCAACCACAGCAAGGCGAGGACTCGACCGCAAAAATAGCATTATCCAGTCGTGTCGTCCGTCACGCAGTCGCCATCGATGAAAAGCAAATCCGGTTGAGGCCAACCATAGTTAACACCTACGTGAATCAGCCTCAAAGCCTCGAGCAAATTTGGTTTCCGGGTACTCATCAGGTAATTTGAACTATCCAGCCGCTCAAATTAAGTAAAAATCCTAACTTCACAGGATATTGGAGGAACAATGAGTACTCTGTCTCTCGGTCACTTACCTCTCGTTTGGATGGTGGATGAAGCGAAGAAAGCGGGGCTACGGTTTGAGCCAAGCGTGGAAGCACGCCACGGAACGAGCCTCGCTCCGAAGGAGATAGATCTTCGCAAAGAAGATTACACAAGACCCTTAACGGATAGCGAAGCTAAGAAAAGATCTGATTTGAACAATGATTTCCAGGCTTTCCTCTCCAAGATTGAGCAAAGTCCCCTGCACAGTGAATTGAGATTTGGGCATGGCTGGTCTCCCGTGCACGTTTGCAAGCAAAGGATCAAGAACTTGTTCTACTCCAGGACCGTCCGACAGCCAGCGGCATGGGAACATGGTCAGCGGGTGATACCACTAGATGCCGCAGTTCACTCCTCCGTTCTTCGACGAATGAAAGATGATCCCACTTACCAACCATCGAATCTATGCATCGATAATCCTGACTCTTTGACCATTTTGAATAGTGGAGATCAGTTCCGAGAATGTTTCGTTCGGGAATCGACAAGTAACTAACATTTAAAACGAGGCATGAGCAACCTTTGCGGCCACTAGTTTCACTTGAACAAATACATTGACTTATGGAGGTGCACATTTCTAGTCGACGACATGGACCTTTTTGAGGTAGTGTCTTTAGGAAAATTGGGCTCAATGGCGGATAGGATCTGTATTTCAACCATGTATATAGATTACGTTAAACCTTTGGGGCTCATACAGATTGTATGAAGGGGGAAACTAAAAGCATAAGCATGGAGCAAAGTGTGCCATCACATTTCCTCTCATAGCCCGAGGCAGAATGAGCAGTACCCACACGCTAATCTCTATCCTACCGAGTGCAGTGGGCCTGACTGCAAATCGGTGAGAGCTCTTAACTATGGACAGAATTAGACCCACTCAACTGTACTAAGGGGAGACCACCCAGTTTTTCTGATCCCTATCCGTTTATCACACCCAGATTAGTCCATGTAAACGAGATGGTAAGAGCTAAATTCTGAGATGAGATAACAGTAATCATCACGTAAATCTGGGTTATGCTCTTTCGCTTTCTGTCAAGCTGTTCTTTTGGACTACCCTTTGCGATGTAGGGCATCGCTGATCGTAGACGTAGGCACTCAGCTTGCAGCTTCTTGCCTTACAGGTAATAAACTTGTTTCCCGCTATTATGATAGTCCGGTAATTTACGGTACATCTTCAAAACCCTTTCAAAACCAATGAGGCTCAACAAGCCTCTTCCAGAAGTAGTTTAGCGTTTCTTGGCATTAGGGTTCCAGAAACAAAGAGAGAGTGCGAGGGGTGACACCGAATTCCGGAAAGACTATAATTATATTAACTTATTAGCTGTCAGCGGAATGTCTATATCGTACAGTAAGTGAAACTATACAATAAACCAAAAGCTTTTCTTTCTGATCCCGCAATCCACAGTACAATGTATACATAGTCAAAAGGGTCTGTAAAATCGAAAGATTGTTCTTTAGAGCACTGCATACTTCAAAGATCTGCCTAAGGAAGAACCAGGCAAATTATTCGTCATTGCACGACAAGAAAACAAAGGCTCATGTCCCATCAACTAAGGACAACGAGGAGCACGAGTAACTTGAGCAGAGTCATTGTTGCGAATCCAGTAAATCGTAGATGTCTTTACGTCAAGCTCCGCCAAAAAGAAATCGAACAGACTAGTATCACGATCTGAAAACCCCGTCGTGAGGAGCGTTCCATTCCACATTCCTACGTTTGAGCTGGACAATTGGCATGGATAAAACCATAATGAGACCCGAGCCAGAATGATTGATTAGGTAATATCTGCACTATTTACAAACCAATGCTCCAGATTGGGCCCAGAAACTCTGAGGCACACGAGTGAAGTATAGTTTCTCAAGTTCTTCTTAGGCTACTATCTACGCTCGCATTGGATTACCGCCAAGGCATGGGGTTAGGGTAAAGTAACCGTAATTTTAAAGAAGGGTTCAAGAAAGACTTTGTGTGTAAGTGGTGAAACTGATTGTGATCCATCCTGTACGTCAAAGTTTTCGGCATGAGATGTTTGCTTATCTCCTTGCCGTACAGTATAATTTATATGTACATAATGTAGTACAACACTGTAGCAGAGAATTTGGCATTATAAGCCTGTACTCTGGGTTAGTTTACTGAGCCTGCAGCCCTGTAATCTGACGGCACGTAAACAATTTTTGTTTAATCCTGCCTTCTAAGTCAGCTTGCTGTGCCACTT
>Ga0102593_1003233_pt1 | contig 10894 bp, 14 predicted proteins | sample AraplaCol_mMS_r2_2_FD_76862 | JGI IMG/M metagenome (GOLD analysis project Ga0102593, IMG submission 76862) | Arabidopsis root microbial communities from North Carolina, USA - plate scrape MF_Col_mMS_r2 (SPADES assembly) (version 2) | ecosystem: Host-associated > Plants > Roots > Endosphere...
CCTGATGTTCAGTTTCTTCAAGAAAAAACCGCCTCGAATCACCGGCCGCGCCGGCGCCCTCCCCGGCCGCCGAGCCGGCACCGGCCCCTGAGCCCGCGCCTGCGCCCGCACCCGCGCGATCGGTGTTCTCGCCGTCGAGCTGGTTCGGCTCGAAACCCGCCGTGGAGGAAGCGGCGCCTCCGCCCGCAGTGCCGGCCCCACCGCCGCCCGTGGTGCCTCCGCCGCCACCGGCCCCCGCCGCCGCGCCTGCTGCGCCGATCCTCGCGCCAGCACCAGCACCAGCACCAGCGCCCACGCCCACGCCGGCACCTGCACCCTCCGAACCGGACGAACCCCTCCCCGCCCTCATCACCGACGCAGCCATGGCGGCCGAGCGCAAGGGCTGGTTCGACAAGCTCAAGACGGGCCTGCGCAAGACCGGCACCGGCATTCAGGCGGTTTTCGTCAACGCGCAGATCGACGACGCGCTGTACGAGGAGCTCGAATCGGCGCTGTTGATGGCCGACGCAGGCGTCAAGGCCACCGAATACCTGCTGGACGACCTGCGCGGCCGCGTCAAGCGCCAGATGGCGACCGACGCGGCGCAAGTGAAGCGGCTGTTGGCCGACGCGATCACCGACCTGCTCAAGCCGCTCGAAAAGCCGCTGGTGATCGGCCAGTTCACGCCGACGGTAATCATGGTGGCCGGCGTCAACGGCGCGGGCAAGACAACCTCCATCGGCAAGCTCACCAAGCACCTGGCCAACGAGGGCGCCTCGGTGCTGCTGGCGGCGGCCGACACCTTCCGGGCGGCGGCGCGCGAGCAGCTGCTGGTCTGGGCCGACCGCAACACGGTCGAGATCGTGAGCCAGGAAGGCGGCGACCCATCCGCCGTGAGCTTCGACGCGGTGACGGCCGGCAAGGCACGCGGCAAGGACGTGGTGCTGGTCGACACCGCCGGCCGGCTGCCCACGCAACTGCACCTGATGGACGAGCTCAAGAAGATCAAGCGCGTGGTCACCAAGGCCGACGCCACGGCGCCGCACGAGGTGCTGCTGGTAATCGACGGCAACACCGGCCAGAACGCTTTGGCGCAGGTCAGGGCCTTCGACGAGACACTGGGCCTCACCGGCCTGGTGGTGACCAAGCTCGACGGCACGGCCAAGGGCGGCGTGCTCTGCGCCATTGCGCGCGAGCGGCCGATCCCGGTCTATTTCATCGGCGTGGGCGAGAAGCTCGAAGACCTCGAGACCTTCAGCGCGCGCGAGTTCGCTCAGGCGCTGCTGGGCTGAGGCCGCCGGCCCTCGCCGGCTCTTAGATACATACAGCCGCTTGCTCCCGGATTCATAGCACTTGCCACCGGCTCCGCGCGGGGGCACCATCCGAATACCCTGCCGCATCGAACGGCGCCTTGGAGACGAACATGCTGCACACCGTCGACGCCCGGCCAACAACCGGCGACCGCAAGGTCGACCGGCTGCTGGCCCACTATGGCGAAAGCCACCGCCACCCGACCAACGAGCTGATCCACTTCGTCGCGATCCCGGCCATCATGCTGAGCATCGTCGGCCTGCTGTTCGCGCTGCACCCTTGGGTGGCGTACGGCTTCGTGGCAGCCAGCCTGGTGTATTACGCCACCCTGCGCTCTCCCGTGTTCCTGGCCACCATGCTCGTCGGGACGGCAGTGGTACTGGCGGTGGTTCACGCCATGGGAGCCCTTGTACTGCCGGTCTCCGCCGCCATCTTTGTTGTGGCGTGGATCTTCCAGTTCATCGGCCACAAGATCGAGGGCAAGAAACCTTCCTTCTTCGAAGACATCCAATATCTCTGGGTGGGGCCCCTCTTTGTACTTTCGAGGCTGTTTTTGCGCCTGGGTATCCGCTGGTAGAGCTTCGGGTCGGACAATGCCGCGGGCCGGATCAAGGTCCGACCGACAGTTTTGCCTATCGAAGCGATAGAAACTCAGGGGGAACCCTTACCTTAGCACTCCCTCTAATCGAGTGCTAATATGCCCCATACAAAGGAGTTTCCCCTGATGACCACGCTGTCTGGAGCCTCTGCCAACCAGCTCGCCGTCGCCAATCCATGGTCGATGGTGCCGCCGCTGGGCAACCTGGATGCTTATATTTCGGCCGCCAACCGCCTGCCGATGCTCACGCTCGAAGAAGAGCAGGGCTTCGCACGCCGTTTGCGCGACCACAACGACCTCGAAGCGGCCGGTGCGCTGATCCTCTCGCACCTGCGCCTCGTGGTTTCCATTTCGCGCCAATACCTGGGCTACGGCCTGCCGCACGGCGACCTGATCCAGGAGGGCAACGTCGGCCTCATGAAGGCCGTGAAGCGTTTCGATCCCGACCAGGGCGTGCGGCTGGTGAGCTACGCCATGCACTGGATCAAGGCCGAGATCCACGAGTACATCCTGAAGAACTGGCGCATGGTCAAGGTCGCGACGACCAAGGCTCAGCGCAAGCTGTTCTTCAACCTGCGCTCGATGAAGCAGGGCTTCAAGGCCGACTCGGCCGCGGCCGACAACGGCACGCACCGCGACACGCTGAGCCCCGAAGAAGTGTCGCAAATGGCGACCCGGCTCAACGTCAAGCCCGAAGAAGTGCTGGAGATGGAAACCCGCCTGTCGGGCGGCGACGTGCTGCTCGATCCGGGTCCGTCGGACGACGGCGACGAAGCCTTCGGCCCCATCGCCTACCTGGCCGACGCCACGCAGGAACCGACCGCCCTGCTCGAATCGCAGCAGCGCGACCGCCTCTCGAGCGACGGCATCGCCACCGCGCTGGAAGCGCTGGACGAGCGCAGCCGCCGCATCGTGGAAGAGCGCTGGCTCAAGGTCAACGACGACGGCTCGGGCGGCATGACGCTGCACGACCTGGCGGCGGTGTACGGCGTGAGCGCCGAGCGCATTCGCCAGATCGAAGTCGCAGCCATGAAGAAGATGAAGAAGGCACTGGCCGACTACGCCTGAGCCCAGTCAGTCGTCTTCACCCAGAAAAAAGCCCGGTCATCCGGGCTTTTTCATGCCTGCTTCGAAAGCGTCCGAAGGGCGCGCTTGGCGATGTACCGGGTTGCCGGCGTGTCCGACTCATCTAGCCAGCGCGTGCAGAGCCGGTCGACCCACTCCGGCTGGGTCTTGCTCGCGTCATTGAGCCAGTTGGCCACCGAGTTCTGCACGTAGCGGCTGTCGTCGGCCCGCAAAGCCTCGATCAGCGGCAAGGCGCGCCAGGGTTCGGCCTTGAGCGCATCGATCTGCGCGCACCACACGCCGCGCGGACGCGTGAGTTCGCTGGCAAAGCGGCGGATGTTCGGGTCGGCGTCGGCCGTCCACGGCTGCAGCAGCGCCAGCGATTCGTCGAGCGAGGCGACGACCGCATCGCGCACCGCCATCCAGGCGATCTCGCGCACGCCGAAGTGTGGATCGGCGGCAAAGCGCCGCACCGCCTCCAGCTGTGCCGCCAGCGGCAAGCCCGAGAGCGTGACCCACTGTGCGGCCCAGCAGCGCGCCACGTCGCTGGCGTGCGTGGCGAGCCGGTGGGCGACGGCATCACGCTCGGCATGCAGCGCCGCCAGGTCGTAGAGGGCGCGCGCAATGTGGCCGTGCCGCTGCATCGGCTTGAATGCGCCGAGCATGGCGAGCGTGTCGACCAGCCGCTCGCTCGCAGGATCGAGCCCGATGTGGCCCGCCACGCTGCGCGCGAGCTGCGGCAGCTCGAGGGCCAGGAATTCGTTGAGGTTGACGGTTTCGAGCAAGCCGTGGTTCAGCGCGCGCAGCACCTCGGGCGGAATGAGCGCGATGCGGAAGGCGCCTTTGCGCGCCTTCAGGTGATCGACCGAGTCGAAGGCAACGACGGCATCCATCGCGAGAGGCAACGCCTGCTCAGGACTTGAGCAGCGCCTTCACGTCCGACACCATGGGCGCCGCGCCGGCGCCATAGCGGGCATAGAGCCGCAGCCGGCCCTGGGTGTCGTAGACAAAACTGGCTGCCGAATGGTCCATCGAGTAGCTGGTGGGGGTCTTGCCCTCGACCTTCTTGAAATAGACCTTGAAGTCCTTCGCGGTCGTGACGAGTTGATCGGCCGTGGGAATCAGCGCGACGAAGCTCGGGTCGAACGCGCCCATGTAGGCCTTGAGCACCTCGGGCGTGTCGCGTGCCGGATCGACGGTGACGAACAGCACCTGCAGCTTGTCGCCGTCGCTGCCGAGCTGCTGCTTGACCTGCGCCATTTCGGTCATGGTGGTCGGGCACACGTCGGGGCATTGTGCGTAGCCGAAGAACAGCACCACCACCTTGCCCTTGAAATCGGCCAGGGTGCGGGTCTTGCCGTCGGCGTCTTTCAGCGAGAAGTCCTTGGCGTAGTCGGCGCCCGTGATGTCGACCGCATTGAAGCTGGGCCGGGGCTCGCTGCAGGCGGCCAGCCCCAGCGTGGCGGCAATGCCCGCCCATGCCGCGCCGCCGGTCATCAGTTGAAGGACTTGTCGCTTGTTCATGGATGCAGATCGATTCAGCGCAGGTAATGGTCGACGAGCAATGCCGCGAACAGCACGCTCAGGTGAATCAGCGAGAACTTGAAAGTCTTGCGCGCCAGGGCGTCGGAGTAGTTGCGCCAGAGCGCAAAGGCATAGCCCGTGAAACCGATGCTCACGCCCACCGCCACCGCCAGGTAGAGCCAGCCGCTCATGCCGTAGATGAAAGGCATCAGGCAGGCCGCAAACAAGATGAAGGTGTACAGCAGCACCTGCAGCCGCGTGAACTCGTTGCCATGCGTGACGGGCAGCATCGGCAGGCCGGCCTTGCGGTAGTCCTCGACGCGATAGAGCGCCAGCGCCCAGAAATGCGGCGGCGTCCACAGGAAGATGATCAGGAACAAGATCAGCGCCTCGGGGCCCACGTCGCCCGTCATCGCGGCCCAGCCCAGCACCGGCGGCATGGCACCCGAGGCGCCGCCAATCACGATGTTCTGCGGCGTCAGCGGCTTGAGAATGACGGTGTAGATCACCGCATAGCCGACGAAGGTGGCAAAGGTGAGCCACATGGTGAGCGGATTGACCTGGAACCACAGCAGCGCTGAGCCGGCTGCGCACAGCAGGGCCGAAAACACCAGCGCCTGCAAGTCGCTGAGCTGCCCGCGCGCGGTCGGGCGCCAAGCGGTGCGCTTCATCTTGGCGTCGATGCCCTTTTCGACCAGGCAGTTGAACGCCGCCGCCGCCCCCGCCACCAGCCAGATGCCGATGCAGGCCAGCACAGCGCGCTGCACGTCGGCCCACGAAGGCAGACCCGGCACGGCCAGCACCATGCCGATGAGCGCGCAGAAAACAATCAGCTGCACCACGCGCGGCTTGGTCAGCGCATAAAACTGGCGCAGCACGTTGGCGGTGCTTGTCTGCTGCACGGAAATCGGCGTGCTCACGCGGTGGCCTCCCTCTGGTTGTTGTTGTGCGGCGCACCGGGCGCCTTGTCTCTGTCGTGGGCGACCATGGCGGCGGCCCTGCGGCGGCTCTCGCACAGGGCCCAGGTCAGCACCACCGCCAGCGCCGCGGCGCCGCCGGTGTGGAGTACCGCGGCAGCCAGCGGCCAGCCGAGCAGCACGTTGCCGAGGCCGGTGGCAAGCTGGAGCAATGCCAGCCCCGCGAGCCAGCGGGCTTGCGGCCGCAGCGGTTCGATGCGGCGCAGCTGCCACGCGAGCACGCCCAGCGCTGCGAACACGGCATAGGCCATCAGCCGATGCGCGTAGTGAATTGCGGTGAGCGCCGAAAAGTCGAGCGGCGCGCCCTCCCCCGTCACGCCCAGGTGGCGCCATATCTGAAAGCCCTGGGCAAAATTCATCGACGGCCACCAGCTGCCCTGGCAGGTCGGAAACTGGGTGCAGGCCAGCACAGCATAGTTGGTGCTGACCCAGCCGCCCAGCGCGATCTGCAGCAGCAGCAATGCCGAGGTGGCAAGCAGCCCGTTGCGCAGCGCCGGCGACACAGGCGCGGGCAGGCGGTCCGCGGCGGCCTGCCGGTAGCGCACCGACTGGATACATAGCAGCACCAGCAGGACCACGGCGCCCAGCAGGTGCAGCGTGACGATGGCGGGAAAGAGCTTCCAGGTCACTGTCAGCGCACCGAATGCGCCCTGCAGGCAGACCCAGACCAACGTGAAGGCGGGCCACCATGCGCTGAGCGTGGCGTGCTCGCCCTCCGCCGGCACAGGAAGGCGGCGCTGGCGCCAGCGCACGATCCAGGTGGCGGCCGCAAGCGCGAGGATGAGCACGCCGACTCCGGTGGCCAGGTAGCGGTGGACCATTTCGACCCAGGCCTTGCTGTGCGTGACCGGGCCGGTCGGCTGGGCCGACTGCGCCATGGCGATCTCATGGCTCGCCCCCGCCGGGCTCGCGTTGCCGTAGCAGCCCGGCCAGTCGGGGCAGCCCAGGCCCGAATCGGTCAGCCGGGTGAACGCGCCGAACAGCGTCAGGTCGAAGGTAAGGAACAGCGTCAGCACGGTGAGCGCGTGCAGCCGGCGCGCCGGCCCGGCGCCCGCGTTGCGGCGCCACACCCACACCAGCGGACCGAGCGCTATCAGCACGCCGGCCGCCATCAGCCAGGCGATGGGCGTGAGGTCGTAGAGCGAGCCGGTGTCCATCATGCGGTCTCAGCGGCCAGGCTCGTCCCAGGAGGCGGAGGCGCGCAGCAGGCGGTCGAGGTCGCGCTTGGCGCGGCTTGCGCCCTGCGTGTCCATGCGGGCCGGGAAGCGCATCATCCAGTTGCCCATGGGATCGACCACGTACAGGTGCTCGGCCAGCCCATGGCCCGCTACAGGCGCGAGCCATTTGGCGAGCTGCTCGACCGGCACCCGCAGCACAGTGGCGCCGTGCAGGCCGTGGTCCAGCCGCGCCGGAATGGGGGCTGCATCGCTTACGAGCCAGACCCGGTCGAGCCGGTCTTTTTCGCGGCCCAAACTTTCACGCAGCTGGCGCTGCAGATAGAGCTGCTGCTCGCAAAGCGCGTCGCAGGCCGCGTCGGCCACCGCAACCAACAGCCACTGGCCCTTGAGCGTGGAAAGATCGACCGGCGCGCCGTTACGGTCGGTGCTGGCGAGCACGGGCAGCGTCCGCTGGGGATCGATGAGTTCGCCGTAGACGCTTCGCCCCTCGGGCCGGATCACGTAGTAGGTGAAGTACGACGCGATGACCGGCGCTGCGCACATCAGCATCACCGCGATCATCTTCCAGCGCCCGACGACCGTGCGCCGGCCCTCGGCGCCGTCGAGCGCCTGGTTGGGCGACGGCATCGAATGCACCGTCAGGCCCAGCGGCTCGTCAGAGGCTGCTTGCATCGCGTGCGCGGCGCCTCGAGCGGCGGAAGGGGGCAATGAATTGAAACCAGACATAGAGGATTACCACGAGGGCCGAGAGCCCGAACCACTGGAATGCATAGCCGTAGTGCTTCTCCAGACCCAGAGCGGGGGCCGGCCAGTCGCGCTGCAACCCCTCGGAAGCGGGGCCGATCTGCTGCAGCGACACATCGGTGCGCAGCGGCAGCTTGGTTTCGGCGCGGAACGCTTCCAGGTCGAGATTCTGCCGGATGGGCGAAGACCCCGCGGAGTCGGGTGCCGAGGCGGTAGCCGCCGGCTTGCCGAGTTCGAACAAATGGCCTGGCGGGGGCTCGATCAGGCCTGTGACTTCGACGAGGCCCGGCGGCGTATCGACCGCGCCGAGCTGCGTGCGGTCGTTGAAATTGCGCTGGATCCAGCCGCGCTGCACCAACACCGTCTGGTTGCTGCCTTCGAGCGCAAACGGGGTCAGCACGTAAAAGCCCGGCACGCCGTGCATCTGCCGGTTGTCCAGGTAGACCGTTTGCGGCGTGAGCCAAAGGCCCCGCAGCCGCACGGGCCGGTGCAGCTCGCCGGCCGGCGCTTCGAGCGCCAGGAAATCGTCCTGCGCGAGCGGCGGTTTCTGCTTCTGCGATTCGATCTCGGCCTGCAATGCCTCCTTTTGCGCCGCCCGCGAAAGCTGCCAGCGACCCAGCGACACCGTGGCGCACACGGTCAGCACGGCAGCCAGTGTGACCAGCAGGAAACGACCTCGCTTCGGCTTCGTCCGGGCGGGGTGAAAAGGCTCTGGCGTCACTGGAGCGGATGAGGCGTGCGGCCGATAATCGGAGTCATGAAATATTTCGTCGCCCTGGCTTTCGTGGGCATCTTCGCGAGCCTTGCCTTCGCGCTCTTCTACATGCTGAAAGACGGGCGCAACGGCCGCGCCAAAAGCGGCGGCATGGCGCGCGCGCTCACCTTTCGGATCGGCATTTCCGTGTTTTTGTTCCTCTGCATGCTGCTGGCCTGGAAACTCGGCTACATCCAGCCCACCGGGCTCCCGGTCGGCAAGTAGGTGGTGCTCGTTCCACGAGAACCATGAAAAAGGCGCCTTCCGGCGCCTTTTTGTTTGCATGCCGCGGGGTTCGCTCAAAGCCAGTAAACCAGCGTGTAAAGGCCGAGCCACACCACGTCCACGAAGTGCCAGTACCAGGCCGCGCCTTCGAAGCCGAAATGGCGCTCCGGCGTGAAGTGGCCCTTTTGCAGGCGCAGCGTGATGAACAGCAGCATCAGCATGCCGATGAACACGTGCATGCCGTGGAAGCCGGTCAGCATGAAGAAGGTCGAGCCGTAGGCGCCGGAGCTGAGCTTGAGGTTCAACTCGGTGTACAGGTGATGGTATTCATACCCCTGCACGCCAAGGAAGAGCACGCCGAGCAGCACGGTGAGCCACATGAAGCGGATGGTCTGCGCGCGATGGCCGGCACGCAGCGCGTGATGGGCAATGGTGAGCGTGACGCCCGAGCTCAACAAGAGCGCGGTGTTGATCGTGGGCAGCCAGAACGGGCCGACCGTCTGGAACGGCTCGACGATGTCGGCCGGCGAACCGGTGACGCCAGCGGCAATGCTGGGCCAGACGGCTTTGAAGTCGGGCCAGAGCAACGCGTTCTCGAGGCTGCCGAGGGCCGGCAGCGAATGGGTGCGGGTCCACCACAGCGCGGTGAAGAACGCGCCGAAGAACATCACTTCGGAGAAGATGAACCAACTCATGCTCCAACGGAACGAGAGATCGATCTTGTGGCCGTACTGGCCGCTTTCGCTCTCGCCGATGGCGGTGCGGAACCACACGAACAGCGTGGCGAGCCACACCACCATGCCGATCAGCAGCGACCATGCGCCCCACTGGTGGCCGTTGATCCATTGGCCCGCGCCCAGAATCACGAAGAACAGGCCGGTCGCGGCCATGACCGGGTAGGCCGATGGTCCCGGTACGAAGTAGTAGGGCGTGGTGCCGTGGGTGGTCGAACTCATATCAGCTCCTGGCTTTCTTTCTTCTCTCGATTCGATGGGGTCTGGATGTCTAGCGCCGCCTGGCTCATGCGCCGTGCGCAACCACGTAGCGCACCAGCAGCACCAGGCCGATGATGAAAACGACGACCGCGGCAAAGGCCACCGCGATGATGTGCAGCGGGTTCAGCTTGGCCAGGTCGTCCTGGTAGGCGCTTTTCTTGCGCACGCCAAAGAACGACCAGCAGACGGCCTTCACCGTCTCCCACAGCGTGGCTTTGGGCGGCGTGTTCGGAGCGGTCACGAACGGGGCTCATGGGCTGCATTCGAAACGGCGGCCACCGGGGCTGCTGGCGTCTTGCCGCCCACCTCGAAGAAGGTGTACGACAACGTGATGGTCTTCACGTCCTTGGAGATCTTGGGATCGATCACGAAGGCGACCGGCCATTGCTTCTTCTCGCCTGGATCGAGCGTGTACTGGTTGAAGCAGAAGCACTCGAGCTTGTTGAAGTACGGCGCGGCCTGCTGCGGTGCATAGCTCGGGATGGCCTGCGCCGCCATGCGGCGATTCTGCACGTTCTGGAACTCGTACATCACGGTGTTGAGTTGACCTGGGTGCACCTGCATCGTCCGCTCGGCGGGCTTGAAGTCCCAGAGGCCGCCGCGCACGTTGGAATCGAACTCGACCGTGATGGTGCGCGTGGTGTCGACCTGGGTGTTGTCCGGCACGCGCACGTTCTTGCCGCCGCTGGCGCCGCCCGGCACTTCGAGTTCGTTGAGCGCGAGGATGTTGATGCCGGTCATTTCGCAGATGGCGCGATAGAGCGGCACCAGGGCATAGCCGAATGCGAACATGCCGCAAGCCACCACGGCCAGCTTGCCGACCATGCGGACATTGGCGCGCTTGATGCGTTGACCGAGGCTCATGCGGGCGGCTCCGTTCGCTGCTGTTTCAGCGTCCGCTGAACCAGATCATGCGGACCAGGAATCCGAGGAAGAACAGCACAGCGATGGAGGCCAGCGTGAGCCCCATGCGTCGGTTGTTCTTTCGTTGTTCGGGTGTGGTCATGGTCGTCATGCGGGCCTGCGGCCGGGATGCGTTCAGCCGATCACCTTGGTGGCGGTCGGATCGAGCTTGGGCGGATTCTCGAAGGTGTGGAAAGGCGCTGGCGACGGCACTTCCCACTCGAGGCCTTCGGCGGCTTCCCAGGGCTTTTGCGGCGCCTTCTCGCCCTTGCCGAGCATGTTCGGCAGCACGATGAAGAAGAAGAAATACACCTGTGCGAGACCGAAGGCAAAAGCACCGATCGACGCCACGGCGTTGAAGTCGGCAAACTGCATCGGATAGTCGGCATAGCGGCGCGGCATGCCCGCCAGACCCAGGAAGTGCATCGGGAAGAAGGTCACGTTGAACGAGATCAGCGACCACCAGAAGTGGAGCTTGCCGCGCGATTCGTTGTACATGACGCCGGTCCACTTAGGCGCCCAGTAGTAGTAGCCCGCGAACATGGCGTAGAGCGAACCCGCCACCAGCACGTAGTGGAAGTGGGCCACCACGTAGTAGGTGTCCTGCAGCTGGATGTCGATGGGGGCGATGGCCAGGATGA
>Ga0102593_1002704_pt2 | contig 10884 bp, 8 predicted proteins | sample AraplaCol_mMS_r2_2_FD_76862 | JGI IMG/M metagenome (GOLD analysis project Ga0102593, IMG submission 76862) | Arabidopsis root microbial communities from North Carolina, USA - plate scrape MF_Col_mMS_r2 (SPADES assembly) (version 2) | ecosystem: Host-associated > Plants > Roots > Endosphere...
CCGGAATCCGGGCAACAAAAAACCGCCTTGAGGCGGTCGGGCATTCTATCGATTTCAGTTTGATTTAGTCTCCTCCTCCACCATCTCCCCCGCCATCACAGCCGCCGTCGCCTGAGGCGTCGAACCAGCCTCCCCCTCCATCGCCGGAGCCTTCCGAATTGCCCCACCTGCGCTTGGTGTTTGCGGTGGCCTGGGTGGCTCTTTCTGCCCTTGCGATCAGCGCAAAGATCAGTGCGAAGCCTCCAACGATCCCGGTAGCCACAAGAAATGTCTCCAATCAGTATCCTCTCGTTGTTTCAGGAAATCTCGTTTCCTGACTAAAATAGTAGATTACTTTCCCACTCCTGGAAATAGCCTGAATATGAAACTTTCATGACATTCAGGATCACGTCAAAACTCTGCGCTGCCTAAATTGCAGCGCAGAGCGTTTCGGGCTGGTTCCCCTTCAAGCCGTCGCTCTTCGGGGAAAGAACATTGTGATGCGGGGCAATCGAATTCGAGTGTCAGGCAAGCTCGGCATATTGGGCCAGCTTGTCTTGAAGCATGGTCAGAATGCGGTCTCGTCCAGGATCGCGGACGCCCTTCAACCACGCGACCGAGAGTGGCAGCTTGTTCATGGCGGCCCTCCCCTCCATGTCCAGAGCGATGTAACGGACGCCGCTGACGGCGAGCCGGGATGTCCATTGGGGTACGATCGCCAGCCCGATCTGCGCGGCCACGAGGTTGACGATCGTCTGCTTTTCTTCCGCAAGCTGGGCCACCCGTGCCTGCAGTCCCGCCTCGATGAACAGCTTCATCGTCAGGTCGTGGCTATGCGGGCGCGACCGACGCTCCGGGACGATCAACGGTTCGTCGGCGAGGTCTTCGATTCTCACGCTGGCTCTCGACGCCAGCCGATGGTTCTCGGACATGGCGACGACCGCGGTCTCATGGAAAAGAAACATCGTCTTCAGCTTGGGGTCGACGATATCGGGGGCGCGGATGAATGCCAAATCCAATGAGCCCGACAGGAGTTTGGGGATCAGCCTGATCGTCTTGTCTTCCAACAACTTCGTCGAGACGTCGGGGCACTGCTGCCGGAAATCGTGCAGCAACATCGGTACGAGCCCTGCTGCCGCGCTGTCGATCGCCCCGATCCGCAGCACCTCCGCTCTTGCCTGGCGGGACGTGTGGAACCGTTGCTGAAGAGCTTCGGTCTTGGCCAGGATCTCCCGCGCGCCTTCCAGGAGGACGAGGCCGTCTTCCGTCAGCGACACGCTGCGTGTCGTTCGCGCCATCAGCCGCGTCCCAAGGGATTCCTCAAGCAGACGTATGTGCCGCGACAGCGACGCCGGCAGGAGGCCGAGCTTTTGAGCGGCCCGCCCGAAATGAAGCTCATCGGCCACCGACACGAAACATCGAAGCTGGTTCAGGTCCACGAACGTCTGCTCCGGAATTCGATTATATCAAATTTTTATATATTCTTGCGTCGCTTGAGGATCAAGCCGGCGCTGGTCATAGATGTTCACAAGCGCAGGAGGTGCGCTCTGTTATCATCCATTCCGGGAGGAGACCGTCGTGACTCACGACTTGGAAACGCGTGTCTTGCGCAAAATCACATTCCGCATCGTACCGTTCATCATGCTGCTGTATTTCATCGCGTTCCTCGACCGCGTGAATATCGGCTTTGCCGCCCTGACGATGAATGAGGACCTCGGCTTCTCGTCCACCGTCTTCGGCATCGGCGCGGGCATCTTCTTCGTCGGTTACTTCCTCTTCGAAGTTCCCTCGAACCTCATTCTCAACAAGGTCGGCGCCCGCATCTGGATCGCTCGGGTGATGATCAGCTGGGGGATCGTCTCCGGCCTCATGGCTTTCGTGCAGGGGACCACCAGCTTCTACATCCTGCGCTTTCTTCTCGGCGTCGCCGAAGCGGGCTTTTTCCCCGGCATCATCCTCTATCTCAGCTTCTGGTTCCCGGCCCGCCGCCGCGCCGCGGTGACCGCGATCTTCATGGCCGCAGCACCGCTCTCCACGGTCCTGGGGTCGCCGGTCTCCGGTGCGCTGATGGAAATGCACGGTCTTCTCGGCCTTGCCGGCTGGCAGTGGATGTTCCTGATCGAAGCAGCCCCAGCCATCATCCTGGGTGTCATCGTCCTCTTCTATCTCACCGATCGCCCGGAAAAGGCGAAATGGCTGACGGATGAAGAGCGCAGCTGGCTCGTCAAAACAATGAATGCCGAACAGGCGGGCAAAAGCCAGGCCAGCCACAGCGTCATGGCGGGACTGGCCGACATCCGCGTCTTTGCCCTCGCCCTGGTTTATTTCGGCACCTCTGCCGGGCTTTATACCTTGGGCATCTGGGCTCCGCAGATCATCAAACAGTTCGGACTGTCGGCGTTCGAGGTCGGCTTCATCAATGCCGTTCCCGGCATTTTCGCCGTGGTTGCCATGGTTCTTTGGGCGCGTCATTCCGACAGGACGGGCGAACGGACATGGCACGTGGTCGGCGCCTGCCTGCTGGCGGCCGCAGGACTGGCCTTCGCAACCGGTGCGACCAGCGTATACACGGTCCTGATCGCTCTCACCCTCGTCAACATCGGCATCAGCTGCTCGAAGCCGCCGCTCTGGAGCATGCCGACCCTGTTCCTGTCCGGCCCGGCTGCGGCGGCCGGCATCGCCACCATCAACTCCATCGGCAATCTCGGCGGCTTCGTCGGTCCGTCGATGATCGGATGGATCAAGGACACGACCGGGAGTTTCGCCGGTGGCCTCTATTTCGTCGCCGGGCTCCTGGTGATCTCGGCAATCCTCACACTCGTCCTGGCGCGGTCCGGCCCCAAGGCGGCGGATACCCGCGCCGCCAGTCAACACTGATCACCCCTGACACGATCGGAGAATACCCATGCGTGAATATGCAATCGCCACCATCCCCGCCGACGGTATCGGTCCTGAAGTCATCGCGGCCGGCACACGTGTCCTGGCTGCCATCGAGAAGCGCGAAGGCGGGATCAAGTTCAACGTCGAGAATTTCGACTGGGGATCCGACTACTACAAAAAACACGGCGTCATGATGCCGGCCGATGGCCTGAAGCAGCTGAAGAAGTTCGACGCCATCTATTTCGGCGCCGTCGGCGCGCCGGATGTTCCCGACCACATCACGCTCTGGGGTTTGCGGTTGCCGATCTGCCAGGGCTTCGACCAGTATGCGAATGTTCGCCCGACGAAGATTTTGCCCGGGATCACGCCGCCGCTGCGCAATTGCGGCCCGGGCGATCTGGACTGGGTTATCGTCCGCGAAAACTCCGAAGGCGAATATTCCGGCCATGGCGGCCGTGCCCATAGGGGGCTGCCGGAAGAGGTCGGCACTGAGGTCGCCATCTTCACCCGTGTCGGCGTCACCCGCATCATGCGCTATGCCTTCAAGCTCGCCCAGTCCCGGCCGCGCAAGTTCCTGACCGTGGTCACCAAGTCCAATGCCCAGCGGCACGGCATGGTGATGTGGGATGAAATCGCGGCCGAAGTGGCCACGGAATTCCCCGATGTCACCTGGGACAAGATGCTCGTCGACGCCATGACCGTGCGGATGACCCTCAACCCCAGGAGCCTCGACACCATCGTCGCCACCAATCTCCATGCCGATATCCTCTCGGACCTCGCCGGCGCGCTCGCGGGCAGCCTCGGCGTCGCGCCGACCGCCAACATCGATCCGGAACGCCGCTTCCCGTCGATGTTCGAGCCGATCCATGGTTCTGCTTTCGACATCACCGGCAAGGGCATCGCAAACCCGGTGGCGACCTTCTGGACAGCGGCGCAGATGCTCGACCATCTAGGTGAAACAGATGCATCCGCACGCCTGATGCGGGCCGTCGAACGGGTGACGGGGGCAGGCATATTGACGCCTGATGTCGGGGGGACGGCCAACACCAAGGAAGTCACCGACGCGGTCGTCGATGCGATCCACGCATCGAACGTCTGAACGATCCGCCGATGGTCTGGACCGATCAGAAAGCACGGGCAGTGCTGCATCAGATCTTTGGCGCGGCAGTCGAAAGCGCCAATCCGCAGCGGGCGATTCTTAAGAACCTCCCGGACAAGCCGAGAGGCCGATGCATCGTCGTCGGCGCCGGAAAAGCGTCGGCGGCCATGGCCGCCGCTCTCGACAGCGCCTGGCCGGATGTCGATGTCTCCGGCGTCGTTGTCACACGCTATGGTCACGCGGTGCCTGCCGGTCGTATCCGTATCATCGAGGCATCGCACCCCGTTCCGGATGCGATGAGCCAAACGGCGGCTGCTGATCTATTGCAGGCCGTTCACGGATTGACACCGGACGATCTGGTGATTGCTCTCATCTCGGGCGGCGGGTCGGCGCTTCTGGTCGCTCCGGCGGGCGGCATGACTTTGGCGGACAAGCAGAGCGTCAATCGTGCGCTTCTGGCGAGCGGCGCGACGATCACCGAGATGAACGCCGTTCGCAAACACCTCTCGCGGATCAAGGGAGGCCGTCTCGGCCTGGCCGCCCGGCCCGCGAAAGTCGTTACCCTTGTTATCTCCGATGTGCCGGGCGATGATCCCGCATCCATCGCATCCGGCCCGACGATCGCCGATCAAAGCACGATCGACGAGGTTCGCGGCATCCTATCCCGCTACAGGATCGTCCTGCCCGATACGGCACGCGCCGTCCTCGACAGCGGTGACGAGACACCGAAGCCCGCCGATCTCGAGAGCGATGTCCGCATCATCGCCGCCCCTTCGCTCGCCCTGGAGAGCGCAGCGAAAGCGGCCGCCAGCGCAGGCCTGCAACCACTTGTCCTCGGCGATGCCATCGAGGGAGAGGCGCGCGAGCTCGGCACTGTCATGGCGGGCATCGCCCTATCGGCAAAGATCAAGGGGCTTCCCGTTCGCGGACCTGCCGTTCTTTTGTCGGGCGGCGAAGGGACGGTGTCGATCGGCCGCGAAGCCGCGGGCCGCGAAGCCGCGGGCCGCGGTGGCCGCAACACCGAATTCCTCCTCGGACTTGCGGTGACCCTCAAGGGACATGCCGGAATATGGGCGATTGCCGGCGATACCGACGGCATCGACGGCACCGAAGATGCGGCGGGTGCAGTGGTCACTCCCGACACGTTGGAGCGCGGCCTCAAGAAGGGACTCGATGCCCGGGCTCATCTCGCTTCGCACGACAGCTATTCCTTCTTTGACGAGATCGGCGATCTCGTCAAAACCGGGCCGACCCTGACCAATGTCAACGATATCCGCGCCATACTCATCGTCTGACACGGTGATCAAGCCTGAGGAGTGGGCGACCGTCAGGCCGGCAAGCGCGTCTCCCGACATGCGCCGTCACACCAGCCCGGGCACGACGAACACCAGCCAGGCGACGATCGGGCCGATGATGGCGATCAGCGCGCTGTAGATCAGCAACTGCCGCAGCACCTGTTCCCGCTGGTCGTCCGGCGCATTGGCGACGACAAGGGCGCCGTTGGTCGAGAATGGGCTGGTATCGACGATCGTGGTCGAGATGGCGATCGCCGCGACCACGCCGATGGCGCTGACATGCCCTTGCAGGAGGAAGGGAACGGCGAGCGGGATGATCGCGCCGAGCAGCGCGGTCGAGGAGGCGAAGGCCGAGACGATGGCGCCGGTAAAGCAAAGCAGCAGCGCCACCAGCAGCGGCATGCCGAGACTGGATATGCCGTTCGCCACGTAATCGACCGTCCCGGCCTTCTCCATGACGCCGACATAGGTGATGATGCCGGCAATCAGCAGCACGGTCGACCAGCTGACCTTGTCGATCGCCGCCTTCTGGGTCTTCGGCGACAAGAGCGCCAGGGCGACCGCCACGGTCATGGCGACGAGGCCGACGTTGAACTTGAAGACCAGGGCGCCGATGCCGAGCGCCGTCAGGCCGATCAAGGTGGTAATTCTCTCATTGTTGAGGCGCAGCGTCGTCGCGGTATCGGCCGCCGTCCCATAGGCATGTTCCCTGATCGGTTTTGCCGGCGTGCCGCCGTGACCTCTGATCGACGCCGACACGCCCTCGGGATGGAGTTCGGGCAAGGGGCCAAGCGATGCGGCGTCCTGCTTCATCACCTTTGCGCCGCCGAAAATGAAGAAGACCAGCACCGCGATCGCCAGGTTGAAGAAGAAGCTGGAGAGAAACAACGAGGTCGGCGCGAAAGGCAGGCCGGCCTTGGCGACAATCTGATTGGTGATGCCGCCATAGATGCTGATCGGCGAAAAGCCGCCCGCCTGCGCGCCATGGATCACCATCAGGCCCATCATGACCGGGTGAATGCGGTACTGCACGGCAAAGCTCAAGGCGACGGGTGCGAGAATGGCGACCGCAGCCGGCCCAAGAGCCCCGAAACCGGTAATGACGGCGGCAACCAGGAACATCACCCAGGGAATCAAGCCGATCCGCCCGCGCACCAGGCGCACGGCGCATTCGACGAGCCAGTCGATCGTGCCGTTGATCTGCGCTATGGCGAAGAGGTAGGTGACGGCGACGAGCGTCAGGAACAGATCGCTCGGAAAACCGGCAAATATATCGTTGGTTTTCATGCCGAGGATCATCGAGCCGAGCACGAAGGCGCCGGCAAAGGCGAGCGCACCCATGTTGATCGGCTGGATCGTCGCAATGATGAACATGGCGACCAGCAGGCCTATGGCCAGTAATTCAATACCCATGATTCCCCTCCCTCCGACGCCTCCAGCGCCGTAGCTGTTGTGTTCAAGATCGATGCGGGATGCCGGCGCACCCTCCTCCCAGAGGGCGCGGCCGCCTTAGAGCGGTTCAGCTTTTCATGGAAACGCAGAACCGCTCTAAGTTTTTGTTTTTACGCAATTCCCGGCGGAAAACCGCTTCACACTTTTCCTGGAATTGCTCTAGGTCCTTGTATAAAGATCGGCGTATTGCTGCCGCAGGATGTTCTTCTGAACCTTGCCCATCGTGTTGCGCGGCAGGTCCTCGGCGAAGATGATGCGCTTGGGTTGTTTATAGCGGGCGAGACGGTCCTGAAGGGCGCTGACGATGGTCTTTTCATCGAGCACGGCGCCGGGTTTGCGCACGACGACGGCAGTGACACCTTCTCCGAAATCGGGATGCGGCACGCCGATGACAGCGCTCTCGACCACGCCCTCGATCTGGTCGATCTCACCCTCGACCTCCTTCGGGTAGATGTTGTATCCGCCCGAAATCACCAGGTCCTTGCCGCGGCCGACGATGTGGATATAGCCGTCCCGGTCGATCTTGCCGAGATCGCCGCTGATGAAGAAACCGTCGGCGGTGAATTCGGCCGCGGTCTTTTCCGGCATACGCCAATAGCCCTTGAAGACGTTCGGCCCCTTGATCTCGATCATGCCGGTTTCATCAGGCGGCAGCTCGAGCCCGGTGGCGGGATCGGTGACGCGCACCGTCACGTCAGGCAGCGGGAAGCCGACCGTTCCGGCAATGCGTTTCCCCTCATAGGGGTTCGACGTGTTCATGTTGGTTTCGGTCATGCCGTAGCGCTCGAGAATGGCGTGACCGGTGCGGGCCTGGAACTCGGTATGGGTTTCGGCAAGCAGTGGCGCCGAACCGGAGATGAACAGGCGGATGTTGGCGACCGCCTGCTTGTCGAGGCGCGGGCTCTGCAGGAGGCGCACGTAAAAGGTCGGCACGCCCATCAGCATCGTTGCCTCAGGCATCAGCGAAACGACCTCGTCGGCGTCGAATTTCGACAGCAGGAACATCGAGGCGCCGGCGAGCAGCGTGACGTTCGTGGCGACGAACAGCCCATGGGTGTGGAAGATCGGCAAGGCGTGGATCAGCCGGTCGTCTGATGTGACGCGCCAATAGTCCCGCAAGGTCAGGGCGTTCGAGAGCAGGTTCCCATGGGTGAGCATCGCCCCCTTGGAACGGCCCGTCGTTCCCGAAGTGTAGAGGATCGCCGCCAGATCGTCAGCAGTGCGCGAGGCATCGACAAAGTCGGCCGGCTCATCGCGGGCGAGATCCAGCAACGAGCCGCGGCCATCGGCATCGAGCGTTTCGACGATCGCGCCGTGGGACTTGGCGATCGCCGCCACGCCTTCCCGGGCAGCCGGCGCCACGACCACCAGACGCGGCTCCGCATCGCCAATGAAGTAATCGAGCTCGGCCAGCGTATAGGCGGTGTTGAGCGGCAGGTAGACCGCGCCGGTTCGAAGGCAGGCGAGATAGAGGATCAATGCCTCGGCGCTTTTTTCGACTTGCACCGCCACCCGGTCGCCCGGGCGAATGCCGAGCGTATCCATCGCGCCGGCAAGCCGGCCGGAAAGAGCGAAGGCGTCGTCATAGGTCCATGTGCGGGTGTCATCGATCCGGATGAACGGTGCGTCACCGGGCGCAGCCGCCCGCATGGCGTCGAAAAGATGGTTGCTCACTTTCGCCCTCCTCCAAGCGTGGTGTTCATTATCTGTGCGAATGGCCGGGAGCCTTGCTGGCCATTGCCGCTGCGGCGGCTTTCGTCGGTCTGGCTGAGCAGGCCTTTGACGCCAGGCGAGGCAATCACTTCGCCGCGCTGCGCCAGCGCCTCGTGGTTGGCCACGATGTCGTCGAGCTTGTAGAGGTAGTTGACCATCAGGCCGTGGGCCTGCTGCATCGCCTTGGCCGAGCGGTCTCCGAGAAAATTCAGTCTTTCCAGTCGAGCGCCGTTGCCGAGATGGAAGCGGGCGACGGGATCGACGGGGCGGCCCCCCGGCGTCCGTTCGGTCAGGAAATAGCGCGCCGCAAGCGGCAGCAGCACGCGCTCCACTTCGGCCGCCGTCTTCTCGTTGTCCGGCCATTTCGGGTCGTCGAGCGCCGTTAGCGTTTCCGGGCGCGCCTTGGCGAGCCAACGGGCAAAGCCCGGCACCGGCGACAGCGTGACGAAATTCTTCAGGCCGGGCAGATCTCTGCGCAGGTCTTCCACGACCTGCTTGATCAGGAAGTTGCCGAACGAGATGCCGCGCAAGCCGTCCTGGCAGTTGGAGATCGAATAGAAGACGGCCGTCGTCGCCTCGTCGGCATTGATCTGTTCCCTGCCCTCGACGAGCACATCGCCGATCGCGCTCGGCACCGATCGTGTCAGCGCCACCTCGACGAACACCAGCGGCTCGTCGGCCAGCCGGGGGTGGAAGAAGGCAAAGCATCGACGGTCGGCCGGCGCCAGACGGCGGCGCAGTTCCTCCCAGCCGGCGATCTCGTGCACGGCCTCGTATTTGATGATCTTTTCAAGGATGTAAGCCGGCGTCGTCCAGTCGATCGGACGCAGCGTCAGGAAACCGCGATTGAACCAGGAGCCGAACAGATGGGTGAAGTCGGCGTTAAGCGCGTGATAACCTTCGGATTGGTCTTTGGACGCAAGCAGCTGCTGGCGCATCCGGACGAGCTTGGCCGTGCCGTTCGGGGCATGGTTCAATCGGCGCAGAAGCTCCTGTCGACGCGGCTCGGCTGCCTGGTGGAGGGCAATGATTGCGGCAGAGCTTTTGTCGGTGCGGTAGTTTTCAATCGCCTGGTCGAGCCTCACCGTGTCGGGCCCGAACTTTTCATGCAGCATATCGAGAAATGCCTGCGCGCCCTCACTGTCGAGCGCCTCCCAGCGATCGAGAATCTCGGCGGCTAGCGCCATGCCCGAGGCTTCGCCCCGGCTCGACAGCAGCATTTCACAGAGCGTCTGGAGATCGGCCTTGGCTGCGGCCTGCGTGGCGCGCGCGCCGGAAAACAGAAGCTGGCGTCCGCGATCGGTGATGCTCTGCAGCATGTCGGTGAAGAAGGAAGCCTCAGACATGCCATTCTCCTCTCTTCCGCTGGTTTCTTCTGCCGGCCGCGGGTGCACGGATCGTTTTGACGGCTGCTTCCCATCGTCGGGTTTCACCGGTAGTATGTAGAATGCCACTCTTCGTACACGAGGTCAACAATCGTGTATACAAGAATCGTGTTTATGTATGATGGAAGTGAAACGTATGTCCGAAAATGTCGGCCGATGGCTTCGGGATGAAATTGAAAATTCAATTCTTTCCAACGAGTTCTCCCCCGGTGAGCGGCTCGACGAAATGGTGCTTGCGACGCGTTTCGGGGTTTCCCGCACACCGGTGCGCGAGGCGCTGATGCAGCTCGATGCGATCGGCCTCATCGAAATCCGGCCGCGCAGAGGCGCCATTGTCATCGATCCGGGGCCGCACCGCGTCTATGAAATGTTCGAGGTGATGGCCGAGCTGGAGGGCCTGGCCGGGTCGCTCGCCGCCCGACGGCTGGACAAGGCCTCCCGGGAAGCGATCACCGCCACCCACAGCCGCTGCGAACAATCGGCCGCGGCCGGTGACAGCGACGCCTATTATTACGACAATGAGGAATTCCATAAGGCCATCTACGCAGCCGGCCGCAGCGAATTCCTCGAGGAGCAATGCCTGCAATTGCACCGCCGCCTGCGGCCCTATCGCCGCCTCCAGCTGCGCGTGCGCAACCGCCTGTCGACCTCCTTCTCCGAACATTGCGCCATCGTCGAGGCGATCTTTGCCGGAGACGGCGACGAAGCTCGCCGTCTGCTGCGGACGCATGTCGGCATTCAGGGAGAGAGATTCAGCGATCTGGTCGCAAGCATGGCGGCCAGGTGATTGGACTCCAGCTTGAAAACGGAAGCGTATCCCGCCGTCCGCACGGCACCCTAATCCAAAAACCGATACAGCCAGTCGCGCGTTTCCTCCGGCAGCGAGGCCGGCGACTGGTCCTCGCGGGTGCGGGCCTGCCAGATGATCTCGACCTCGGCGGCACGCTCCTCCCTGGTGTCGATCGAAACGAGGAAGCCGATGGAATGCATGCCGATCTTGTCGACGGTGGTGGTGAAGGTGACCGGCTCGTCGTAGTGCAGTGGGCGGTGGAGCATGCAGGAAACTTTGCTGGGGCTATAG
>Ga0102593_1003239_pt1 | contig 10870 bp, 10 predicted proteins | sample AraplaCol_mMS_r2_2_FD_76862 | JGI IMG/M metagenome (GOLD analysis project Ga0102593, IMG submission 76862) | Arabidopsis root microbial communities from North Carolina, USA - plate scrape MF_Col_mMS_r2 (SPADES assembly) (version 2) | ecosystem: Host-associated > Plants > Roots > Endosphere...
ATCAACAACCAAGCGTGATCGACAAATACGAAGACCCGTTCGGGTCCGATGAGTTTGCTCCCTGAGAGCGTGGTGGCTGATCCACCAATGAATTCCGACAATAAGCCGGAAAATCAGGATCCAGTTCTAGGGATGAAGCGCATGAGACGGCGGACGATGACCGATGTGGCGCCAGGTCCTGATCTGGCTGGCAGCCTTTGCGGCGACTCTATCCCGTCAACACTTTACCCTGAAATTCGTTGTATGTTTTCTGTGTCACAATAGCAAGGGAAAAGCCAAATGTGCCATAATATTGATGGATTTCGCAACGCATAGAAACTGGGGATAACGTGATCGCGATTCGGCAGGCCACAGCGGGTGTTTCGTCACAGGGACGCTGGCCGCAGCTGCGTCGGGTCCATCACAATACAAATAGGGTGTGCGGTTTATTGTTTAAGAGGGCTCGGATCGCGGCGAAATCCGCAGCGCGGCGATCGACAATCGCAAGGCGGGTTCTGGCGGCGCTTTTGGCCGCTAGTCTCCTGCCGGTCGCTGCCAGCTCCGTCGAGGCCGGGGATCCGCTGCTTGCCTATGGCGCGCGTATCGTCGGCGACGATGCAAGGACGCGTATCGTCATCGATTTCGATCGCGAGCCGCGTTTCTCGGTCCACTATATCGCCAATCCGGAACGCATCGTTGTCGACCTTCCGGCGACTGCCTTCGGTTTTCCGGCGAAGGATCTTGCCGCCCGCGGCCTGTTCAAGGATATCCGCTACGGCAAGATGGACGAGGAGAGCGCCCGCATCGTGCTGACGACGGCAGGGCCGGTGAAGCTGGCGCTTGCCAAAGTGCAGGCCGACGAGGCCGGCAAGGGTCATCGCCTCGTGCTCGATGCCGAGATGATCGACAAGCGGGCCTTTGCCGAACTGGTGAAGACGCAATCCTGGAGCGATCGAGGTGATGCGGCTCAGACGACCAGCGCCATTCCGGCACCGGAAAAAGCTGCTCCCGGCGATTTCGTCATCGCAGTCGATGCAGGCCATGGCGGCATCGATACCGGCGCGATCGGCGTCGACACCAAGACCGAGGAAAAGCAGGTGACGCTTGCCTTCGCCAAGGCTTTGACCGACCGGCTGAACAAGGAGCCGGGCATCAAGGCTATCCTGACGCGTGAGGATGATGAGTTCCTGTCGCTTTCGCAGCGTGTGCTGATCGCCCGCCAGAACCACGCCGGCCTTTTCATTTCGCTGCATGCCGACACGCTGAAGCAGAAGGATATCCGCGGCGCCACCGTCTACACGATCTCCGACAAGGCATCCGACAAGCTCGCCGCCGACCTTGCCGAACGGGAAAACCTCTCCGACCAGATCGCCGGCAAGGAGACGGTTGCCGAGCCGCCGGAGGTTGCCGACATCCTGCTCGATCTGACACGGCGCGAAACCCAGGCCTTCTCGATCTCGCTGGCCGAGAGCGTGCTGAATTCTTTCAAGGATCAGGTCGGCACTATCAACAATCCGCACCGTCATGCCGGCTTCCGCGTACTGCAGGCTCCTGACGTGCCGTCGATCCTTCTCGAGATCGGGTTCCTTTCGAATGCCGAGGACGAGAAACTGCTGCTCGACGAGGCCTGGCGCGGCAAGATTGCCGGTCTCTTGACCGACGCGGTCAAGCGATACCGCGCCGCCGTCATGGCGAATGGCGGCTGACGGTCACCGCTTAAAAATCTGTAGCGGTTGCGGCACGGCGGCCCGCATAAAAACAAAGATTCATAAAAACAAAGATTTAAGTGCGCCGCATGAATCAAATTCTGAGGAAGATACCTCAGATTGGCGGCGGCGACAGGCGTTGCTTGGATGTGACAGTTCTAATGAAACGCGGCCGCAGCGGTGAATGCGGCGCAGACAGCCCTATTTTGCTCACATTCGCGCCGTTACTCCGGCTTATGTTTCGTAAGCCTTGAGCGCGGAATCGGCTTGTGGCGGTAACGCTCATGGAGTAAGCCGCGCAACGTGCAAATTGCCTTGATCTGTACAATCGTTGCGGCTGCGCCGATTGAAGATCGAAAAGACCGGTAGCTGAAATATGGTTAGACTTTTTGGATATTTCTTCGGAATGGCCTGCGTCCTGTTTCTGGTCGCGGCGGCGGGTATTGCCATCTATCTCGCCAATGTCGCGAAGGATCTCCCGGACTATGCCGTTCTGAACAGCTATGCGCCGCCGGTGACGACCCGCGTCCATGCCGGCAACGGCGCTTTGATGGCCGAATACGCCAAGGAAAAGCGTCTCTTCCTGCCGATCCAGGCCATTCCGGATCGCGTGAAGGCCGCTTTCCTGTCGGCCGAAGACAAGAATTTCTACAATCATCCGGGCGTTGATCTCACCGGCCTCGGCCGCGCCATCCTCGTCAACCTGCAGAATTTCGGTTCCGGCCGCCGCCCGGTCGGTGCCTCCACAATCACCCAGCAGGTGGCCAAGAATTTCCTTCTGAGCTCGGACCAGACCATCGACCGCAAGATCAAGGAAGCGATCCTTTCCTTCCGTATCGAGCAGGCTTACAGCAAGGACAAGATCCTCGAACTCTACCTGAACGAGATCTTCTTCGGTCTGAATTCCTATGGCATCGCCGGCGCAGCACTCACCTATTTCAACAAATCCGTCACCGAACTGACCGTCGCCGAAGCCGCTTATCTGGCATCGCTGCCGAAGGGGCCTGCCAATTATCATCCGTTCCGTCATCCCGAGGCGGCGCTCGAGCGCCGCAACTGGGTGATCGACCGGATGGTCGAGAACGGCTATGTCAGCCAGAGCGACGGCGAGGAAGCCAAGAAGCAGCCGCTCGGCGTCACCGCTCGCACCACTGGCCCATCGCTCTTTGCTTCGGATTATTTCGCCGAATCCGTGCGCCGCCAGCTGATCGACCAATACGGCGAAAAGGTCCTTTATGAGGGCGGACTTTCGGTGCGCACGTCGCTCGATCCGCAGATGCAGCTCGCTGCCCGCAAGGCGCTGCAGGACGGTCTGGTCACCTATGATGAGCGCCGCGGTTTCCACGGCCCGATCAAGCAGATCGATGCAAGCGGTGATTGGGGCAAGGCGCTAGCCGATATTCCCACACTGTCCGACGTGCCGGAATGGCGGCTCGCGGTCGTGCTCGCCGTGTCCGACTCGACCGTCGACATCGGCCTGCAGCCGGCCAAGGATGGAAGCGGCAAGGTTGCCGCCGACCGCCAGCGCGGCACGATCGACGCCAAGAATATGCAATGGGCCTTCCGTTCGGCCGACGGCGCCCGCAAGACCACGAAATCGCCGGTTGGCGCCGTGGCGCCTGGTGACGTCGTTTATGTCGCAAAGCTCGGCGACGACGCGTCGACTTCCTACCGCCTGCAGCAGCCGCCGAAGGTGCAGGGTGGCCTGGTCGCCATGGATCCGAAGACCGGCCGCGTGCTGGCCATGGTCGGCGGCTTCTCCTACGCCCAGTCCGAATTCAACCGCGCCACCCAGGCGATGCGTCAGCCAGGCTCCTCGTTCAAGCCCTTCGTCTACGCCGCGGCAATGGACAATGGTTATACGCCGGCCTCCGTCATCATGGATGCGCCGATCGAAATCGTCTCGGGCGGCCAGGTCTGGAGGCCGGAAAACTACGGCGGCGAATCCGGCGGCCCGTCGACGCTGCGTTCGGGCATCGAGCATTCGCGCAATCTGATGACGGTGCGTCTCGCCAACGATCTCGGCATGAACATCGTCGCCGAATATGCCGAGCGCTTCGGCATCTACGATCACATGCTGCCGGTTCTTTCCATGTCGCTCGGCGCCGGCGACACGACTGTGCTGCGCATGGTCTCGGCCTATTCGGTCATCGCCAATGGCGGCAAGCAGATCAAGCCGACATTGATCGACCGCATCCAGGACCGCTACGGCAAGACGATCTTCAAACATGAGGAGCGTGTGTGCGAGGGCTGCAATGCCGGCGACTGGCAGAACCAGGAAGAGCCGAATGTCGTCGACAATCGGGAAACCGTTCTCGACCCGATGACCGCCTACCAGATCACCTCGATGATGCAGGGCGTCATCCAGCGCGGCACCGCTGCCGGCAAGATTGATCTCGGCGGTCGCGACGTCGCCGGAAAGACCGGCACCACCAACGACGAGAAGGATGCCTGGTTCGTCGGCTTCACGCCGGATCTGGTTGCAGGCCTCTATATGGGCTTCGATACGCCGGCCCCGCTCGGCCGCGGCGGCACCGGTGGCGTCTTGTCCGCCCCGATCTTCAACGAATTCATGCAGGCTGCCGTCAAGGACACGCCGGAATCGAAGTTCGTCATTCCATCAGGCATGAACCTGATTTCGATCGACCGCAAAACCGGCATGGCGGCTGGCGACGGCGATCCGAACACCATCGTCGAGGCCTTCAAGCCCGGCACCGGCCCGGCCGACAGCTTCTCCGTGATCGGCATGGACAGCACCATGGCGCCGGAAGAGATCCTGAAGACCTCGCCGCAGGCGAACCAGGCCGTCCAGACCGGCACGCCCGGCCTGTTCTGACCGAGGCCTGAATTTTGCACGCCCGCCGCGGCCCTTTACATCCGCGGCGGGCGTCTCTATGTCACCAGCACCTGAATAAGACCGACAGAGAAGCAGGAAAATGCGAGCGGAAATCGAAAACGTGGTCGATGAAACCAAGCAGGCTATCACCCTGCTGAGGAGGCATCTTTGACTGGGACCAGGCGATAAGACGGCTGGACTGGTTGAACAACAAGGCAGAGGATCCGAACCTCTGGAACGACGCTTCCGAAGCGCAGAAGCTGATGCGCGAGCGCCAGCAGCTGGATGACGGCATTAACGGTGTCAAGCAGCTCGAACAGCAGCTGAACGACAATATCGAGCTGATCGAGCTTGGCGAGGAAGAGGGCGACCAGAGCGTCGTCAAGGAAGCCGAGGACACGCTGAAGGCCTTGAAGGCCGAGGCTGCACGCCGCCAGGTGGAAGCCATGCTCTCCGGCGAAGCCGATGGCAACGACACTTATCTCGAAGTCCATTCCGGCGCCGGCGGCACCGAAAGCCAGGACTGGGCGAACATGCTTCTGCGCATGTACACCCGCTGGGCTGAACGCCAGCGTTTCAAGGTCGAGCTTCTCGAAGTTCATGACGGCGAAGAGGCTGGCATCAAGTCCGCGACCCTGCTCGTCAAGGGCCACAATGCCTATGGCTGGCTGAAAACGGAATCGGGCGTGCACCGCCTGGTGCGGATCTCGCCCTACGACAGCAATGCGCGTCGCCACACCTCCTTTTCGTCGATTTGGGTCTATCCGGTTGTCGACGACTCGATCCAGATCGAGATCAACGAAAGCGACTGCCGCATCGATACCTACCGTTCGTCGGGCGCCGGCGGCCAGCACGTCAACACCACCGACTCGGCCGTGCGCATCACGCATATCCCGACGGGCATCGTCGTGCAGTGCCAGCAGGAGCGTTCGCAGCACAAGAACCGTGCCAAGGCCTGGGACATGTTGCGCGCCCGCATGTACGAAGCGGAACTGAAGAAGCGCGAGGATGCCGCTAGCGCCGAAGCCGCTTCGAAGACGGAGATCGGCTGGGGTCACCAGATCCGCTCCTACGTGCTGCAGCCCTACCAGCTGGTCAAGGACCTTCGCACTGGTGTCGCCAGCAGCGCGCCGGACGACGTTCTCGACGGCGACCTGAACGAGTTTATGGAAGCAGCACTTGCCCACCGCATCAGCGGCGCCGCCGACGCGGTCGTCGAGGATGTCGACTGATCGGATTATCGATGCATTGAGATAACAAAAGCCCCGGAGACGGGGCTTTTGTTTTGCTCAAGCCATCGCGCTTATACCGCTGACTTGGAACAGCGCTGCCGACAGATTGGCAATCTCCTCATGAATGACTGCGCGCTCGATGCCTGGGGGATCGGTAAAGAGTTCTGCCGCAAAGGCAAGGCCGAGCGCCGTGCCCTCTGGCACGAAGACATAATGTCCAAGGCCGCCGCTGAAGATTTTAAGGGCGCTGCGCCGGAGCCGCGCATGCAGCCACGACGAACATTCTTCGGCCGGTGCCGCCCTGTCGGCGTCACCGACCAGGATGAGGGCAGGCGCATCGACAGCTTTCAGGCTTTCCTCGCTGAAACCGAGAACGGACCGGCCCGGCGCGCAGATGAGTGCGGCCCTGATTCTGTCGTCTCGGTAGGAGTTCGACATCCGGGACCATGAATCGCGAAACACATCGCTGGTGCGCAGCAATGCCGGGATATGGTCTGCAAGGTCGGGAAATTCCCTTGGTCCGCGCGCGCCACCCGGCTTCATCCTCGATGGTTCGAACTGCGAGAACTGGGCAACAGCCCCAAGAAGCAGCATCACGCTATAGGCCCCGGCCGAAAATCCGGCTGCGAAGACACTGTTCGTATCGATATCGCCAGAGAGATCGCTGAGCCATGCATCGCGGTGGTCGAGCATGTAGCTTAGGTCAGGCGCCCGCTCCCAAAGGCAGGCAAAGCCTTCAGCGCGATAAGGCTCGATGCCGGTATTGCCGTGATGACTGACGCCGAGCGCTGCAAACCCGCGATCGACCAGGCGTCGCGCCAGCCACTCCAGCCCGGCCGCGGATCCGCCGGTGCCATGCGACAACAGAACGAGGGGATAGGGCCCGGCCTCCGGCCGGATGGGTGCGTCGCGGGCGACGGCCGCCCTCTGGAACCAGCTTCTTTCCGGGACGTCGCTTTGTGCGTCATCGGCGGCGGGGTACCAGAGGGACCAACGGATCGGTCTAGGGCCGGCGGCGTCCCAGTTCGACCTTTTCTCGTCGTAGAGGACGCCGTCGCGAAAGCCCAGTTTCATCTCTTGAATGCCCTTCGAACACGTCCCAGCCGTTCAATTCGTCGCTTTCTCGACGGTGATGTCGCCGAATTCGTCGATCAGCACGGTCCAGCCATCCGGCTCCGCGGCAGGGTCGGTCTTCAGATAGACTGTGGCGAAGAGCCCCGGTTCCTTGATGATGCCGTTCGAATTCTCGGGGCGTATATCGGTAACGTAAGGCTTCAGGTCGCTGAACTCCTGCAGCTCGATGGTCGAGGCGATCGCCGGGCCGGTCTCGGTCTGGGCAATCTGCTGCAGATAGATCTTCGAGGTCCTGTCCGGCTGGCGGACGGCAAAGAGCTTGTAGTAGCCGTGGCGCTGCGCGGCCTTTCCCTCGGGATTGGCGACGCTCTCGGCGCTCGTCGGCACCCGCTCGACCGCCGGTGCATTGCCATCGTCCTCCCAGTAGCCGGTACTGGTCGCGAAAATCACCGATGCCGGCAGGAGGGCATCCTGCGCCGGGCCGGCCGCCGCTGCAATGCTCCATCCCGCAAGCAGGAGGCTGGTCATCAATATCCGTCGCATTGCCATCGTCTCAATCCTTGAACTGCTCGGCTAGAATCCGGTCGGACCAGGAGCGGTCGGGATCAGAAAGGATGCGCGCCGTCACATGCTCCGACTGGGCGATGCGAATATGCAGCACCGACTTGACCTCGGTATTGTCGGCCACTGCGTTCACCGGTCGCTTCTCCGGCTCGAGAATGTCGATATCGACGGTCACCTTGTTCGGAAGCAGAGCGCCCCTCCAGCGCCGAGGCCTGAAAGCGCTGACCGGCGTCATGGCGAGCAGCGGCGCCTCGAGCGGCAGGATCGGGCCATGGGCGGAAAGATTATACGCCGTCGATCCGGCAGGTGTCGCCACCATCAGCCCGTCGCAGATCAGTTCTTCCAGACGGACGCGCCCATCCACCATAACCCTTAGATTCGCGGCCTGATAGGACTGGCGAAAAAGATAGACCTCGTTGATGGCGAGCGCCGTCGAGTTGGTGCCGTCGGCGTTGGCCGTCGTCATCTGCAATGGCCGGAAGACGTTTTCGACGGCGACGCAGATGCGCTCCTGAAGCTGGTCGGTGCGATAGTCGTTCATCAGGAAGCCGACCGAGCCGCGATTCATACCGTAAACCAGCTTGCCGGAGTTCATGGTGTTGTGCAGCGTCTGCAGCATGAATCCGTCGCCGCCGAGTGCGACAATGACGTCGGCTTCGTCGGCCGGGACGTCGCCATAGATGCGAATCAACTCCTCGCGCGCGGCAAGCGCCTCCGTCGTTGGTGAGGCGAGAAAGGAAAGCGTCTGAAATGAACGGCCCATGCAATGCCCTTTATGATGCTGCCCTAGCTAAAGGATAAAGGCCTTGCGCGACAAGGACGTTTTCTATCGCGAAGCGTTTTGAGCTGCAGCCGAACTGTCCGCGCAGGCACGGATTTTCCCTTTACAGAATCACAGAATCTGCTAGTTGGGCAATTATTGCCCTTGTAGCTCAGTTGGTAGAGCACCTGATTTGTAATCAGGGGGTCCCGGGTTCGAACCCTGGCGGGGGCACCAGCCTACGCTCTGTGAGCATCGGCTCGGCGAGCCGAAGAGAGCAACTAAGCGAAGGCGGACTGGTTCGAGAATGCTCCGGTTAGCTGCACCATCTTTCCCCACGATACCGTCTTTCTAAATAGAGCTGGGTTCACGGCTGCCTCGCTCAATCGCACCGGCTTTTCAGATGGCACGTATCGCTTGATGAACCGCGTCTGAAGGGCTGCTTCACCGCCAATTCAGCCGCGACCGCTTATCTTCGCCTCATCAGCAATGAGGAAACAGCCATGAAGCTCGCACATCTCTTTCTCGCCGCAACCATTTCCGTCGGTGCGGCTTTCGCGTCCGTCGCACCGGCTGCCGCCATGCCGGCCGAGCGGCCGGCGGTGACGGCGCAGGGCGATATCGTTCAAATTCGTGATGGCTGGCGAGGTGATCGCGACCGTGACGACCGTGGCTGGCGCGATGAGCGCGATTGGCGCCGGTCCGACTGGCGCGATGATCGCCGTCACTGGCGGCGGTGGCGTGCCGAGCGTTGGCAGGAGCGCCGCGAGTGGCGTGATCGCGATCGCGGTATGCCGTTCTGGCTCTACCGCGGTTGACAATAACGGCCCGGATCACCCGGGCCGTTATTTTAGTGAGTGACGGGTTCGTTGACGCTCGCCTCGATCCTGTCGCTATTGCCGGTCTGTCCGGCGCCGGAGGGCGACATCATTGCGATGCTAAGCACGGAGGCGACCATGAAGGCGACGACGGCGATCATTATGCGCATAAGCGTTCAATCCTCGTTCGATTCCGGGATTAACGCATGATCGCCGCCGGCGTTCCTGCCAGTCTTATTGCACCTGTCCCGGCGTTGCTGGGCCGGGCGCCGTCGGCGACAGAGGATCGGGCTGGTGGATGGGGTGCGACGTGTCCACCCAGATGATACTGATGATAATCACGACGAAGACCGCGATGAAGAGGATACCGAAAATCAGCGGTCGAATGGCCATGATAGGGATCGTTCCTTCTTGCTGCTGAGCCGGTCGCTACAACCGATCATCGCCCGATCATAGTGCCCCGGGGCGTCATTCCAAGGCAAAAATGGATTTTTCTGGCATCGGTCGGGCGTTGCACGAGCGTTGTGCGTGTCCGTTTCCGTTTGTCGCGCCGGATCGAGCCCTGCGTAACTCCTTAAATCCGAATCGATAGCGCGTCAGAAAAGACGCGCGACGCCGGCATGTCACGGATGATCGCCTATCCCGTCGAAGTGGCCTATGCAGGCGATACGGCGCGGGCCGGTGGACGGACCCGACCGGCTGCCCTTGCTTGGGCCGGCCTATGCCTTCAGGTGGAGCCGCGCCGCGTAAAGTGCGATCGCCGCCGCATTGGAGACGTTGAGAGATTTGATCGCGCCCGGCATGTCGAGACGGGCAAGTGCGTTGACGGTTTCCCGCGTCTTCTGCCGAAGCCCCTTGCCCTCCGAGCCAAGCACCAGCGCCACTTTCCCGCCGGAGAAGGTGCCTTCGAGCGGCGCCGGCCCTTCCGAATCGAGGCCGATGGTGGAAAAACCGAGCTTGTGCAATTCGCCGAGCGCATCGGCGAGATTGGTAACTTGTATATAAGGTATCAGTTCCAGCGCGCCGGAGGCGGACTTGGCGAGTACGCCCGATTCGGTCGGGCTGTGTCGCTGTGTGGTGATCACCGCACCCGCATTGAAGGCGACGGCCGAGCGCATGATCGCGCCGACATTGTGCGGATCCGTGACTTGGTCGAGGACGAGCAGGAGGGGGCTGTCCTTCAGAGCTTCGAGCCGGCGTACCGGGAGTGGCCTTGTTTCCAGCATCACGCCCTGATGGATCGCCTCGGGGCCGAGCACCTTGTCGATATCCTGCGGCGAGACGATCTCGAAAGGCATGCCGAGCGCCTCGACGTCGACTTCGAGCCGCGCGAGCGCGTTCTGCGTCACGAACAGCTTGATCTTCTTGCGCTCGGGATTGTCGAGCGCCGCGCGCACCGTATGCAGGCCATAGAGATGCACCTGGTCGGGCGCAAGCGCCGGCGGCTTCCAGTCGTCGCCGCCGCGCTTTCGCTTCTGCGGCTGAGGCGTCGGAATCTCCCCGCGTTCGCGCTTGGCGTCACGGTGGGCGCGCCGCAGAGTGGCGTAATGCGTATCTTTGGCGGATGGGTCTGTCGCGGTCTTGCCGCCGGATTTGTTGTCTTTGCTCATGCAGCTTTATAGCCATGGCGCTCGCTGCCGCATAGGCTTTCTTTCATATGCCGGCTTTCGGTGGCGAATGAAATTTTTCGTGTTTTTTCCGTTGTCATCGTGTTGACAGACTGAAATGCTCCGGTCATATACGCGGCGCAGACGACGGGCGGCAACGCTTCGAAGTCTGACGAACTTGGTCTTGCGATCCGGACGAAAAACTGGAGAGATGCCCGAGTGGTTAAAGGGGACGGACTGTAAATCCGTTGGCTCAGCCTACGTTGGTTCAAATCCAACTCTCTCCACCATTCG
>Ga0102593_1003241_pt1 | contig 10868 bp, 4 predicted proteins | sample AraplaCol_mMS_r2_2_FD_76862 | JGI IMG/M metagenome (GOLD analysis project Ga0102593, IMG submission 76862) | Arabidopsis root microbial communities from North Carolina, USA - plate scrape MF_Col_mMS_r2 (SPADES assembly) (version 2) | ecosystem: Host-associated > Plants > Roots > Endosphere...
GAGGCCGCCGCACGATCAACGAGATCAACATGGTCCCGTTCATCGACGTGATGCTGGTGCTGCTGATCATCTTCATGGTCACGGCGCCGCTCATCACGCCGAGCGTGATCAACCTGCCCTCCGTCGACCGCGCCAACAAGCAGCCCGACAAGCCGATCGAGATCGTCATCAAGAGCGACGATGAAGTGCAGATCAAGAAAGACCCGTCCACCGGCAGCGGCGGCGCGTCGATTCCCATGACCCAGATCGGCTCGGCGGCCAAGACCGCGCAGGGCGGCGACGACCAGCGCCCCGTGGTCATCAGCGCCGACAAGTCCGTCAAGTACGAAACCGTCGTGAAGGCGATGAACCAGCTCAAGCGCAGCGGCATCGAGCGCGTGGGCCTGTCCGTCACCACCACCGGCGGCAAATAAGGCATGTCGCTCGCCCTGGATCGCCCCGAGTTCGCACCACCGCCGCAGCGCGGCACGCCGCGCGCGGTGATGCTCGCACTGGTCGCGCATGCGCTCCTGATCGCGGCGCTGACGTGGGGAGTGCGCTGGCGCAGCGAGGCCGACGACGGCGCAGTCGATGCGGAGCTGTGGTCTTCCACGGTGCAGCAGGCTGCGCCGCGCCTGTCCGCACCGGAAGCGCCTACGCCCGCCCCCGCACCGCCGCCCCCTGCGCCCGCACCCCCCCCGCCGCCACCCCCGCAAGTGAAGGCCCCGGAGCCCGCGCCACCGCCGCGCGCGCCCGACATCGCACTGGAGCGCGAGAAAAAGCTCAAGGAAGAAAAAGAGCAGAAGGAGCGCGAGCTCGAGCGCCAGCAACAGCAGCGCAAAAAAGAGCTCGAGGCCAAGCAGCGCGCCGAAGACGAGGCCGAGCGCAAGAAGGAACAGCAGAAAAAGCTGGCCGAGCAGCAGAAGAAGCAGCAGGAAGCCGAGGCCAAGCAGGCCGAAGCAAAGAAGCAGCAGGAAGCTGCCGCCAAGCAGGCGGCCGCCGACCGCGCCGCAACGCTCAAGCGCATGCAGGGCCTGGCCGGCGCCAGCGGCAGCGACGATTCCACGGGCACGGCCCTGCGTTCGTCGGGGCCGTCGAGCGGCTATGCGGGACGCATTGCAGCGGCGGTGCGGCCGAACATCACCTTCCCCGATGCGGAGACGGTGAACGGCAACCCCGCGGCCGAGTTCGAAGTGAAGCTCGCGCCGGACGGCACCATCGTCGGCGTCAAGCTCACCAAGTCGAGTGGGCTGCCCGCTTGGGACGAAGCCGCCGAACGCGGCCTGCACAAGACCGACAAGCTGCCGCGCGACACCGACGGGCGCATCTTCCCGTCGCTGATCGTCTCGCTGCGGCCCAAGCGCTGACGGCGCAGCATCCACTTGCGCATCGATTCCGGGCGGTTTAGGACCGCCGCCCGGAACTCGTCCGATGCCCCGTTGTCTACCCGCGGACAACAACAGCCGGGTGCCATGCCCGCACAAGATGAATCCCAACGGCCGCATCCGCTATGGCAGCAGCCCGCTGCTTGCCAGTCCCACGCCTGTCTGGCGCAGCAAGTTCATCGTCGCCAGCATCGCCTTCGGCTTTGTGCTGCTGGCGGGCCGCGCGGCCTACATCGAGATCTTCGACAACGACTTCTTCCAGCACCAGGGCGACGTGCGCTACCTGCGCACGCTGGAACTGCCTGCCAACCGCGGACGCATCCTCGACCGCAATGGGATGATCCTGGCCTCCGACGTTCCGGCACCCAGCATCTGGGCCATTCCCGAGGACATCGAGCGCGACGATCCCGCGGTGCGGGCCAAGCTCAAGCAGGCGGCCAGTTTGCTTGGCATGCCGCAGAAGGACTTCGACAAGAAGCTCGAGGACGAGGACAAGAGCTTCGTCTGGATCAAGCGCCAGGTCGACCCTTCGGTCGGCCGGGAGATCGCGGCGCTCGGCATCAAGGGCATCTACCTGCGGCGCGACTACCGCCGCCAGTATCCCGAGGGCGAGGCGGCGGCGCACCTGGCCGGCTTCACCAACGTGGAGGACACCGGGCAAGAAGGCGTGGAGCTTGCCTTCAACAGCGAACTGGCCGGCACATCCGGCTCGCGCCACGTGATCAAGGACCGGCTGGGGCACATCGTCGAGGACACCGAGGACCAGGTGCCACCGACCGACGGCCAGGACGTCCAGCTGAGCATCGACGATCGCGTGCAGTTCTTCGCCTACGAGAAGATCCGCGACGCCGTCATTGCCAACAAGGCGCACGCCGGCAGCGTGGTGGTGGTCGACGCCCGGACGGGCGAGCTGCTGGCCATGGCCAATTACCCGAGCTACGACCCCAACGACCGCCGCAATCTCACCGGCGAGCAGCTGCGCAACCGCGCGATGACCGACGTGTTCGAGCCCGGATCGACGATGAAGCCGATCACCATCGCCACCGCGCTGCAACTGGGCCGCGTCACGCCCAAAACCATCATCGACACCAACCCGGGACGCATCACCGTGTCGGGCGCGACCATCCATGACGACGAGAACTTCGGCGTGCTGACGGTCGAGGGCGTGATCCAGAAGTCGAGCAACGTCGGAGCCACCAAGATATCGCAACGCATGACGGCCGAGGAGATGTGGAACTCGCTCACGGCCGTCGGCCTCGGGCAGAAGCCGCAAACGCCTTTCCCCGGTGCGGTGACCGGGCGGCTGCGGCCATGGAAGTCATGGCGCCCGATCGAGCAGGCCACCATGTCCTACGGCTACGGCCTTTCGGCCTCGCTGTTCCAGATCGCGCATGCGTACACCGCCTTCGCGCACGATGGCGAGGTGATCCCGGTGAGCCTGCTGAAAAACAACGGCGAGCAGCCGGCAGGCGTGCAGGTGTTCTCGCCACTGGTGGCGAGCGAAGTGCGCCAGATGATGCACATGGCGGCTGCGCCCGGCGGCACCGCGCCGCTGGCACAGACCGAGGGCTATTCGGTGGGCGGCAAGACCGGCACCGCGCACAAGCAGGTTGGGAAGGGCTACGCCGGCAACAAGTACCGCGCCTGGTACACCGGCATGTCGCCCATCGACAAGCCGCGCATCATCGTCGCGGTGATGGTCGACGAGCCCAGCGCCGGCAAGTACTTTGGCGGGCTTGTGGCGGCGCCGGTGTTCAGCCAGGTGGTGCAGCAGACGCTGCGCATCATGGACGTGATGCCGGATCTCGCCGTGGCGCCGATGGCGCACTGAGCACAGCCGCTCGTTTAGGATCGTCGGCAACTCATTGCCTGGCGCTCCTGACATGGTCGACACCACTCCCGCCGTTCGCTTCGAAGATCTGACCCCGCTCCCCTACCAGCAAGCACTTGCCGCCCATCTGCAAGCGAACGAGCCCGAGGTCTGGCGCTGGGCTGCCTCGGCAGAAGCCCGCGAGGAGCATGCCGCGGAGGTGCGCGCCGACCTGCTGCGCAATTCGTACCGGCTCGATGCCGATGCGCATCCCGATCTGCACGCGCATTGCACCGCGGCCGCGCAGCGTATGGGAATCACGGCGCGCGTCACGCTCTACCAGGCGGGCGACGGCACGATGAACGCCGCGCTTTACTTCCTGCCCGGCGAGGCGCACATCGTGCTCTCGGGCCCGCTGCTGGAACGCCTGCAGGGCCCCGAGCTGCAGGCCGTGCTTGGCCACGAACTCGCGCACTACCTGCTGTGGGAGCGCGACGGCGGCAAGTACCACGTGGTCGACCGCATCCTGCAGGCCGCGGCGGCCGACGCCCGCGCCGACGCGAGCCACCTGCATGCGGCGCGCCGCTACGGGCTCTACACCGAGGCCTTTGCCGACCGCGGCGCCTGCATCGCCTGCGCGGCGCTCGAACCCGCGGTCACCGCGCTGGTCAAGGTGCAGACCGGCCTTGCGCAAGTCAATGCGGCGAGCTACCTGCGGCAGGCCGAAGAGATCTGCGCCGCGCCCGAGCTCCAGACGCGCGGCACCAGCCACCCCGAGGTGTTCGTTCGGGCGCGGGCGCTGCGCCTATGGACCGAGCGCCAGCCCGAAGCCGACGAATGGCTGGCAGGCGCACTCGAAGGCCCGCTGGACATCGCCACGCTCGACCTGCTCGGCCAGCAGCGAGCCAATGCACTGACGCGCGAGACCATCGCCCAGTTGCTGCAGCGCCCGTTCCTGCAGTCCGAATCGCTGCTGGCCCACGCGCGCCGCTTCTTCCCGAACTTCGCGCCGCCCTCGGCAATCATGCCGCCGCCCGCGCCGGTGCCGGCTGGCGTGCACGACTACCTGGCCAGCGTGCTGGTCGATTTCATCGCGGCCGACCCCGACCTCGACGACATCACGCTCGCCGCCGCGCTCGGTCTGGCCGAGGCCATGGGCTGCGCCGACCAGCTCGAACAGCGCGTCATGAAAGACATGCGCTTTCCCAAGCGCAGCCTGACCCGCGTGAAGCGCGATGCCGCCACCTTGCTCGAAAAGGCAGCGGCCCAACACCTTCAGGGCGCATCCGCATGACGACACCCGCCACCTCTCCCATTCAGCAACTGCTGGACACCGCCGACGCCCACGGCGGCCTGCAGACCGACGACGTACTGAGCCTCGTGCTGCCACTGCTGCGCGAGGTGTCCGCCTTGCACGAGCAAGGCAAGGTCGCCGCGCTCGGCAGCGTCTTCGCCTACCGTGTCGACGACACGCCCGCTCTTGCGCTCGCACAGCCCACAGGCACAGAGCCGCGCCAGAACCGCGAAGCCATAGCTCCTCTGGAACAGCCGGCCGCCTCCGTGCTGCGCGTGATCGGCGAGCACCGCGTGACGCTCGATGCCGACGAAGGCGTCTCGGTCGAGAACCTGGCGCTCATGACCGACGCCTCGCCCGACGCCCTGCCGACGCGCCCCGTGTACCTGCCCGGCTACACCGCATGGGAGTTGCGCTTCGGGCACCATGACGCGCTGACCGACATCCTCTGCCTCGGCCAGGTGCTCGCCAGCCTCTCGTGCGGGCTCGACTTCACCGACACCGAAGAGCTGGGCCGCTTCGTCGCGGGCCGCGGCAACCTGTTCGCACTCAACCGCCGCCTGCACCCCGTGGTGGCCGCGGTGATCGGCGAGATGACCGCGCTCGACCGCCACGAACGTGCACGCGACCTGCCCTCGGTGATTCGCCGGCTCGAAACCTACCGCGACCAGCCGCTGGACCTCGGCCTCGACCGCATCGCGCCCGCCAGGGACGGCGCGGGCCAGCGCCGCCAGGCGATCCGCCTGCATCTGCGCGACCGCCTCTTCGACCTCTCGCGACGCAACCGCCTGCTGCATTTCAAGCCCAGCCAAACGCACGTGAACCTCACGGTGGCGAGCGTGCCGCTGGTGGTCGACATCAAGAACATCCGCGTCGACCAGCTCTGCGTGTGGGACGGCCGCTTTGCGAGCGACATCGCCACCTGCGACCCCGTGCCGCTCGCGCGCTGGCTGCGCTTCGAAGACCAGCCCTACCTGCCGGGCGCGCTCGACCGCATCCTGCAGGAGGCGCGGCGCGACCGCTCCGAATACGGCTTCTCGCAGCTGTCGCTGGTGATCGCCTTCCTGCGCTGGCACAACCTGAAGGAAGGAGAGGCCGAGCCGGCCGAGCGCATCGCCTCACCGCTCCTCATGCTGTCGGTCGAGCTCACGCGCAAGAAGGGCGTGAAGGACCAGTACTTGCTCGAAGCTGCCTCGAGCGAAGCCCAGGTCAACCCGACGCTGCGGCACCACCTGCGCCAGCTCTACGGCATCGTGCTGCCCGAGACAGTGGATCTGCGCGAAACCACCATCGAGCAGTTTCACGCCCAGCTCGCCGCGCAGATTGCGGCCAGCGAGCCCGGCGTGCAGCTGCGGCTCGTGAAGCAGCCCGAAATCGAACTGATTCATCAGCGTGCCCGCCAGCGGCTCGAACAATTCAAGCGCCGTGCCCGCGTGCGCAACCCCGGTGCGCAACCCGTCGCAGCGCAGGACTTCAGCTACGCGCGCGACGACTTCCGTCCGCTCGGCCTTCAGCTCTTTCACGCAAAGGTGCGGCCGGTTCCGCTGCCGTTGCGCGATGCGGTCGGCGCCCGGCCCGTGCCGCGCGCACCGCAGATGGCTTCCACCGCCGCCCAGACCGAGCGCGAGACTTTCACGCTGCGCGAGAGCACCGGCAACCCCTACCAGTGGGACGTCGACCTCACCTCGGTGACGCTCGGCAATTTCAACCACCGCAAGATGTCCCTGGTGCGCGACTACTCGGCCCTGACTGAAACCGAAATCCCGAGCGAGGCCTTCGACCGCGTGTTCTCGCTGCAGCCGCGCCAGGTCGATGCCGAACCGCCGGCCGCGCTGCCGCTGGCCGACCAATGGCCCGTGGTGCAGGCCGACGCCACGCAGACCGCCGCCGTGGCGCTGGCGCGCACCGGCACCAGCTACATCATCCAGGGGCCGCCCGGCACGGGGAAGTCGCAGACCATCACCAACCTCATCGCCGACTACGTGGGCCGCGGCCAGCGCGTGCTCTTCGTCTGCGAGAAGCGCGCCGCCATCGACGTGGTGTTCCACCGGCTGCGGCAGCAGGGGCTGGACGAGCTGTGCTGCATGATTCATGACTCCCAGGGCGACAAGAAGGCCTTTGTGCAGAACCTCAAGAAGACCTACGAGCACTGGCTCGCGTCGCCTGAGGAACTGGAGGCCGAGACCCGCGAGCGCACGCAGCTCGTCGACATGATGGACGCCGACCTGAAGGCGCTCGAACGCTTCGATGCCGCGATGCGCGATGTGCCCGAGCATTTGGCCGTGGCAGTGCGCACGCTGATGGCGCGGCTGATCGCGCTCAAGCCGCACGACCCGGCGCTCACGCCGCTGCAGGCCGAGGCCCTGCCCACCTTCGCGGCCTGGCGCCGGCATGCCGACCTGATCGCCCGCCTGCACCTCGCCGTGACCGAAAGCCTGGGTGTGCCGTATCTCGCGCAGCATGCCTTCGCGCAGCTCGCGCCGGCGCTGCTGCGGCAGGAGCGGCCGCTCGCACGGCTGGTCGAACTCAGCGACCGCACGGCGGAGCAGATCGGCCCGCACCGCGATGCATTGACCGACGCCTGGCCGCCGCTGGGCGACACGCACACGCTCTGGGGCGACGCACTGGCCGTCGTGGCCGACGCACGCCGCATGGCCGCACTCGCCGCGCGCGGGCACCTCGCACTGCTCGACACCGCGCACCCCACGAGCCTCGCGTTCGGCGAAACGATGGCGCAGCGCCGCGCGCTGCAGCAGGTGCTCAATGAAGCTCTCGAACGCACGAGCCATTGGCGCGACAAGTTCTCGCCGGGCGACACCGAAGCCGGCCTCGCTCAGGCCAAGGCGCAACAGGGCTCCTTGCTGCGGTGGCTCCAGCCCTCGTGGTGGCGGCTGTCGGGCGAGCTCAAGCGCCGCTATGACTTCGCCAAGCACGCAGTCCGCCCGCAGCCCAGCCAGGTGCTCGAGGAACTGCTGGCCGAGCACACGGCCCGCGCGGCCGTCGGCAAGCAGGCCGCGCAAATCGAAGCCACCTACGGCTGCAGCGAACCCGAAGAGTTCGTGCAGCAGCTCGACACCCTGCGCCTCGGCGACGGCGCCGACAACGGCGTGAGCGCGGCCTTCCGGATGCATCTGCGCACCGAGGCTGGCGCGAACCGCAACGTCGAAAGGCTCGTCGCCCTTGCCCAGCGCACAGACGTGCTCGATGCCTTGTGGCAAGAACTGCTGGCCGACCCTGCCGCCCAGCCGCTGGCGGCACTCGAAGCGCTGGCCCGAACGCTGCACGAACAGGCCGACACCCTGCCGACCGTGCTGCCCCACTTGCAGGAACTGGCCGATGCCGATCCGGCGGTGGCCAGGGCCCTGCGCACGCTGCCGCTCGCACCGGACGCCATCGAATACGCCGTGGCGCAAGACGGGCTGGAGCGCGTCTACCGCACCGAGCGCTGGCTGCCGCGCTTCGACAGTGCCGCACTCGCACGCCATGCGCAGCGCCTGGGCCAGGGGGAACGCAAGCTGCTCGACCGCAACGCCCGCACCCTGGCCGCCGCGGTGCGCCAGCGCTTTCGCGACCATGTGCAAAAGAGCGCCCTGCCCGCAAGCCAGCTCGACACCGGCGGCAAGCTCTTCAAGAAAAGCTACAACGCAGGCCGGCGTGAACTCGAACACGAGTTCGGCAAGACCATGCGCTACAAGGCCATCCGCGAACTCGCCTCCGGCGACACCGGGCAGGTCGTGCGCGACATGAAACCGATCTGGCTCATGAGCCCGCTTTCGGTGTCGGACACGCTGCCGCTCGCCGCCGATCTGTTCGACGTGGTGATCTTCGACGAGGCGAGCCAGATTCCGGTGGAAGAAGCCGTGCCCGCGCTCTACCGCGCGCCGCAGATCATCGTGGTGGGCGACGAGATGCAGCTCCCGCCGACGAGCTTCTTCTCCTCAGGCCGCGATCCCGAAGACGACACGGTGTCGGTCGAGGACGAGGGCGACCGCATCGCCGTGGTGCTCGATGCCGACAGCCTGTTGAACCAGGGCGCGCGCAACCTGCCGGCCACCCTGCTCGCCTGGCACTACCGCAGCCGCTACGAGTCGCTGATCGGCTTTTCGAACGCAGCCTTTTACGCGGGCAACCTGTTCACCATTCCGGACCGCAGCCTGCCTGCGGCCGCGCGCGACGAGATCCTCGTGCAGTCGCGCAACCCGACAGACGAATCGGTAGCCGCGCAGGTCGATGCCCTGCTCTCGCGCGCCATCAGTTTCCACCGCGTGACCGATGCGGTCTACGAGAACCGCATCAACGACGGTGAGGCGCGCCACATCGCGCAACTGGTGCGCGAACTGCTGAAGGGCGAAACTGGGCGCAGCCTCGGCATCGTCGCGTTCTCGGAAGCGCAGCAGACCGAAATCGAGGCCGAGCTCGATGCGCTGGGCTCCACCGACAGCGACTTCGCCGCGCGGCTCGAGGCCGAGTACGTGCGCGAGGAAAACGACCAGTTCTGCGGTCTTTTCATCAAGAACCTGGAGAACGTGCAGGGCGACGAGCGCGACATCATCATTCTCAGCATCTGCTACGGCCCCAACCCCGAGGGCCGCATGCTGATGAATTTCGGCCCCATCAATCAGCGCGGCGGCGAAAAGCGGCTGAACGTAATCTTCAGCCGCGCACGGCATCACATGGCGGTCGTCTCGACCATTCGCCACGAGGCGATCACCAACGATCACAACGAAGGCGCCGCGGCCCTCAAACAGTTCCTGCGCTATGCGGAGTGCCTGTCACGCGGCGACTCGGCCACCGCGCGGCGCGTGCTCGAAGGCATGAACCCGCTCACGCGGGGCAGCAGCGCGCAGCATGCGCGTGCCGACGAAGTGACGGCGCAGCTCGCGGCGGCGCTGCGCGCGCGCGGCCACGAAGTTGATGAACAGGTGGGGCAGTCACGCTTCCGCTGTGACCTTGCGCTGCGTGCGCCGGCAGCCGACCACTATGCGCTCGGTATCCTGGTCGATACCGCCACGCACTACGAGAACCGCAACGTGCTCGAACGCTATGTCTCGCGTCCGCGTGTGCTCGACGCGTTCGGCTGGCAGGTGGTGCAGGTGCTCGCCAAGGATTGGCTGCATGCGCCGGAGGCCGTGCTCGAACAAATCGAGCTAGCTCTGCGCAAGAAGAAAGACAAGGTGGGCGAACTCGCCGCGACCACCGCAGCAAGCGCACCAGGCACGGCCGCTTGAGGTCGAGTTCGGCACGCGCGCGCAAGTGCTACGCAGCGGCGCGCTTTGCGCGTCACTCGTAGACGACCGAGGCCTTCCCGGCTTCCGCCTGCGCTGTCCAGCTCGCGAGCGCGGCATCGGTCGGGAAGAACTTGGCGCGCTCTCCCAGCTGCAGCTCCACCTGCGCACCACCGCGCGCCATCGACAGGCGCACCGGCAGCCCCTGCACCAGGTCGCCGTGTTCGCTTTGCTCGGTGCGCGGCGGAAAATCCTTCACCAGGCGCGCGATGTCGGGCGCCTTGCCGTTCACCGCCACGCGCAGGAACTTGCCGAAGCGGCAGCGTGCCGTGGCCAGGTCCCACACCTGCTGCACCTGGAAGCGCGCTTCGAAACCGCCGCGTCCCGGCTGCAGCCGTCCGCTCACGATCACCAGTTCGTCGTCCTTCAAGGTGTTGCGGTTCGCATTGATCAGTGCCTCGTCGGCGGTGGCGTCGATCGAGTCCGACTTGTCGTCCAGCTTGAAGATCGCGAGGCGACCGCGCTGGCCGTTGATGACGCGGAAGTCGCTCACGATGCCCGCGATCACCTGCTGCTCGCGGGTGTCCATCAGGTCGCCGATCTCGCGCTTGCAGAAGCGCCGCACCTCATGCGACACCTCGTCGAACAGATGGCCCGAGAGGTAGAAGCCGACGGCCGTTTTCTCGTAGGTGAGCCGCTCCTTCACACCCCAGGGCGTAGCGTCGACCAGTTCGGGCTCCTGCGTGGCCGAGCCGTGCTCGCTGTCGCCGAAGATGTCGACCTGCGCGGCGTTGGCCTCGGTGGCCGACGAGAACTCGAAGGCGCGATCGACCGAGGCAATCAGCGACGCGCGGTTCTGCTGGATCGCGTCGAACGCGCCCGCCTTGATGAGTGCCTCGACCGTGCGCTTGTTGATGCGCTGGCGATCGATGCGCACGCAAAAATCGAACAGGCTCTTGAACGGCCCGCCCTCTTCGCGCGCCCGCACGATGGCCTCCACCGCCAACTGGCCGGTGCCCTTGACGGCGCCCAGGCCGTAGCGAATCACCTTGTCGGTGACGGGCTCGAAGCGGTAGTTGCCGCGGTTCACGTCCGGCGGCTCGAAGGTGATGCCGAAGTTTTTCTGCGCGTCCTCGAACAACACCTTGAGCTTGTCAGTGTCGTCCATTTCCACG
>Ga0102593_1003242_pt1 | contig 10867 bp, 8 predicted proteins | sample AraplaCol_mMS_r2_2_FD_76862 | JGI IMG/M metagenome (GOLD analysis project Ga0102593, IMG submission 76862) | Arabidopsis root microbial communities from North Carolina, USA - plate scrape MF_Col_mMS_r2 (SPADES assembly) (version 2) | ecosystem: Host-associated > Plants > Roots > Endosphere...
CGGACGCAGCAGGCGCTGCGCATGGTCGAGGGCGACGCCGAGTCCCGCATCGTCTTCCGGCGTGCGCGCATACCAGCGCGTGAGCGCATCGAGCACGCGCAATGCGCCGCGCGGACCGGCGGCCGGTGCGATCGGCGCTTCGCGCAGGCTGCCGCGCAACGCGGCGATGCGATCGCCATCGCGCACGGCGGCCCATGCGGCGACCGCTCCCGCACGCGCCGCCTGCACCGACTTGAAGCGCACGCGCGTGCCGAAATACAGCGCGGGCGACGTGTCGGCGACGATCAGGCTCAGACGCTCGCGTTCGGCCTGGAACAGCTTGGTGTGCGCGCGACCGGTGCGCGCGGTGAGGCGCCAGTCGATATGGCGCGCGTCGTCGCCAGCCACGTATTCGCGCGATTCGGCGTATTCCATCCCGCGTCCGCGCAGCGGCGACAACGCATGTCCGCTCACGCCGAAACGGCCGCGCTGCGCGGGCCGCCGTCCTGCGACGGCCTGCCGGAGCGCGACGAGTTCCGGCAGCGTCGGCGCGATGCCGTTGCCGGTGGCTTCGTCGTGGGGATGCATGGGTGTCTGCACGGGTCTATGCGGAACGAATGGACGTCGACGCGGGTCGGGTCTGATGCGTCTTACGGCAGCGGCACGCGCGCCAGCAGCTCGGCGACGAGACGCTCGCCGTCCCAGCCTTCGGCGGTGGCTTCGTAACTGGGCAGGATGCGATGGCGCAGCACGTCCGGCGCCACGGCGCGCACGTCGTCGGGCGTGACGAAATCGCGGCCGGCCAGCCACGCATGCGCACGCGCGCAGCGTTCCAGCGCGATCGAACCACGCGGGCTCGCGCCCCAGGCGATGCGGCGTGCGAGCGACGGGTCGTAACGCGCGGCATCGCGCGAGGCGAGCACCAGTTCGATCAGATAGCGTTCGACCGCTGGCGCCAGGTGCAGGTCGAGCACGGCGTTGCGGGCGGCGAAGACATCATCGAGCGGCATGCGTTCGATGGCGGCCGCGACGTGCTGCGTGGCGTGACGCGCGCGATCGCGGGCAAGGCGGAGGATTTCGGTCTCGGCGGCGGCCTGCGGATAGCCGATGCGCACGTACATCAGGAAGCGGTCGAGCTGCGCCTCGGGCAGCGGGAACGTGCCTTCCTGTTCGATCGGATTCTGCGTCGCCATCACCAGGAACAGCGCCGGCAGTGCGTAGGTCGCGCGGCCCACGGTGACCTGCCGTTCGCCCATCGCTTCGAGCAGGGCGGACTGGACCTTGGCCGGCGCGCGGTTGATCTCGTCGGCGAGCAGGATCGGATGGAAGATCGGCCCGGGCTGGAATTCGAAGCGGCCTTCCTGCGGGCGCCAGACCTCGGTGCCGGTGAGATCGGCCGGAAGCAGGTCGGGCGTGAACTGGACACGGGCGAAATCGGCTTCCAGGCGCGCGGCCAAGGCACGGATCGCGCTGGTCTTGGCCAGGCCCGGAGCGCCTTCGACCAGCAGGTGGCCGTCGGCCAGCAGGGCGATCAGCAGGCGGTCGATCAACGCCGCCTGGCCGACGATCTCGGCCGATAGGGCCTCGCGCAGCGCGCGGAAGGCGTCGTGCAGGCGGGGAAGATCGTCGCTGCGGCGGTCCATGGCGGTCTCGTTCGGGAATCCGGGCCAGTTTGACCGAAACGGAGCGGCGCGGTTCCCGTACTGCGTCAGCTATTCAGGCCCGGAAAGAGAAAGGGCCCCGTGAGGGGCCCTTTTGGACCTTGTTGCATCAGGCAGTGGCGTCGCGTCGTGGACTTCGCAGCGCCCCGCCCGACCGACCGGTGACGGTCATTCGGCAGGCCACGCGGCAGTGCGCGCACATAAAAAAGGGCCCCATGAGGGCCCTTTCTGTTCTCCGTGTGACGCGGCATTAGCGCGCGTCACCGGATTCTGTTGCGTCAGTGCTGCCATCCATGGCGTCGCGTTGCGGGCTTCGGATCGCCCTGCCCGACCATCCTGGCCGGTCATTCGGCAGGCCACGCGGCAGTGCCGCGTAGCGGCCTGCCTCATCCGCGCTGATCGACCTTCATCACCTTCGGGGTGACCATGATCAGCAGCTCGGCCTTGTCCTTGCTGCGACCCTTCTTCTTGAACAGGTTGCCCAGGAACGGGATGTCGCCCAGGAACGGGACCTTCGAGATGTCGCTGCGATCGCGGAACTCGTAGACGCCACCGATGACGACGGTCTGGCCGTCCTCGACCAGCACCGCGGTGTTGACCTCGCGCTTGGCGATGGTCGGCACCTGGCCGATGGAGGTGTCGACGAAACCTTCGACCTCGTCCTTCTTCACGTTCATGTTCAGGAACACGCGGCCGTCGTGCGTGATGGTCGGAGTGACCTTCAGCTCGAGCAGCACGTCCTTGAACTGCACGTTCGGGATCGGAATCGTGGTGGAACCCTGCGACGGCGAGATCGTCACGTAGCCCACTTCCTGGCCCTGGCGGATCACCGCTTCGCGCTGGTTGCTGGTCACGATGCGCGGGTTGGAGATCACTTCGCCGCGACCTTCTTCCTGCATCGCCGACAGTTCCACGTCCAGCGCGTAGCCGGCGTTGAGGATCTGCAGCGCCACCGAGCCGGCCGGGTTCAGCACGCCCAGGTTGCTCATCGGACCCTTGAACAGGGTCGGGATGTCGCCGGACTGGCTGGACTCGGCGAGCGAGCCACGGGTCTGGTCGTTGTTCTCGATCGTGTCGTTGAAGAAGTACTTGCCGTCCTTCGTGCCGGCGATGCCGAAGCGCGCGCCGAGTTCACGGGCGAAGGTGTCCTGCGCGATGACGACGCGGCCTTCGATCAGCACCTGGTCGACCGGGCGGTCGATCACGTGGATCAGCTGCTTCATCTCCGCGACCTTCTTCGGGATGTCGCTGATCATCAGCGTGTTGGTGCGCTCATCGGCGACCAGACGGCCACGCGGCGAAAGGAAGCCGCTGTCGTTGCTGCTGCCGCCACCGCCACCCTGCCCGCCACCGCTGCTGCCGCCGATGCCCTTGGCCTCGGTCAGCGCTTTGAAGATCTGCGCGGCGTTGTGGTAGTTGATCTGCACGTACTCGGTGGTCAGGTCGACGCGGTTGTCGAGCGCGATGCGCGCGTCTTCCTTGTCCTGCTCGTACTTGGCAATTTCCGCCTGCGGAGCGACCCACACCACGTTGCCGCTGCGGCGCTTGTCCAGGCCCTTGGCCTGCAGGACGATGTCCAGCGCCTGGTCCCACGGCACGTTGGTCAGGCGCAGCGTGACGTTGCCCGACACGGTGTCGGCGGCAACCACGTTCAGGCCGGATTCCTCGGCGATCAACTGCAGCACGGTGCGCACCGGCACGTCCTGGAAGTTGAACGTCACCGGACGGCCCGCGTAGCTGCGTGCCCCGGTCGCCGGCGCCTTGCCGGTCGTCGACTGGCCGACGGCACGGCCGGTGGCGGCACCGGTGCGCGGCACGATCTCGACGATGTACTCGCGACCGGTCTGGTAGGCCATCGAATCGAAGTTGCCGCTCATGTCGAGCACGAGCTGCGTACCCGCGCCGCTGTTGCGCGCGTCGATGCGCTGCACCGGCGTGGCGAAGTCGACGACGTTGAGCGGCTTGCGCAGCGAGTCGGGCAGCTTGGCGTTGCCGACGTTGACGACCACGCTCTGGCCCTGGTTGCGCAGGTCCGGCGCGGCGCCATCGCCGCTGAACTTCACGACCAGGCGGCCGGAGCCGTCGCTGCCGCGCTTGAAGTCGATGTTGGACACCTCGACGGTGCCCGGCAGCTGCTTGGCCGGATCCAGGCTCGCCGGCGGCGCTACCACCGTCGGAGCGGCCGGTGCCGGAGCGGCGGCGTGGACCGCGCTGACGGCAGCGATCGCGCCGATCAGCAGGCCGATCGATCCGGTGCGAAGCAGGGGGCGACGGCCAGCGCGCGTGCTGGAGCTACCCGGTTCAAAAACGGTCATCGTGCATTCCCCTTATTGATCTTCCAACGCGACCGTGGCCGGACGCTCCAACCATCCACCCGCGCCATCCGGCACCAGTTCCACCAGCTCGATGCGGTCTTCGAACACGCCGGTCACACGACCGTCGCTTTGCCCCAGGTAATTCCCCGGCGTCACGCGGTAGGTCACCTTGTCCGGTGCCATCACCAGCGCGATCACGCCATTCCCCTTGCCCAGCGTGCCGACCATGTCGAGGCTGTCCAGCGGGAACTGTTCCAGCGTCTGCTTGCGGCGACCCGCATCCGGACGCGGACCGTTGCCGCCGCCGTCATCGGTGAAAGCCGTGCTGAACGGATCGCGCAGCGCGTAGGCGTTGTATTCGAACGTCTCGAACTGCTGCATCACCGGCAGCGGATCCAGCGGCGGGGCTGGACGCGCCTTGACTTCGGCGATCCACTTTTCCAGGTTCGGCGCGTCGCCCGGCGTGCTCGTGACGCCGCGCGAACACGCGGCCAGTCCGAGCACGAGTGCGATCGCGGCGAGGGCACGCAGCGGTGCGACGCCTTCAATCAGGTGTGCGCGCATCTCAGGTCCCCTCCTTCTTGCCGTTCGCAGTCGCGGCGGCTTCCTGCTTCTGGACTTCCTCTTCGTCCAGGTAGCGGTAGGTCTTCACCGTGCCTGCCAGTTCCAGCGGGCTGTTGGGCGTGATCACGCCTTCCTTGCCGCGCGGCTTCAGCGAGATGTCGTGCATGGTCATGATGACCACGCGCGGCAGCGAGGCGACGCCGCTGACGAATCCGCCGAACTGGTGGTAACTGCCCACCATGCGCAGCATGATCGGCTTTTCGGCGTAGAACTCCTTGGGTTCTTCGCCGCCGGGCTGGAACAGCTCGTTCGTGATGCCCGTGGCCAGCGCGGTCTGCGAAATGTCGACGATCAGGTCTGGCATTTCGGTCTTGCTGGGCAGCTGGCGCAGCATCTGCTGGAGCTGCTGCTCCATCTGCGCGAGCTGCTGCTTGAGCGGCTCCAGGTTGGCGGCCTTGCCCTGTTCGGTTTCGAACTCGGTCCGCAGGCCCGCTTCCTTGCGTTCCAGCTCTTCCAGCTGGCTTCGCTTGTCGCTGACGAACAGGTACCAGGCCAGGCCGACGATCACCACGACGATGATCGCGCAAAGGCCGATCTTCGCCTGCTGCGGCCAGCCGCCGATGTTGTTGATGTCCAGCTCGTTGAGCTTGATGGGTTTGCTCTTGCTCATGACGCCGCTCCCTGGGCCGGCGTGGCAGTCGGCGCCGGAGGCGCAGTGGCAGGCGTTGCGGTCGGAGCGGCGGGCGCAGCAGCCGGCTGCGCGGCGGCACCGGCCGGCGCGGCAGGCGTGGTCGCCGGTGCGCCATTGGCCGGAGCGGCGCCCGCGGTCGCGGCGTCACCCGACTGGGCGATCTGCGCGGCCGGAGCGTCCGGCACGCCATCGCCGTCCTCGTCCTTCGGCGCGTTCGGGTTGGCGAGCTTGACCTGCAGCTTGAACTCGTACGGCAGGCCCTTGTCGCCGCCCTTCGCCTCGATGATCGACAGGTCCGGATTGGTCATCCAGCCCGAGCCTTCGAGGTTGCGCATGTAGGTACTGACGCGGGCGTTGGACTGCGCGCGGCCTTCCAGGGTGAGCGTCTCGTTGTCCTGCTTGATCGAGGTCAGCACCGCGCCATCGGGAATGGTGCGGACCAGCGAGTCGAACAGGTGCACCATCTGCGAGCGGTTGGCCTGCAGCTTCTCGATGACTTCCTTGCGTGCCAGCAGCTTGGCCTTCTTGGCTTCAAGCAGCTTGATCTCTTCGTTCTTCTTCTTGACCTCGGCGATCTGGCCGTCGAGGTAGGTGTTGCGCTCGTTCTGGCCGTCGATCTGGCCGTTGTAATAGCTGACGATGATGAAGGACAGCAGCAGCGCGCCGATGGCGGCCGCGCCGAGCATCAGCCCGGTTTCCTTCTGCCGTTGCTTGCGGCGCTCTTCGCGCCACGGGAGGAGGTTGATGCGTGCCATCAGTCGAAACTCCTCAGGGCCAGGCCGCAGGCGATCATCAGGGCCGGGGCGTCCTGGGCCAGCGCATGCGCCTGCACACGCGGCCCGAGCGTCATGTGGGCCAGCGGGTTGGCGATGGTGGTGGGCACGCCGAGCTGTTCCTCGACCATCTCGGCGATGCCGGCGATGGACGCGCAGCCGCCGGCCAGCACGATCTGGTCGACGCGGTTGAACTCGCTGCCCGCGTAGAAGAACTGCAGCAGGCGGCTGATCTGCTGGACCATCGCCTCCTTGAACGGTTCGAGCACTTCGGCTTCGTAGCTTTCCGGCAGGCCACCCTGGCGCTTGGCCAGGCCGGCTTCCTCGTAGCTCAGGCCATAGCGGCGCATCACTTCGTCGGTGAGCTGCTTGCCACCGAAGACCTGCTCGCGCGCATACAGGCTGCGGCCATTGCGCAGCACGTTGAGCGTGGTCATCGTCGCGCCGGAATCGACCAGCGCGACCAGGCCGTCGCGCGGACCGCCGAGCTGGTCGGCGACCAGCGCGAAGGCGTTCTCAAGCGCGAAGGCTTCAACGTCCATCACCTTCGGGGTGAGGCCGCCGATCTCCAGCGCCGAGGCACGCACTTCGACGTTCTCCGAACGCGAGGCCGCGAGCAGCACCTGCAGCATGTCCGGACTGCCGGGCATCGGGCCCAGCACTTCGAAATCGTGGTTGACTTCCTCGATCGGGTACGGGACGTAGTTCACCGCCTCCAGCTCGACCTGCGACTCCAGGTCATCCTCGTCCAGGTCGCCCGGCATCGGGATGACCTTGGTGATGACCGAAGAACCGGCGACCGCAGCCGCGGCGTGCTTGGCACGTGTTCCCGAACGCGCGACCGCGCGGCGGATGGCCTCACCGACGGCCTCGACCTCGACGATGCTCTTCTCGACGACGGCGTTGGGCGGCAGCGGTTCGACCGCGTAATGCTCGACGCGATAGCGGTTGCCGGCCTTTGAGAGCTGCAACAGCTTTACGGCAGTCGAACTGATATCCACGCCGACGACCGCCGGCTGGCTTTTTGTGACGATCCCCACGATATTTTCCCCTTGTCACAGGCGCTTACGTGCGCCTTGTGTGACCCCGCTTTAAATAACCAAGTTTGCACAGGCTGGCAACCTTTTCCTTCCGAATTGCCTTACTGCGTCACTTTCCAACCCCTCGCGGCGCCCCTGGAAGGGCTGGACCCACCCCTGGGCCCCCGCGGCCGCTCAGCCTTGCGGGCCGTGCGTTTCGCCGGTGTGCTGGCGCTCAAAATTCCCTATCCCCTGCTCCTCTATACTCCACGCCCACTACACCCGCAATCGGAATCTGCTTGATGCCCCGTCTCCGCCGCCTGCTGCGCTGGGCGCTGTTCGCGCTGGCCGGCCTGGCCCTGCTTGGCGCCATCGCCCTGGGCACCCTGTACTACCTCGTTGCCCCCAAGCTGCCCGACGTGGAGACCCTGCGCGCGGTCGAGATGCAGGAGCCCATGTACGTCTACGCGAAGGACGGACGCCTCATGGCGCTGTTCGGCGAGACGCGCCGCTACCCGGTGTCCATCCAGGACGTCCCGGAACGGCAGAAGCAGGCCTTCCTCGCCATCGAGGACGCGCGCTTCTACAAGCACCACGGCGTCGACTTCAAGGGCGTCGCGCGCGCGGTGTGGCTCATCGCCACCACCGATGCAAAGCGCGTACCGGGCGGTTCGACGATCACCCAGCAGGTCGCGCGCCAGTTCTTCCTCAGCAACGAATACAGCTACACGCGCAAGCTCGCCGAGATGCTCACGGCGATGCGCATGGAGCGCGAGCTGAGCAAGGACGAGATCTTCGAGCTGTACTTGAACAAGAGCTTCTTCGGCAATCGCGCCTACGGCGTGGCCGCGGCGGCGGAGTTCTACTACGGCAAGAAGCTCAATGAGCTTTCGCTGGATGAAATGGCATCGCTGGCGGGCATTCCGAAGTTCCCCTCCAGCGGCAATCCGCTCACGAATCCCGAGCGCGCCAAGCTGCGTCGCGACTACATCCTCGATCGCATGGTCGAGCTGAAGTTCGTCAGCGCCGCCGAAGCCGCACAGGCCAAGGCCGTGCCGATGCACGCCACGCCGCACGAGCGGCCGGTCGAGGTCTACGCGCCGTACGTGGCCGAGATGGTGCGCCAGGAAATGGTCGCCCGCTTCGGCAACGAGGCGCTGACCAAGGGTTACCACGTCACCACGACCATCGACCCGGTGCTGCAGGCCTCGGCCGACAAGGCGATCCGCGACGGCCTGGCCGTCTACGACCGTCGCCACGGCTGGCACGGCGTGGAGCAGCATTTCGACCTCGCACCGAACGAGGACGCCGCCGCCATCCGCGCGCGCCTTCGCAACATCGCGACGCAGGCGGCGCTGGTGCCGGCGATCGTCACCGGCGTGACCGGCAGCCAGGTGCAGTTGCTGACCGGCGACGGCACGCAGGTGGAACTGGGCAGCGGCCAGGGCTGGGGCGACCGCGCGCCGGCGAGCCTGGTCAAGCGTGGCGACCTCGTGCGCGTGAGCCGCATCGAATCCGATACCGACGTGAAGCCGGGCGAGGTCCCGCCGCCGGCGCGCTACCGCCTGGACCAGGTGCCGCAGGCGCAGGCCGCGCTGGTGTCGCTTGAGCCGTCCAACGGCGCGCTGCGCGCCCTGTCCGGCGGCTACAGCTTCGCCGGCGCGAAGTTCAACCGCGCCACGCAGGCGCGTCGCCAGCCGGGTTCGAGCTTCAAGCCGTTCGTCTATGCGGCCTCGTTCGAACGCGGCTTCAATCCGGCGTCGGTCGTGCTCGACGCGCCGGTCGTGTTCAAGGATCGCCGCGGCCACATCTGGCGCCCGCAGAACGACAGCGGCAACTTCGCCGGCCCCATGCGCCTGCGCGAGGCGATGGTGCAGTCGCGCAACCTCGTCTCGGTGCGCCTGCTCGACGCCATCGGCGTGGACTACGCGCGCAAGTACATCAGCCACTTCGGTTTCGACGAGGCCGAGCTGCCGCCGAACCTGTCGATGTCGCTGGGCACCGCGTCGCTGACGCCGCTGTCGGTGGCGCGTGGTTTCGCGGTGTTCGCCAACGGCGGCTTCCGCATCACGCCGTGGTTCATCGATGAAGTGAAGGACCGCGAGGGCGCCGTCGTCTTCAAGGAAAAGCCGGCCGTGGCCTGCCCCGAATGCGGCGTGCCGGGCACGATCGGCCGCGCCGCGACGCCGACGACCGCCGTCGTCGACGGCTTCAACCTCGGTCCCGCCGGGTCGGCACCGCCGGCCGCGAAGCCGGACGCGCCGAAGGACGAACCGAAGAAGCCGGCCATCGACACCAGCAACATGGTGCTGGCGCCGCGCGCGATCGACAGCCGCATCGCCTACCAGATCGTTTCGATGCTGCGCGACGTGGTCAAGCGCGGCACGGGCACGCCGGCGAAGGTGCTCGAACGCGACGACGTCGGCGGCAAGACCGGTTCGACCAACGATCACCGCGACGCATGGTTCTCCGGCGTCGGCGGCCCGTACGTCACCACCGTCTGGGTCGGCCGCGACAACTACAAGTCGCTGGGTTACCGCGAGTACGGCGGCAAGGCCGCGCTGCCGATCTGGATCGACTACATGCGCGTGGCGCTGAAGGACCAGCCGCTGGCCGTGAACGAGCCGCCGGAAGGCATGGTGAAGGTGTCGGTCGCCGGCAACGGCGCGCTGATCCCGGGCGGCGAAGGCGGCATCATCGAATGGGTGAAGGCCGAGGACCTGGACCGCATGCAGAGCTATGTCGACTACGGCCCGCAGGAGACCGCGCCGGCCGAGGAAGCGTTCGACATCTTCTGAGCAGGCCTCGCCACACGCGCCACATGGAAACGCCGGGCTTGCCCGGCGTTTTTCCTTTCCGCGAACCGCATGCCATCGCGGAAGGCATTCGTTCATGCTGGGACGATTACGTCGACGTAACCGACACGCCACCAACGGTAACGTGCGTGCGCCAGGAAACATGCTAGGTTTTGCCTGCCGGCGCTGCCGGCCGCGGCGATTACGCCGTCGTCGTGCCAGCCGCGGAGGTTCCCATGCCCCACGCTCGACAGCACGCCCATCAGCACGCACTCACGCGCACCCGCGAACGCCGGCACCGTCTGGCGCACGAAGCCGCGCGGCTGATGGCGGAGGGCGGTATCCGCGATTACCACCAGGCCAAGCTCAAGGCCGCCGAACGGCTCGGCATCTTCGACGACGCTTCGCTGCCGCGCAATCGCGAGATCGAGGACGCGCTGCGCGAATACCAGCGTCTGTTCCAGCGCGAGAACGTCTCCGCGCTGCGCCAGCGTCGCGAGGCCGCGTTGCGCGCGATGGAGTTCTTCCACTCGTTCCAGCCGCGCCTGGTCGGATCGGTGCTCGACGGCACCGCCGACACGCGCAGCCCGGTCGCGTTGCACCTGTTCAGCGACGATCCCGATGCGCCGCCGCGTTTCCTGGAACAGCACGGCATTCCCGCCGAAGCCCGCAGCCGCCGCGTGCGACTGGATCGCGAACGCGTCGCCGACGTGCCGGTGTGGGTGTTCACCGCCGAGGACCTCGCCTTCGATCTCACCGTGCTTCCGCTCGATGGATTGCGCCAGGCGCCGCTGTCGAGCCTGGACGAGAAGCCGATGAAACGCGCGAGTACGGCGCAGCTTCGCCAGTTGCTCGCCGAGGAAGAGATCCAGGGCTACACGGGCGAGTGATCCGCCCGGCGCGCTACAGGCCGTCGCGTATCCGCCGCAGTTCGCTGGCGACGCGATAGCGCCCGTACGGCTGCAACTGTTCGGCGAACGCTTCCAGCGCCGCATCGTCGGTGCAGGCCAGCACGACGTGATAGCAACCTTCGCCGGCGATCTTGCTGGCGCTTTCGACGTGTGGATGCT
>Ga0102593_1003247_pt1 | contig 10847 bp, 6 predicted proteins | sample AraplaCol_mMS_r2_2_FD_76862 | JGI IMG/M metagenome (GOLD analysis project Ga0102593, IMG submission 76862) | Arabidopsis root microbial communities from North Carolina, USA - plate scrape MF_Col_mMS_r2 (SPADES assembly) (version 2) | ecosystem: Host-associated > Plants > Roots > Endosphere...
TAGTATATTATACTATAGTAATATCGGCTATAGTAATCAATACAATTACCGATAGTGGTGATATCACTAATCGCCATATGGAATCTAATAGAATTGACTATATGGCAATTCTTTCAGAATTGATCAGATGACTGATCAGATGACTGATTCTATTCACTATCGTCAAATTAATATAAATAGGGCTGTTACCCCCCGGCCTAGATGAAAGGAATCATCTTCTCTATTTTATTTCAATCTGAACAATTCAAAAATTTCCTATTTGGGACTACTCCCCTCTGCTACTAAGTCTACTAGTCAATCCTACTACTAGTCTTCACAAAAACAGACTGATTTTTTGGTAGAATCAGTCGATTCTGATCAAAAACAAATTGATTCTTCAATAGAATCAATAGAATTTGAACAAAAACAGAAAATACCGCCGGTTTGTTTTATTGATAGATTGAATTCAGATAATATTATTGAAAAACAACAAAAACAGAAACAGAAATTCGACAATATATATATATATATACAACAGAATAGAAACAGAAGAATTCGTCAATAATATTACAGATCTATATAACAGAACTATTAATACCGAAACCGAATATAAAAAAATATCGAAAAAATTTTCTATTCTGTTTCAAATACTATAAAAATATACTAATTTATCTACTGAGCAAAATATTTATTCTAGTTATAAAAAAGAAAATTGATAGTCTTAAAACAAAGAAAACTTTTCAGAAAATAGATTTATCAAAAAATTGTAGTATATAGATACTATTACTAATATAGATATTTATCTACAAATTCAATAAAAATAGTTTTCTATTGAAATATAAAACCAGAATTTGTATAAAAAAATTTTTTCAACAGATCTCCGCGGAGAAAAAATATATTGTTATTTTTGTAATACAAACAGTCAGATTAATATTTGTACTGATTACTGTATTTAATCTCGATTTAAAACAATATAATACTGTTACGCTTTTTCAAATCTAGAAAAGATGGAATGGTAGCCACAGGCCAAAAGTTTATCAATACAGCGATCGAGGAAATGCGCACGAGGTGGACCCATGATCCAGAGGCCAGTGCTGAGTGGAATGACCGGGCTCAGGCGGTCCGCGATGCTCTTACAGAGCTGGAAAGCCACGTCGACGAGATTTACATGAATGATCTCGAGCTTCAAGACCTCAAATAATTAGTTGATTTGGAAATTATCTACAACAAATAATACAAATCTATTATACTAATTCCAATGGCTTCATAGATATTTTTGAAATACAAAGTCATTGATCAAATCGTTTTATTTTATTATTATACAAATGAAACATGAATTACGCGGCTTGACCTTCCATTATGATAGAACTCTGTTGCTCACGATATTCAGACTCTGTAATGGTCGGCCTTCTTGGCAATTTGGGTTCTATTAAACGGGAAAAGATATTGTAATCAGATGGACAGAGAAACGCATCTTGTTCCTCAAAACGTGATGAATGCCCATCTGTATAAATAACTTTCCCAGGTCTCTCCATTCCCCAGTCGCCCCATTGTTGTTCTCCGGTCTGGAGATCTTCACAAAAGAGAGCAAAGGAGAAAATATCGTGTAGGCAAATTCTCAGAAATCCATCATAAAATTCCGAGCATTCATTTTCGGGATTATTTGGGTCAAAATCACAGTCGATCACATTAACGTATCCCACTAATCCAGAGACAGATATCTTATCTGGCTCCGAACTTGCTAAAATTGACCGGATAGACCGGTCGTCCAGAACAAGGCAGTAGTCGAATCGAGGCCTCCCAACATGACGGATATAGCCCCGTCCCTCAACCCATTCAATATGTCGTTTACGAATGGTATCTATTGAGGCACGTTCTAGACTTGAATCCTCGACAATCATATTTCGATAACCCTCGCGAACAAGTTCTCGAATATTTGGCTGGGGTGGGAACGGGTGCTCGAATTCTTCGTGAGTGAGACACATTGACTTATAGCAGTACCGATCAATTTTTGCGATCACGGCTGCCCAGTTCTGGTCAGATGTAGTTCCAAAGCTTGTGCGATAGATAACAAATCCCCACGGCCAACCTCCAGTCGTCCCAGAGTGAAACTGGAAAAATCGAGGAAGATGATCATTCCAACCGGACATCCATCCCGGTTTTTCGCTAAATCGTTTCCATCTCTCACCGGGAGATTCCTCGAGCGGAAATTCGGGCGATTGCCATGGTGTAGTCCACGAGTCGTCGTGAAAAAGCTCCTGGGCAATGCTTCCCTATAGAATGCTCCAGACGTGATGAAACACGTTAGATACTTGGGTCGGAGCTGATGCCTCGCTTAAATATTGTTGTCCGATGGGAGTTCGCTATGTAGTTGTCCGGCGTCTTGGCGGGTGAGTCACTAGTTGCTCTTAGGCTAGCTTTTGCTTGGCATTAGACACAATGGCCGAGGCGATACGGAAGATAACTAGCTCCGGGTTCATTAGACAACTTTCAAGCAGGCGGGGATTCAGAAGCCCGGTAGCCCGGGAGCATCCAGTGTAACCTCAATGCTGTGTGGCAAGGCTGGAGTCGCCACACATTTTCCAAGTCCATGCCCATTAGATTTACTAACTTATGTGGTTTTGTTGTATCGACTGGTTAATAGCTAGGGCAAGCCCAACAAAACAAAAGAGCAGAATAAGAAAAGTAAAAACATACAACACCGTGGTTTTGTATGTGGTTGCTAAAATACAGTAATAGTCGTATGAGTGTCAATCCTATGTGTCACCCAGGTGAGGTCAGAGTGAGCACCGCTTTAGTGTCGCGCGAGTCAGGCGATTAGGGCGACTGGGCAGGGTGAAAAGCTGAGGAAAGTTGAGAATAAGTAGATTGCATATGCCCGCGGGTTTTGCGAAACCTCCCAGTGCTTGCTTCGGAAGTAAAGATGGCCAGATCTAAATATGAAATTGGATTTCGAAGTTCGAGCTAGACTGCGGCACTAACCGCAAAAACCGCGGTTAACCGAAAACCTAACCAAAAACGCTGCGGTTTTGGTTAACTTAAGTTACTCTATAACCCTAACAGATAACTCCTCAACCCTAGTATGCGTGCGTCATACCTGCTTCTTATTCGTTATACGCTTGCGATCATTGCTTGCATGCTATTGCTACGCACTTCTTGAGAATATCTATCTAATTGGTCCACTTAGACCTCGCCAAACGCGGGTTTGGGTTGGGTTTTCAATTTCCTTACCCGCCCACGGGCAGCCCACCGCCGGGTTTGGCCTTAATGAACCCGCCCACGGGTTCTTGGCGGGTATGTTGAAAATATCCCGGTTGCTGAGATAACAATAAGGCTAGGATCATGTGCATACATATATACTTTGACTCAGTCTACTTGTATCTTAGATAACACAGCACAACACAACACAACACACAATCAACTCCCCTTAATAATATGAACATTAAAGCATCACTTAATAAACCAACACCGTGGGCGGGTTCTGTTGAAGTATCCCGGTTGCTGGGATGATAATAATGAGGCCGGGGTCACGTGCATACATGTATACTTGACTCTCAGTCTTCTTGTATCTTAGACAACACAGACATAACAACACACAATCAACTCCCCTCAATAATATGAACATTGAAGCATCACTTGATAGACCAACAGAAATTGAAAACTCAACCCAAACCCGCGTTTGGCGAGGTCTATTTTGTGGTCATGCTGATGGAAATGAACATACTTTTTGACCATTAACCGCGCTTGAATTACTGTTCAGAGTGGAAAAATTCCACCGTTTGGCAATTTTCACCAGAATGATTGATTCAAGTTAAACAGTTTAATTCTGGTGAAACCCCGCACCCTGCCTTGATGTGAGCCCATGGTCATATGGAGTTCAAGGTCTACATGCCAAGGAACAAGAAGTTTTCGTTTTACCTTGTATACGAGATCACATGGCGCTTATCTTGATAAGGCTAGCTCTGTTGTCAAAGTAGCCGGCGCACGTTTTTGATGCCCAATCAGGGGATGGAACCGTTGTTCAAAGGTGTGGAAAGTCTGTATTTCTGAATGCTATTTACCATACAATTTGTAGGGGTTCGTGCATAATTTAGTGCAATATGTCCATCCTGGTAACCCATTGTTCTGCCACGTCCTACCGCGGTGGGCCATTCCAAGCACATATCGCCGATATTGCTGACATCTGTGATGGACCAAGTACGGTTAGTACGAATTACAGCGCCCAGTGTTGATGCCAAAGCACTGCGCTACGTGTTATATAATATCGACAGTAGTCCAAAGAATGAAATTAATGGAGAGGGCATTGGTTTGTGCTCACAGCCATAATATTTATAGCCAAGATGCACACCAGGTTGTTCAATGTCGTAAATATTCATAACTCCGGAGGCGCTTTCATCTCGCAAGGCGCGCTGCGATCTATGATTTGCGACGAAGGTGAGGCACAACCGAAAGCGTTACAATACTGGAATCAGCAGGATGATCATCTGCAGCATAGAATTAGAGTAATCGAAGGTCTCTCAGATCGTGTGTAGAGGCGATTTGTCCGTTTTATTCAATGACACTAAGCATAGCGGGCAGAGAAGATACAAAATACCAAGCAATAAGGAATTAAGTGCCTGATAATCTCACGCAGATCTTGTCTTGCCACGCACAGGCCGTCACCTGATCGACAGCCTGAGGCTAGCGAGGTAATCGTAAGTAATAATTACAGATGCGCTGTGGGACAGCTACTATATTAAGCGACCGTAGTATATTTCATACGCCATTTTACCACATTGGTATTTTCCCGTGTATTCTACTTCCTACATTTGCAACTTTTGTACCTTTCCGCTTCTAAGAACTTCGCTCAACTCAACATCATCATAGCTTACATCAATTTAGTGGCGCAAAAAGATGATGACCGCAATCGGAAAAGGTCACTCTTATGTTACTGTCAAATGTATTCATCTCCGATGTCGTGGTGGGTGGTCTTGGCGTCCCGGTAGTCTACGGCAAATTTCCTAGGAGTACATAACATCCTGTATTCCAGCATAGGGACATAGTATTTTCTTTGTTTTTCAAGAGCAGTGGTACCAAGAATCATCTAATCAAGTTATCCTCTATCCAAAAACACCAATTGACTGGTTGTTAGAGGATAAACATACTGGACTTGTCAGGTACCTCGCGAGTGTTTCACCACGTAGGGCATTTCATATCACCGGGATGGGGGTTATTCATTGGAGTTCCTCTCTTAACATGGACTAGCTCGGGTCGACACTTAGAGGGATCGGGGAATCCTACAACATCGTAGAACACACTCCATCCAAATCGACTGCTTAAAAAAAGGCGATTTTCAAGTACAGACCCGCCCAGATTCGCCTTCTATAATGGAGACGACAGAGACGCTCTTTCAAACCCTAATTACATAATCAATTTTCCCGGATATGGTTACTCCCGTACTTTGGATTATGTTTCCATTTTGAATGGTAAAATTCAAACGAACGAGAGCTGTAATGTTACGTATTATTACTGATCCAAAAACCCGCCCTCCAGTTGTCATCGTCCCCCCTACAATCGTCCCTCCTTACTCAAGCAACCATTACATATACGAATTGCTATAAGTGACTGCCTTCTTTTCGACCCACGATGTCCATAGACTATGGAGATAGCTTATCCGATAAGCTTGTGCCTGGTGATCCCCTGGGCCAGGAGCAGAATCGGGCCGGTCCGGAACTAACCCCCAATAAAATATATATATATATATTGGTGGCAAAGCCGATTTTACTACTACTGGCACGTGCCATCGGGTCATGTGCACCGATGACCTTGGCAAAGAAGTACGCAAGATAATCGTCTTTCTCCAGCTGCCCCACCATCCGTCCCTTGATCTCGGTTCTTGGGCTCTGTCGCAACTGACTTTCGCATGAGATGAGAACCAATTCACCCTCAATGTGTGACCTACTTGATCACTTTCGCCATGATTCTGTCATCGTTTCCAATCAAACCAGTCACATCGAAATCCGGGCCAGCCCAGTCTTGGAGAGGCCGCCCATTCAGGTCAAAAGGACTTGGACAAAAACCACACGCCTCGGCAGTGGATCTTACGGAGAAGTTTGGCTGGAGTCTAGTCCCAGAGGTGACACCCATGATTTGAGGGCTGTTAAAATCATCTCCAAACATCGGATGATAGATCTGGGCATTGACTACGAGAGGGAGTTATTTGCCCTGGCGAAATTCTCAAAATCTATCTATCAGAGAGAAAATGCACTCGTCGAGTTTCTTGGCTGGCACGAGAATCACGACAACATCTATATCTTGATGGAATATTTTGAATATGGGGACTTGTCAAAGTTTATCGGCCAATCAATCTCAGAGGATAGTACAAGGAAGATCGCCAATGATATTCTTCGCGGACTGCGAATCATACACAAGGAGAATTTTGTTCACCGTGATCTCAAACCACAAAATATTCTTGTTGTTAGGAAGTCCCCGCAGTTTGCTTGGGCAGTGAAAATTGGGGATTTTGGCGCTTCAAAACGCGTGCAAAAGGGAACGGAGATCCAAACACGGGTAGGAACTGCGATTTACTCGGCACCAGAGGTTAGCGGATGTTGTGATTTGAATGAGACCACCTCTACCTACGACCGGGCCGTTGATATGTGGTCTTTAGGTTGCATTTTGTACGAGATCCTGGTGCAATCTGTCTTATTTCCCAATCTTCTCTCTATTCTCCAATTCTGCGAGAATAATTCTTCTTTTTCTGACAGAGATCTGTCACATTTTATGAGTCTTGGGGCCATTGAGTTCCTCAAATCACTGGTTGTGGCCAACCCAAAGAATCGGCTAACGGCAGAGAGTGCTTTGAGGTCCGAATGGATCTTACAAAACGACCAGTCGCATCTGCTAGATAAAGAGAATTTGACCCCTGAGAGACAAAACAGAAAAATCCTAGAGGCAGCATCAAATGGGGATTATGAAATGCTACAAGCAATTCTTAAAACTGGCGCTAATATCGATAGCACCGATGACCACGGGTGGACTGCTTCGAACATCGCGTCCTTCAGGGGTCACAGTGAAATCCTGTGGCTTCTTATTCATTACGGAGCCTCGTTGAAAATTCTAAACGACGAAGGGCGGGGCCCCTGGAGCTCGGCAGCGATGAAAGGACGAGCCGATATAATCCAACTACTAGTGGATGAGGGATTCAGTTGTGACGTCATCGATCGTGACTACTTGACACCATTAGCCAAAGCCATCTCACTCGATTATAATGATATAGCTGTAATCCTTCTGCGAGCGGAAGCAAATCCGTACTTACCATCTGCCCATTGCTCTCTCAATATTGCTATCCTTCAAAAGCATCATCATATGCTGCGGCTCCTACTGAGGCAAGAAACCAAAATACGTCCATCCTCTGAATGCCTCACCAATGCGCTCATTCTAGTTTCTGGTCTGGAGGATTTCGATACCTTGCAGCGCTTGTTTGAAGAAGGCGCTGACATAAATATGTCAAATAAAGATTCTGTCACACCACTTTTTGCAGCTGTATATTGCCGCAAATATTGGATGGTTCGCAGGCTGCTTGCCAACGGTGCAGATGCGAATAGCGATGTTGCTTTGAGGCGGTCTCCTGTAGAACGTGGCTTACCGTTGTGCTTAGTGCAGACAAGGAACCTAATTGCCTTCGAAGATGACATCTGTTTCAACGTTGAGCGCGGCATACTGACCGCTTCGTGGATCGACAGAGCGAGGTTGGATGTAACAGATGGAAGGTATTCGCCGCTTCATATAGCTGTCAGCTTTAATTCGGTTAAAATTACGGAAATGTTGATCAAGCACGGGGCGAAAATCTCATTCACTGACCCTGAGGGGAACACACCATTGCTAATTGCTGCCCAAAATGGTTTCTATGAAATCCTAGAAGTCCTTCTAGATGCCAATGCAGCTATCACAGCAAGGGATCATGATGGTTGGACGGCTTTGCACAAAGCAGCACATTACGGTTATGTTGCATGTGTTCAACTACTATTGAGCAGAGGTGCAACCCCACAAGATCTCACCTTCCACGATTGGTCGGTGTTAGATTGTGCTGCCGCCACTGGACAGTTTCGTGTTGTTCAACTACTTCTTCAGAGGGCAGAAACGCAGCCAACATCCTCGACTGCGCTTGCGCTGCAATATGCCGCTTCGAATGGACATTCTGATGTTGTACAGCTTTTATTGGACAATGGGGCCGAGCCATTGCCTCCCCAGAGATACAATGGACTGTATCTGGCTGCCCAGAGAGGCCACCTGGAAGCTGTGTCTATTCTTCTTGGGCATGGAGCTAACGTCCATACTGCCAACAATAAGGGCTGGACACTGTTACACATCGCTGCCTCGCAAGACAATCACGAAATAGTCAAGGTTCTCCTACAGTAGTTTTCGAAATCAGTTTGACCCCAAACTCTTTCGACTTGATTGCCGGAAAATAATTCCTAAATTTGCGAGCTATTATTGGATGTTATTTTAAGCTTCTTGGGGCCAGACCGCTTTCCACTATAGTCAATGAATCTTACAATACCTCTTCAGTACCGTTTATGCTGTAATTTACATGAAATTAGCTGAATACGGGTCCACCCTTCCCCTCATTTCTCTGCATGACAATCAAGCACTTCAGTACATCAATTTTCTGTTTACCGTTGTTAGTACAGACGACATGGCTCCAAGACTCTCACCTTCAAAGCTTGCGCTCATTCGTGATATGATCGAGAGCAAAACTTTTCGCACATCTGAAATGGCTGAGCAAGCTGAATGTAGCAAGCAGACCATCGTCAGTATCCGCAACAATTTGCGACAATTTGGAAGCTTATACGCACCACAAACCCGAGTAGGTCGAAAACGAACTGTATCACCCCTGATGATCGAAGCCCTCTGTAATCACCTATATGAGAAACCTGGCCTCTATCTTGAGGAAATGGTTGTATTTCTATGGGATGAGTTTCAGGCCATGGTTACAACCTCCAGCATCAGAAGAGCCCTTATGGCAAAAGGTTGGTCTAAAAAAACGGCACGGCGACGTGCTAAAGAACAAAATGCCGATTTGCGGGATTATTATCTGCATTATCTGTCAGATTTTAAATCATACCACCTAGTCTACGTTGATGAATCTGGGTGTGATAAACGTGTTGGGTTTAGACGAACAGGCTGGGCACCACGTGGCACGTCTCCTTTGCAAGTAACGCAATTCCATCGAGATCAGAGATACCAGATACTACCCGCCTATTCACAGGATGGGATCGTTCTGTCGCGTGTCTTTCGTGGTTCTACGGATGCCACTGTATTTGAAGGCTTTATAGCTCAGCTGCTCCAACATTGCGGACGATGGCCAGAACCTAAATCTGTCCTAGTCATGGATAACGCCTCATTTCACCGGTCTGAAAGTCTTGAAAAAATGTGCTCCGACGCAGGGGTGAAACTGGTCTATTTGCCACCGTATTCGCCGGACCTGAACCCGATTGAAGAGTTTTTTGCTGAGCTCAAGGGGTTCATTAAACGTAACTGGGATTACTACGAGAAAGACACGGAGCGAGGATTTGATGCATTTCTTGAATGGTGCATTAACGTAGTCGGTGCGAAAGAAGAGAGCGCTAGAGGTCATTTTCGACATGCGGGCTTGGATATAGAAGTTTTTGATGCTTGAAAACTCTTCTGACTCTGTCCCAATCATTCTTCCCTCTTAAAGTTCACCGATTATTGGCTAATATAGGCTCTGAGAGACTCTTCTTAGTCCGATAATGCTTTTTCTGCCTCTACCTTTTCAGAGTCAATAACGCATTTTGCAACGATTCTGTGCCTGTCCTTTTGAGCGGATTTTTATACTTCCGCATTTTCGGCATCATTGTTTGTTTGAAGAATTAAGTTCCTGCTGGGTGTCACTGATAGTCGCATCCTTGTCAACTCCAAGGTTTTTTCTTGTTATCGTGGCTCTGTGCTGGATAGACGCGCTGCCCCTTGGTTGAGTTTCCGGCTTTTTTGAGAACACTTTAGCACAGCCTCCGTCTACACGATTGTTCTTGGATGAAGCTTCAATGTGACTTACAAAACCAAGATCAGCCAATGAATAGTTAAGAGCCCTCGGATGACTAATACTCACAATACGAGCGATGGCATTGATTTCTTATGCCCAGCCGCAACATTATTTGGACAGTGCAAAGATATCGGCGTAGGAAGTCTTTCTTGGTCTTTGTGGGCGCCTCTCTGGAGTCGGCGTACCTGCCTGTGGCGATTTCTCTAATAGACTTAGAGTGTAATTATGCGTACAGTAGTAGTAGTAGTAGTAGTAGTAGATTTCATTTACACTGACCCCTCGCAAAAAAGCGATATGCAGTATACGACAACTATATATCTGAGTGTGTACATCTAGAATGATCCACTTTCTGACATGAACTTAGAGCCTCGTCACGGCCTATCGTGGCCTATTGCCGTTCCCATTGTTAGGCTGCCCTCATGGCGCGGCTATAGTGAAATTGCGGATGAGACGGATAGCAAGTACCCGATTTTGGCTGCATCTCTTTTAGGTACCGCGAAAAAGCGGGCAAAGCAGAAGCTAAGAATTTGGACAGAGACTTTGTGGCAGATATTGGTTTGTTCCGAGTTCGTTTGATTGAGCGTCGGCTTTTCTCATTCTCAATCTGGAACGGCGACGGTTTATTGTGAAAACGGCGGCGAAGATCTTCAATTGTGAGTATGGGTTTGGCGGGGAGAGCGGGTTTTGGTGCTGGGGAAATCGGTTGCGGTATGGATGTGGCAGGTCGCTGGAGGACGGAGGCATATGTGTTTTGTTGGTTTTGGGGCGAGGAAGTGACGGAGGGTATTGCTTGATGAGGCTGGGGAGAGTGGGCGGTTGG
>Ga0102593_1003251_pt1 | contig 10837 bp, 10 predicted proteins | sample AraplaCol_mMS_r2_2_FD_76862 | JGI IMG/M metagenome (GOLD analysis project Ga0102593, IMG submission 76862) | Arabidopsis root microbial communities from North Carolina, USA - plate scrape MF_Col_mMS_r2 (SPADES assembly) (version 2) | ecosystem: Host-associated > Plants > Roots > Endosphere...
AGCGGCCTACCGCGCCCAGCTTGCCGGCCGCAACCTGGGGCTGACGCCGGTGGAGTTTCGCCTGCTGTCCGTGCTGCACGGTGCGCAAGGGCGTGTGTTCTCGCGCGAGCAGCTGCTCAACCGCATCCATGACGACCAGCGTGCGGTCAACGACCGCGCGGTCGACAGCCACATCAAGAACCTGCGCCGCAAGCTGGTCGAAGGCGGCGGAAGCGACGACTGGATCAAGTCGATCTACGGGGTCGGCTTTCGCTTCGAGTTCTGATCGGCCGCAGCACGATGGACCTGAAGCTTCACCACACCCGCAGATCGCTTCCAGCGCTCAAGCCCGCGGCGTTCCGGGCACCCCCGCTATCGCCTTGTTCAACGCAGCAACGGCCTCCGCCCGCAGCGCCGAGGCCGAGGCCGACCTGTCATGCTGGATGAGCAGCACCGCGACCATGCCGATGACCGCTGGAATCGCGATGGCAATGAAGTTCTGGTGCAGCGGAAGACTCATGCCCACCAGCACGCCAATCAGGATGGGTGCGAGAATCGCGCCGCTGCGGCCGACGCCCAATGCCCACCCGAGGCCGGTGGCGCGCACGGCCATCGGATAGAACTGCCCGGCGTAGGCGTTGGCCACGATCTGCGTGCCGATGGTGGAGGCACCGGCCAGCCCGATGAGGACGAAGAGCGCCGGCGTCGGCATCTTGTAGCCCAGCAGGGTGAGCGAGACGGCTGCCAGCGCATACATACCGGCGAGCACGTACTTGATGTGGAAGCGGTCGGCCAGCCATCCGCCGCCGATGGCGCCAACCATGGCGCCGACATTCAGCACCAGGACAAAGGTCAGGGCCGAGCCGAGGCTGTAGCCCGCGCTCGCCATGAGCTTGGTGAGCCACGAACTCAGCGCGAAGACCATGAACAGGCACATGAAGAATGCGATCCAAAACATCACCGTGCTGAAGCCGCGGCCTTCGTAGAAGAGGTGCTTGATCGGCGCGCTGTCGGCCCGGTCCTTGACCGGCACCACGAAGCTGTCGCTGGCCGATGGCTGGTAGCTCAAGTCGAGGCGCGAGGCGATCTTCTTGAGTTCCTCGGTGCGGCCCTTGGCCAGCAGGAACGGCATCGATTCGGGCATCGACTTGAGAATGAGCGGAACCAGCAGCACCGGCAGCCCGGCCGCAAAGAAGACCGATTGCCAGCCGTAGCTTTCGATGAGCCCCTTGCCGAGGATCGCCGCGATGATGCCTCCGACGGCATAGCCACTGAACATCAGCGTTACCAGAGTGGACCGGATCTTCTTCGGCGAATATTCGGTCATCTGCGCCACCACGTTCGGCATCACGCCCCCGATGCCGAGCCCGGCCAGGAAGCGCATCGCGCTGAATGCAACAGGACTTTCGGCCAGCCCTGCCGCGGCGGTGAAGACGCTGAACAAGCCCACGCAGATGGCAATCGCCCAGCGGCGGCCGATGCGGTCGGCAATGGTGCCCATGAAGATGGCGCCGAACATCATGCCGAAGAGCGCGGAGCTGACCATGAAACCAGCGTTGGTCGCATCGACGCCCATCTTCTTCATGATCGAAGGCAGTGCGATGCCGACCACCGCGAGGTCGTAGCCGTCGAACACGATGATGAGCGCGCACCAGAGCAGCACCAAGCCGTGGAAGCGGTTGAAGCGGGCATCGTCTGCCAGCTCGTGAAGGTCGATTTGACGCATGACGCTTGTCTCCGATTCGAATGGCAAAGATGCCTGATGCACCGTCCCCAGTCTTGCAACGGGCGTTGCAAAGCTGTGCGGCGATGTCGGCGATCATGGTCTTGCCGGCCGGGCCGGTCCAACGCATTTTCCGGATGCCCTCTATGCGGCCCGTGAATGTTGGGGCGGGTCTACCCACAGGCCGCGCCCGCTCGTGACCGATACGGCCCGTCATGCGATCGCCGAATGCGCGCTATCACCGATCTTTGTTGGACCGTACCCCTCCGCTCTCATAGATTGACCGGCAGGTTGAGCGCCGTTGTGGCGCTGCCCGCACAAGGAGACAGGTATGCAAGGAAAGATCGGGCTCGAAGAACATTTTGCGATTCCAGAAACGCTGCAGGACTCGGCCGGCTTCGTGCCTGGCGCGTATTGGCGGGAGCTCAGCATGCGCCTCCTGGACCTTCATGACGTGCGCCTGCGCCAGATGGACGCGAACGGCATGGAGATGATGATCCTCTCGCTGAACGCGCCCGCCGTGCAGGCGGTGCCGGACCCCAAGAAAGCGTATGAGCTCGCGGTTCGCGCCAATGATTTTCTTGCCGAGCAGGTGGCAAAGCGGCCCGACCGCTTCCAGGCCTTCGCCGCCCTGCCGATGCAGGACCCCGACAAGGCCACGCAGGAGCTCGAGCGCTGCATGACCGAGCTCGGCTTTCGCGGCGCGCTGGTCAATGGCTTCTCGCAGGTCGGCACGCCCGACAACGTCGTTTATTACGACGCGCCGCAGTACGCATCGTTCTGGGCCGCGGCGGAACGGCTCGACGCGCCCTTCTACCTGCATCCGCGCAATCCGCTCGCGAGCTGGGCGCAGATCTATGAAGGCCATCCATGGCTGCTCGGCCCCACCTGGGCCTTTGCGCAGGAAACCGCGGTGCACGCGCTGCGCCTGATGGCGAGCGGCCTCTTCGATCGGCATCCGGGCCTCAAGATCATCCTCGGCCACCTCGGCGAAGGCCTGCCCTACAACATGTGGCGCGTCGACCACCGCAACGCCTGGGTCGAGGCGCCCAAAGGCTACCCGGCCAAGCGCAAGCTGTGCGACTACTTCAACGAAAACTTCTATCTCACGACGTCGGGCAACTTCCGCACCCAGACGCTGATCGATGCGATGCTGGAGATCGGATCGGACCGGATCCTGTTCTCGACCGACTGGCCGTTCGAAAACATCGACCACGCGTCCAACTGGTTCAACGACGCGAGCATCAGCGAGGCCGACCGGAAGAAGATCGGCCGCACCAACGCGATGTCGCTGTTCAAGCTGCCGCAGTCCTGAGTCACTGCAAAGGCGAGGTTACGAATGTTCGACATCGACGAGTGGACCATCACCAGCGCCGCGCTGAAGGCGCAAGGCGCAACGCCCACCCCGCGCCTGAAGACGGTGATGGACAGCCTGGTGCGGCATCTGCACGACTTTGCGCGCGAGGTGCAGCTCACCGAAGCCGAGTGGTCGCAGGGCATCGACTTTCTCACGGCCGCCGGAAAGATCACCGACGACAAGCGCCAGGAATTCATCCTGCTGTCCGACGTGCTCGGCCTGTCGACGCTCGTCACCGCGCAGTGCAACCGGCGCCCTTCAGGCTGCACCGAGGCCACGGTGTTCGGGCCCTTCTACGTACCCGATGCGCCGGAGTACAAGCACGGCGACGACATTGCGAACGGCGCGAGCGGCGAACCCTGCTTCGTCAGCGGAACCATCCGCGGCATCGATGGCGAGCGCATTGCCCATGCAAGCATCGACGTGTGGCAGTCCGATGATGAGGGCTGGTACGACGTGCAGCGCCCCGAGCTCGACCATGCACAGGGTCGGGGACACCTGACGAGCCTGGAGGACGGGCGCTACCACTTCAAATCGATCGTCGCCGTGCCCTATGCCATTCCCCATGACGGCCCGGTCGGCCAGCTGCTCGAGCAGCTCGGCCGCCACCCATGGCGTCCCGCGCACCTGCATTTCATGATCAAGGCAACAGGCTACGAGACGCTCATCACCCATGTGTTCCGCGCGGGCGGCAGCTACCTGGCGTCGGATGCCGTGTTCGGCGTGCGCTCCTCGCTCATTGCCGACTGGAAGCGCCACGAGCCCGGCGTGGCACCGGACGGCACGCGCATGGAGGCACCGTTCTACACGCTCGACTACGACTTCGTCTTGAACAGCGTGCCGAGGGACTAAACGCATGGACCGTTTCGTCTACAGCGCGAGCGCTGCGCGCATCGTCTTCGGCGCGGACAGCATCGACCAGCTCCCGGGGGAATTCGAGCACCTGGGTGCCCGGCGCGCGCTGGTCCTGTGCACGGCCAACCAACGCGGGCAGGCCGAGGCCATTGCCGACCGGCTTCCCGGCCGCGTCGCATTCATCTTCGACGAAGCGGCCATGCACGTGCCGATCGAGATCGCGCGCAAGGCTCGCGCGCTGGCTTCAGAGCTGAAGGCAGACTGCGCCCTGGCCGTCGGAGGCGGCTCCACCATCGGCCTGGGCAAGGCCATTGCGCTCGAGTCCGGCCTGCCCATCATCGCAGTGCCGACGACCTACGCGGGCAGCGAAGTGACCCCCATCTACGGGATCACGGAAAAAGGTTTGAAGAAGACCGGGCGCGATCCACGCGTGCTTCCCGGCGTGGTGGTATACGACCCCAAGCTCACGCTGTCGCTGCCTCTCGATCTGACGGTCACGAGCGCGATCAATGCAATGGCCCACGCGGCGGAGGGCCTGTACGCCCACGACGGGAACCCGGTGATCGCGTTGATGGCCGAAGAGGGAATCCGCGCGTGCGCGGCGTCCTTGCAACCGCTTCGAGACAACCCGCACGATCTGCCGGCGCGCAGCCTGGCGCTCTACGGTGCCTGGCTGTGCGGAACGGTGCTGGGCGCAGTGTCGATGGGCCTGCACCACAAGCTCTGCCACACCTTGGGCGGCAGCTTCGACCTGCCGCATGCGCAGGTGCATACGGTGGTTCTACCGCATGCGCTCAGGTACAACGCCGGTGCCGCGCCCGAAGCCATGGCCCGCATTGCAAGAGCGCTCGGCGCTGCCGATGCACCGATGGCTTTGTTTGAACTGGCGCAGGCCCATGGCGCGCCGGTGTCGCTGAAGGCGATCGGCATGCCCGCCGACGGGCTTCAAAAGGCGGTCGAGCTCGCGGCGTCAAACCAGTATCCGAACCCACGCCCGCTCGAGAAGGTGGCACTGCGCACCCTGCTCGAGCGCGCCTTCGAAGGCGCCGCGCCAACCGCTTGAATATCAGCTTCGCGCCGGCGGCGCGGAATCACGGCTCGATCGCTCGTGAAAGAGGCCGAAGATCAGCTCGCGCAGCCAGCGGTTGCCGCTGTCTTGATGAAAGCGCTCGTGCCACTGCTGCCGGATCTCGAAGGGCCGGACCTCGAAAGGCGCGTCGACGCTGCGCAGGTCGGCGCGCGTCGCCACCATCGCCTTGGCAAGGCGTGCCGGCGCAGTCAGCAGCAGCCCCGAGGTAGCGACGATCGACGTCAACCCCAGCGAATGGGCGGCCGTGAGCACGACCCGCCGCCGATCGAGCGCACCCGCACGGTCCAGGGTTTGCTGAAGCTGCGAATCGGTCGTTCCCTGGGGACGGTAGGCGATGTGTTCGGCCGCGAGGTAATCGTCGAGCTCGATGCGCTCGCGCGCGCCCAGCGGCGACGCCTTCGACATCAGCACCACGAAGGTTTCGTCGAACAGCCGCTGCTGGTAGAACGAAGGCCCCATCGATTCCCAGCTGCCTAACGCGATGTCGATCTGGCCATGCAGCATTCGCTGCCGCGCGTCGGCCATGGAAACGTCCACGGTTTCGAAGCGAACGCCGGGCGCGATGCCGCGCGCGACGGACAGCAGCTCGGGCATCATGACCAGCTGCCCGATGTCGTTGACGGCAAGCCGGAAGATGCGGCTCGATGTCTCCGGCTCGAAGGTCCGGCCCTGGTCGACGGCCTGCACCAGGCAGGCGATGCCTTCCTCGATGGGCGCGATGAGCCGCTCGGCGACCGGCGTGGGCACCATCCCGTCCGCCGTGCGCACGAACAGCGCATCGTTGAAGCGCTCGCGCATGCGCTTGAGCGCGTTGCTCACCGCCGATTGCGTCATGCCGAGGCGGTCGCCTGCGAGCGTGACGCTGCGCGTGGCATAGATCGCCTGGAACACGAGGAAAAGATTCAGGTCGATGGAGTTGATGTTCATTGCGCCGCCTTCTTCTTCTTCGAGCCGCTACTCGTTGTCCAGCACGGCCAGGTTGTCGTAGACCATCCGCAGCATGTCCCGCAGGGACTCTGCCTGCGCCGCGGTGAGCCCGGACAACGACACGCGCTCGTACACCTGGGCCAGCGGAATGATGCGCAGCGTGAGATCGCGGCCGGATTCGGTGAGGCTCAGCGCGAGCGCGCGGGCATCCTCGTCCGACCGGTCGCGCACCACGATCCCGCGCTGCAGCAGGCCGTCGACCACGCGGGAGAGCGTGGAAGGGTCCGTCGAGGTGTGCAGCGCCAGGTCGGAAAGCCGCTGATGCGCCTTGTGGTGCAGCGCGACGCAAACCCGCCATTCGGTCAGCGAGAGTTTGAACTGCTTGAGTTCCTTGCTGAACGATTGCCCCATTCGCATGCCTGCGCGTGCAAGCAGGTAGGGAATGGCGCGCTCCAGATCGTGGTCCGGCAATTTGTCTGCAGTTGCATTCAATTTGGCAGGTGCATCGGGGCGAGTCCTGCGCAGCTGCCGAGGTTCCGGCGTGGGTGATTTTCTTGTGGCCATGCCGAATGCTACAGGCAGATTCAGCTGCGGATATAGCGTAAACCCCAATCAATTATTAGTTGCGTTTGCAAGTTTTCTGGACTTCAATCAAGGCCTTCGCTATCGCGTTCCCCTTTTATTTCCGGAGACCACCATGACTGAAGCCGCGAACCCGTTTGCTCAACTCAACCGCGTCGACTTCCCCGCGCCGGGCCGGAAGTCTCCCGTGAAAGACGCACCTTCGATCGAAAAAATAGCTGCATCTGCAAGCAATTTGGTGCCGATGCTGCGCGAGCGGGCGCAGCGCACCGAACAGGATCGCCGCGTTTCCGAGGCCACCACGCAAGCGTTCCACGACGCGGGCTTCTTCAGGCTGATGCAGCCCGCACGCTACGGCGGCTACGAGTACGGGTTCACCGCGTTCATCGACGTGGTCAGCGAACTGGCACGCGGCTGCACGTCGTCGTCCTGGGGCTGCTCGCTGGGTGCCATTCACCAGTGGCTGGTCGCGATCTTTCCGGAACAGGCGCAAGACGACGTCTGGCGCAAGGACCCGAGCGCGATCGTCTGCGGCTCGTATGCGCCGGCGACCATGGCCGAGAAGGTCGACGGCGGCTATTTGGTGCAAGGCAAGTGGCTCTTTGCATCCAACGTGGACAACTCACAGTGGGCATTGCTGGGCGTTCAGTTTCCGCCCGAAGAAAAAGGCGCCCCGCCGTCGGCCGGCTTCCTGCTTGCACCGCGCGCGGACTGGGCCATCGAGGACAACTGGCACGTGGCCGGCCAGGCGGGCACGGGTTCCAAGGCGATCGTCATCGACAAGCCGGTGTTCATTCCGGAGCACCGCAAGCTGACCTTCGCGGAAGCGTCGTCCAACAGCCCGCCCGGCGCCAAGGTCAACGCGAATCCGATCTACCGCATTCCCTTTCTTTCGGCGGTGCCTGTCTGTCTCGTGTCGCCAATCATCGGCACCGCACAAGGCGCGGTCGACGAGCTGATCGAGCTGGCCGGCACGCGCGTCACCCGGGGCGCCGTGGCCGGAGGCGGCAGCCGGCTGAGCGAATTCTTTCCTGTGCAGTCGCGCCTGGCCGAAGCCTCCGCAAGCGTCGACGCGGCGCGGCTCCTGCTCTATCGGGACACGGCGCAGGTCGAGCAGATGGCTGTCGACGGGCATGTCATCAGCATCGAACAGCGCATCCGCAACCGGCGCGACCATGCCTTTGCCGCACGCCTCTCGCGCGATGCGGTCGAGGCGGTGTTTGCCAGCGTGGGAGGCGCGGGCCTCTCGCTGAACCAGCCGATCCAGCGCATGTGGCGCGACACCAATGCGATCTCGCGCCACATCAGCCTCAACTGGGACGCGGTGTCGTCGATGGTGGGCCAATACCTGCTCGGCTTGGAGCCCAAGGGCCAGTACTGATTGGGGCAACGGCCATGTACTCCTGGGCTCTCATTACGGGCGATGCGGCCGAAACGGTCGATGCCCGCCAGCTGCGTCAGGCGCTTGGCGCCTTTCCCACGGGCGTGTGCCTCGTGACCACCACCACGCCGGACGGCAAGCGCGAGGGCATGACGATCAACTCGTTCGCTTCGGTGTCGCTCGATCCGCCATTGCTCCTTTGGAGCATCCGCGACGACACGCGCAGCGCCGATGCGTTCCTTGCAACCCGGCCGTTCAACCTCAGCGTGCTGACCGCCGGGCAGCGCGACCTGGCCTGGCATTTCGCCAAACCCGCGGCGGACAAGTTCGAACGTTTTGCCGAAGCCTTCGAGACCGCGTCCAACGGATGCGCGCGGCTCGTCGAGAGCGTGGCAACCTTCGAATGCACGACCTACTCACGCCACCAGGAGGGCGACCACACCATCATCCTCGGCCGCGTGGAGCGCTTCTCGCGCACGGACACGCCGCCCCTGCTCTTTCATTCGGGGCAGATGGGATCGCTGTGGGAGCTTGCCGAAACGCTGGCGCGGCCGCGCTGACGCCGCCTTTCGCTCAGTGCCTGTTACGGCCGACGTACTCGATCAGCGCCTTCAGCTTCGAGGGCTGGTCGTGCCGGCTCGGGTAGTACAGATGAAAGCCCGGAAAGGTCGGCGAGAAAGCCGTCAGCACGCGCTTCAACCGCTTGGCCCGGATGTGGGGACGGGCCAGCTGCTCGAAGGTGTAGGCCAGCCCGACACCGTCGAGCGCGGCGTCCAGGCCGAACATCGTGTCGCTGAGGGTGAGGTTGCCCGCGATGTCGTAGTCCACCAGCTGGCCATCCACCTCGAACTCCCACTTGTAGATCGCGCCCGTGGCGGCAAAGCGAAAGCGGATGCAGTTGTGGCGCACGAGATCATCCGGGTGCCGAGGCGCCGGCACACGCTGCAGGTACTCGGGCGAAGCCACCACCGCAACGGCGACCGGCCCGCCGATGGGCACGGCCACCATGTCGCGGTGGATGCTCTCGCCAAAGCGGATGCCGGCATCGAATCCCTTCTCGACGATATCGACAAACCCTTCGTCATTGGTCAACTCGAGGTGGACATGCGGGTTGGCACGCAAAAATCCATCCAACAGGGGCCGCAACACCAGCGCGGTTGAAACCCGCGCGGCGTTCAGCCGCAAGGTGCCGGAAGGCCGGCCCTGGAGAGCGTTGAGCTCGTCGCCCGCATCGATGACCTGGCCAAGGGCCGGACCGACGCGCGCCAGGTAGGCCTCGCCGGCTTCCGTGAGGCTCACGCTTCGCGTGGTCCGGTTGAACAGGCGCACGCCCAGTCGCGCCTCGAGTTGCCGGATGGCCTGGCTCAATGCGGAGGGCGACACTGCCAGGTCCGCGGCGGCCGCGGTGAACCCACCGTGTTCCGTAACCTTCCAAAATGCCATCAAACCGTCGAGTTGGTTCAGCTTCATACCTTGAAGCTTAACTTCACAAGGTATGCAGCATTGCCCCATTTTTCTTTCAGATGCATGTTCGTACAGTCTGCGCACCCACAGCCCCACGAAAGACCAAAAGACATGGCAAGAGCATGCACAACGCGAGCCGCAGTCGAGCGCACCACAGCCGTTCGGCATTCCCTTGCGGCGACTCTCGCCGCGGTGGTTGCGACCTGCGCGGGCATCGCATCGCCGACCGACGCCACGGCCAGTCAGACGCTAGCGCAAAAGTACACATGCGTTGCGTGCCATCAACCTGCGACCAAAGGTGTAGGTCCCTCATGGCAGGACATAGGGGCGAAATACGGCGACGGCAAAGGCACGGCCGCACAGCTCGCGGCCAGCATCAAGGCCGGCAGCTCAGGCAAGTGGGGTTCCATGCCGATGCCGCCGCAAGCGCAAGTTCCCGATGCGGATCTGCAGGCGCTCGCGCAGTGGCTGGCCGATGGCGCCAGGTAGCCGCCGCATCGCTTCTGATTTTTCCTTTCATTCTTTCATTCCTCCCACCTTCGGAGATCCGCACATGAGCGCGCTCAACGTCAACGGCCGAAACCACACGGTCGACGCCGACCCCGGCACCCCCATCCTCTGGGCCCTGCGCGACACGCTGGGCATGACCGGCACGAAGTTCGGCTGCGGCGCGGCGCTCTGCGGTGCCTGCACCGTGCACCTGGACGGCCAGGCCATCCGCTCGTGCATCACGCCCATCTCGGCCGCCGAAGGCAAGAAGATCGTCACCATCGAAGTCGCGACCGATGGCAGCGACCCGGTCGGTGCCGCAGTGCACGCGGCATGGGTCAAGCACGACGTGGCGCAGTGCGGCTACTGCCAGAGCGGCCAGATCATGAGCGCCACGGCTTTCCTCAAGTCGCAGCCCAAGGGCAAGCAACCCACCGCCGCCGAGATCGATGGCGCCATGGCCGGCAACATCTGCCGCTGCGGCACCTACGCACGCATTCGCGCCGCGGTGGCCGATGCCGCCCGAGCCCTCGCCTGAAAGAGCACCACCATGTTGCCCACCCACATCAACCCCACCGAACTGCCGCGCGCGCTGCAGCGCCTCATCGCGGCAGGCCAACCCGCCGAAGCCGCCACGCTGCCGCGCCGCAGCTTCCTGAAGCTGGCCGGCGTTGGCGGCCTGGCGATCGGCGCGTTTCCGCACTTGGCCATGGCACAGGCCGATGGCGCGGCAAAGCCGGCCGGCGCGCTCAAGCCCACGCAGCAGCCGCTGGCCTTCGTGCAGATCGCTGCCAACGGCGAAGTCACCGTGACGCACAACCGGCTGGAATTCGGCCAAGGGGTGCAGACAGGCCTGCCGATGATCCTGGCCGAGGAGCTCGATGCCGACTGGAGCCTGGTGCGCAGCAAGAGCGGCACCAACGACGCGGCCTATCACGACCCAGTCTTCGGCATGCACCTGACGGGCGGCTCCAACTCGATCAAGAACAG
>Ga0102593_1003255_pt1 | contig 10816 bp, 5 predicted proteins | sample AraplaCol_mMS_r2_2_FD_76862 | JGI IMG/M metagenome (GOLD analysis project Ga0102593, IMG submission 76862) | Arabidopsis root microbial communities from North Carolina, USA - plate scrape MF_Col_mMS_r2 (SPADES assembly) (version 2) | ecosystem: Host-associated > Plants > Roots > Endosphere...
CCGCCATCGGCCGGGACGGCGTCAAAGTCGGCCGACATGCGCATTTCCGCGAGCCGATCGACCCGAACCAGCCGAACCCGCCGGTCAACGATACAGACACCTCCTTGCTGGACGGCTTTATCGGCAAGCGTCTGCCGGCCGCGGCCGGCCTGCGCGCCAACGCCACCACATGCCGCTACACGATGCTGCCGAGCGAGGATTTCCTGCTCGACCTCGCGCCAACAAGCTCCAAAATCGTTGTTGCCTCACCCTGCTCGGGGCACGGCTTCAAGTTTACGAGCGTGGTCGGCGAAATCCTTGCCGATCTCGCACTTGACGGCGGCAGCAAGCTTCCGATTGGCGCTTTTTCCTTCGATGCCATGCCGCGGTATCTGGATGGAACAGTCCTCTAGCCAAAGCCATAGGCGGCCCGCGCCTCAAGACATTCGGCGTCGCCGGGAAGGCAGTCGCGACACACTTGTGGCCTGATTTCGTAGACCACGCACGATGTACCGGAGCCAACAGTGCCATCCAGGGCCGAGCACCGGTTGTCATGGCAGCGCATACCCGATTGGTCATCTGCAACGAAGCGGGCGGGCAAGCGATCGAGATCGGCGTCCGGCTCGGTCGAAAATCGCGGCCAGCTCGACGAATACGAACAGCAGGCACCGCAAGTCTGGCAGTCGAAATCGGCTGGAATGATCATCGTCGCTTTCTTTTTTTAGAGATTATTGAGCTCAGGATGCACCGTGACTTTGTCGATTTTGGCACGACTGGCGCCTTTGACCCGCCAAATCGCTCCCCACAGCAGCCAATCCACCGGCCGAAAACCATCTTTCCTACAAATCAGGTGACTTCCACGCATGCTGGCAGTTGAAGGACGCGTCACAGCACTATAGGTTCGCCTCGCCATTGCAAGCAAAACACTTAAAAGGGAATATCCATGCCTGAGGGTACTGTTAAATTCTTCAACGAGGACAAGGGCTTCGGTTTCATCACGCCAGAGAACGGCGGAACCGACGTTTTCGTTCACATCACGGCCCTGCCACGCGGCGCATCGCTTCGCGAAGGCGACAAGGTCAGCTTCGATCTTGGCCAGGACCGCAAGACCGGCAAGTCGAAGGCAGAAAACGTCTCAATCCTCTGATCGAGCGGTTTAAAGCATCTAGCCTGCTGCCAAACGCGGCAGGCTAGAGCAACTCGTCCGTGATTGCGCCGTTTTGAACCGGCATGCTCAACCGATACTAGTGATAGATAGAGGTGAAATAGAAAGCCACAATCCAAGCGAATAACGTCAGTATACCAAGAACCATTATCAATAAACGCAACTGCTGCTCCGCGAAATTTGTTCAATCCTGTGGACCAATACGCAGCAGAGGTCGATCTAGTTTCGCGTCCTACTGGATTATTTTATTCGGCTCAGGCATCCCCCGCCTTTTCGACGCAGATTCCAAAGCATGCACCAAGCAGCCTGAATCACCAGGCTGGGAACGGGTCTTCGAGTTGCGACCACTCATTCGGATTGGCACTCGCAAGACAGGCATCGAGTGCAGACCGGATACCGGCCTCGTCCATATCGACGCCGATAAACACCAGCTCCTGGCGCCGATCACCCCATGCGTCGTCCCATTGTTTTTTCATCTGTTCTTCGAACTGTGGGTGGTTCGGCCAATCCTCACGCGATACAGTTGCCCACCAGTACCCCATGGGTTCGCAGCGCCGCTGAATGCCGGCGGCCGACAGAAGACCGACGTGGAGCGGACGTGTCGCAAGCCAGAAGTGCCCCTTGGCGCGAACAACCCCCGGCCACGGAGCATCCAGAAAGGCGACCAGCCTGCCGGGTTCGAAGGGACGTCTCGCGCGGTAGACGAAACTCGAGACCCCATATTCCTCGGTCTCCGGGACATGGGTTTCCGGCGCATAAAGCTCTTTGTACCAAAGCGGGTTTTCAGCCGCCTTTTCCTCGTCGAATAGTCCTGTGTTGAGGATGGCATCGAGCGACAGTCGACCGTAATCTACTTCGATCTGGCGCGCCTGCGGATTGAGCGCAGCCACCACCTTGCGGACATCAGCCCTCTGGTCTTCACTTGCATCGGCGATCTTGTTGATCACGACGACATCGGCAAACTCGATCTGGTCCACGAGGAGATCCACGAGTGTCCTTGTGTCTTCACTGTCACGCTGGAGCCCACGGTCGCTCAAGAGGTCGGCGCGGCTATATTCGTTGAGGAGATTGGCAGCGTCAACGACGGTCACCATTGTATCGAGGGTGGCGAAATCAGCCAGCGAAAAGCCGCTTTCGTCACGAAACGAGAATGTCGCCGCAATCGGTCGTGGCTCGGCGATACCGGTCCCCTCGATCAGCAGGTAGTCGTAGCGTCCGCCCTGCGCCAATTGCCGCACCTCCGTCAGCAAATCGTCGCGCAAGGTGCAACAGATACACCCATTGCTGAGTTCGATCAGGGTCTCGGTCGTGTGCGAAAGGTTGCAGCCGCTGTTTCGGATCAGGCTGGCATCAATATTGACGTCGCTCATGTCGTTGACAATCACAGCAACGCGCAGCCCGTCGCGGTTTGTCAAAACATGCGTCAGGAGCGTTGTTTTTCCCGCACCAAGAAACCCGGCCAGCACCGTTACAGGCAGTTTCCTGATCTCGCCCTGCGCGCTTTCCTGGCCCCGCTCAGGCGAGGCAGCCATCACCATGTCCAGCATCGTCTTTGTCTATGCCTCGCTTGATCGTCCATATTCCGCCTTATGCTGCCAGTGGCTTGAAGACAACGTCGGCCCAGTAGTTTGCCGAATCGTAGGTTGCGTTCGGGAAGATGCCTGACGTCGCAGATCCACCATAGGCATAGACGCCGTTGCCGCCCGCCAAGGCGCTCGACAGCGCGCTCAGCGGCCCATTGCTAACAGAGTTGGCGAAGAAGCCATCGCTCGCAACATAGGCACCAGTGGTATGGTAGGCCGCGATGTAAGTCGTGTTGGCTGCGATCGAAACCTCTGTTGCAAAATTCACCGTCTGCCAGCCGCTTCCGGTGGTTCCGGAGTAGGTCGCCGTAGCAAGCTTCGTGCCTGTCGAACTCCAGAGATCGACGACGTTCTGACCGTTGTCATTGGCACTGCGATAGAACTTGATGCCGGTGATCGTGCCAGCGACATTCGACTGGAACTTTACCCCAAGCTCGAGCTGTGCCCCATCATTGAGGTTGGTCTGCGCCGGCGTGCTGGATGCGGTAAACAGGCTGTAGGTGGTCGGTGCCGTCGTAGCCGCGATGTTGAAGGTCTCGCTGGTAGCCAGACCGCCGAGATCGGTGGCAGTCACCCGCACGCTGGTCGTGCCTGATGCCGTCGGCGTACCACTGAAGGTGCGCGTTGCCGCATTGAAGCTCAGCCAGGACGGCAGCGCCGAACCATCAGCGAGGGTCGAGCTGTAGGTCAACGTGTCGCCGTTATCGACGTCGGTGAAGGTATTGGCCGGCAGCACCAGCGAGAACGCCGTGCCAACGGTGGCATTTTGCGCCGCCGTCTGCGCCGCCAGAACCGGTGCATCATTGGCGCCATGGATGGTGATCGTCAGCGTCGAGGAGGCCGTGGCTCCGGCCGCATCGCGCATCGTGTAGTTGAAGACCTCGCTCAGCGTATTGGTCGACAGCCGCAGCGCCTGAACCGCCGCGCTGTTTTCGTTGATCGTGTAGGTGTAGGTGCCGGCGGCGTTCAAGACGAGGCTGCCATAAGTGCCGTTGAGTGCCGTGCCGAGCGTGCCCGCTGTCGCACCAAAGCTCACCGCGCTGACCGTCTTGGTGTCACCTGCATCAGGATCTGTATCGTTGGTGAGCACGTTTCCGGTGGCGGCAACGCCGCCCGAACCATTGGCCACCCCACCCTTCTCTGTCGCGTCACCCGTATCGGCAACCGCCGTCGGCGCTGTGTTCGCCGGCGCAGAGCCAGTATTAAACATCACATCGACCCAGTAATTCTCCGCGCTGAACGTGGCAGTCGGGAACAGGCTGGTCGCTCCATAGCGGTAGACACCGTTGCCGCTGGCAAGCGCCGTGAGCGGACCGCTAGTGACCGCCGACGTGAAGTAGTTGGTGGTAGACGAATAGCGACCCGTGTCGGTGTGGTACGACGCGGTATAGACCTGTCCTGGCGTCAACGAAACCGGACTGGTGAAATATGCTGTCTGCCAGCCGCTCGCCGTTTCGTTGGTGAAGGTCAGCGTGGCAAGCTGAACACCTGTGCTGGACCATAAAGAGCCGGTATGTGTGCCCGTGTCCTGGGTGCCCTTGTAGAACCGGATGCCGCTTACGGTACCCGCCACCGACGTCTGGAACCGGACCCCAAGTTCAACTGCGGAGTTATCGTCGGTGTTAACGACCGCCGGCGTCGAACCGGAAAAAAGCGAAGTGAAGCTCGCACCGCTTACTGAAACCGTACGTCCTGCCGATGGTGTCTCGAGATTGATGCTGTCATCGACAGCGCGTGACAGAATGGTATAGGTGCCCGCGGCCTGTGGCGACCATGTGTAGGTCCAGTTCTCGTCACCAACGGCCGGATGCCAGCTTGCTCCGTTATCTGTCGAGACCTCTACCCCGGCAATGACGCCACCGCCGGCATCGACGGCAGTGCCACTAATGGTGATGGACGAACCGACAACCGCCGTCGATGGCACAGATATAATCGAAGTTGGCGCGGTGCGGTCGGTCGAACCGGTTGCCGCAATCAGTCCAGCCTGCAACGTGCCGGGCAAGACGCCCATATCGGCCAGCAAATTGACCATAGCCTGCTGGACACGGGAATCGGTCGGCGTCGCCTGATTGTCGTGGTTGTCGCTGAGGCCCCACGTCCAATAGACTGTACCGGCGCCGAATACCAGCGCGCCGCTTGGCGCGCGATAGAGTGTTAGATTGTGGGTGGAAACGGCGTCGCCCGTCGTATTGCCGTAGTCGAGCAAATAGGTGCTGACAGGAAGCGTCGTCGATGACAGCTTCACGAGGCCGGCCGGGTCGAACCCATTGTCGACAGCCTCGTCCCACTCGTAACCGAGGTAATTCTTGGTGAGCGTTGCCGTCTGGCCGGGCTGGAGATTAGCGATGCTGGTGTTGCGCCAGAAGCGCAAGTTCGCATCGTCGTAAGTGACAGTGATCGCCTGAAGATTGTTGCCGACATCATCGACCTTGAACAACTGCCCGGTGAGCGAGTTTTCCGGATTTCCGCCGCCGACGGCTGGTGGGCTCAAGCGTGGATCGCGGAAGGTGCCGGTCCATTCGCTCGAAGGGTCGATGCTGGCGCCCGGCGACCATGTCTCCTTGTAGGAGATCAGCGTGCGGTAGGCTGTGCCGTCGGCGCTATAGGCGTTGCCCCAGCGCGTGCGCCAGTAAACCTCGTTGCCGCTCCAGAACATGAGGTTGACACCCGCATCGCGCGCGGCTTCGACATTGGTGCGCTGCTGGCCGGACCAATATTCGTCATGACCCGCATCGATATAGGTCTTGTGGTTGAGCAGCAAGCTACCGTAACGATCGGCATCGACGCCCGAGATGTAGGATACATCGTAGCCGTTCTGTTCCAGCCAGTAGATGCCGGCATATTCGGCGCCGAACAGATAGTCCTGCGGACCAGCGTAGGTGCCGACGCCACCGCGTGTGGCGATCGGGCGGTTGTAGCTGACGGCATAGGCGCGCCCAGCGCCCTGGCCAGTCGCCGGGCCGTTGCCTCCATAGAAGTTCGCCCCGCCCCAACCGTTATAGGCCTGCCAGGTCTGATCGGCGGTCTGAAAGACAACGTCGCTGTGGCTGTCGTCGTCGCGAACGATAAACGGAATATGGTTCTCGCCGAAGGTACCGTCCTGGCGCACAAGCTTGGCAATGTAGACGCCAGAAACCGCATCATCGGGTACCGTCCAGGAAGCCGAAACCGACCAGTTACCAGCGTCCACCGTGCCAGTTGCTGCGTTTCGCAGCGGATCGGGCTGATCTTGCACGCCTGTATGCTGGATCGTGTCGACTTTGCGCGCGCCCATGCCGCCGTAATAGCCAAGGCGGTAGATATCGATGCGGTAGTTGCTGGAATCCGTGTTGATCTTGAAGTTTATCACCTTGCCGTTATCGACACTGATATCGGTGGCGAAACCTTCGATGTTGGAGCTGCCGGCACCATCGATGCCCCACTCGCTCTCAGGGTTGCCCTGTTTCTGGTTCTCAAGCACAATCGCATTGCTGGCGGTTGCCGCGGCTGTGGCTGCAAATGAACCAGTCGCGGCAAAGCTCTGCGTTGCGGTTTTCTGGGTCAGCTGCGCCGTCGTCACGGATCCGGTCAATATGCCCGTGCCCTTCGTTCCACCATTGCCCGCCTCTCCACCGCCAGGCAAGGTTCCGTTTTGAGCCGTCGCGCTGTTCCAGTTTGCGGTTCCAGTCCATGTCGTGGCAAACGAAAGGTTGCGATCGAGCAGCGGGTCGCTGACCGAAGCGCCCATGACAGCCTTGCCCGTTGCAACGTGATCCGGGCCCTCGACCAGCCGGGTTCCCGGCAACTGCCCGTCGGCCTGCAGAATACCGCTATCCTTCCCGAGATCGAGAATTCGCGTCGGCGAGGTGTAATAGCCACAGCCACAGACGCTGAACGGCATGCCGAACGAGTGGACATGAGGACCGGTGACTTGTGCGGTCGCCTGACCTGAGGGCGTCACATCCAGTATTACGACGTGGCCGGAATCGCTACCTCCCGTCGAGCCTGCGCCAGAACCGCGCCCGCCGGACGCCCCGCCTTGGCGCAGAAATGGTGCAAGCGGATCCGTGCCCATAGAACCGCGCGCAAAGTGCGCGCCGTGCAACGACGATCCAACGCCCGACCCTTGGCCAAACGCAACAGCGCTCACAAACCCAGGCGCTGCGACAGTTCTTGAAGCCGTCGCGCGCCTGCCATCTGCGGCACTCCTGGCGAGGCCTACCGGACCTTGTTCTCGCAGCTGCAAACCTTCGTCGGCATGGCCTTCCATATCGCCTACGACATCCCCGCTTTCATCAGAACTGCGATCGCTAAGGGCGGCTCCGTCGCCGGGCTTGTCGATATGAAGATCATACGTGCCCTGCTCGACCGCCTGTGTCGGCGCGGGGACAACCCCGGTTGCCTCCTCGGCCTTCGGCGCGGCAACGCGCGCCTTCGCCGTTCCGCCGGTCGTCAGCCACCAACGGGGATCGAATAAATCCGTCAACATGGAACGAGAAACCCACCGGTGCGCGCTGCGATACATGGATGCCCCTCTCGACTACTTGAATGGATTGCCGCTTCGAAGATCATATTCTTCAGTTAGCTTTAACTATATTCGAAAGTCGCGATAAACGGTGCTACCTACTTCGATCGAGTGGCAGACTAACCTTTTTGCTGGTGGATTTCTTCAAAACTAGATTTGACTTTTCCCAGGGGATCCAACCTGGTCAATCGGCCTCGGGCCTCCAGACGATGCCTCCGTCTTCCCGAGTCGCACGCAAGATATTGATAGGAAGTGGCTTTCTCGAGACCTTGCATGATGCGCGATCAGCGCAGCTCGTCATGGCGGCGGCTTCCTTCAGCACGCCTTGCGGCACGCCCACACCGCGAGCGACCAGACATCGAACAGCGACGACATTGAAGAGCCCGGGATACCATGAGAGCGCCGCGACGACCCTGAGCGCTTCTGACGACAGACGTGCGACGCGCCACTCATGAATTCAGGACATAGGCTCATCCGGAAATGAGCGCCTAATCGTCATGGACGGGTGAGCATATGTTTCCTTCAAACACACCGAGGTCCGGGATCGCGATGTCGCAAATGCCCGGAGCCTCAGCAGTCCAAACCATGAACCGCGAATATAGACCCATCCGGGACTGACGGCCTAATCCGACGCATGGCAGTCACCACATTCAAGGGTCATCGGCAGAGAGATAATGAGATGAAGAACATCGCCACAAGTGTCGCAATGACAGCGCTCGCAACGACCGTAACCGAGGCGCAGGAGCGCAAGCGCGTTGCCCCGTCGGCCGTCTATGAAGTCGCCCCGGGCTTGGGGCACTTCACGGACGGCGTTCTTTTCGGCGAGGTCTGGGAGCGGGCCGAACTTGAGCTACGCGATCGCAGCCTCGTCACGGTCTCCGCGATCGTCTCGACCGGAAAGACGCCACAGCTCGGCGGACATGTGCGCCGGGCGCTGGACAACGGCGTCACGCCCGCCGAAATTGGGGAGCTGATAACCCATCTTGCCTTTTATTCCGGATGGCCCAACGCGGTCTCAGCCGTCATGGAAACCCAAAAAGTGTTCGAAGAACGAGGCGTAGCCCCGGTAGAAGACAGCGATGGCAAAAGGATCGAACTTGAGGCTGCTGCCGAAGCGATGCGCACCGCCGCTGTCAATGCCCATGTCTCCCCGACGGCACCGGCGCTTGCCGCTCTTACGAACCGCGTTTTGTTCGGTGATCTCTGGCAGAGGCCCGATCTCACCGCACGTGATCGCAGCCTCGTAACGATGGCAGCACTCATCGCCATGGGGCAAGCTGAACAACTCCCCTTCCACGCGAACCGCGCGATGGACAACGGATTGACCAAAGGTGAAGCCTCAGAGGTCGTCATGCACGTCGCTTTCTACGCCGGCTGGCCGAGAGCGATGTCGGCCGTGCCGGTTCTCAAGAGCGTTTTTGAGACACGCGAAGCCAAGTCGTTTGAGGTATCGACTGAGATCAAGGTCACTCCGGCCGGCCAGGACCGGGCGCGTGCACCGGAAGCATACTTCACAGGCGATGTCGAAACCTCCGGCTTTTACCGGAGTGACAGTCCGTCGACCGTCAGCGGCGCAACCGTGTCTTTTCCTGCGGGAGCGCGCACGGCGTGGCACACGCACCCGCTAGGCCAGACACTCTTCATCATCTCCGGAACGGGCTGGGTGCAGAAGGAGGGCGCGCCTGTTCAGACGGTCCGGCCAGGTGACGTCGTGTGGATACCAGCAATGATAAAGCACTGGCATGGCGCATCGGCAGACGAAGCGATGAGCCACTTCGCTGTCGCAGAAGCGCAAAACGGCAGCGTGGTTACCTGGATGGAGAAGGTTTCCGACGAAGACTACTTTGCGGGCCGTCCCGGCGAATGACCACAGACCTCATGAGATTTCGAAGGTACAGACCTCTTTTTCGGTGCCTGACCACGCCGCACAGATAGCACTGAGCGAAGATCGGCTGGCGGAAGTTTTTGAACAATATAGGATAGAGCGTCGCCGACGCGTCCGCCGGCGATCGCACGGGTTTCAGAAACCAATGAACAGAGCCGTCTCAGCGTCAAATGATCTCGTTATTCGAACCGCGTCGCCGCTGGACGTCCAGGTTCTGGGCGCGTTTGGAACGCTTCTTGTAGCACTTCATCACAAGCTTGACCCTCAGCGCTTCATTGAAACAACCAGAACTACGCCAGCGAATTATACCGGTTTTCTGGAAAGGAAGATCAGCGATCCGAACGCAATGCTTTTTGTCGCCGAACAAGGCGGCATATTGCTGGGCTACGTCTATGGAGAAATGGAAGGTCATGACTACATGTCCTTGCGCGGTCCAGCAGGGGTCGTACACGATCTCTTCGTCGACGCCTCCCGTCGGCGCGAAGGTATCGGGCGTTTGCTCATCGTCACCATCTTGTCTGAAATCAAGGCGCGCGGCGCCCAACGCGTTGTCCTCTCCACGGCTCACCAAAACAAGACGGCACAACAATTATTCGCCGCTCTCGGATTCCGAGCAACTATGATCGAGATGACCCGCGAGCTTAAAGACTAGCCGAGCGCTTGGCAGGCCTCCCCTCAACCTGCTCTCCAGGAAATGTTATGTCTACCCCTGAACTTACATCAGCGCCGAAACAAATCTCGGTCGGGATGACCTGGCTGTTTGCGATCGTCGGCGGTGCCGCAGTCGGCAACCTTTACTGGGCGCAGCCTCTGCTTGCCACGATCGCGAAATCGCTCGATGTGCCAATCGGTTCGGCCGGTGCCCTGGTGACGATGACGCAGATCGGATATGCGCTGGGTATCGTTATGATCGTGCCACTCGGTGACGTCGTGATCCGGCGCAGGCTCATTCCGCTCGTCATGTTCCTCTCGGCCCTGGCGCTGCTGGCAACCGCGCTGGCACCATCTTATACGATACTGCTGGCATCTCTTACCGCCGTCGGCCTGACAACGGTTGCGGGGCAATTGCTCATTCCGCTCGCAAGCGACCTTTCCAGCGCAGAGGAGCGTGGGCGAACGGTTGGAACGATCGTTGGTGGCATCTTGATTGGCATCCTGCTCTCACGCACGATCAGCGGCGTCATCGCGGACGCCTTCGGCTGGCGCGCCGTCTATTTTCTCGCCGCGGCGACAACCGTATCTTTCTCGGCTCTGCTGACGCGCGTGCTGCCGGCTGAAAGCAAAAGGCCGCCTATTGCTTACGGTCGGCTGCTTGCCTCGGTGCCTGCCGTCGTCCGCAAACACAGATCAGTGCAGGTCACTTTGGCCATCGGCACCATTGGCTTTTGCACATTCACCATGTTCTGGACAGGCCTCACGTTCCTGCTGAGTGCGCCGCCATTTTCCTACTCGCTCAGCCAGATCGGCGCCATGGGCATCGTCGGTTTGGCCGGTTCGCTTGCCGCGCGACGCGTCGGCTGGCTGCACGACAATGGCTATTCCGCAGCCGGCACAGGGGCTGCGCTTATATTGGCACTGGTCTCGCTCGGCATTGGCGCCACGGGGTCCACCAGCATTATACCGGTCGCCATCGCGGTGCTGCTCTTTGACGTCGCGATCCAGGGCAACAACGTTCTCAATCAGACCCGCCTTTTCTCGGT
>Ga0102593_1003256_pt1 | contig 10814 bp, 10 predicted proteins | sample AraplaCol_mMS_r2_2_FD_76862 | JGI IMG/M metagenome (GOLD analysis project Ga0102593, IMG submission 76862) | Arabidopsis root microbial communities from North Carolina, USA - plate scrape MF_Col_mMS_r2 (SPADES assembly) (version 2) | ecosystem: Host-associated > Plants > Roots > Endosphere...
GCGGGCAACTGCGACATCATGTTCGACGGCCTTGGTTCCTCGGCGGCCCACATCAAGGGCGGCCGCATCAAGGCGCTGATGGTCGCGGGCAACCAGCGCAACCCCGCGATCCCCGACGTGCCGACCGCCGCCGAAGTGGGCCTGCCCGATTACACCGTGACGACCTGGTACGGCATCTGGGCGCCCAAGGGCACCGCGGCCGACGTGCAGCAGCACGTGGCCGACGAGGTGCGCAAGGCGCTGCAGTCGCCCGAGATGCAGGCCGTGTGGGCGCAGCAGGGCGCCGAATTCCCCAACCTCACGCAGCAGCAGTTCGCCCAGTTCATCGACAGCGAAGTGAAGCGCTGGGGCGCGGTCGTCAAGGCCGCCAACGTGAAGGCCGACTGATGCCAGGGCAGGTGCGACTGGCGTTGCACGGGCCGGTGGCCCGCGTGACCTTGTCGCACCCGGGCAAGCTCGATGCCATGTCGCGCGCGATGTGGCGCGAGCTGCGCGACGCCTTCCTCGCGATCCAGGCGCAGCGCGAGCTGCGCTGCGCCGTCATCGAGGGCTCCAACGGCGGCTTCTGCGCCGGCGGCGACATCGCCGAATACCCGCAGTTCCGCTTCCACGCCGACAGCCTGCGCGACTTCCACGAGCAGGACGTGTGGGGCGGCCTGTCCGCCATGCTCGCCTGCGAGGTGCCCGTCGTCGCGAAGATCGACGGGGCCTGCATGGGCGCGGGCCTGGAGATCGCCTGCTGCTGCGACATCCGCATCGCCGGAGCGTCGGCGCGCTTCGGCGCGCCCATCGCGCGCCTGGGCTTTCCCATGGCGCCGCGCGAGGCGCAGCTGGTCGCCGCCGTCGCCGGCGAGGCGACGCTGCGCGAGATGCTGCTGGAGGCCGTCCAGCTCGACGCCCGAGAGATGAAGGCGCGCGGCTTCCTGCAGCGCGTCGTGCCCAACGAGCAGCTCGCCGTCGAAGTGCAGGCCACCGCGGACCGCATCTGCGCCCTCGCGCCGCAGGCGGCCCGCATGAACAAGCGCACGCTGCGCCGGCTGGCCGGCCGCAGTCCCGACGCCGCGCCGCCCGCGGACCTGCTGGCGCGCGCCTACGACTACGCCAGCAGCGCCGAGCACCGCGAGGGCATCTCGGCCTTCCTCGAGAAGAGAACGCCCCGCTTCTGACCCCCTCCCCGGACATGGACAACCGCAACCTGTTCGCGGCGCTGCGCGCCGCTTTCCCGCAAGACCTCGACGCGATCGCCGTCGAGACCGACCACGGCCTGGCCTACAGCTGGCGCGACCTCGATCGCGGCACGGCGATGATCGCCAACCTGCTGCAGTCCCTCGGCATCGAGCCCGGCGCCCGCATCGCGGTGCAGGTGGAGAAATCGGTCGAGGCCCTGATGCTGTACCTGGCGACGCTGCGCGCCGGCTACGTCTTCCTGCCCCTCAACACCGCCTACCAGAAGGCGGAGATCGACTACTTCGTCGGCAACGCGGAGCCGGCGGTGGTCGTCTGCTCGCCCGCCAACTTCGGCTGGGTGAGCAAGATCGCCTTCCAGGCCGGCACGCACCACGTGTTCACGCTGGGCGACGACCGCACCGGTTCGCTGCTGCAGCGCGCGGCGCTGCAGTCCGACGTGCAGCAGCCGGTCATGCGCGGCGACGACGACCTCGCGGCCATCCTGTACACCAGCGGCACCACGGGCCGCAGCAAGGGCGCCATGCTCACGCACGGCAACCTGCGCACGAACGCGGAGGTCCTCAAGGCGTATTGGGGCTGGCGCGAAGGCGACGTGCTCATTCACGCGCTGCCCATCTTCCACGTGCACGGCCTGTTCGTGGCGATCCACGGCGCGCTGCTCAATGGCAGCAAGATGCTCTGGCTCGCGAAGTTCGACCCGAGGAAGGTGATCGAGCGCATGCCGCGTGCGACCGTCTTCATGGGCGTGCCGACGCTGTACGTGCGCATGCTCGCCGAGCGCGGCCTGGACCGCGCAGCGGTGCGCACCATGCGCCTGTTCGTCTCGGGCTCCGCGCCGCTGCTGCTGGAGACCTTCAACGAATGGCGGGAGCGCACCGGCCACACGATCCTGGAGCGCTACGGCATGAGCGAGACCGTCATGCTCACCTCCAATCCTCATGACGGCGAGCGCCGCGGCGGCACCGTGGGCTTCCCTTTGCCCGGCGTGCAACTGCGCGTGCGCGACGACCAGGGCCACGAGGTTCCCGCGGGCGAGATCGGTGGCATCCAGGTGAAGGGCCCCAACGTGTTCAAGGGCTACTGGCGCATGCCGGAGAAGACCCGCGAGGAGTTCACCGCCGACGGCTTCTTCAAGACCGGCGACGTGGGCAAGGTGGACGCGCGCGGCTACGTCACCATCGTGGGCCGCAGCAAGGACCTGATCATCAGCGGCGGCTACAACGTGTATCCCGCGGAAGTCGAGGGCTACATCAACGACATGCCGGGCGTGGCCGAAAGCGCGGTCGTCGGCGTGCCGCATCCCGACTTCGGCGAAGTCGGCGTAGCGATTGTCATTCCCAAGCCGGGCGCGCGCATCGAGCCCGAGCAGCTCATCGGAACGCTCAAGGCGCAGCTCGCGAATTTCAAGATCCCGAAAAAATGCTTCGTGGTCAATGAGTTGCCGCGCAACACGATGGGCAAGGTGCAGAAGAACCTGCTACGGGAACAGCACAAGACCTTGTTCGCGTAGCGGCCCGCGCGCGGCGAGCGCATCGCGAGGATTTTTTTTTTTAAGCGATTTCCTGTCGCCTTCCGATACGTGCGTGCGTAAACTGGTCCAGGCCGACGCCTCGCCATGTCCGCCTCGCACGCCCCCGTCCTCGACGCCATCACGTTCCAGTTGCTGGACGCCCTGGAGAAGTACGACCGCGACTTCGCGCGGATGGTGGACACCTGGCTGGACATGGACCTCTATGGCGACGTGAGCGACCAGGTCGAAGCGATCCGCACGTACTGCGGGACGCTGCCCGAGCTGAGCGTGCAGTGGGCCGAACTCCTGATCGCGCACGCGGAGCTGGTGCACATGCTGTGGCGGCTACGGTTCGAGGACAGCGCGCACGGACGCGAGCGCCTGCATGCCATGCGGGAGCGCCACAGCAACTGCATCGCCCTGCTGGGTGCGCGCTGCCGGCGCCTGCTGGGGCGGGGGGCTCGCGACCAGAAGTCCGGCTGACGCGGCCGGCCCGCGCCGGCTGCAACCGGCCTCACAATGGCGACCTGGTGCCGTCGAGCGCGGCGTGCCGCGCTCGACGGCGCCTTCACGCCCAACGGCTCGTGCAGGTCGACCACTGAACGAAGGAGAACCCATGAAGGCCAACAACGTCCTGGAAACCATCGGCCGCACGCCGCACATCCGCCTGCAGAGGCTGTTCGGCGACACGCACAAGGTCTGGGTGAAGTCGGAACGGGCCAACCCGGGCGCGTCCATCAAGGACCGCATCGCGCTGTCGATGGTCGAGGACGCGGAGCAGTCGGGCCGGCTGAAGCCGGGCGGCACCATCATCGAGCCCACCTCGGGCAACACCGGCATCGGCCTGGCGATGGTCGCGGCGGTGAAGGGCTACAAGCTCGTGCTCGTGATGCCGGACAGCATGTCCATCGAGCGCCGGCGGCTCATGCTGGCCTATGGCGCCCGCTTCGACCTGACGCCGCGGGAGAAGGGCATGAAGGGCGCGATCGCCCGCGCCCAGGAGCTCGCCGCCCAGACGCCGGGCGCCTGGATCCCGCAGCAGTTCGAGAACGCGGCCAACGTGGCGGTGCACGAGCGGACCACGGCGCGCGAGATCCTCGAGGACTTCCCCGAGGGTGTCGACTATCTCATCACGGGCGTCGGCACCGGCGGCCACATCACGGGCGAGCTGCTGCGCAAGCGCGCCGGCATCGACATCGTGCACGTGCCGTTCAACGGCAGCAGCGCCGCGTACCGCGACATCCTGCCCGGCCGCGTGCCCATCGGTTTCGTGGTGCTGGAGTCGGCCCTGCCGCACGTGAAGGCGGGCAAGCTCAAGCTGCTGGCGCTGTCCGACCGCCACCGCAACAAGCTACTGCCCGACACGCCCACCATTGCGGAAACCGTGCCGGGCGTCGGCTTCGAAAGCGTGTTCGGCTTCATCGGCCCCAAGGGACTGGCGCCGGAGACGGCCAAGGCGATGCACGCGGACATCGCGAAGGTGCTCGCGCAGCCCGAGGTGCGCAAGCGGCTGGAGGAGCAGTCGATGGACATCGTGGCCGGGTCGCCGGCGGACTTCTCCGCGGTGATCCGGCGCGAGGTGGATTACTGGAAGGTCGCGGTCAAGGAGTCGGGCGCCAATGTCAATTGAGTCGACGCTGTTCGGGCAGCTGTGGCGCCGCCACGAGGTGGCGGACCTCGGCGAGGGCTTCTCGCTTCTGCACGTGGACCGGCACGTCGTGCCGGACTTCAACGGCAACGCGTTCACCCGCCTCGCGCGGCGCGGCCTGCCCGTGCGCAACCCGGAGCTGACCTTCGCCACCGCGGACCACTCGGTCTCCACCGAGCCCGCGCCGGCCGATCCGCTGCAGCGGGACAACCCGCACGTCGTCGCCCTGCGCGAGGACACCAAGCGCTTCGGCATCCGCCTGTTCGACCTGCGGCAGCCCGGGCACGGCATCGTCCACGTCGTCACGCCGGAGATGGGCATCGCCCTGCCGGGGCTCACCGTGGCCATCGGCGACAGCCATACCTGCACCCACGGCGCGCTCGGGGCGCTCGCGTGGGGCGTGGGCCAGGGCGAGCTGGTGCACATCCTGGCGACGCAGACCTGCGTCCAGCACAGGCCGCGCACGATGCGCGTGCGCTTCGACGGCGTGCTGCCGGCGGGCACGGGCGGCAAGGACCTGATCCTGTTTCTCATCGGCCGTCTGGGCGTGGCCTCCGGCAACGGGTATGCCGTCGAATACGCCGGCGAGGCGATCGCGGCCCTGCCGATGGAGGCGCGCTTCACGCTGTGCAACATGTCGGTGGAGTGGGGCGCGCGCTACGGCCTCATCGCGCCGGACCAGGTGACCTTCGACTGGCTGCGCGGGCGCCCCTATGCGCCGCAAGGCGCCGAATGGGATGCGGCGCTGCAGGACTGGGAGTCCTTGCGCAGCAGCGCCGACGCACGCTTCGACCGCGAAGTGCGCCTCGACGTGCGCACCCTCGCCCCGCAGGTCACCTGGGGCAACAGCCTGGACATGGTGTCGCCGGTGGACGGCCGGATCCCGGATCCTTCCTCCGAACCCGACGCCGCGCGCCGCGGCAACCTGCAGGTGTCGCTGGAATACATGGACCTGCAGCCCGGACAGGCGCTGGCGGGCATCCCGATCGACCGCGTGTTCATCGGCTCCTGCACCAACAGCCGCATCAGCGACCTGCGCCTGGCGGCCTCCATCGTGCGCGGCCGCAAGGTGGCGGGCCGCGTGCGCGCCTGGGTCGTGCCCGGCTCCGAGCTCGTGCGCCGGCAGGCGGAGGAGGAAGGCCTGGCGCAGGTGTTCGTCGATGCCGGCTTCGAGTGGCGCAGTCCCGGGTGTTCGCTGTGCCTGGGCGCCAACGGCGACACGCTGGCGCGCGGCGAACGGGCCGTGTCCACCGCCAACCGGAATTTCGCCGGACGCCAGGGACCCGGCAGCCGCACGCACATCGCCGGCCCCGCGCTCGCCGCGGCCTCGGCGCTCGCGGGCGCCATCGCCGACCCGCGCGAGATCCTGTCCCAAGGAGCAGCACGATGAGCGCGCTGGCCACCCTCAGCGGCAGCGCCGCCGCCCTGCTGCGGGCCGACATCAACACCGACACGATCGCACCGCTCGTGCGCGGCCAGGCGGGCCCGCAGCCGGCCGGCATCCGCAGCGACGCGGAACTCGCGCAGCGGCTGTTCGGGCCCTGGCGCTACCGGGCGGACGGCACGCCGGACCCGGAGTTCGTGCTGAACCAGCCGCCCTTCGACCAGGCGCGCTTCCTGCTCGCCGGGCCCAACTTCGCCTGCGGCAGCTCGCGCGAGACGGCCGCGACGATGCTCAAGGCCTTCGGCATCCGCTGCGTGATCGCGCCCAGCTTCGGGCTGATCTTCCACGACAACTGCTTCCGCAACCACATGCTGCCGCTGACCCTTGAGTGGGACGCCGTGCAGGCGCTCGCCGTCTTCGCGCAGCGCGGCGTGCCGTTCCACCTGGACGTCGGGGCCGGAACGCTGGCCGCCGAGGGCGAGCCGCCGGTGCGCTTCACGCTGCCGGCGTTCCGGCGCGAGATGCTGGTACAGGGCAAGGACGAAGTCGACGCGACCCTGGCGCGCGCGCAGGCGATCACCGCCTGGCAGGCAGCGGCGCGCGCGCAGCGTCCCTGGGAGTGGAACTCCGTGCGGGCAGACTCCTAGAGCTCGGCCAACCGTGCCGGATCGACCGGCTTCGTCCAGTGCTGGTCGAAGCCGGCCTCCGCGGCCCGGCGCTTGTCCTCGGACTGCCCGAAGCCCGTGAGCGCGACCAGCTGCACCTCGTCGCCCGCGAGGCTGCGGATGCGCCGCGCCACCTCGTAGCCGTCGACGTCGGGCAGGCCGATGTCCAGCAGCACCACCTCGGGCTGGAATTCCTCGAAGCGCGCCAGCGCGGAAGCGCCGTCGCCCGCCGTGCGCGCCTGGTGTCCCAGCAGGTCCAGCAGCTGCGCCAGCGTGTCCGCCGCATCCGCGTTGTCGTCGACCACCAGGACCTTGCGGCCGGCGCGCGCCGGTGCGCCCTCGTCCGCCGCGGGCACGAACGCGGGATCGGCGGCCACGCGCGGCAGGGTCACGCTGAAGCGGCTGCCCAGGCCGTCGCCCCCGCTCTCCGCCGAGACCTGCCCTTCGTGCATCCGCACGAGTCCCCGCACCAGGAACAGCCCGATGCCGAGTCCCTGCAGGTTGGGGGAGGCCTGCGTGAAGAGTTCGAAGATGTGGGGCAGCAGCTCCGCGGAGATGCCGAGGCCGGAATCGCTGACGGTGACCTTCACGGCGTCTTCGGCCACTTCCATCCGCAGCTCGATGTGGCCGCCGTCGGGCGTGTACTTGGCCGCGTTGTTCAACAGGTTGGCATAGACCTGCGCCAGCCGCACGGGATCGCCGTTGACCAGGCCCGGCTCGCCCGGCAGCTCCACCGACAAGGCGTGGCGGCGGCGATCGATCAGCGGCTGGCAGCTCTCGACGGCCGCGCGCAGCACGTCGCGCAGGTCGAGCACTTCGCGCCGCAGCTCGATCTTGCCGGAGTTGATGCGGGCCAGGTCCAGCAGGTCGTCGACCAGCCGCGTCAGGTGCTTCGTCTGCCGCTGCATCACCTCCAGCGTCTGCGGCAGCATTTGCCGCGGATCCTCGCTGCGAGCGAGCAGCGCCAGGCTGTTCACGATGGGCGCGAGCGGATTGCGCAGCTCGTGCGCCAGCGTCGCCAGGAACACGTCCTTCGCGGAATCGGACCGGCGCATCGCTTCCAGCAGTTCCGCGTTGGTGATCGCCACGGCGGCGCGCGCCGCAAGGTCCATCGCGTGCGAGAGGTCGCGTTCGGTGAACACGCGGCGCGAGTCCGAGGTGATGAAGGACATGACGCCCAGGATGCGACCCTGCGCCACCAGCGGCACGCCCATGAAGGAGTGCAGCCCGAGCGCGCGGATGGCCTGCAGGCATTCCGGGTCGCGGATCCTGGCAGCGAGCATCTCCGCGGTGATTGTCGGCACCAGCTGCGGCTGGCCGGAACGCACGACGCCCCAGGTGCCGGCGGGATCGGCCGGGTCGGGCGGGAAGCGTTCGTGCAGCTCGTGCGCCAGCCGCACCTTGGAGTCGTCGACGTGGGCCACGGCCACGCGGCGCAGCGCCGCGCCCTCGACCATGTCGACGGCGCACCAGTCGGCGAAGTGCGGCACCGCGAGGCGGGCGATGCGCTGCATCGTCTCCGGATAGTCGGTCAGCGCGGCGAGCTCCGCGCTGGCCTGCGCCAGGAACTGGAGGTCCGCTTCCTCCTCCTTGCGTGCGTCGATGTTGACGCACACGCCCGTGATGAGCTCGGGCCGGCCGGCGTCGTCGCAGACCGTGCTGCCGGTGCCCTCCAGCCAGTGCACGGCGCCATCCGGCCAGACCACGCGGTACTGCAGCGTGTGGTCGGAGCAGGACGCCAGCGTCTCCCGCACGTGCCGCCGCACCGCCGCCCGGTCCTGCGGGTGCACCAGCGTGAAGTAGTCGGGCGGCAGCGCGGCGCCGGGCGCGAGGCCGTGCAGGCGGAACATCTCGGGCGACCACCAGCGGTGGCGGGTCCGCAGCTCCCATTCCCAGGCGGCCATGCCGCCCGCCATCAGCGCCAGCCGCAGGCGCTTTTCCAATCGCCGATGCTCGCGTCCGAAGGTGCGGCGGAGGAGGTCCAACATGTGCCCAGCTTGTGCATCGCGCCGGTGGCAAGCTCGTCGGAAAACTTCGCATGGACACGCATGCCGCCATACCGGCGTTCGTAGTCCCGGCGAGCGCTCAGTTGTCGGCCCGTGACCCGGAGTGCTCCCTGTGCGCAGGCACCTTCGCCTGGTCGCGCACGTCGTTGCGTGCCCGCGGCGCGACCCGCCGCAGGTCTTCCGCAAGCAGTTCCTTGCGCCGCGACAGGGGAAGGGTTTCGTCCGTCCAGTGCTCGGCGGTCTCCTGTGGTTGGTATGTACTCATAACTTACTAACCGTCCGTGCCGCGAGGATAGCAAGGGCGATTTGCGCGGCTGTCGCCTTGCATCAATTTCGCATGTGGGGGCGGGCCTACAGCAACCCCGTCGCTTCATGGACGCGGCTCCATGGGGCCTGGCGCGGCGTTTCGCCATTGGGTCGCGCTGACGTGGCGAGCGGCCGCAGGCCGACAAAGGCACGGCGCCCGCCTTGCTACAACGGCCCTGGGAGGCCCGCCATGAAGATCCGCCCCAAGCACCTCGCGCAGCTCGCCGTCCGCGCGGCCAGGGCGTGGTCCGACGACTACGCGCCCAGCATGGGCGCGGCGATCTCCTACTACACCGTCTTCTCGATGGCGCCGGTGCTGGTGATCGCCATCGCGGTGGCGGGCGCGGTGTTCGGCCGCGAGGCGGTGCAGGGCCAGATCGTGGCGCAGCTGGGCGGCCTGATCGGCCAGCAGGGCGCCGACCTGGTGCAGAAGCTCGTCGCCGCCGCGAGCAACACCGGCAAGGGCGTGGTGGCCGGAACGGTGAGCTTCCTCGTCCTGATGCTGGGCGCAACCTCGGTGTTCACGGAGCTGCAGAACGCGCTGGACCGGATCTGGCACATCCCGGCCACGCAGCGGCCCACGGGAGTGCGGGCGATCCTGCGTGCCCGCCTCGTTTCCTTCGGCGTCATCCTCGGACTGGTGTTCCTGCTGATGGTGTCGCTGGTGGTGAGCACGGCGGTGTCGGCCCTGGGGAGCTTCGCCGGGCGCATCCTGCCCGGCACGGAAATCCTGCTGCAGGTGATCAACGCGCTCGTGTCCCTCGGCATCTCCACCGTGCTGTTCGCGATGATCTACAAGGTGCTGCCCAGCACGCGCATCGAATGGCGCGACGTGTGGGTTGGCGCCTTCGTGACGGCGTTCCTGTTCGAGGCCGGCAAGTTCCTCATCGGCCTGTACCTGGGCCGCAGCAGCATGACGCAGACCTTCGCGGCGGCGGGGGCGGTGGTGATCCTGATCGCGTGGGTGTACTACGCGGCGCAGATCTTCCTGCTGGGCGCCGAGTTCACCAAGATCTATGCGCAGGAGCACGGGTCGCATGCGGCCGCGCGGGTGGCAGCGGAAGCCGCGGTCGCCACCCCGAAGCCGGAGGTGGCCGCGCCATCGCAGGAAGCGGCGGAGCGCCTGGAGGAGACCCGCCAGAAGCTGCAGGCGGTCACGCCGGCGCCGCCGGTGCCGGGTTCGCGCAAGGCGCTGGCGGGCGCGTCGGCGCTCGCGGGCATGGTGGCGGTGGCTGTCGTCCGGCGTTTGCTGCAGCGCCGGCGCGGCCCGGTCGCGGGTTGAGCGGCGGCCTCAGCGGCCGACCATCGCGCTCCAGCGCAGGAACAGCCAGCGCCACTTCGGCACGGCGTGCAGCGGCAGCGTGCCCGTGCCCGGCACCGCTTCGCCGTGGTCCATCACCAGCGTGATGCTGCGCGCCGCGTCGCCGGTGGCGGGGCAGCGCCAGTTGCGGCCGTCCTGGATCTCGCAGTCGGTGAGCCGGCCCGAGTTCTCCTGCACTCCGACCCGCCAGAACAGCACCTCCCGGTGCACGCGCAGCGCCCGGAAGCGCCAGCGCTCGCCGGCCACCAGGCGGCCGGTGCACTCCTCGCCTTGCCACGTGCCGTCGACGCACTCCACCGTGTGGATGGTGCGCTCCCCCTGCAGCGTGATGAAGTCGTTGAGCCAGGCGCCGACGGCGGCCAGCACCAGCAGCGGCACGAAGGTGAGTACGGTGGTGCGCCAGGAATGCGACGAATGCGGCATGGGCCGCATTCAACCAGAAACCGGCGGGCGGCTCATCCGCCGCCCGGCGGGGGGCGCCCGCGAAGGGGTCAATGCACCTGGAACGCCGCCGTCATCGTCTTCGCCGCCTCGATGCTGGCCATGTCCGCGGGCGTCACCTGCGCCGCCGGCGCGCCCGGGCCGGCGCCGGGGGGCGGCCATGCGGCTTCGGGGCCGCGGGGCGTGCCGATCGGCACCGTGGCCTGGCCCTGGCGCACGGCAGCCATGTCTTCCTCGCTCGGGTACTGGCCCAGGAGCATGTAGTCGAACACGCGGCGCGCGATGGGAGCGGCGGCGGCGGCGCCGAAGCCGCCGTTTTCCACCACCATCGCCAGCGCGATCTTC
>Ga0102593_1003260_pt1 | contig 10791 bp, 9 predicted proteins | sample AraplaCol_mMS_r2_2_FD_76862 | JGI IMG/M metagenome (GOLD analysis project Ga0102593, IMG submission 76862) | Arabidopsis root microbial communities from North Carolina, USA - plate scrape MF_Col_mMS_r2 (SPADES assembly) (version 2) | ecosystem: Host-associated > Plants > Roots > Endosphere...
GATCGCCGAAGCGCCGGCGCCCGATGCGCGGCCGGAGTCGGTGTGGCTCGCCCCCGATGCGCCCGCGACGCTGCGCGCGCTGGTGGCCATGCTGGGCGTGCCGCTCGACGACGGCGCCGCGCCGCGCGCCAGCAGCCTGTGCGTCGTCGCGCCGGTCGGCGACGACGCGACCACCTGCGTGCAGCGCCTCGGGCTGGATGCGCGGCGCAGCGTCGCGGTCGAGACGCTGTTCGACCTGTCGCGCCGCCGCGTCGTGATGACCACGCCGGCCACCGCCGCCGCATGGCGCGACGCCGCGCACGGGCTGTTCGCGGCCGACGGCGTGCCGGTCACGGTGATCCGCGACAGCGCCGGCCTCGTCGCGCAGCGGGTCGTCGCGACCATCGTCAACATCGCCTGCGACATCGCGCAGCAGCGCATCGCGACGCCGGCCGACATCGACCTCGCCGTCAAGCTCGGCCTCAACTACCCGCTGCCGCCGCTGGCCTGGGGCGATCGGCTCGGCGCGCGCACGGTGCTCGCGATCCTCGAACGCATGCACGCCTTCAGCGGCGACCCGCGCTACCGCCCGAGCCCGTGGCTGAAGCGGCGCGCGCTGCTCGGGCTGTCGCTGCTGGCCGACGAAGGGCAGCCCGACGGCGGCGCCTGAGAACGCGCTACCCTGCCGCATTGCCTCAGAGAACTGCCCCCCGACAACACCCCCGGAGATCCCCCCATGTCCACCGCCAAAGCCGCCTTCCAGTGGGACGACCCGTTGCTGCTCGACCAGCAGCTCACCAGCGACGAGCGCCAGGTGCGCGATGCCGCGCACGACTACGCGCAGGGCCGGCTCGCGCCGCGCGTGCTCGAGGCCTTCCGCCATGAGAGGACCGATGCGGCGATCTTCCGCGAGATGGGCGAGCTGGGCCTGCTCGGCCCGACGATCCCCGAGGCCTACGGCGGCGCAGGCCTGAACTACGTCTGCTACGGGCTGGTCGCGCGCGAGGTCGAGCGCGTCGATTCTGGCTACCGCTCGATGATGAGCGTGCAGTCGTCGCTGGTGATGGTGCCGATCCACGAGTTCGGCAACGAGGCGACGAAGCAGAAGTACCTGCCGAAGCTGGCGCGCGGCGAATCGATCGGCTGCTTCGGGCTGACCGAGCCCGACCACGGCTCCGACCCTGGCAGCATGGTCACGCGGGCGCGCAAGGTCGATGGCGGCTACAGCCTGAGCGGCGCGAAGATGTGGATCACCAACAGCCCGATCGCCGACGTGTTCGTCGTGTGGGCCAAGGACGACGGCGGCGCGATCCGCGGCTTCGTGCTCGAGAAGGGCTGGAAGGGGCTCAGCGCGCCCGCGGTGCACGGCAAGGTCGGCCTGCGCGCCAGCATCACCGGCGAGATCGTGATGGACAACGTGTTCTGCCCCGAGGAGAACGCCTTCCCCGAGGTGCGCGGCCTGAAGGGCCCGTTCACCTGCCTGAACAGCGCGCGCTACGGCATCGCGTGGGGCGCCCTCGGCGCCGCCGAGGACTGCTGGCACCGCGCGCGCCAGTACGTGCTCGACCGCAAGCAGTTCGGCCGGCCGCTCGCGGCCAACCAGCTGGTGCAGAAGAAGCTGGCCGACATGCAGACCGAGATCACGCTCGGCCTGCAGGGCTGCCTGCGGCTGGGCCGCATGAAGGACGAGGGCACGGCCGCGGTCGAGATCACGTCGATCATGAAGCGCAACTCCTGCGGCAAGAGCCTGGACATCGCCCGGCTGGCGCGCGACATGATGGGAGGCAACGGCATCAGCGACGAGTTCGGCGTCGCCCGGCACCTGGTGAACCTGGAGGTGGTCAACACCTACGAAGGCACGCACGATGTGCATGCGCTGATCCTCGGCCGGGCCCAGACGGGCATCGCCGCTTTCTCCAACTGAAAGGGAAGAACATGACAAGCGCCTACGACTTCGAAGCCACCACCATCGACGGCAAGCCGGCGCCGCTCGCCGCGCAACGCGGCAAGGTGCTGCTGATCGTCAACACCGCGAGCGCCTGCGGCTTCACGCCGCAGTTCGCCGGGCTGGAGGCGCTGTGGAAGAAGTACGCCGACAAGGGCCTGGTCGTGGTCGGCTTCCCGAGCAACCAGTTCGGCCACCAAGACCCGGGCAGCAACGACGAGATCTCGTCGTTCTGCCAGCTGAACTACGGCGTCAGCTTCCCGATGATGGCCAAGACCGATGTGAACGGCAGCGACGCCCACCCGCTCTACAAATGGCTGACCGCCGAAGCGCCGGGCATCCTCGGCACCAAGGCGATCAAGTGGAACTTCACGAAGTTCCTGGTCGGCAAGGACGGCCAGGTGATCAAGCGCTATGCGCCGACCGACACGCCCGAATCGTTGTCGGCCGACATCGAAGCGGAGCTCTCTGCCTGAACCAGCTCGGCCGGCGCGTTGCCCGCGGGCGCGACGCACACGCGGTTGCGGCCGGCCGCCTTCGCGACGTAGAGCGCGGTGTCGGCGCGCGACAGCAGCGCCTCGAGCGAATCGCCCGCCGGCAGGATCACCGCGACGCCGACGCTGACCGTCGGGCGGATCGGCCGGCCCGCGTCGTCGTCGACGCTCAAGGCCTCGATCGCGACGCGCAGCCGCTCGGCGGCCGCCACCGCGCCGTCGTGGCCGGTCTCCGGCAGCAGCGCGACGAACTCCTCGCCGCCCCAGCGGCCGAACACGTCGAGCTCGCGCAACGCGCCCTGGCAGGCGCGCGACACCGCCTGCAGCACGCGGTCGCCGGCCGGGTGGCCGTGCTCGTCGTTGACGCGCTTGAAATGATCGATGTCGAGCAGCAGCACCGAGAAGCTCGCCGCGGTGCGGCCGACGCGCTTCAGCTCGACGCCGCCGCGCGCCGCGATCGCGCGGCGGTTCAGCGCGCCGGTCAGCGGGTCGGTGGTGGCCAGCGTCTCCAGCTGGTCCTGCGCCTGCTTCAGCGCCGTCACCTCGGTCAGGCTGCACAGCCAGCCGGGCTCGTCTTCATGCACCAGCGGCACGCAGCGCACCAGCACCCAGAACGGCGTGCTGTCGCCGCGCTGCAGGCACATCTCGCTGACGCGGCCGGCCTCGATCTGCTCCTGCGACGACAGGCTCTTGATCAGGTCGTGCAGCTGCTCGTGCGCGCTCTGGCGGGCGCTCGCGGCGTCGGTGGTGCCGTCGTCGCCGAACAGGCGCAGCAACGCGGCGTTGGCCATCACGATCGACAGGTCGGCCTGGCGCAGCACCGCGACCGGTGCCGGCGCGGCCTGCAGCACGTCTTCGGCGGCCTTGCGGCGCAGCGACACCAGCGCCTCGCGGCGGCGCTTCTCGGCATAGCCCAGCAACAGCAGCAGCGCGGCGAGCGCGCCGGCCTCCAGCGGCATCGTGCGCAGCGCGGCCCAGCGCAGCTGCGCGCGGTCGACCACCATCGCGTAGCGCCACGGCGTGGATTCGATGTCGTAGACCAGCGCCCAGTCGGCCGCCAGTTCCTGCCGGTTGTTGGCCGGCGCGGTGCGCAGCGCGCTCCAGTCGCCCGCCGCCCCGGCGCGCTGCGCGACCTGCTGCAGCGTCGGCGCCTTGTCGGAAGCGCCGCCGACCATCGTCGGGTGCGCGATCACGCGGTCGCGGTCGTCGAGGATGAAGGCGGTCGCGATGCCGAGCGCGGGCCGGCGCACGTACTGCGACAGGCTGTCGAGCTGGAAATCCATCGCCGCGATCGCCCGGTACCGGCCTTCGGCGTCGTCGATCGGGATCGCCAGCGTGCTGATCAGCCCGTTGCCCTTCGGGTCGTCGTACGAGGCCGACCAGACCGGCGCACGGCCGGGGTTGCGCTCGACCAGGCCGTCGCGGTAGGCGTCGCGGGCCAGCATGTCGGGCGTGAACAATTGCAGGTCGTCGGAGGCCGGCGGGTAGATCAGGTGGAACCCCTGGCCCGACAGGTAGTAGACCGCGGCGGCCGCCGATTGCGTGCTGCGGGCCTGGATCAGCGCCGGGCCGAGCGACAGCGCGATCTCGATCTCGCGGCCCTTCTCGCGGCCCGCGTCGCTGTCCGGCAGCGCCTTCGGGCCGGCCATGCTGAAGGCCGGCGAATCGGAATGGTTGTTGACGGACGCGCGCGCGGTGTGGTGCGCAGCGCGCGTCGTCGGCAGCAGCACGGTGGTGCCCGGCAGGTCCAGCCGTTCGGCGAGCGCCGCCTGGTGCTCCTTCGACAGCGCGAGCCCCTGCTGCTGGAACAGGCCGTTCGCGACGCCCTGCAGCATGAAGACGCTGTTGCGCGCCGAGCGCGTCGACAACCCGACCTCGCGCGCCGCCTCGTGCGCGGCGTCCCGCATGTCGCCCCACAGCCGGTCCTGGCGGGCCGACCAGGCGACCGCGAAGATGCCGGCCGCCAACGTCACCACGGTGAGGTAGGCGGCCCAGTGCGCCTTGTTGCGGATCGATCTGACAGTCACTCGGGGGAACTCGCTTGTCTGGTCCTGCGCCGGGACGGCGCGGGCGCCGGCCGGACATCGGCGGCGCCTCGCCCGAGGGATATCGGCCGCGTCGGCCGGGGGCTGAAGGCCGTCGCCGATAATTTGCATCCGACACCGACTTCTCCACCCAAGGCAGCATCATGTTCGAGCACGTCGACGCCTACGCGGGCGATCCCATCCTGACCCTCAACGAGGCCTTCGGCCGCGACCCCCGGCCGCACAAGATCAACCTGAGCATCGGCATCTACTTCGACGACGACGGCCGGCTGCCGGTGATGCGCGCGGTGCGCGAGGCCGAATCGGCGATGCTGCAGACGATTGGCGCGCGCCCCTACCAGCCGATGGAAGGCGCGGCCAACTACCGGCAGGCGGTGCAGCACCTGCTGTTCGGCGCCACGCACGAGGCGGTGACCAGCGGCCGGGTCGCGACCATCCAGACGCTCGGCGGCTCCGGCGGGCTGAAGGTGGGTGGCGATTTCCTGAAGCGCTACTTCCCGAATTCCAACGTGTGGGTCAGCGACCCGACCTGGGACAACCACCGCGCGATGTTCGAAGGTGCCGGATTCGCCGTCAGCACCTACCCGTACTACGACGCGGCCACCGGCGGCGTGCGCTTCCCCGAGATGCTGGCCGCGTTGTCGGTGCTGCCGGAGAAGAGCATCGTGCTGCTGCACGCCTGCTGCCACAACCCGACCGGCGTCGACCTGAGCGCGGCGCAATGGGCCGAGCTGATCCCGGTGCTGGCGCGGCGCCAGCTGATCCCGTACGTGGACATCGCGTACCAGGGCTTCGGCGACGGCATTGCGCAGGACGCGTTCGCGATCCGCGCGCTGGCCGATGCGGGCTTGAGCTTCTTCGTCGCGAGTTCGTTCTCGAAGAGCTTCTCGCTGTATGGCGAGCGCTGCGGCGGCCTGAGCGTGGTGTGCCCGAACGCGGCCGAGGCCGCGCTGGTGCTCGGCCAGATGAAGGCGACGATCCGCAAGAACTACAGCAGCCCGCCGACGCACGGCGGCCAGATCGTCGCGCGGGTGCTGCAGACGCCGGCGCTGTACGCGCAGTGGGCCGCCGAACTCGACGCGATGCGCGCGCGCATCAAGGCGATGCGCGAGAAGCTGCATGCGGTGCTGAGCGCGAAGCTGCCGGGCCGCGACTTCGGCTACTTCCTGAGCCAGCGCGGGATGTTCAGCTACACCGGGCTCAGCGCCGAGCAGTGCGACCGCCTGCGCGAGGAGCACGCGGTGTACCTGGTGCGCTCGGGGCGCATGTGCGTGGCCGGGTTGAACTCGGGCAACGTCGAGGCGACGGCGGTGGCGATGGCCGAGGTGCTGAAGTAGCCAGGATGCCAATCCGGGGACATCGGCGCGGCAGGTCGGTCAGACCTTCACCCAGTCCTGCGGGCCCTGATCGTCCAGCCGCTCGTAGCGGTCGATGAGGCGGTCCACCACGCGGTCATGCATGACCTGGCTGACCAGAGAGGCATCCTTCAGTTGCGATGCTTCGTCGTCGGTCAACTGCTTGCCGGACGACCTCATGAAATTGTTGTGAACAGTGACGAGATTGGCGTTTGGCTCTTTCGCGAGCGTTTTCAATGACCGGAGGCTGCTCACACGGAACATGGGGGCGGGAGTGCAGGCAGATCGGCGCCCGCGACACGCCCTGAACGAAGGTGCTCAGGGCGGATCGGTTTTTGATGGGAGTGATGTCGTTTGGCATGCAGCGGACTCCTGTTGCAATGGATTTGCCGAAGGCCCCCTGAGTCGCCGGATCGACGTGCCCGGCTCCATCCGAAGTTCATATGCCGTCCGTCAAGACGGACAGAAACGAACGGCTTGCGAACAAGGTTGTGTAAGGACTCCGGCCCGCCGCCGACAGAGTCCCGCCAGCGCGTGGGATTCACCCTCGGCTGCACCCCCATACCAACCTGAAGGAATCGATCATGCTGAACCTGAAGTCCGGCCTCGCCCTGGCCACCACCGCTGCCGCCCTGTTCTCGCTGGGCACCGTTGCCACCAGCGTCCAAGCCGCCGACGAAGGCAGCGTCAAGTGCGCCGGCGTCAACAGCTGCAAGGGCACGTCCGACTGCAAGACCGCGAAGAGCGAATGCAAGGGCCAGAACGGCTGCAAGGGCCAGGGCTGGGTCGGCAAGAAGACCGCCGCGGAGTGCACCAGCGCCGGCGGCACCGTGCTGAAGTAAAAACGCTTCCGGCACGGCGAGCCCTGCTCCCGTGCCGGCCTCTTTTCATTCGGTGGCCACCTCCATGAACGCTTCGCTGCACGGCTTCGGGCTCGGTCTGCGCACCGAGCACTACCGCGATTTCTGCGACGGCGATGCGTCGTTGCGACGGCGCGTCGACTGGCTGGAAGTGATCTCCGAGAACTACATGGTGCCCGGCGGCAAGCCGCTGCACCACCTCGACCGCATCCGCCGCGACCACCCGATGGCGATGCACGGCGTGTCGCTGTCGATCGGCAGCGCCGACCCGCTGAACGCCGGCTACCTGCGCGACCTGAAGGCGCTGGCGCAGCGCATCGAGCCGGCGTGGGTGTCCGACCACCTGTGCTGGACCGGCGTCGACCACCACAACCTGCACGACCTGATGCCGATGCCGTACACCGAGGCGGCGCTGCGCCACCTGGTGCCGCGCGTGCGCCAGGTGCAGGACCTGCTCGGCCGGCGGCTGGTGCTGGAGAACGTGTCGAGCTATGTGAGCTTCGCGGCCGACGAGATGAGCGAATGGGAGTTCATCGCCGAGCTGCTGCAGCGGGCCGATTGCGAGCTGCTGCTGGACGTCAACAACGTGCACGTCAGCAGCGTGAACCATGGCTTCGACGCACGCCGCTTCATCGACGCGATGCCGCGCGAGCGGGTGCGTCAGATTCACCTGGCCGGGCACGAGGACCATGGCGATTACCTGATCGACACGCACGACCACCCGGTCTGCGCAGCGGTGTGGGATCTCTATGGCTACACGGTGCGGCGCCTGGGCCGCGTGCCGGCGATGATCGAGCGCGACGACCACATCCCGCCGCTGGCGGAGCTGGTGGCCGAGCTGGACCAGGCGCGGGCCGTGGAAGCGGCAGCACTGAACGAAGCGGTTGCCGCATGAGGGCCGATGCCGACGCAACGCCGCTGGCGGACCAGCAGCGCGCCTTGCACGCCGCGATGCTCGGTGCACCGGCCGGCCCTGGCCTGCTGCGCGAGCCCACGCAGCGCGAGCCGCTGCTGCGCATCTACCAGAACGCCTACCGCGCCCGGTTGATCGCGGCGCTGCGCGACAACCACGGCGTGCTGCCGCGCGCGATGGGCGACGAGGCCTTCGACGCGCTGGCCGAAGCCTACCTGCAGGCCCACCCGTCGCGGCATCCGTCGATCCGCTGGTTCGGGCACCGGCTGGCGGAGTTCATGGCCGCGCATCCGGCGCTGGTGCCGCACCCGGCCTTCGTCGACCTGGCGCGCATGGAGTGGGCGCTGCGCGAGGCCTTCGACGCGGCCGATGCGGTGCCGATGACGCCGCAGGAACTGGCCGCGTTGCCGGCCGATGGCTGGCCGCAGCGCGTGTTGCGCTTTCACCCGAGCGTGCAGGTGCTGACCCTCGACTGGCAGGTGGAGCCGGCCTGGCGCGCGCTGCAGGGCGAGGATGAACCGGAACTGGCCGAACCCGAAGCCGGCGAGCATCCGCTGATCGTCTGGCGGCCGATGCTGGAGACGCGCTGGCGGACGGCGGCCAACGCGCTGGAGGCGCAGCTGCTGGCGGCAGCGATGCGGGGCGAGGATTTCATCGTGCTGTGCGCGATGGCGGGCGATGCGGCACGCGTGGTCGGCACGATCCAGCAATGGGTCGCTGAAGGCTTGCTGCTGCCGTAGCCCTCAGAGCACGCCGCGCAGCAGCGCCGGCGGGTCGAGGTCTTGCACGATGCGTCCACGCTGCAACACGACCACGCGCTCGGCCATCGCGATGGTTTCCGGGCGGTGGGCCACGATGATGCGCGTCAGCGCGAGCTGCCTGATCGATGCATTGACCTGCCGCTCGTTCCACACATCGAGGTGGCTGGTCGCCTCGTCCAGCACCAGGATCTTCGGGTTCTTGTAGAGCGCCCGCGCCAGCAGCAGGCGCTGCTCCTGTCCGCCCGACAGGCCATAGCCGCTGTCGCCGACGAGCGTGTGAAAGCGCATCGGCATCGCGCTGACCTCGTCGTGGATCGATGCAAGCCGGGCGCAGGCCTCGACCCGCTCGGGGGCCGGTGACGGGTCGAAGAGGCTGATGTTGTCGGCAATCGATCCGGCGAAGAGCTGGTCGTCCTGCATCACGGTGGCCACCATTTCGCGCAAGTTGCGCAGCCCCAACTGCTTCAGCTTGACGCCGCCGACCAGCACGTCGCCGGCCGTCGGCTCGAGCAGGCCCAGCATCAGCTTGACGAGCGTCGTCTTGCCGCAGCCCGAGGGCCCGGTGATCGCGAGGCACTGCCCGGCGGGGATCTTCAGCGACACGTCTTCAAGCACCCACGGCTCGCCGTCGGCATGGCGGAACGACAGGCCCTTCAACTCGATCTCCGGTTGCACGTGCCTGGGGTCGACCTCGACATCCTGCGATTCATCCTCGGGCGGCGTCAGCACGATGTCGGCCACGCGCTCGCCGTGCAGCCGCAGCATCGCCAGTTCCGACAGCTTGTCGATCGCCGACGCGACGCGCGTCGAGAACAGCTCCTTGTAGGCCATGTACGCGAACAGCATGCCGACCGTGAAGCTGCCGGCGAGCACCGAGCGCGCCGCGAGCCACACCACCAGCACCCGCTCCAGCCCGAACAGCAGCGTCTGCGCCGTCTCGTTGCCGATGTGCACCCGCTGCACCCGCAGCCCGGCGTTGAACTGGTCGGCCAGCATGTTCATCCAGCCGGCGCGGCGCAGGTTGCCGCGGCCGAACAGCCGCACGCTCTGGATGCCGCTGGCGGTCTCGAGGAAGTGCGTCTGCTGGCGAGCGGCATGGATGATCTCCTCGGCGCTGGCCGCGCGCAGCGCGCGGAACACCGACCAGCGCAGCCCGGCGTACAGCGCGGTGGCGGCCAGCGACACCGCCATCAGCTGCAGGCTGTAGGCGGCCATCATCGCGGCGGTGCCGAGCACCATCAGCGTGTCGACCAGCGCGGTCACCACGCCGGTCGTCAGCGTCTTCTGGATCACCGTGATGGAGCCGAAGCACGAGATGATGTGGCCGACGTGCCGCTTCTCGAAGAACTCCAGCGGCAGCTTCACCAGGTGGCCGAACACGTTGCCCAGCCACTGGAAGTTCAGCCGCGCGCTCAGCGTCGCGACCCACCAGCCGCGCACCGCGCCGAGTCCGGTCTGCAGCAGCACCAGCAGGCTGAAGCCGATCGCGAGGATCGCGAGCAGGTCGAGGTCGGCCGCCAGCAGCGCGTGGTCGACCACCCACTGCAGGTAGAACGGCAGCGCGATCACGACGACCTCGAGCGCGACCGCCAGCGCGAGGATCTGCCCGAGGCTCGCGCCCAGCCCGGTGATGCGGCCCATCAGCCCGCGCAGCGTGAAGTCGAGCTTCTCGCGCCGCGGCTCGAAGCCGGCCGACGGCGTCAGCTCCATCGCGATGCCGGTGAAGTGCGGCGCGAATTCTTCCGGCGTGAACGAGCGCACGCCGATCGCCGGGTCGTGGATCACGATGCGCCGCGCCGACACCGACTTCAGCACGACGAAGTGGTTCATGTCCCAGTGGAGTACGCAAGGCAGCGCGAGTTGGGGCAGGTGCTCCATGTCGAGCTTCAGCGGCCGGTTGTCGAGCCCGAGCGCGGCGGCGTTGCGCACCATGCTCTCGAAGTTCGTGCCCTTGCGCGACAGTGCGAAGCGCAGCCGCAGCGTCGGCAGGTCGGTGTCGATGCCGTGGTAGACGGCGATCATCGCGATGCTGGCCAGCCCGCATTCGGTGGCCTCGGTCTGCACGATCACCGGCAGGTGGCGCGCGAGGCCGAGCCGGCGCGTCACGCCGGGCGGCACCGGGTCGTGTTCAAGGCTCATCGGGCCGCCACCTGCAGGCCGGCCAGCGGCTCCAGCACCCATTCGACCAGCGTGCGCTTCTCGGCCACCAGGCTCGCCTGCACGCGCATGCCGGCCTTCAGCGCGTCGCGCCACGCGAGCGCGGCGGCGTCGGTCGCGTCGATCACGACGCGCACGCGGTAGACGCCGCTGGCGGCAGCGGCGCCCGCCGCGCTGCTGCCGGCAGCGGTGTCGTCGGCGGGCGCCATCGCCACCGCGCTCTGCGAGACCTCGCGCACATGCGCCGGCAACTGCCCGAAGCGCGCATACGGGAACGCATCG
>Ga0102593_1003261_pt1 | contig 10788 bp, 10 predicted proteins | sample AraplaCol_mMS_r2_2_FD_76862 | JGI IMG/M metagenome (GOLD analysis project Ga0102593, IMG submission 76862) | Arabidopsis root microbial communities from North Carolina, USA - plate scrape MF_Col_mMS_r2 (SPADES assembly) (version 2) | ecosystem: Host-associated > Plants > Roots > Endosphere...
TTACGCACCGTGACAAAACCCAAAGGGTTTTGCACTTGGCGCGGGGTGGAGCAGCCCGGTAGCTCGTCAGGCTCATAACCTGAAGGCCGCAGGTTCAAATCCTGCCCCCGCAACCAAATTTACTTGCGACCCCGCTGCACACGCTGCGGGGTTTTCCTTTTTGACCGAAAGCGTCAGGATCCCCGCTAGATCGAAGCGAACGTCGATCTCGATTTTTCCGTTCACCGGCGTGAGGATGATGTCCTTGACCAGCGAACGGATCACGTTCGCCGCTTCAATACACTTTTCCTCGGAATCGTCCTCGAGCGTCTCGTAGAGTCGCTGAACCCGTGAACGAGACTGATAGTTTCGTATTGCATTTGGCGCTACAAATCGCTATTTTCCTCGTAAAGGAGATATGTCATGGCCGCCACTGTCGAACGCAAGGAATATCCGATCTCGATGCGTCTGCCTGAAGCAGATGTTGCAATGATCGATCGTGCGGCAAGCCTGCGCGGCCGCTCGCGCACCGATTTTGTGCGGGAGGCGGCCGTGCGCGCCGCAGAGGAAGTCGTTATGGAGCAGGGGCTCATCCGCATGAGCCCTGAAGGCTTTGCCGATTTCCTGGGTGTCTTGTCCCTACCGGTCGCTCCTGTTCCGGAGATGGTGGAACTGGTCAGGCGGCCCGCGCCGTGGGAAGTTGATTACGAGCCGAAGCAATAAGCCGTGGCCTTATCGGCTCCAGAACCGCTTACGGCGGCGCATGATGTTTCCGAATTTTCCTGCGGCAAGCCGACGCTCGATCATTGGCTGAAGACGCGCGCGCTTTCCAATCAGGAGAAAGGTTTCACGGCGGTTCTCGTCGTCCATGAGGGCGGGCGCGTCGTCGGCTATTACGGCCTGGCGCCTACCGCCGTCGTCCCTGCGATCCTCCCGCGCTCGATCCGCACCGGGCAACCGCCCGATCCGGTTCCCTGTCTTCTCCTCGGCCAGCTTGCCACGGACACGGAATGGGCGGGGATAGGCATCGGCACAGGTCTGGTGAAACATGCTCTTGAGCGTTGCGTCCAGGCCGCCGCTCTGATCGGCGGGCGGGCGTTGATGGTCAACGCCGTCGATCACGAAGCGGCGCAGTTCTGGCAGCGCCGAGGCTTCACGCCCTCGAAGGACGACCCGCTCGTCCTGTTTCGCTCCATCGCCGCAATCGTCGCATCGCTGGCGGAAGCGCGACAGCAAGAGCAAGGCGCATAACCTGAAGTCTTCACCGACGCCAAGCGGCTGTCCCTGATCCTGCCCGGTTCGGACATGCCGGTCGCCGACGATCGAGGGGATCGTAAGTAATGATTAAATCCTGCCCCCGCCGGCGATCGCCCGCATCATCGCGGAAGCCGCGCCTGGGACTGATATCGAGGCGATCATCGAAGTGGAGGATGGCCGCGAGGAGCAGCCGGTGCCGACCGAGAGCACGCTCAAGGCGCGCTGGTTGCATCGTAGGCATTATCCCATGGCTGCGAGCTGGCCAAAGCCGCGATCGTTGCTTGCGGTGGCGACACCTTCGTCTGGGCTGCCTGTGAAAAAGCAGACGCCCGGTCCATTCGCAGTTTTCTCAAGAGCCGCAAGCATGACCGAAAGTCGATGTATGTTGCCTGGTACTGGGAGCGGGATATCGCCCAGACGGTCTGACTGACAGTAGATGCAGTGCAAGCTGAGTGATGGCGAAAGCGATGCTGTCGAGTCTGAACGCGCGGCGATCGAAACCGGGCGAGGATCGCCACCGCCGAGGCCCTACCTCTTAACCGGTGCCGCGACAGCACGAGTTATCGCGTCGGTCTATCCAAAGTCCTAGCACCCGCATCAACGAGGTCGCTTTGGCGATCACGGCCGCGACGTAAAAAGCCAAATGACATGTTGAACCCAACGGATGGCGGCGCTTGCGTGAGAAACGACTGAAGGTGTTTAATAGTGGGGGTATGCCGCAGTCGATCCTTCGCGTACGAAGGTACCGAACCGGTAATCTCTTATCTAACGCGCAAATCTCTGTTCGAATCCCATCAAGACCGGCACTTTTACAAGTCTCCGTGCTATCAGGCCCCCGCAACCAAATTCCACTCAACGACAACGATGTATTGCCGCCGCTCAATCTGGAGGGTGGCATCGCGTATTCCTAATAATCGCCCGAAAACACGTGTGGCGAGAACCTTGACGAACCATCGTGGTTCACCGACGATAAAAGTGAACCAGGGAAAGACAGGTGCCATGACCGCTGCATTTACCGTGCGGGTTTCGGATGAAACCGCGAGCAAGCTTAATCAGATTGCGGAAAAGCTGGATCGCTCTCGCGCCTATATGGCTGCCGAGGCCATCGAGGCTTTCGTTGAGCAGCAGGAGTGGCAGCTTGCCGAGATCGAAGCCGGGTTGGATGCGGCCGATCGCGGCGAATTCGCCAGCGCCGAAGACGTGGCGAAGGTTGTTGGGAAGTACGTCAAGTCTGCCCGCCAATCATGAGCCGGAAACGTGTTCGCTGGACGCTTCGGGCGTTGCGGCGGCTTGATGAAATCGGCGCTTTTTGAGGAGGACAATCCCGATGCGGCAGCGCGCGTGATTGCCAGAATTGTGACGGCCGTGGATATGCTCGCCGACTTACCCGCAAGTGGGCGACCCGGCCGTATCAACGGCACCCGCGAAGTGGTGTTGGCCGATATTCCCTACATCATCGCGTACCGCGTCAGTCGAGATATTGAGATCATCACCGTCATGCACGCCCATCAGCGGTGGCCACAGACGTTATGACATGCCGCGTCCGTCAGCCCGAATCTTTGACAAATCCCCTTGGGGATAAGGGGAGGATGCCGGTCGGCACCGGGCGAAATAGGGGTTTACCCCGATTCATCGTCCGCTAATATTGCACTGTGCTTCACTTGTCGCAGATGCGATCTCATCTTCGCTTCGACCCCCAATTGGTCTCAATGTGTACGCCGAATACAAAGTGGGGAGCAGAGGACACACCCGCCTCTGCTGCATGGGCAGCCTCCTGCGTAACGAGCTGGTGTTGCGCAGGATCTTGCGTGATTGCGCGAGCGTCCGCAATGAAGTGGTCACTTAGGGCTCACCTGCGTAGAAGCGGCAGCAACTGGTTACCCTGGCGTTTGATCTCCGCGAGGTAGGGCGTATCGGAGAGCACGAAATGGGTGATGCCCAGATCTGCGTACTTGCGCAGGGACTTGGCGACGTCGGCCGCCGAGCCGACCAGCCAGGTCGTGCCGGCGCCGCCACCGCCGTATTTGCCGGGGGCGGTGTAGAGGTTGTCGTCGAGGACGTCTCCCGATCGATGCAGGTCGAACAGTCGCTGCTGGCCGACCGCGACTGCCCTGCGATGATCGCTCCAGCCGGCGCCATTGCCCTTGGCCATCTCTACCACCTTTGCTTCGGCGTCGGCCCAGGCCTGCTCGGTGGTGTCGCGCACCAGCGTGGTGATCCTGAGCCCGAACTCGAGTGGCGGCAGATCTCGATCAAGCTCCCGGCTTAGCGCCTGCAGGCGCGCGATGCGCTCGCGGACACCATCGAGCGGCTCTCCCCAGAAGAGCTGGACATCCGCTTCGGTGGCCGCGACCCGCTCGGCCGCCTCGGAAGCGCCGCCGAAATAGAGCTTCGGGTGGCGACGATCGCCGTGCGCCTCGATGCGCGGCACGACGGTCGAACCCGCGACGCCGAAGTATTCGCCGTCATAGCTGACGTTTTCCTCCGTCCAGAGCCTGCGCACCAGCCGCATGAATTCCTTTGTGCGAGCGTAGCGCTCTGCCTGGTCTCCCTCCCGGTCGCCATAGGCCGAGAGATTGTCGAGGCCGGAGACGATGTTGACACGGACACGCCCGCCAGTGAGATGGTCGAGGGTGGCGGCGGCCGAGGCGAAGTTCGCGGGTCGCCAGTAACCCGGGCGGATCGCTATCAGCGGTTCGAACGTCGTCGTGCGTGCCGCAAGTGCAGCGGCAACGGTAAAAGTGTCCGGTCTGCCCCAACCCGTTCCGATCAGCGCACCCTTCCAGCCATGCTCCTCGAGCGCCCTGGCGTGTTCCGTCAACGTGGCCAGGCTGTTGTGATGTTCAACCACGGAATCGCCGCGATGCCCCGGCCTCGTGTCGTTCGGTATGTACCAGAGGAATTCGCTGTCTTTGTTCATCGTCGGCCTGCGCTTGTGAAAATCAAATAGTAAAACCGGAGATCGGCGTCCCGCTATCGTGATGCGAGACGACCAAGTGCGTTGCGGGCGGCGATCGTCCGGATCATGTGGCTCTGCGGGGCATGGGAGCGGGCGGTAATGGCGTCTCGATGGTGGCGCTCGAGCTGGAAATCACGATTGAGGCCAGGGTTTCCGGCGAGCTCGAGAGCGAGGCTGGTGATCGCCACCGCATTGTCGATGACGACGTGGCGGACATGCATGCCGTCCATTCCAACGGCCCTGCCAGCGTCGACGTCTTCGCCGAGCGAGCGCAGCAATCGGGCATTGGTTGCAAGGCGGACTTCGATCTCTCCCAGCCCATCCTGAATGCGCGGAACCGTCGATAGCGGAGCGCCGAGGCTTGCCGGCGTACGGTGGGCGGCGAAGGCGAGCACGCGGTCGCGGGCGGAAAGCGCCACGCCGTGGTAGACCGCTGATATCAGCGAGAAGAAGAAGGCGGTTGCATGTTCTTCGCGGCGCAGCGGTTCGGATGCCGGCTGGGCTTCGATGATGTCTTCGAGTGGAACGGCGACATTGTCGAGGATGATATCGTCGCTGGCTGTCGCATGCATGCCGGCGGCATTCCATGCCTTTTCAATCTGCAGGCCGGGGCTGTCGGTCGGAACGAGGAAGGAGGCCAGTCGCGGCTCCTCCTCGTCGGTCAGTGCCAGCAGCGACACCCATTTCAGCACGGGTATGCCTGTCACGTAGCTCTTGTGGCCGCTGATGCGCCAGACGTCACCGTCTCGGCGCGCGATGGTCTCGGGCAGCGCGCCGTGGGCGGGAGAGCCGATGCGCGGCTCGGCCTGGGCAGCATTGATCAGGGCCGGCCCAAGCCGATTGGCCGTGAGTACCCGCTCGGCAAGGTGGTCCGGCCACTTTGCGAAGCGGCGCAGGCTGTAGTGGCTATTGTAGTGCATGGCGAGCACGAGCGCGGTCGAAGGTTCGCCGCGCGCGATCTCGCTGATGACGGCCTGCGCCTCGGCAAGGCCGGCGCCATGGCCGCCGTGCTCAGCCGCCGTCACCAGTCCGAGCAGGCCGGCGTCGAAGAGACGGGTGAAGTTCTCGAATGGAAAATCTCCCGTCTTGTCGTAATGCGCCGCGCGTCCGGCGAAGTCGACGGCGAGCCGTCGTGCCTTGTCCACCGGATCGATTTTTTCCTGAAGCATGGTTGTTCAATCTCCCGGTTCAGGCCACGGCACGCCTGTTGAAGCTGTCGATATGACGGCGGTCGACCCAGTCGGCGATGTCGAAGTCGGCGGCGAGGAAGCCGAAGTCGCGCAGAAAGTCCTTGTAGTGGCCGATCGCATCCACCAGTTCGGGCTGCAGGCCAAGGCCAAGGTGCTTGTGGATGTCAAGGCCATTGGCGGCGACAACCTGCTCTTCGGTGGCGCCGGCCTCCCGCGCGACGAAGCGCCTCGTTTCCTCGGGATGCGCTTCGGCCCATGCGCTGGCCTTGAAGATCGATTCCAGCAGGCGGGCGACGAGATCCGGCCGATCGTCGGCCAGAAGCTCGTCCACCGTCAAAACGCGCGGCGAGCCAGAGTTGATGCGGATCTTGGGATCGGGATGGAAGCCGAACTCGGCCACCTCAACGGCGCCAATAAGGTTGGCGACATTGATGCCGGCCGTGCCCTTCACATAGATTGCGTCGACGTCACCGCGAATGAGGGCTGCAACTTCCTCGCCATAGGGCTGCCTGCGCTTCAGCCCGAAGAGAGAAGGGCCTTCCTGCGTCGAGAGCACGGAATCGGAAAGCGCGATATCGATGATCTCCACAGCGTCGAGCGCCAGCCCGTCAAGCGACAGCGCCGAAAGCAGCCCCTTCAACGCGGTGGCGCGCATGAAATCGACGATGCCTTCCGGGCGACGGGCAATGCCGAAACGGCGCCCCTTCAGGTCCTTCGTGGTCTTGATGCCGGTTTCCGGCAGGGTGATGATCGCCTGGAATTCATCGGTCCAGGTGATGCCGACGAGGCGTGTCTTGCGTCCCTCGGAGCGCGCGCGGATCGGCGGAACGTTGCCGCCATGGCGGAACGACCAGTCGAGCGTGTGGTTGAAATGGCTCTGGCGGATGTTGCGGTCGGGTGAATCGATGATCGATTTCAGCGTCACGCCGTCCTTGCGGAAGTTTTCCTCGAGATAGCCGAGTTGCGCGGCAAGGCCGACGGGCGTCGGCACCGGGCAGCGCGTGTACCAGATTTCGGAAATGGCATTGCCTGTTATAGCTGGGCTTGTCATGGCGTTCCTCCTAGTGGCGCAGTCCGGCTTGCTTCATCAGGGGCAGGACGTCGGTGCCGAAGAATTCGAGATCGTCGCGGAAGTCGAAGAAGCTGAGCTGCAGGCCGTCGACGCCGGCCTCCTTCAGCTTGACGAACTGATCGACCACCTGTTCGGGCGAGCCGATGACGCGAATATTGCCGCCGATGGCGCGGTATGGATCCTGCGGATCGCGGCCCTTCCAGGCCTGCGCGTCCGAGTTCAGCGACTGGAAGCCTTGCGGCGAGCGTTGGTCGGCATGGGCGACGATGCGGTCGGCGAGTTCCCACGCCTCCTTCTCCGTCGGCCGGCAGATCACCATCGGATTGAGCAGCGTGCGCACAGTACGGCCGACGCTGATTGCCGAATCCTTGACCCGCTTCGTATGCGCCGGCAGAGATTCCAGTGCGCTGTTGATGTCGGCGCCGGTCGGGCTGGTGATGAAAACGATATCCGAATAGCGACCGGCAAAGGCAATTCCGGCATCCGAACCGGTGGCGTTGACGAGGATCGGGCGGCCGAAGTTTGGCTTCGGCGTGACGAAGCCGCCGCCGAGCTTCCAGCTGCTTTCGCCTTCGAAGGAGAAGTTCTCGCTGTCGCTCCAGAGGCGCTGGACGACTTCGAGGAATTCGGCGGCCAGTTCGTAGCGCTTGTCGTGCTCGATGCGCGGCCAGCCGAACATCTCGTGCTCGACCGCCCGGTGGCCGGTGACCACGTTAATGCCCCAGCGGCCGCCGGTGATATGGTCGAGCGTCGCGCCGAACTTTGCCAGATGCAGCGGATGCCATGGACCATAAAGGACATGCATGGTCGAGATGAGCATAATCTTCTTGGTGAGGCCCGCCAGCGCCGCCGTCGACACGAAGCTATCCAGCGCCTGGCCGTCGAAGACGCCGCCATAGCCGCCCTTCGGCAACCATTGCGACAGCGCGAAGACGAGGTCGAAGCCGAGTTCCTCCGCTCTCAACGTCAAGGCCTTGTTGTAATCGAAGCGCCAGTCGGTCGATCGCTCGAGCGTCGATTGCGTCCAGCCCCCGGCCTGAATCGGCAAGAAGAGGCCGAGGAGAACGGGCTGCTTCAGCGCCTGGGATAGCGGGCTTTCCGGGAAGTCGGTGGGTGCCGCAAACTTCGGCAGGCCGACGATCGATCCGGGGGGATGTTGAATGGTCATGAGTATATTCCTGCTGGTTTGGCGTCAGGATGCTGCGACGTAGGCGAAGGCGAGGCTGCCTGCGATGCCTTCGCCGCCGACGGTGTGATCGGAGATGCGTTTGTTGTAGATCGTCAGTTCCGGCTGGCTGACGATGTCGATCGCGGGCACGTCGTCGACGAGGATTTGCTGGATCTCGCGCCACTGCTCGACACGCTTTGCCGGATCGACTTCGATCGCTGCGGCTTCGAGCAATTCATCGACCTTGGGATTGCTGTAGGCCGCGCCGTTCGAGAAGGGGACGCCAGGCTTGAAGTTCTTGCTCCAGTAGAGGCGCTGAACGCCGACCGTCGGGTCGAACAGGTTGCTCATGCCTTCGAAGGCGAAGTCGAAATCGCGGTCGGTGTAAATGCGCTTGGTGTAGGTCGCGAAATCCTGGCTGCGGACCTTGGCGTCGATACCCACCTTGGCAAGCGCCTGGCGGATATACTCCGAACCACGCGGATAGGTTTCGCCACTCGGCACGAAGTCGAGATTGATGTGCGCACGGATGCCGTCTGCGCCGCGCGGGAAGCCTGCTTCATCGAGAAGCTTCTCGGCCGCGGCGAGATCGATCGGATAGGTCTTGAGATCCGGCACGAACCATTTCGCGAGGTTGGGATTGATCGGGCCGGGGATCGCGGCGCCGTAGCCGTAGTTGATGGTGTTGAGAATGACGTTGCGATCAATGACGTGCGCAAAGGCGCGACGCACCCTCACGTCCTTGAAGAACGGGCGCTCGAGGTTGAATTCGATGCGGCTGACGCCGTTCTGGTATTGGTAGCCCTTGGTCTCGAAGGCGAGCCCTTCGGCGCTCTGCAGCCGTTCGAGGTCGCTGAGCGGCACGGGTGTCGACGGCGCCAGATCGATTTCTCCGGTCTCGATCGCGATCGAGCGGGCGGCGGCATCAGGAATGAAGCGGATGATCAGTTGGTCGAGATAGGGGCGGGGCTGATCCCAGTAGTCGGGGTTGCGTTCGTAGACGATGTGGCTGCCGCGCACCCATTCCTTGAACTTGAAAGGACCGGTTCCGATAGGCGCAAGATTGGCCGGATTTTCCGCAACCTTGGTGCCTTCATAGATATGGCGCGGCACGATCGGCGTTTCGGAGGCAGCAAGCGCGGTGATCAGATAGGGCGCGGGCTTGGAAAGCTTGAGGATGGCCGTCTGTGGATCGGGCGTTTCGATGTCGGTGAGATTGAGGAAGGTGTTGCGGCCGCGCGGGTGCACTTCCTTCAGGGTCTTGATCGAGAAGGCTACATCGGCGGAGGTGAAGGGCTGTCCGTCATGCCATTTCACGCCGTCGCGCAGCTTGAAGGTGTAGGTCAGGCCATCGGGGCTGACAGTCCACTCCTTGGCCAGCAGCGGTTTCGGATTGAGGTCGAAGTCATAGGTGAGAAGGCCTTCAGTGGTCTTCGGCGAGACATAGACCGCATTATAGGCCGTATGGGCGATCGTCGTCAGGACGGGCGGCTCGGCGGCCAGCAGAAGCGTTGCCGTACCGCCGCGCGTTGCGGCGGCTGCGAAGGCGGGAAGCCGCGCTGTCGCGGTGACGCCGAGTGCGACCGAGGCCAGAAGAAAGCTGCGGCGCGTGGGTGCGGGAAATAGTGACATCTTGTTCAACCCTCGTGATTCAGGGGCCGTCACGGCCCGCTTCAGTGTCATTCCGCGGATCGAGCCTGCTTTAGAGATTTTTGCCCCGTGACTGCTTTGAAGTGGGATGAAAACCTACTCAGTGTCGATATGCGGTATTATGTTTCCAAAAGCGCGCCAAATGGCTGCGTCGTTGGAATTATTTACCAATATGGATTTGACAAAACCCACAGAATTAGTCAACTACTGAGCGACGAGACGAGGTGAATTCTTTTCAGATCGCGAGGTGGGGCACATGTCGGCTTTAAGGCGGATCGGTCGAACGATCAGCAGGACGATCATTCAGGCCGTGCCCACGATGCTCGGGATCGTCATCCTCAATTTCTTCCTGCTGAAGCTGGCGCCTGGCGATGCGGCCGACGTGATGGCGGCGGAATCCGGCTCGGCCACAGTCGAGACGATGGCGGCACTGCGCGAGCGCTTCGGGCTTGATAACCCGATCCTTGTTCAGCTTGCCAACTATCTGAACAACCTCGCGCATTTCAGCCTTGGCTTTTCGCCGCGCTACGGCATGCCGGTCGCCGATCTGATCGGCCAACGGCTGCCGGGCACGCTGGTGCTGATGCTGGCGGCATTGGCGATTGCAATTGCCGTCGGACTGCTGCTCGGTTCGCTGATGGCCGCCTTCTCCGGGCGCCTTCCCGATCGTATAATTTCCGTCGTCTCTTTGCTCTTCTATTCGATTCCCGGCTTCTGGATCGGCCTGATGCTGATCCTGCTCTTCTCGGTCAAGCTTGGATGGCTGCCGAGCGGCGGAGACAGCACGATTGGCTCGCGGCTGACAGGGTTCCCGGCGCTGCTCGACAGGGCGCGCTACATGGTGCTGCCCGCAACCTCGCTCGCGCTTTTTTACCTTGCGATCTATGCCCGCCTGACGCGCGCCTCGATGCTCGAAGTCAAGTCGCAGGATTTCGTGCGAACCGCGCGCGCCAAGGGTGTCTCGCCCTTCGTGTTGACGACGCGACACGTCCTTCGCAACGCTCTGATCCCTATCACCACCATGGCCGGCATGCACTTTGGCGGGATGCTGGGCGGCGCGGTCGTGGTCGAGACCGTCTATAGCTGGCCCGGCCTCGGGCGCCTTGCCTTCGAAGCCGTCATGGCGCGCGATTTCAGCGTGCTGCTCGGCATTCTCCTCCTGTCTTCCTTCCTCGTGATCGTCGCAAACGCAGCCGTCGACCTGCTGCAGGCGTGGATCGATCCCCGAATTGGAGCAAGCCGATGAATACTCAAAAACTTGGAACACTGGCCGGCCAGGCGATAGACTTCGCGCCACAGAAAAAGGTCGAGCGCGATCAACCAGCACCGGAAGCGCCCAAGCAGCCGCGCTGGACACATATCCACGCCCCCGACGTCCGTGCCTCTGTTTCGGGTACGGCCTGGCGCGGCATGCGTCGGGAATTGAAAGTCTTCCTCGGCAACTACAATGCACTCTTTGGTACAGGCATTCTGCTGCTCGTTGCCCTGTCGGCCTTGCTGGCGCCGCTCCTCT
>Ga0102593_1003263_pt1 | contig 10786 bp, 9 predicted proteins | sample AraplaCol_mMS_r2_2_FD_76862 | JGI IMG/M metagenome (GOLD analysis project Ga0102593, IMG submission 76862) | Arabidopsis root microbial communities from North Carolina, USA - plate scrape MF_Col_mMS_r2 (SPADES assembly) (version 2) | ecosystem: Host-associated > Plants > Roots > Endosphere...
CTCTCGGAAGTGGCCATCATCGCCGGCATTGCGCAGGCGACGGTCGGCTCCGCCGTGGTTGACTGGGCAGAGCTCGCCGACGACCACGACCGCATCCGCGATCACATCGAGGCGATCATTCCCGGTTTCGAAAACTACAATAAGCGCCTGCGCAAGCCCCGCGGTTTCCACCTGCGCAACGCAGCAAGCCATCGGGAGTGGGACACATCGGCAGGCAAAGCGTCGTTCTCGTCCGAGGCGCTTCCCGAGGAGACGGTCCATCAGCGGGCGCGAAAGGGCGAGGGACGTCGTTTCGCCCTGCAGACATTCCGGTCGCATGATCAATACAATACGACGATCTATGGTCTGGATGACCGATATCGCGGCGTCTACGGAGAGCGGCAGGTCATTTTTATTCATCCGGCCGACCTGAAGGCGATGAATGCCGAGGCCGGTGACCGCATCGACGTGGTCGGCGAGCATCATGACGGCATCGAGCGCATTGCCGGGAATTTTCGCCTGGTGCCCTATGACATTCCGAGGGGCAGCATCGCCGGTTATTATCCCGAGCTGAACGTGCTGGTGCCGCTCGGCAGCGCCGGCAAAGAAAGCGATACGCCCACCTCGAAATCGATCATGGTGTCCTTGCGCGGGCGAAACGCCGCGTGAGCAAAGAGCTATCCGACGCCGATCGATTTTTCGCCCTTGTCGCTGCGGCGCAAGCCGGGGACATCCGCCTGACATCCATACAGGCGGGCCTCCTCGTCGCCGCCGAACTCGGGATAGCGCGCGACAGCCGCGCCTTTGCACGCAAGCTCGGGATTGCCCATTCCCTCGTTCTGCGGGAACTGAACGCTCTGGCGGCGAGGGAGGGGGTGCTTGAGATCGTCAAGCGGGATCCGAGGACGATGAGAGTGCACTACACATTGCCGCCGGCTTCCGCGTCCTAAAGCGCGTCGCGATCTTTCAGATTCGCTTGTCACGCTTTAGGTCTTTGTTTTTCCGCATGTCTTTATCGCAAAACCGCAGCACATTTTTGCGGGACATGCTTTAACCCCGGCGGCTACAAACGGCAGACGCGCTTCCGGGTGTCGGAAGGGTATTCCCCGTAGGTCGATTTGTAGACTGCGGAAAACCGGCCGAAATGAAAGAAGCCCCATTTGAGACAGATCCCTTTCATGCTCTCCTTGCTCTCGGGGTCGAGCAGCTCCTGCCGCGCCGCGCGCAAGCGAAGCGTCAACAGATAGACGGCGGGAGAGGTGCCCCTGAAGGCGCGGAAGCCGGTTTCGAGCGCCCGGCTGGAGACGCCGGCCGCCTCGGCGACCTTCGGCATGGTGATCGGCTGATCGATATTGGCCTGCATGAATTCGATCGCCTTGCGCACGTGCCGGGGAGCGATGAGCGCAGGCCCCTTGTCGAGGAAATGCGACAGCCGGTTCGGCACCATGCGCACGACAAGATCGGCCAGCGCCTGCGTCATATGCGCCATGGCGATCGGTGACTGCAGCAAGGGGCCATTGTCGCGCATACCGATGGCGATCGTCTCCGTCAGGTTGCCGATCGTCCGGCCGACCGGCGTCGACAGATCCAGTTCGGGCAATAGATCGAGAGAGCCGCTGAACGGCATTTCGAACGTCTGGCCGATCGTCTGCAGGATCACCGACCAGTTGATCAGCAATTCGTCGATGACATTCGACTGGCCGTACATGAGGACACTATCTGGTTCGAAATTGTTATAGAGAAGCAGTTTTCCTTCCCCCGCCTCGGCGACGCGGGACCCGTAAGCCACTCCCATGCCGCCGCTGCGCGGTACGACAATCGACAGGTATTCCGCCGTATCGACTGTCGGCTCGATGTTGAACTGAAACTCCGCAGCGTGATAGCCGGTTAGAAGGACAGCGCTGTCATTTGCGGAGAAATCCAACCCCCAGTGGAAGTCCTGGGCGCGGCCGACAGGCTCGGCATCGAAGGCGCCGAAGGCCCCGCCGAGCGTTTCGACCATGTTGTCGAAGGACGAACCCCGAAACCGGAACGAGAATGGCGCAGGGCTATTGTCGGACATGCTGCTCCCATTGTTCAGTGTGGCTGCGTTGACCTGCCCTTCCCAACTGCTTGCGGATCCCGGCGCGACGCGCGATCCCTGCTGACGGATGAATGTGCGTACCTCTATCCGTCATGCCGGTCGTCATCGATCGCCGCGGATTGGGCGAGGCTTGCCTATATTCTAGCTTATCGGGGGTTGGAGCGCAGCAGGCCTTGGCCGAGCAGGTGGATCTCCGCACGGTATCGGCAGCGAGATCAGCGCCTTGCACAAGCCGATACCGGCCGAACTCGGACGTGGCAGACGTCAAACAATCCAACCTGTTGAACGCATTATCGACAGTTCCCATCCACTTGGTTTTTGCAGCTTAAGGGCCGGAACTGGCAGACATGGGAACAATAGGCAAGCCGTCACGCCGCCGGCTATCGGTGGTGAAACGATTACGCAGCGGGGTAATTTTATGGAGTGTATCCGTGAGGCCACGAAAGGCTCAACGCGGCGATCTTGCCGAGACACGCATCATGACTGAAGCTGTGGAGAATATCCCACTCAGGGATCTGCGCAGTCGCCTGCCGAAGGTTCTATAGTGGACCGCTTAATAGCCTTCGGCAGGCAGACAGGCATGCTGGCATACGCACGGGATGGGGTGCGTATGTATGATCCCTTCCATCCGTTTTGGGGGTGATGGATGAACGGGCTTGGCTTGAGGACCGCTGACCATCATGGCCTTGGTCGACAAACATCTTATTGCTCCGTGGCCATCGAGCAATTGTCGGCCGCCGATAAAGTCGGCCAAGCGGCTTTTCGCGACGCAGTCTGGACTGCTTTTGCGCAAAATGTATAAGAAAGCGCTGGCTGGAGGCGTGTTCGCGCCGCGGCTTGCGCAAGGTGGATAGAGATCTTGAAGGTCTCGTTTGGCACACAGGAGAGCTTGCTTAAGCAGCAAGCGGGAAGACTCCGGCGTCACAGCTCCAATGCAGCCCGCCTACACTCATAGAAGGCATGGGGCGCTTGGCGCGGGGCGGCGCAGTCTCGGGTTTCGATGACATCGGTACCCCGCGAGAGCAATTCCTCGCCCAGCCGGTGTTGTGATCGATCAGGCATCAAGAAGCCATTTCAAGCCTCTTCAAGGTCCTGCGACGGCCGGCTTTCCGGAGATGGCGACGTGCTTGGTGTCGCCAGCGAAACGGAAAGACGGCCGCATTGGCAGTTTCAGAGGGCGACCGACAGGGCGCTGTCGCGCTGGGGAGCCATCTCTTGTGAGTTCACCATCGCGCTTGCGAGCTGGCGGAAAGTGACGAGCCCTAAGGTTTCTCCGGAAGGCGAAACTACCCTGGCGTCGCCCTCTGGCGCCGATGACAGGATCCGGACGGCTTCTTCGACGGTCGTTCCCGCCACAATCGCCAGTCCAACCGGCGCCGCACCGGAGTGCAGCGGCGTCATGACGGCTTCGACGTGGATGACCCTGCCGCGATTGACCTCCTTGACGAAGTTGGCGATGTAGTCGTCTGCCGGGCGCAGGACGATGTCCTGGCTGGTGCCCTGCTGGATGACTTCGCCGTCGCGCAGGATGGCGATCTGGTCGCCGAGACGCAGTGCCTCGTCGAGATCGTGGGTGATGAAGACGATGGTCTTCTTTATCTCCTTCTGGATATCGAGAAGCACTGTCTGCATGTCGGTGCGGATCAACGGATCGAGCGCCGAATAGGCTTCGTCCATCAGAAGCACCGGAGCGTCGTTGGAGAGCGCTCTGGCCAGGCCGACGCGCTGCTGCATGCCGCCGGAGAGCTGGTTGGGATAGCGCTGCTCGAAGCCCTTCAGCCCGACCCGTTCGAGCCAGCGCATGGCGATGTCGACGGCTTTTGCCCGCTCCATGCCCTGCACTTCGAGGCCGAAGATGGTGTTGTCGAGCACATTGCGGTGCGGCAGAAGCGCGAACTTCTGAAACACCATCGCCGTCTGGTGGCGGCGAAACGCCCGCAATTCGGTCTCGTTCATCTTCACGACATCGACGCCGTCGACCAGCACTTCGCCGGCGGTCGGGTCGATCAGCCGGTTGATGTGGCGGATCAGCGTCGATTTGCCCGAACCCGACAGACCCATGACGACCTGGATGCGGCCAGATGGGATCTCGACATTGATGTCCCTGAGGCCGAGCACATGACCGTGCTTTTCGTTGAGCTCGGTCTTCGACAGTCCCTTCTGCACCGCATCGACATGCGCGGCGGGGTTGGGGCCGAAGATCTTGTAGAGATGGCGGATCTTAATGCCGCCGAAACGATGCTCAGCCATGGACGGTCTCCCGATGCTTCTGGAGCCTTTTGCCATATGCCTGGCTGACTCGGTCGAAGATGATGGCGATGCCCACGATGGCAAGACCATTGAAGATACCCAGCGTGAAATACTGGTTGGCGATCGCCTTGAGCACCGGCTGGCCGAGGCCCTGAACGCCGATCATGGAGGCGATGACCACCATGGCGAGCGCCATCATGATCGTCTGGTTGATGCCGGCCATGATGGTGGGCAGCGCCAGCGGCAGCTGCACCTTGAACAGCTTCTGCGATCGCGATGTGCCGAAGGCGTCGGCGGCTTCGAGCACGTCCTTGTCGACGAGGCGGATGCCGAGATCGGTCAGGCGGATCATCGGCGGGATGGCGTAGATGACGACGGCGATCAGGCCGGGCACCTTGCCGATGCCGAGCAGCATGACGACCGGGATGAGGTAGACGAAGCTCGGCATCGTCTGCATGACGTCGAGGATCGGATTGATGACGCGCTGCAGCCGGTCGGAGCGGGCCATCAGGATGCCCATCGGAATGCCGATGGCGATGGATAGAATGGTGCAGACGAAGATCATCGAGACCGTCCGCATCGTATCGTCCCACATGTCGAAATAGCCGATCAGCATCAGCGTCACCAGACAGCCGAAGACGATCTTCAGGCTGCGGCTGGCAAACCAGGCGATGGCAAGGACGATCAGGGTGATGATCGGCCACGGCGTCTGCGTCATGAACCGCTCGGCGGCAATCAGGAAATGCTGCAGTGGCACGAACAGGGTTTCGATGCCGTCGCCATAGGCGCGGGTGAATCCGCGAAAGCCGTCATCGATCGCCTTCTTCAGATTGCGAAGCGCGTCGTCATCCATATGCGGGAATTTGTAAAACCATTCCATTCGGTTCCCCTTTTCTTCAAAGAGCCGCGGCCGTCTTTTTGTTTTTATCGGCGAGTGAGAAGCGGTGCGCTTTCGGCGCACCGCGATAGTCAGTGTTAGAGGGCAGCTTCGATCTTCGTGGCTGCCTCCGGCGAAACCCACTTGGACCAGATGTCCTTGTTTTCTTTCAGGAAGTGCTTGGCGCCGTCTTCGCCGGTCGCCTGGTTGTCGGTCATCCAAGACATCAGCTTGTTGACCGTGTCGTTGCTCCAGGAGCGCTTCGCCAGATAGTCCATGACTTCAGGCCCGACCTTTTCCGAGAAGGGCTTGGCAACCAGGGTGACGACGTGATCGACCGGCCACGAAGCGGGCTTCGGGTCGGGGCAGTCGGCGACGGTGATGCAGCGCTTCCATTCGGCGGAATCCTCCGGCACGCCGGCTTCGAGCTTGACCATCTGATACTTGCCGAGCAGCGCGGTCGGTGCCCAGTAATAGCCGGCCCAGCCTTCCTTGCGTTCGTAGGCCTTGGCGATCGAACCGTCGAGGCCGGCGGCAGAGCCGGTGTCGACGAGGGTGAAGCCGGCCTTCTCAGCCTCAAAGCCCTTGTAGAGCTGTGAGGTGACCACCGTGCCGCCCCAGCCCTGCGGACCGTTGAAGATGGCGCCCTTCTTCGGATCCTCGGGATCGGGGAAAAGTTCCGGATGCTTCAGCACGTCGCCGATCGTCTTGATATCGGGATGAGCATCGGCGACGTATTTGGGGATCCACCAGCCCTGCACGCCGCCATCCGGCAGCGGCGAGCCGACCTGGACGATGCGGCCTTCTTCCGTGCCCTTCTTGACGACGTCGGGCAGCAGATCAATCCAGGCTTCGGGCGCGATGTCCGGCTGGCCCTTTTCGGCCATGGAGGTGATCGTCGGGACGGTGTCGCCGACGGTGATGTCAGCACTGCAGCCATATCCTTCGTTCAGAATGAACTTGTCCAGGTTGGAGAGAACTTCGGCGCTCTGCCAGTTCATGCTGGCGATGGTGACGCTGCCGCATTCGGCGGCGCTGGCGAATGACGCGCCGCCGATCAGGCCGAACGTCAAACACGTCGATGCAAGTAACTTTTTCATTCTCGTTCCCTCTGTTTAGCGGCTTGTCTTGTCGAGCGGAGTGCCGCAGTGCCCGCCCCAACGGTCGTCAGGAAACCTTTCCCATACTCACCGATTTCTGAAATGCTGCCGACAATCCCGTGGCAACCGAAGCGTCGAATCCTGCAGCGCGCATGCTGTCGATGGCCGCCGCAGTCGTGCCGCGATAGTCAAGAAAGGTTTGAACGACGTCATCCGGGCTCTCGTCGCGGCGCTCCAAAAGGCGGCCGGCGCCCGATATCACCGTATTGACGGCGCGGCGCGCAATCTCGGCCGGCAGACCGTGTGCGACGGCATCGCTCATCATGGCGGCCGCAAGCAGCGCCGGGAACGCCGGTCCGGAACCGGAAAGGCCTGTGAGGTAATCGATGTCGCTTTCGCGTGCGACCTCGTCTTGTGAGCCGCAGGCGTCGAAAATGGCGCGGACGACGACGCGGTCGCCTTCCGTGATGTCGCCCGCAGCAATCCACGGCGTATAGGACTTGGCCACTTCGGCACCGGCATTCGGCAAGGCGCGGACAATACGACCGGTCTTGTGGCGTTGCGAAAGGGCGGCAAGGCCGATGCCCGCCATGACCGAAATGATGAGCTTGCCGCCGGCATCGACGTCAAGGGTCCGCCAGTCATCGGGCCGGACGGAGAGAAGGATCACGTCCGAGCGGTCGGCAAGCGCCTGATTGTCGGAGGTCCAGAAAGAATTCGAGAAGCGATCCGGCTGCTGACTGCGATAGGAGAGCGAGAGATTTCCAGGCTCGATCAGGCCGGCATCGACAATCGAGCCGGCGATTGCTCCGCCCAGCCAGCCGCCGCCGCCAATTATGCCGATCCTCAAGGAAACGCTCATCCGGGTCTCCTTTAACCGGGCCTGTAGGCATGCCGGGAGAAGAAGCGATCAAGCTCCCTCTGCTGCGGCACTTCGCCCGTGTAGATCGCAATATATTCCGGAATCCGTTTCATGCGGACGGCGAGTTCCTCCCTTGATTGCATGGAAATATATCCGATCTGGACAAGGTACGTTGTGCGCGCTCTGACATCCGATGTCGTTTCTGGTAACCCGAACCGCATGAACATGCGTTTCAGCGCCTCCAGCCGGAGCTGATCAGCCTGCTGGACCTCGGCGAGAAGCTCGTCGGATTGCAGCGCCCAGCTGCGCACGGCAAATTCGAACTTCGCGTCGAACAGATCGTTGTCGAGCCAGCAATCGAAGACGTTGAGCATCGCCTCGGCCAGCGATTCCGCATAGGCTTCGGACCGCTTGACGATGTTGCCGGTGTTTTTGTCGCGCCATAGCGCTACGAGCGCGCTCAACAGCTCCTCCCGATCCTTGAAGAACCAGTAGAAGCTCGTGCGCGAGAGATTGAGTTTCTTCGCCAGCGGCAGAATCTTCACCGAATCCACGCCGGATTCCAACAGGGAGTGGTAAGCTGCATCCAGCCATCCCTCCTGCGATCCGCGCCAGCCAGTGTCGTTCATAGCCTGATCCATGCTTTATCCCTTATCAAATTATGAAGTCGTGCACAAGAAAAATGTACACGAGTGTCGAAAATAGCGACCTAACTGTTTTCATCGTTGACACATATGTACATTGCGCTTAGCGTCTCCTTCGATGTTTTAATCCGGAACCACGACCCATGTCGAATGATCCTCTTCTACAGCCCTATCAGCTCAAACATTTGAAGTTGCGCAACCGTATCATTGTGACGTCCCACGAGCCGGCCTATCCGGAAGACGGCATGCCGAAGGAGAAGTATCGCGCCTATACGGTGGAGCGGGCAAAGGGCGGGGTGGCTTTGACGATGACGGCGGGCTCGGCGGCCGTCTCCAAGGATAGTCCGCCGGTCTTCAACAACCTGCTTGCCTATAAGGACGAGATCGTTCCCTGGATCAGGGAGATGACCGACGCCGTGCATGAAGAGGGTGCGGCGATCATGATCCAGCTGACCCATCTCGGCCGGCGCACGCGCTGGGACAAGGGTGACTGGCTGCCGGTTCTCGCGCCCTCACATCATCGCGAGGCTTCGCACCGCGCCTTCCCGAAGAAAATGGAAGATTGGGATATCGAGCGCGTCATCAAGGATTTCGCCGACGCGGCCGAACGCATGAAGGCGGGCGGCATGGACGGTGTCGAACTTGAGGCTTACGGTCACCTGATCGACCAGTTCGTGTCTCCGCTCACCAACGAGCTCGATGGCCCCTATGGCGGCTCGCTGGATAATCGCCTGCGCTTCTGTTTCGACGTGTTCAAGGCGATCCGGAAAAGGGTGGGCGACGATTTCATTCTCGGCCTGCGCTATACCGCCGACGAATGTCTTCCCGGCGGCACCGGCAAGGCAGAAGGCATCGAAATCTCCAAGCGTCTGAAGGCAAGTGGCCTCATCGATTATCTGAACGTGATCCGCGGCCACATCGATACCGATGCGGGCCTCACCGACGTCATCCCGATCCAGGGCATGGCGAATTCGCCGCATCTCGACTTCGCCGGCGAGATCCGGGCCGCGACCGACTTCCCGACCTTCCATGCGGCGAAGATTCCCGACGTCGCCACCGCCCGCCACGCAATCGCGGCCGGCAAGGTCGATATGGTCGGCATGACCCGCGCCCATATGACCGACCCGCATATCGTCCGCAAGATCATCGAAAAGCGGGAAGACGATATCCGTCCCTGCGTCGGTGCCAATTACTGTCTCGATCGCATCTACCAGGGCGGGGCCGCCTACTGCATCCACAACGCCGCGACCGGCCGCGAACTGACCATGCCGCATATCGTAGCGAAGGCCGACGCCAGGAAAAAGGTCGTCATCGTCGGCGCCGGCCCGGCCGGTCTGGAAGCGGCGCGCGTCGCCGGAGAGCGCGGCCATAAGGTGGTCGTCTTCGAAGCGGCGAACAATGCCGGCGGCCAGATCCGGCTCACCGCCCAAAGCGAGCGCCGCAGGGAAATGATCAGCATCATCGACTGGCGCATGAGCCAGTGCGAGAAATACGACGTCACCTTCCACTTCAATAGCTGGGCGGAAGCCGACACGATTGAAGCCGAGAACCCCGACGTCGTCATCATCGCGACCGGCGGCTTGCCGCATACCGAGGTTCTCTCGCGCGGCAACGAGCTGGTGGTCTCTTCCTGGGACATCATCTCCGGCGATGTGAAGCCAGGCACCAATGTACTGATCTTCGACGATGCCGGCGACCATGCCGGCCTTCAGGCGGCGGAGTTTCTCGCCAAGGCCGGCGCCAAGGTCGAGATCATGACGCCGGACCGGTCCTTCGCGCCCGAAGTCATGGCCATGAACCTAGTGCCCTATATGCGCTCGCTTCAGAAGCATGACGTCACCTTCACCGTGACCTATCGCCTGGAGGCCGTCGAGAAGAGCGGCAACCAACTCGTCGCCCATGTCGGCAGCGATTACGGCGGGATTGCCAAGCAGAGCAGCTTCGACCAGATCGTCGTCAATCACGGCACGATCCCGCTCGACGAACTCTATTTCGAGCTGAAGCCCAGCTCCAGCAATCTCGGCGAGATGTCGCACGACCAGCTTCTTTCCGGGGAACCGCAATCCGTCATGCGCAATCCCGAGGGCAAGTTCCAGTTGTTCCGGATCGGCGATGCTGTCGCTGCGCGCAATACGCATGCCGCCATTTATGACGGCCTGCGCATCGCCAAGGATATATGATCGCAGGAGCGGCCGCTCGTCGGCCGCTCATTTCGGGGGGCGATATGAGTTTACGCGAGGAAAGTCTCCAGCGTTTCGTGGATGCCGCGTCTCTGGCTTTCGATCGGTTCGCGAAGGCCCCGGAGTCCCGGCGCTCGATCCGTCAATTTTTTGCGGCGTTGGAGCAGCCCGGGAGCGGGCGTGCGGGGGAGGGAAGTCGCTTGCCCGTCTGCGCTCAGCTTGATGTGGCGCTTGCGGTTGATCCCTCTTATGATACTTCGCTGTCGCGATTGATCGAGGCGTTCAAAGGCATCGAGCCGATGCTTGAATGGCGTCGGCGCACCAAGTATGACCACACCGCCGGCGACAATTTCGTCGATGGGCATGCCAATGCCATGATCGTCGGCCCGGGAGGATTGGAGGAGCGGAGCGACCTGTGGCTGGGTGTGACATTGCTGGCACCGCACGTGCGCTATCCCGATCACGACCACCCGCCGGAGGAAGTTTATCTCGTGCTTTCCGAGGGAGAATTTCAGCAAGGGGAAGGGGACTGGTTTTCGCCTGGTATCGGCGGATCGTTCTACAATATCCCCGGGATCAAACATGCCATGAGGTCGGTGGATACACCGCTCTTCGCCTTCTGGGCGCTGCTTGCCGAACGGCCGCACTGATGGCCGGCAGTCTAGAAATAAAGGGGTTTTGCAAATGAAGATTCTCGTGCCCGTCAAGCGCGTCGTCGACTACAACGTGAAGATCCGAGTGAAGCCGGATGGTTCCGGTGTCGAGCTTGCCAATGTGAAGATGTCGATGAACCCGTTCGACGAGATCTCGG
>Ga0102593_1003264_pt1 | contig 10783 bp, 6 predicted proteins | sample AraplaCol_mMS_r2_2_FD_76862 | JGI IMG/M metagenome (GOLD analysis project Ga0102593, IMG submission 76862) | Arabidopsis root microbial communities from North Carolina, USA - plate scrape MF_Col_mMS_r2 (SPADES assembly) (version 2) | ecosystem: Host-associated > Plants > Roots > Endosphere...
ATGTGATCCGTTTCACGTGGGCACGCTGACCTTCATGGGCGTCCGTCGAGACGGTGGCATCCAGGTAACTGACCGCGCGAAGCAACTCCACGCACCTGACCTTGGCCGGGTCAGTCTCTTCCAAAGGGAATCTGGCGTTCTCGATTTCTCGGAGGTATTCGGTCGGCAACACGGCAACGCTCTATCTTGAAGGGCTTGCGCGATTCTTCTGCCCTGTTCGAGGTTGCCTGCCGCCGACATGCCATGCTTCCTGTGGGAAATGACCTTCCTGCAGCTTCGAAGACGCCCTGATCCATTCAGGAGACAGAGCGGCGGCAGGTGCCGCGGCGTTCGGCGGCCGCAGAATTCAGGAAATGGCAGCGTTCAAAACCGCAGAGAGATAAACGCCGCCATCACCAAAGCCACGCCTGCAACGATGGAGGCAAGTGCGCCGACCATATTGCCGAGATAGACGAGGCGTTCGGAACCGTGGCCCGCAGACAAACCGCGGTGGCCGGTCAAGGCAGCCAGGGGCGTGGAGACGCAGAATCCATACGCTGACACGATGAGCGCGATGGCAATGATCCATGCAAGCGCCCCAGGGGTGGTCGTCGACGGCAACCATGCTGCAATCGCGAACATCAGGATCGCCCCGATTGGAAGGCTCAAATGAGCAACTCGCCACGAGTTCACGATGTGCGCCGGTGCATTGCGCTTGATCGCGCGCGCATAGGGCGCTCCCAACAACAAGCCGAACAGCAAGACGATAGAACCATGGAAGGCGAGATGGCGGGCGGCAGAGAACATGCAATGAAGAAGAAGCCGTTGGAGGCGGGAGATTAGCCTGCCGTGACAACATGGAGAAGAAGGCCGCTGCTGGTGCGCAAGGACAGGATGGTGACCATGCAACGAGCAGGCATGCGGCGCCAAGCACCCAGGTGCTCGAAGCTAGTTTTCGCGACTTGCGAGTTCGCTCCCAAGGGACCCGAATCCCGTGATGCCCGAGTGCGGTCGCGACAGGTACTCGTTGATCCACAGGCGAGCTTTGACGGCCAGAAGGCGGCGAGCCTCGTCCTCCGAGGTGGGACCGGCGACGATGAGCCGGCAGACCGAACGCCCGGCACGCCGGACGTCTGCGTAGTAGACCGCACTCTCCCCGAGTCCGTCCAGGCCCACGGACATGGTCCAGTCCTTAGGCGCTGGTGGGCCACCGATGCCTTGGTCCGGATAGATGTTCATGCTATTCCTCGCTGACCCCAGGAATTTTTGTTGGGCTTGTCTTGCGACTGTGGGTTAGATCGATCCCACGCGTTTTCGGTCAAGTAGCAATTTCGACTGACAGCTCGCGTCCGCCTCCGGAGCAGTGTGGCTGCATGCAGGGGCGATGAATACCCACCCAAGCCGTTCGATGGACGGCCGTCGGTCCTCGACAGGCCGGAGTGGACGACCGTCAAGTATTGATTGATTTGTTTTCGGCAGGCGCTTGATGTAGCACGCTTTGCACCGGCACCGGCACCGGCACCTGAGCCGTGTGCGTGCGCGCTGCCGACGACTTGGCAGCGCATCCACGACCGGTCAGATCCCGACCGTGCCCGTTGGCGAGCGGAACCCGCCCACAGGACATCCTCCCGGCAGTCCGCCGGCCGTCTGATCCGTAGAGATCGCCAAGGGGAAGAGCCCCGTCTGCCCGGTATCGGCGGGCCAGTGCGACGCCGGCCGGGACTCATGCGCTCTGCGAAAACGCGAAAGCGCCCTTGAACGGAATTCTTTCGATTTACACGACACCGCTGGCGCGCGCCAGATGTTGATTTTTGGGCCGAGACATTCAACACTTCGTTACCAAAACGATCAATCGATAAGGATCTGGAGGGTCTGTGAACCACATCTACCGCGTCGTCTTCGACCGGCGGCTTGGCCGCGCGCGCGTGGCGTCTGAACTCGCGCGCAACACCTGCGGCGCGTCTGGCACCACAGTGCGCCGCCGCGGCCCGATGCTCGCGCTGCTCGCAGCTGCGCTGCAGTGGACCGGGGGCCAGGCGCTGGCGGCCTGCACGCCGGACATGCCCGCCAACGGCGCCGTCGTGAGCTGCACGGGCGTGGCGACGTCGCCGGGCGATCCCAACACCTTCTACACCGATGCGAGCAACCTCGACGTCACGGTGCAGCCCGGCGCCTTCATGACCGCCCCGGATTTCAATTACAGCCTGGCGTTCTGGGGACCCGGCCTGCGGCTGGTCAACGCCGGAACCATCGATGCGGGCGCATTCGGCGCGCAGCAGGCAGGTGGCATCCTCGTCGGGGATCCGAGCTTCCTGCAGGCAAGCTCGGTCAATCTCCGCAACGACGGCACGATCCGGGGGACTTACGCCGGCTCCGTGTACGGCTTCGAGGGCATGGCGCTCCAGGTGGTGAACCCCGGCACCAGCGTGATCGTCAACAACGGCAGCATCGGCACCGGCGCGCTCGCTCCCGACGCGCCCGTGGCGGCGGTGTATGGCGGCGGCAGCGTCAACTTCACCAACAACGGAACGATCACCGGCCGCATCGCGTTCCAGAGTCCGGACTTCGGCGGCGGCAACAGCTTCCTGAACAACGGCTACATCAGCGGCAGCGTCTCGCTCGGCAACGGCACCAGCGGCGACACGTTCACCGCCGTCAGCGGATCGGGCATCGTCTCGACCAACCCGGCGACGCCCGCGTACCAACTGTGGACGCTGACCTCGCCCGCCAGCCAGCTCAACTTCCCGGCGACGGGCACGGTCGACGCCGGCGCCGGCTTCGACCGCCTGGTGCTGCAGAACAGCCCCTCGTCGCCGGGTTCCGGCACGGGCGGCCCCTTCAGCGGGATCTCGTCCTCGCAGTACCTGAACTTCGAGTCGCTGGTCGTCAACAGCGGCACTTGGGTCCTCAACGGTCCGGTGGTGAGCGCCATCGCGACGCTCAACGGCGGCCTCGCGATCTTCGATGACGCGCTGTCCTTCGGCACCGCCGGGATCTTGGCGAACGGCGGCGCGATCCAGCCCTCGGTCAACGGCCTCACGCTGAGCCCGAGCATCGGCCTCGCGGGCGGGCTGACCGTGCAGGGCAGCAACAGCCTGACGCTGAGCGGCACCCTCACCGGTGGCGGCGGCCTCACCAAGAACGGCAGCGGCACGCTCTCGCTGACTGGCAACAACAACTTCAGCGGCGGCCTCGCGCTCAATGACGGCGGACTGACGCTGGGCAGCGCGGCCTCGCTCGGCAGCGGGCTGTTCCTGGTCGGCGGGCCTGCGACGCTCAACACCGCCTTCACCGGAGTTCTGGCCAACCCGGTGCAGCTCAACGGCCCGCTCACGCTCAACAACGCGGGCACGCTGACGTGGGGCGGCTCGATCGCGGGCGGGGGCAGCCTGACGCTCGGCAGCGGCGGCCTGGCGCTGACAGGCGCGAACAACTACACGGGCGGCACGGTGCTCAACGGCGGGACGCTCTCGCTCGGCACGAGCACTGCAATCGGCGGCGGCGCGCTGACCGTCAACGGTCCCGCCTCGCTGACCGCCGCCACGGATGTGGCACTCGCCAATCCGGTCACGCTCAACAGCACGCTGAACATCGGTTCAGGCGGCGGCGCGCTGACGCTCGACGGCCCCATCGGCGGCGCGGGCGGCATGAGCCTCACGGGCGCGGCGGGCCTTACGCTGAACGGCGCGAACGATTTCAGCGGCGGCTTCAACCTCGGCGGCGGCGCGCTGACCGTCGGCAACGACCTCGCGCTCGGCACGGGCGCGGTGACGGTCAGCGGGATCAGCTCGCTCGCGGCGAACACCGCCGTGAGCCTGGCGAACGATATCAACCTCAACGCCGACCTCGGCATCGGCGGCGCGAGCGACCTCACGCTCGCCGGCAAGCTCGCCGGCGGCGGCACCATCGTCAAGTCGGGTGCGGGGACCCTGACGCTCGCCGGCGCAAATACCTACTTCGGCGGCACCACGCTGGCAGGCGGCACGCTGCAGGCGAACAACACATCGGGCAGCGCGACCGGCAGCGGTACCGTCGTGGTGCAGTCGGGTGGACGGCTCGCGGGAAGCGGGCGCGTGGGCGGCGATGCGGTCGTCGAACTGGGCGGCGTGCTGGCGCCCGGTGCAAGCGCCGCGGCGATGGGCACCCTCACCATCGGCGGCGACCTGTCGCTGCAGGCAGGCAGCAAGCTCGATTTCCAGTTCGGCGCGCCCGGCACCGACTTCGCCACCCCGGGCCAGAGCGACAGCGTGAGCGTGGGCGGCAATCTCTCCCTCGCGACCGGCGCCTCGCTCGACGTGGCCGACGCGGGCGGTTTCGGCCCTGGGGTGTACCGGCTGATCGACTATGCCGGCACGCTCGCGCCGGGCAGTGCGCTCGCGCTAGGCAGCGTGCCGGCGGGCACGACGCTTTCGATCCAGAACCTCAGTGCCGACAAGCGGTTCATGCTCGTCAACACCACCGGCATGACGCTGAACTTCTGGAACGCGAACGGCCTCGCGAGCGCAGTGCAGGCGGGCGGCGGCAGCGGCACCTGGTCGACCACGTCGCCGGTGTGGACCGACGCCATGGGCACGGCGACCGCGGCCATGCAACCGCAACCGGGCTTTGCGGTCTTCACCGGGACGCCCGGCATGGTGACGGTGGACAACACCGCGGGCGCGGTGCAGGTCACGGGCATGCAGTTCGCGAGCAGCGGCTACACGCTCGCGGGCGATGCGCTCACGCTGCTGGGCGCGGGCGGCGGTGCGCAGGCGGAGATCCGCGTGGGCGATGGCAGCGCAGGCTCGGCGAGCTACACCGCCAAGATCGACAACGCGATCGCGGGCAGCGCGGGCCTCGCCAAGACCGGCGCGGGCACGCTGGTGCTCGGCGGAACGAACAGCTACACCGGCGGCACCACGGTGCAGGCCGGCGCGCTCTCGGTGTCTGCCGATGCCAATCTCGGCGCGGCCGGCAGCGGCATCGCGCTCGACGGCGGGCGCCTGCAGGTCACCGGCACGGACTTCTCCGCCACCGCGCGCAACATTTCCGTCGGCGCGGCGGGCGGCGAGATCGAGGTCGTCGATGCGGGCCTGACGCTCGGCGCGGCCGGCGCGCTCTCGGGCAGCGGCGCACTCTTGAAGTCGGGCGAAGGCACGCTGACGCTCTCGGGCGCGAGCAGCTACACCGGCGCGACCACGGTGGCGGCCGGCACGCTGCGCATGGGCGCGGCCTCCGTGCTGCCATCGTCCGCGCGCGTCACGCTCGCCGACCGCGCGGGCGCGGCGCTCGACCTGAACGGCTTCGACCAGACCATCGGGTCGCTCGCAGGGGGTGGCGGCACCGGCGGCGAGCTCCGGCTCGGCAGCGCCACACTCTCGACCGGCACCGACAACAGCAGCACCACCTTCGGCGGCACGATCGGCGGCGCGGGCGGCCTGGTGAAGCAAGGCAGCGGCAACTTCACGCTGCGCGGTGCGAGCAGCCATGCGGGCCCCACGCAGGTGGTCGCAGGGACGCTGAGCGCGGGCGCGGCCAACGTGCTGAGCGCGAACTCGGCGCACGCCGTGTCGGCCGGCGCCACGCTCGACCTGGCGGGCTTCAGCCAGGCCGTGGGCGCGCTCGCCAACGCCGGCACCGTGACGCTCGTCGGCAGCGCGCCCGGCACCACGCTGACGGTGCGCGGCGCCTACACGGGCAGCAACGGCATCCTGCGGCTCGGTTCCCTGCTCGGTGCGGCCGGCCCGTCGGACCGGCTGGTGCTCGACGGCGCGGGCGCCACGGCGAGCGGTCGCACCACGGTGCAGATCGCGAACCTGGGCGGCCTCGGCGCGCTCACGGGCGGCGATGGCATCGAGGTGATCAGTGCCCGCAACGGCGCCACCACGACGGCCCAGACCACGAAGGATGCCTTCTCCCTGGCTGGCGGGCATGTCGATGCGGGCGCCTACGAATACCGCCTGTACGCGGCCGATGCCACCGGCGCCGGCGAAAACTGGTATCTGCGTTCGAGCATCGCTTCCCCGGCCGCGCCCGGTGTGCCGGGCGTTCCCGCGAGCGTGGCCACCTACCGCGCGGAGGCGTCGCTCTACGCCGCCCTTGCGGGCCAACTGCGCCTGGGCAATCTCGCCATGCTCGGCGACCTGCGCAAGCGCGTGGGCGACGACGATGGAGCGGCGGCCGCCGCGACCACCGCGGGTGATTCTCCAGGCCGCCGCGCCTGGGCGCGCGTGCTTTCCACGGACATCGACATCCGGCAGGGGGGCGTCGTGTCGCCGACGAGCAAGGGACGCCTGACCGGCTTCGAGGCCGGCACGGACCTGCTCGCGATGCGCAACTGGCGCGCCGGGATCTACGTCGGCCAGCTGGACGGCGACGCCCGCGTGAACGGCTTTGCAAGCGGTGTCCTCGGCCTTGCCGTTGGCCGCAACGACCTGCGCAGCCAGTACGTGGGCGCCTATGCCACCTACACCGGCGAGAGCGGCTTCTACGCCGATGCGGTGGCGCAGTCGGGCCGGCACCGCTACACGATCGAGCCGCTGCTGGGCGGCGGGGCCGGGGGCAAAGGCAACAGCCTGGTGGGGTCGATCGAGGTGGGGCAGTCCTTCCCGGTCGGCGCCGGCGGCTGGCGCATCGAGCCGCAACTGCAGCTCATTCATCAGCACATGGACCTGAGCAATTCGGCCATTGCGGGCGCAATGGTGCAGCCGCAGGCCGACAGCGGATGGCTGGCACGAGCGGGCGTGCGGGTGAAGGGCGAGATCGGTACCGGCATCGGCGTCCTGCAGCCTTACGGCCGCTTGAACGTCTACAGGGCTTCCAGCGGCGCGGATGTGGCGCGCTTCGCCAACGGTGCGAGCCGGACGGACATCGAGGCACCGATGGGCGGTACCAGCACCGAGCTCGCCGGCGGCTTCACGCTGGCGCTGGGCCCATCGACCACGCTCTACGGCGAGTTCGGCAAGCTCTGGGCCTCGGGCGGGAATGCCAAGGTGAGGAGTTCGGTCAACGGGTCGATCGGCGTACGGGTGAAGTGGTAACGACGGGCTCGAGCAAAAAGATACTGCTCGCGAGGGGCTTTTTGCGAGCGGGCCACTTCCATTTTGCGGACTTTTAATCCGTTGGTCACTGGTTCGAATCCAGTCATACCAACACCAGGCCGCATGGCTACTAGATGGGTGCCATTTATTAGATAGCGGCTTTTCTTTTCCTACTGTTTTTCGGTGTCGTGTAGCCGCCATGTAGCCAGCGGTACAGCCTTTTGTACCGGCAAGATCGGACGGCGCGCTGAGAATCAGCTGGATGAACCAGAGTCATCCTGCCGCAGCCTCCGCGCCAATAGTCGCTCCCGTTCTCTGGCCATCCAGACAGACTCCAACCACGGAGGTTGCAGCCGTGAAGGTTCTGTATGCGCACCTTGTTGACGCGAGCATGAATCTATCGCGGCCAACAGATTGGACCGGTGCTGTAGTCGCGCATCCAGCCAGCAGCAGGCCGGCGAGGGCGGTAGCCCGCAGGGAAAATCGCTAGGGACGCCGAACTTCGACAAAGAGATTCGGACCAGCCCGGACTCTGCAAATCGTGAGGTGGAAAACCGAAATCAAAGACTGTCGAAAATTTGACAGTTTCGATGCGATCCAATGCGTACCATCCGGCACTACATGAAAAACGATCACAAGGATGTCCGCCCCGTCTCGCGTTCCCGACGCGTTCTGCTGACTGGTGGCGTGCTGCTGGCGGGCACCTGCGTCGCAGGCGCCGGATACGTCGTCACTCATTCCAACCAGCCGATCGCCATGAATGACTTTTCCGACCTTGCTCACACCATGCGCACGTTTGAGCGCTTGCGCGAAGCGCCCCTGCATACCCGGTCAGGCTGGGATCTCGCCCATGTATTGCGCCACTCTGCGCAAAGCATCGAATATTCCCTGGATGGTTTTCCACAAATGAAACCTGCCTGGTTTCGTGCCTCATTGGGCGCCATGGCATTTGCAGTGTTCTCGGCGCGCGGGAAGATGAGCCATGGGTTGGAAGAGCCTATACCTGGCGCACCCCTGATTGCTTCTGGCCAGCCGCTGAATGCTGCCGTGGTGCACCTCATGGACGTATTGAATCGTTTCGAGCGACACAGCTCTGCGCTCGCACCGCACTTCGCCTACGGCGCATTGAGCAAGTCCGAATACACGCGCGCTCACCTCATGCACTTGGCGAATCACTGGGAGTTGGTGGACGGCGGCTAGTGCGTGCCGCACCACGATTGCCCACACAAGCGGCACATTCCCGGACTTGTCTGGCGGATGCACAAGACATTCCCCAAGGACGCGATCTGATCTCACTGACGGGCAGCGTTGCCGCTACTCGTGGCCGTCAAGTGTGGGATGTCATCTTTCGGCACATAGGAGCCAGTGACGTTGAAGGGCACCTCGATCTGAATGGGCGATGGCGTGCTGAAGTGGGCGACTTGTTGAAGTCCCCCACGGACGCAGCGATGAGCCGAAGGAGAATCGAGATGTTCCAGTACCGAATCGCTCTTGCGCAGATGCGCCGGGGGCGCCTCCGAACGAGAGATCGCGCGAAGTCACTGCATGGGTCGCCACAAGCTGGCGGATCTTCGGGTGTTGGCCGAGCAGCACGGCTGGCTGGACAAGCAAACACCTCTGCCCGAGGACGCCGAGATCGCCGCGGCCCTTGGAGCGCCCAGGCTACCCGCCTCCACCGTCTCGACGCTGGAGCCATAGCCACGAAGAGGTGCGCAGGGGCGGACGAAAGTGGCGGAGTCGTAGCATCGCCAAAGCGCTCTGGCGTCTCCGCAGATCTTGCCAATAGACCAAATGAAGCAATGAAGCGTGGGTCTATTCGGTTCCGGATCGATGTGGATTACTCCGATCTGTAGGGACGCCGGCGGACTAGACGGACGGATACGCCATCCGATGGTTCTGCGGTCTGCCGCATGCACGTTGGCGAGAAGGCCTCCTGCGCATCCGCTCCGCGACGGCACGGGTCCAAAACGGCGATCTATTCAAGATCGAGCGGACACGAAGCCCGGCCTCCTTCAATGCACGTCGGTATGTCTCGCTTTTGAGACGAGGACTTCCGAGTCAGCGGTAGCTAGGCTCCGGCTCTAGTCAAAGTCGCTATAGCATCTTCAGGATGCTGTTTGCAGGCGCGGCACCAGCTCAAATAGAACGGCCGGCGCACTCAAGAGAGGTCTGTATGGGGCGCAGAAGGGCGCAAGATGCTTCGGAGCGTTAATCCGGCGGCGACTATTCCTCGAGAAGCTGATACGGCCTGAGATCCAGTGCCAATGCAAGACGCTCGAGATTGTCGAGTGAAATGTTACGAGCCTGCCGTTCAACGTGGGCGACGAACGTCCGATGCAGCCCCGCTTCGAACGCCAGAGCCTCCTGAGACCACCCCTTTGCTCCGCGCTGGCGGATCAAATTCAAAGCAAGCACCTCCCTCGCCGAGGGTTTGGGTTGCTTCGAAGAATTCCTAGGACTAGTCACAGGAGAAGTCTTCGAAAAAGCTGCTTTTACGTCAGCCGTGTTTGAGTCACAATCGAACGACCTGATGGCTCTACAAAAGGTCTGTGGTCATGCGAAATATTCGGTTGCCGTCGCCGTTTCCCACCGGGCGATCGCCGAAGCTGCCGGCGTCCGTCACTCGCGTTCGGTCGCAGCAACCAGCGGTTGTCGTGCGCAGTCTGTCCGCCGCGCGCATTGGTGCGCAGGTGAGGGCACTGCGCATGGCGGCCGAGATGTCAGGTGGAGAACTGGCGAAGGCTTCGGGCATTTCTGCTTCGATGCTCTCTCGCATCGAGCGCGGGCTGGTCTCGCCTTCGGTGGAGACCCTGGAGCGTCTCGCGAATGGTCTTTGCGTGCCGACGTCACGGTTCTTCGGGGACCAGGCGCGGCGCACGGACTTTTGCCATGTGCGTGCGGGGCAGGGTGTTGTCGTGGATCGCGTCGGCGCGGTTTCCGACTACCGCTACGAGCTGCTGGGGCATCTCCTGTCGGGCAACCTTTTCGTCGAGCCCTACCTGGTCACGCTGCTGCCCGGCGCCGATCCCTATGTGACCTTCCAGCATCCGGGCCTCAAGTTCCTGTACTTCCTGTCGGGGGAGGTCAGCTACCGCTATGGCGGCAGGGCTGTGGAGGTGAGGGGAGGGGACTCGCTGCTGTTCGAAGCGACCGCGCTCCACGGGATCGAGGCGATTCAGAGCGGGCCGGTGTCGTACCTGTCGGTCGTGTTCACACTGCGCGAGTGAAGTCGAAGACGAGGCTTGATCCCGATTGGTGGAGTCTCGTGGTCAAGTGGATGAGCCAATGGTGTCCACGCCTCCGGGAAACTCTGGCGGAACGACCGCTTCGGCCAAAAGCCGTCGGTCGAAAACGAGGCCATCTGGCTCAACGCCAGCGAGGCTGTGCCTGAGGATGCCGTGTATGACAGGTCACAGACGTCGCATGCCGTGAATCTGTTCGACATGGCAAGCAAGTATGCCGATGCCATGCCCACGGTGAATCTGGTTCACGTTCTGCGCAGCGCTCCGAACAGAGCGTGAACGGGGCGGCGTTGCCTGCCATCGTCCTTAGGTCAGGTCGTTGGACGCGCCGCCGCGCATGCGAACCTCGAGCAAATCCAGCAGTGCACGCAGGGCTGCACTGTTGTGCCGGCGCTGCGTGTACGCCGCGTAGAGCCAGATGTCACGTGGCATGAATTCCCTGAGCACCGGGACCAGGCGGCCGCGTTCTATGTACGGCTGAGCCAGCTGCACCGGCACGCATACAGCGCCGATGCCGGCGAGTGCCGCGGCGACGAGTGTGCT
>Ga0102593_1003266_pt1 | contig 10776 bp, 3 predicted proteins | sample AraplaCol_mMS_r2_2_FD_76862 | JGI IMG/M metagenome (GOLD analysis project Ga0102593, IMG submission 76862) | Arabidopsis root microbial communities from North Carolina, USA - plate scrape MF_Col_mMS_r2 (SPADES assembly) (version 2) | ecosystem: Host-associated > Plants > Roots > Endosphere...
GATCCCGATCCGGTCGCTCCTCCGGAGCCACAGGCCAGGGGTGACAACGTCATCTTCATGGCGAGCGCGCACACCGAGACGGCACTGCAGTCGCTCCTTGAGAATTATCGCGAGCGCCTGCAAAGTGCCGATACGAAGGAGACGCGCCAGATTATCGCGTCCGCATCCGCAAATCGCGAGCCAATGCGCCATCGCTTTGCCGTGAAAGCGAAGGATGGCGAGGCCGTCTTTGCTGCCCTGGAAGCCTATCTCGACGGCGAGCAGACGTCCGGCGAACGCGGTGAAGTGCCCGGCCAGACGGTCAAGGTCGCTTTCGTCTTCTCTGGAAACGGATCTCAATGGCCCGGAATGGGGGTAGATGCCTATCGCCACAACGCTCATTTCCGTCAGTGTTTCCAGTCGTTCAGCGCGCTCTTCGAATATTACCTCGGTGAGAAGCTGACGGATATTCTGTTTGCCGAGAACCTGCCGCAGCGTCTCGCGGACACAAAGATCGCGCAGCCGCTGCTGTTTGCGGTGCAGGCAGCGCTCTCCGATTGCCTGTTTTCTCAGGGCGTCAAGCCTGCTGCCGTTTTCGGCCACTCCGTCGGCGAGATCGCGGCCGCTTATGCTGCAAAGGCGCTGACGGCTGCCGAGGCCGTGGCGATCGTCGCCAAGCGCTCTCAGCACCAGGATCTGCTGGCCGGTGAAGGCAAGATGGCCGCCGTCGTGCTCAGCGCCGAGGCAGCTGCGGCTTTCGCCAAGGCAAACCATCTGGACAGCATTTGCATCGCCGCGATCAACGCAGCGAATTCAGTCACGATATCCGGCCCGTCGGAGGAGGTGCTTGCGTTCCGCGACGCTGCGCGCAAGGCGCAGATCGTCGCCCACGTACTCGATATCAATTACCCGTTTCACCACCCGATCATCGATCGTGCGAAAGACGCCTTCCTTGATGACTTGCCGGATATCGAACCGGATCAGGGCAACGGCACGTTTTTCTCTACGGTTACCGGCCGGCGCGAAGACGGCGCGGTGCTGGATGCTGGCTATTGGTGGCGCAACGTGCGCGATCCCGTCTTGTTCAAGGGTGCCTGCGAGGCGGCGATGGATGCCAGCTGCAACCTGTTCATCGAGATTTCACCGCGGCCTATCCTGTCGAATTATGTTGCGGATGTTGCGAAGGGCATCTCCTACAAGGCGGCCGTCATCCCAACACTCCTGCGCGAGAGCGGCACCGGCCGCGATCCGGTCTCGCAGTCGTTTGCGCGGGCGTTTGCCCATGGTGTGTCGCCGCCGAAGTCGCGGAGTGCCGGTGCGCGCAACGCCTTTGTCCGATTGCCGTCTCTGCCGTTTGAAAATACCGAGCTGCGTCCGCAGACGACAACGGATGAGATCGATGTTTTCGGCCGGGACCAGAAGGTTCCCTATACCCTGCTCGGCTGGCGCACGGATCCAAACGGTTCGAGCTGGAAGAACCATCTCGATGCCCATCTGGTGCCTGATCTGGCCGAACATGTCGTTGACTCGAAGGCGATCATGCCGGGAAGCGGTTTCATCGAAATCGCGGTCACGGCGGCCCAGCAATATTATGGGGTTGATGCCGTAGAGCTCGGCAATCTTGAAATCGTGCGCCCGCTCGAACTGCGCACCGATCGTATCGCCGAGCTTTCGACGGTGCTTTCGCCGGAGACCGGCAATATCGAGATCCGCTCCCGCGAGCGGTTGAGCAATGACGACTGGACGGTCCATGCGGTCGCCAGGGCTCGGAAGACCATTGAAGCGCAGGCCGAAGAGCCCGCGGCGCGGGTTGCCGGTGAAGTCACGACGGTCCTGAGTGCGGCCAAAACCTACGAGACAGCAGAGCGGTTCGGCCTGCAATATGGCCCGCGCTTCCAGCTACTGTCGAAGGCCGTGGCTTTCGGGCACGGAACGATCGAGGTCGATCTCAAGAAGGCGACCCCGGCTGCGCATCGCTACATGCGCTACGGACTCAATCCGATGTCTGTCGATGCGGCGTTCCACGGTCTGGTGGCGCTGTTCGATCAGCTTTCCGGCGACCAGGCAGGTGCACCTTACATTCCCGTTCGGTTCGGAACGGTACGGGTGACGCGCTCCGAGCAGCCGATCGTCAAGGCGATCATCTCGATCGAGCGCTTCAGCCAGAACTCGATCAAGGTGCATTTCCGGATGTTCGATGCCGCAGGCCTGCAGGTCGCGGCGTTCGACGACTGCCGTTTCCGCAGGACCTATCTGCGCCGCCACCACACGCTGGATTCGGTCGCCTTCCATTACGAAAGCGTTCCGTCCTCCTTGTTCGCGTATGCAACTGGCACACGCGGGCTTGCGGAGTTTGCGGCGGCAGGCGAGGGCGAGCTCAACAACGCGACGCTGCTGCTGGATGCCGCAGTCTATCGTGCGTGTCACGAGATCGCCTTGTCGATTGCCGGGAGTGATGGCTCCATCGCCAAGATGCCGGGCGATGCGGCGTTCCGCTCGTTCCTGACGAGCTGCCTGTTCGGCCTCGAAGATGCCGGGCTTGCTTCGTCGGAAGACGGACAATGGCGCGTGGTGCCGGAGTTCACGTTGCCGCCGGTCGCGGAAGTGCTGCGGGAGCTCTACGGTGAGGATTCCGGCCGTATTGCCGAGGCGGTGCTGATCAACAATACGCACCGCGATGCACTGGAGCGGATTGCGGTTCTGAAAGCCGGCGGCGATGCGCTCGGGTTTGCGTCATCGAGCGATGCGACGCTCGATCATATTCTCGTTCATGCGCCTTTGAGCGTGCGCCGGCAGGCTGTTTCCGAACAGATGGTGACGCAGCTTCTGCCAGATGGCGGCGCCCGCTACATCCTGGAAGCCGGTTCGCTTTCGGCCGCCTTCAGCCGCAAGCTTGCGCAGCTCGCTGCACAGAGAGGCGCGTCGCTGATCATCGCCGAGCCGCGCGAAAACACCCGCCGCGCCCTGCAGATCGCGTTCGAGGCCGATGCCAATGTACTGATCGCCGATCCAGAACGGCTCGCGGATCATCCGGCCGCCGATCTCATCGTGTGCGCTGGCGATGAAAGCCAGCAGTTCCTGATGGGCAACGAAGCCATGCAGGCGCTTGTGCGGCGTGCGGCCTCTCATGGCGCATCGCTGGTTTTCGCCGATCGCGCGCCGTCCGCCTTCAACGATTTCGTCTTCGGCCTCGCCGAAGACTGGTTCGCCGGCAGCCAGTCGCCGGAATTTCCGATCGGCAGGCTTTCCACGGTCAATCAGATCGAGGAAACAATCCGCTCGCTCGGCTTCTCGCAGGTCGCGGCGGCGGAGACGGGCTATCCCGAGGGGCGCCTGATTTCGCTTCTGGCGCAATCGAAAGCTGTTGCGAAGACGCCTGCTTCGGTCAGCGCAGTCGCATCCCCGGTACTCGTCTTCGGCGATGCCGAGAGATGGATATCTCTGGACGGCATGGTGACGCTTCCTGTGCCGGGCGGTGCGTCCGATCTCGTCTATGCGGACGCCCTGGCGGCGTTCGAAGGGCACACGGTTCGCGCAATCTATTTTGCTGCTCGCGCAGCAGGCGAAACGGCGTCCAGCGCCTCGCAGGAGCGTCTCGAAACGTTCCGCGTCTTTGCCGAAGCGCTGGCAGCGCGGGTTGCGGGTTCGGCCCGCGTCCAGCTGATCGTAGTGGCGCCCGGTGGTTCGCCGTTGACGGATGAAAGGGCCGATGCGGCCAATGCCGGTCTCTGGACCTTCGCGCGTGTCCTGCAGAACGAGTATGAATTCCTCGATGTGCACCTGATCGATGCCGAGACGGATGACGCCCGGCTTTCGGGCATTGTGACCTCTCTGTCGACGTCGCCCACGGAAAACCGGGAATGGCTGCTCGACCGCGCAAGCGGCGAGGTGCGTGAACTGCGTGCGGCGACGGGTCCGGCGGCTTCGATTGCCCGGAATACCGCTGATTTTGCCGCGGCGACGATCCGTCAGCACTCCGCTGGCCGCCTGGATAGTGTGGCATGGGAGGCGTGCGACGTTCCTGTTGCCGCTGCCGGTGAGATCGTTGTTTCTGTCGAGGCGACCGGTCTCAATTTCCGGGACGTGATGTGGGCGATGGGCGTCCTGCCCGAAGAGGCGCTTGAGGACGGCTTTGCCGGTGCGACCATCGGCATGGAATTCGCCGGCCGTGTGGTGGCATTGGGCGCCGGCGTCAGCGGGCTCTCGGTGGGTGACAAGGTCATGGGCATCGGCCCGGCGGCGTTCTCGACACATGTCCGCGTCCGCCAGGACGGCGTGACCAGATTGCCGGAGCGCATGAACACCGTGGCGGCTGCCACGGTTCCCGTCGCGTTCCTGACCGCCTATTACGCCATGGTGGAGCTTGGCCGCATCCAGCCTGGTGAGACCATTCTCATTCATGGCGCTGCCGGCGGCGTCGGTCTCGCAGCGGTTCAGATCGCCAAGCTGAAGGGCGCGAAGATCATCGCAACGGCGGGCACGGTCGAGAAGCGGCGTTTCCTGGAAACGCTCGGCGCCGATCATGTCTTCGACTCGCGCTCGCTCGATTTCGTATCGGCGATCCGCGATGTCACGGATGGTGCGGGCGTGGACCTCGTCCTGAACTCGCTGTTTTCCGAAGCGATGGAACGCAGTCTCGAGTTGGTGAAGCCCTTCGGGCGCTTCCTCGAACTCGGCAAGCGCGATTACTATTCCGACCGCAAGATCGGCCTGCGCCCCTTCCGGCGCAACATCAGCTATTTCGGCATCGATGCCGACCAGCTGCTGGTGAATGTGCCGGAGCTGACGAAACGCATCTTCACAGAGATCGGCGAATTGTTCTCCGCGGGCAAGCTTGTTCCGATCCCTTATCGGGCCTTTGCCTATGACGAAATCGGCAATGCCTTCCGCCTGATGCAGAATGCCGGGCATATCGGCAAGATCGTCGTCCAGCCCCCTGTTATCGGCACCGACAGCGTTCTCTTGCCACCCGGAAAACCGGTCGCATTCGATGCGGATGGTGTCTATCTCGTGGCCGGCGGTATCGGTGGCTTCGGCCTTGCGACCGCAGCCTGGCTTGTCTCGAAGGGGGCGAGAAAGATCGCGCTGTGTACCCGCAAGGGCATCGCCGACGACGAGACCCGCAAGGCGATCGGCGACTGGGCGAAGAAGGGCGTGACGGCAAGCGTCCATGCCTGCGACATTGCCGATGAGGACGCGGTTCGTGCCTTGCTCGGCGAGTTGCGCGCCAAGGGCCCGTTGAAGGGCGTGGTTCACGCGGCGATGGTCCTCGACGACGCGCTGCTGTCGAACCTGTCTGCGGAACGTAACCGTCCGGTGGTCGACGTAAAGGTCCGTGGCGCGGAGATCCTGAGCCGCTTGACCGCAGCTGACGATCTCGATCTCTTCCTGCTCTTCTCATCGGCAACGACCATGCTCGGCAATCCGGGCCAGGCGAATTACGTCATCGCCAACGGCTATCTCGAAGGCCTGGCCCGCGAGCGCCGCCTTGCCGGTCGCAAGGGCCTGGCTATCGGCTTCGGCGCGATCGCGGACAAGGGCTATCTGGCGCGCAACGCCGAGGTCAACGACGTGCTCTCGAAGCGCATCGGCAAATCGGCCCTCAAGGCGGGCGACGCGCTGGAGCAGGTCGAGCGCTACATGATGGCCGATCAGAGTAGCATTGCCGAGGCTGCCGTGATGATCGCGGAAGTCGACTGGACGGCAGCCCGAATGCTGCCGATCGCCAGCAAGTCGCTGTTCGAGACGATCATGCGTCAGGCGGGCAGCAACCAGGCCGCAAGCGATAGCGAAACCGTCGATCTCGAAGCGATGATCGCCGGCAAGTCGGCGGACGAGTCCCAGGCTCTTCTGCACAAGCTCGTCGCGGCTGAGATTGCCGCGATCCTGCGCGTGACGGAAGACGGGATTACCCCGGACAAAGTGCTCAAGGATATCGGCCTCGACAGCCTGATGGCGATGGAGCTCGGGATGAGCTTCCAACAGAAGACGGGCTTCGACATTCCGCTGAGCGGCATAAGCGATGGAACCACGGTCGGAGACGTCGTCGCGCGCCTTCGAGAGCGTGTTGCGAGCCGCGCCGGTGGCGGCGAGGGCGAAGCCGATGCGGGCGGCGACAAAATTCTCACTCAGCTGATCCAGACACACTCTGGAGCGGCTCAGAGATCAGCAGGCTGACATGACAGAGAGCTCGAACGGCAACGGACAGGATAGCGGCCGCAGGGCGGGTCTGCTGGATCAGATGCGCCATGCCAGCGAATCCTCCGGGCGGAACCGCATGGCACGCATGAACCGGCAGCCGGTGCAGGCGATCCGTCAGGCCGTGAAGTTCGACGAGCTTCCTGAATACAAGCGGGTGGTGGCGCAGAAGATCGGTGCGCAGATGGTCGGCATCGACAATCCGTTCTACCGTTCGCATGACCGTGCGGCCGGTGCGACCACGGTGATGTCCGGCAAGGAATTCGCCAATTTCGCCTCCTACGACTATCTCGCGACCAACACCGATCCGCTGGTCAACCAGCGGGCCAAGGAAGCGATCGACCGGTTCGGTATCTCGGCATCCGCAAGCCGCCTTGTCGCCGGGGAGCGCCCGGTCCATGTGGAACTGGAACAGGCACTTGCGAAGGTCTATGGCGTCGACGCGGCTGTCTGTTTCGTCAGCGGATACCTGACCAATGTCGCGGCGATCAGCTGCCTGATGGGGCCGCAGGATCTCGTCATCCACGACGAGTTCATCCATAACAGCGCGCTTGCCGGCATCAAGCAGTCCGGCGCTGCCCGGCGCCTCTTCAAGCATAACGATGTCGCCAGTCTCGAAGCCGTATTGAAGACCTTGTCCTCCGACTTCCGGCGTATCCTCGTCATTGTCGAAGGCGTTTACTCGATGGATGGCGACATTGCCGATCTGCCGGCTTTTGTCGAGCTTCGGTCGCGCTACGGTTTCTGGCTGATGGTCGATGAGGCGCATTCGCTCGGCGTTCTCGGCGCGAGCGGCCGCGGATCCTTCGAACATTACGGCATCGATCCGCGCGAGATCGATATCTGGATGGGTACGCTCTCGAAAACGACTTCGAGCTGCGGCGGTTATATTGCCGGCAGCCAGGCGCTGATCGACGTGCTGAAGGCGGATGCGGGCGGTTTCGTCTATAGCGTAGGGCTGGCGCCGGTTCTGGCGGCGGCTGCGCTGACCGGCCTCGAAATCCTCGAACGGGAGCCGCAGCGCACGGCCGATCTCAGGAAGAACGGCAGGCTGTTTCTGCAGCTCGCCAAGGACGCCGGGCTCGATACGGGTCTGGCGACCGGGTACTCGGTCGTACCTGTCATCGTCGGGGATTCGGCGCGCGCGGTGCAGCTTTCGAACGAGCTTCTGGAAGACGGTGTCAACGCGCTGCCGATCATCCACCCGGCCGTTCCCGAAGGCTTGGCCCGGCTACGCTTCTTCATAACCTGCAATCATAGCGAGGCGCAGATTGTGCATGCGGTGCAGGCAACGGCGAAGCGCCTGAAAGCTCTTGAGGAGCGCAACTTCGGGCTGGGTTCGATCGACATGGAAAAGATGATGCAACTGCTGCCGGATATTCAAACGGCGGGAAAGTCTTAGGCGGGACGATGCAATGCATGTCATCGTAACCGGAGGTTCCAGCGGTATCGGCCTGGCAGTCGCCAGGGCCTATGCCTTGCAAGGTGCTGCGGTTTCGCTTGTCGCGCGGGATGAGGGGCGCCTCGAGGCGGCGCGAAAAGATCTCGGTGCAAATGTCTTTTCGGTGTCGGCGGACACCACGGCGAATGCGGCACTCAGCAGCGCCATCGCCGCATGCGAAGCCGCCAATGGCCCTTGCGATGTCCTCGTGGCGTCGGCTGGAATTGTCGATCCTGCCGCTTTCGAGACGCTGCCGCCTGACCTTTTCGATCGCCAGATTTCCATCAATCTGCTGGGAACCGTCAACGCCGTACGTGCGGTCTATAGTGGCATGAAGGGCCGCGGGCGCGGGACGATCATGATCGTTTCGTCCGGCGCGGCGCTGATCGGCATCCATGGCTATGCGGCCTATTGCGCCTCGAAGTCCGCTCTCGATGGCTTTGTCGAAGCTCTGCAGATGGAAGCGCTCGGCAGCGGCGTGAGGGTCTCCATCTGCTACCCACCGGATACTTTGACACCCCAATATCAGCAGGAACTCCCCGCGCGGCCGTGGCAGGCCGAATTGCTGATGGGAAAGGTGAAGCCCTGGGCTGCCGATGCGGTTGCGCTGCGGATCGTCACGGCGATCGGGCGGCGGCAGGCGCGCGTCTATTTCACGCCGTCGCTTGCGGCACTCGCGCTCTTCGGCCCCGTCATAAAGCCCGCGTTGCGGCTCTGGTATCGATGGCGACTGCGCCAAAAGGAGCGAATGCGGCCGATTGCATTCGAGACGCGGCACGAGCCACGCCCGGCGCCCCGGGCCGATACGAACAGCACTTAGTCTGACCGCGACGGCATAATAGAATGCATATTCATGACGCCCCCATCCTGCTGACCATCTTGTGTTTCGGTCTTGTCTGCATCGCGGTCTATGCCACCGATTGGCTGGCCTTGCCCTTTGCTGTCTACCGCAAGAATGCCGTCCGACGACCGATGGCGCGCACGCTCATCGATCTTGCCGCCCGCCTTCCGGTGATTGCGCTCGTCTTCGCCGGCTTCTTTGCCGTGACCTGGCGGCCGATCTATTGCGTTCAGGCGACCATCAGCTTCTTCGTGATCTTCACCGGCATTTCGCGCGCCAAGTTCCAGTTCATCCGTGAACCGCTGGTCTTCTCGGACATCGCGCTGGTCGTCGATGTCTTCAAATACAAAGAGATCTTCTATGCGACGTCGCTGAACGTCTTTTTCTGGATCTTGTCTTTCCTCTACGTCTTCGGGGTGACGGGCCTCTATTTCTATTTCGAGCCGCATATCCTGCCCGACACCGCGCGGTTCCTCTGGATATTGCTCGGTCTGCTCGTTGCGTTCGGGCCGTGGTTCGCGCTCTTCTATGGTCCGGTCAACGGCCCCGTCTCGCGTCTCACGCAATGGGTTGTCGGCCCGATCGACATCAAGAAGAACACGGTTCGCTTCGGCACCTTCACATCCGTCGTCCTGCATTTCGTCATCTGGCTCGGGCGCCGCCGTGAGAAGATCGTCCGCGAGCTTTCGACGCTGATCAAATCGGCCCTGCATGATCTCTGGGATGGCGATGACGACGAGGCGCCGCCGCTGATCGTCATCTGGCAATCGGAATCCTTCATCGATCTCCGGCATTTCGGCGTGAAGGGCCTGAAGCTTCCCAATCTCGACCGGCTGCGCAAGCAATCGGCCCAGTGGGGGCGGATGACGAGCGTCTTCGAGGGCGGATACACGCTGCGCACCGAATTTGCGGTGCTGAGCGGCCTTCAGCCCGAAGACGTCGATATCGACGCCAGCTATCCCTATCTGCGCGCGGGCCACTATGCCGACATCGTCTGGCCGAACAAGCTGAAGAATGCCGGCTGGAAGACACAGTTCGTGCATCCCTACGACCGGACGTTTTTCCTGCGCCACAAGGCGATGCCGCAGCTCGGCTTCGATCATATGATGATGCTCGACGAGTTCGACCACAAGCCGGAGCGCGACGGGCCCTATGTCAGCGATCTGGCGCTGACGAAGAGCGTCATCCGGGAGATCGACAAGGATCCCGACCTCAAGAATTTCGTGTTCGTCGCCTCGATGGCCAATCATGGCCCCTGGGAAGCCGGACGCGTCAAGGACGAGACGGATCCCGTGGCGATCTATACGGAACTCCTGAGGCGCGCCGATCACGCGCTTGGAAATCTCGCTCATTACCTCGATACGCTGGACCGGCCGGTATGGCTGCTGTTCTACGGTGACCACGCGCCGCTGCTGAAGGCGTTTGCCGATCCGTTCCCCGATCCGCGCACGGACTATGTGATCGTGCCGCTCGGCCGCGCACGGGCGCATTCGCAGAGGCCTGTTCCGGCGCAGGAGGAGGCACCCTGGAATCTGCTCGGCACGTTGCTGCGCTATGCGGGCCTCAGCAAGGAGTTGCCGTCTTGACGCTTAAGCCGGCCATTGTTGGCGCAGACCGGCGTGTCTTCCTGTTCATGCAGGGGCCGTCGTCGAGCCTCTATGTCCGGATGGCCCGCAAGCTGGAAGCGGCGGGCAGCGAATGCCTTCGCGTCAATCTCAATGCCGGCGATGCGATCTTCTGGCGACGGTGCGGCGCCATCAACTATCGCGGTTCGTTCGCTGCCTGGCAGGGCTATGTCGGGCGGCTGATCGCGGAACGCGGCATCACCGATCTGGTCGTTCACGGTGAAGAGCGCCCCTATCATAAGGTGGCGATCGCTGCCGCGAGGCAGGCGGGCGTCGCGGTCTACGCCGTCGAAATGGGACATCTGCGGCCCGATTGGGTCACCATCGAGCGTGAGGGGTTGTCGTCGAACTCCCGCTTTCCCATCGACCCGGACCATATCCTGACGGCTGGCGAGGGGCTGGGCGAACCGGATTGGCAGAGACGCTACAGCCATAGCTTCCTGTCGGAAGCGGCGGCCGACATGCTCTATTATCTGCCGACCGTGTTCCTGAGCTTCCTCTATCCCCACTACCGGCGGCATGGCTTGTTTCATCCGCTGGCCGAGTATGCGGGGTGGGCGATCCGGCTTGCCAAGTCGCGGTTCACCGCCAGTAAGGCCGTCCGGTCCGTGCACGCCGTTGCCTCCGCCAGCCATCCGTATTTTGTCTATCCGCTCCAATTGCAGACCGACTATCAGCTGCGATCGCACTCG
>Ga0102593_1003273_pt1 | contig 10762 bp, 7 predicted proteins | sample AraplaCol_mMS_r2_2_FD_76862 | JGI IMG/M metagenome (GOLD analysis project Ga0102593, IMG submission 76862) | Arabidopsis root microbial communities from North Carolina, USA - plate scrape MF_Col_mMS_r2 (SPADES assembly) (version 2) | ecosystem: Host-associated > Plants > Roots > Endosphere...
CGCTCAGGGTTCGGTCACGCTGGCGAGGTTGCGCACGCCCCTGACGGTGCCGTCGACATCGATGAACTTGTACTGGATCGGCCCGTATCCCGGCGCGACCCACATCACGGTCGTCCAGGCGGTCGGCTGGGCGTCGTTGACGATCTTGAAGCGGCAGGCGCCCGGGAAGCTGCGGCCGGCCATCGCCAGCGTCTCGTGGCCTTCGAAGGTCCAGGTCTCCTGTTCGGCGTCGGCCGTGACGTTGCCGTTCGTGAAGTAGTTGTTGTCGATGTACTTGATCGTCACCGTCTGCGTCGGGGCCAGCGTGTTCGGCACCAGGAAGCCGGTGTAGACCGACTTCGTGGCCTGCACGCCGTCGGGCGGCGTGTAGTCGTAGTCGCCCCAGAAGCGCACGCCGTCGGCCTCGACCGAGAAGTACAGCGCCGCGGCGCGCGAGGTGCCTTCGACGTCGAAGTACTCGATCTGCACCGGATGGACGGCACCGTCGAACTTCTCCTGCGTGTAGAAGACCGACTTCGCGACGTAGGTCCTGTCCGGATCGGAGATCGTGTAGCGCAGGCCGGGCTTGACCGTGAAGCAGGCTTTGACGTCGGCCGGCGTCTCGACCGGGGGGTCGACCGCGGGCGGCGTGTTGCCACCGACGTCGCCGCCGCAGGCCGCAAGCGTCGAGCAGAGTCCGGCGATCAACAGGCCGATGGGGGTGCGTGATAGTTTCATGATGGTATTAAGAAGAGTTGTGGGGGAGGGTGATGCGCGCGATGCAATCTCTCGGGTGGGTGACTCCTTTCGTTCGGTTCGCAGGGCAAGGCTCCGCCCATCCCGTGCCGATCCGCGGATCGGCACGACGGCTCAGGTTGGGTGGTGTCTTGTTAGTTGCGTAATTGAACGAACACGCAAGACATGCGTTGACACGACATCGGCGTAAAGAAGCGTTACGGCGTGGCTGCGCATCGGCACAATCGGCCGATGCGCCTTCATCCCCTGCCTTTGCTGTTGCTGCTGCTCGCCCCGCTCCTCGCCGTCGCGGCACCCGACGAGGCCGCGCTCGGCCAGGCCGCCGGCTACCCGGCGGCCCGCACGTTGCGGCAGGCCTATCAGGAGCCCTTCATCGTCGGCTCGTTCAGCGCGATGGACAGCTTCAACCCGTCGTGCACGCTGGCGCCGGCCGAGGCGCCGGTCGCGCTGAAGGCCGCGCCGGCCGAGACGGCGTTCGGCTACCGCTACCAGGGCCGCCGGTGGACGCTGGACGACTACATGCAGCACCAGCGCGCGACCGGCCTGCTGGTCGTCAAGGACGGCGCGATCGTCGCCGAGCGCTACAACTACGGCCGCACGCCGGCCATGCGGATGCTGTCGAACTCGATGGCGAAGACGATCACCGCGCTGGCGGTGATGAAGGCGCTGGAAGACGGCCTGGTGAAGTCGCTCGACGACCCGGCCGAGGCCTACGCGCCCGCGCTGAAGGGCACGCTGTATGGCGGCACGCGGCTGGTCGACCTGCTGCGCATGGCGTCCGGCGCGCGCTACGTCGAGGACTACACGCCGAACGACGACCGCGCGCGCTTCAATGCCACCGCGCGCCGCGCCGGCACCGCGCAGGCGGTGCGCGAGGTCGCCGAGCGCAGCGACCCGCCGGGCCAGCGCTTCAACTACGCCGGCGCGCAGACCGAGGTGCTGGGCCTCGTCGTGCGCGGCGCGACCGGCCGCACGCTGTGCGACTACGTCGACGAAACGATCTGGAAACCCATCGGCGCCGAGGCGCAGGCCAGCTGGCTGCTCAACCCCGTCGACCGGGTCGAGCTCGCGCAAGGCGGCTTCAATGCCACGCTGCGCGACTATGCGCGCCTCGGGCTGATGATGGCCAACGACGGCCAGGGCCCGCACGGCACGGTGCTGTCGCGCGAACACCTGCTGCAGATGACCGATCCCGAGCGGCAGCCCGAGGCTTTCCGCCCCGGCCGCATGGATTACCACGGCAGCACGTACGCCGGCTACGGCTTCCAGACCTGGATCCTCCCCGGCACCCACCGCCGGTTCGCCCTGCAGGGCATCCACGGCCAGGCGATCTTCGTCGACCCGGCCCTGAAGCTCGTGGTGGTGCACACCGCCGTCGGCAAGGACGCCTCGGGCGACGCGAGCGGCACGCACCTCGGCGCGGAACGGGATGCGCTGCTGCGCGGGATCGTTGCGCGCTACGGCAACTGGTGAACGGCGCGCGGCCTCAGGCCGCGATCCGGCCCTCGAGGCTGTCGCGCTGCAGGGCGGCGATGACCGGCTCGAGCTCGCGCGCCGCGACCTGGGCCAGCGCCTCGATGTCCGCATCGGCCGCACCGTCGACGCAGGCGCTCTCCAGCGCCTGGGCCGCCTGCTGGACCCGCTGCATGCCGAGCGTGCCGGCCACGCTCTTCAGGTCGTGCGCCATGCGCATCGCCGCACCCGCATCGCCATCGGTGCGTGCCCCCTTGAAACGCTGCAGGAAATCCGCCTCCCGGTCGCGGAACATGCGCAGCAGCCGGCGGTACAGCGCGGTGTCGCCCATCATGCCCGCCACGCCGGCCCGGCTGTCGATGCCGGGCAGCCCGTCCAGGCCGCCCGGGCCGCCGGGCACCGCGCCCGCCGAGCCCGCAGGCCGCACCCAGCGCGCCAGCGTCGCAAACACTTCGTCCACCTGGATCGGCTTGGCAATGTGGTCGTTCATGCCGGCGGCCAGCGCCTTGTCCCGGTCGCCGACCATCGCGTTGGCCGTCATCGCAATGACCGGCAACTCGCGCCATTGCGGCTGTTCGCGCAGGGCCCGGGTCGCCGCATAGCCGTCCATCACCGGCATCTGGCAGTCCATCAGCACCCCGTCGAAGCCGCGGCGGCCCAGCATGTCAAGCGCCTCCTGCCCGTTCGCCGCGACACTCACCTCGATGCCCGCGCGGCTCAGCACGTCGACCGCCAGCTCCTGGTTGAAGGCGTTGTCCTCGACCAGCAGGATGCGGGCCCCGCTCAGCCGCGCCCGGTGGGCGAGCTGCGACTCCTCGCGCCGCGCACCCCGCGTCGACGGCCGCGGGGCCAGGCCCAGCGCGGCCACGCAGGCCTCGAACAGCGTCGACGGCGTGACCGGCTTGATCAGCAGCGCGCCGACCGCCACCCGCTGCTCGTCCAGCCGCTGCTGCACCTCGGCCCGGCTGAAGGCCGTCAGCATCAGCACCGGGGGCATCGGATGGCGCGCATGCTGGCGCTCGGACAGCGCGCGCGCGCAGGCCACGCCGTCCATGCCCGGCATGCGCCAGTCCAGCAGCAGCAGGTCGTAAGGCTCGTCGCGCGCCTCGGCGAGCGCCACCTGACGCAGCGCATCCAGCCCGTCCACCGCCGTCTCGACCTTCAGGCCCAGCGCGCCCGTCATCTCCGCCAGCAGCTCGCGGGCGCTCGCGTTGTCGTCCGCGATCAGCGCCCGCGCGCCCCGCAGGCGTCCGAGGTCGAGCCGGGCCCGCTCCGGCGCCGCGGCCTGCGCATCAAGGCCCAGCCGCACGCTGAACCCGAAGCGGCTGCCGCGCCCCGGCGCGCTGTCGACCTCGAGCTCGCCGCCCATCAGCCGCACCAGCTGGCGGCTGATCGCCAGTCCCAGGCCGGTGCCGCCATAGCGCCGGCTCGTCGACGCATCCGCCTGCATGAAGGGCTCGAACAGCCCGCGCTGCTGCTCGTCGCTCATGCCGATGCCGGTGTCGCGCACCTCGAAGCGCAGACGCACCCAGCCGGCCTCGCGCTCGAGCACCGACACCGCGATCACCACCTCCCCCTGCTCGGTGAACTTGGCGGCGTTGTTGCCCAGGTTCAGCAGCACCTGCCCCAGCCGCGACGGATCGCCCACCAGCGCGGTGGGCAGGTCGGGCGGCTCGTCGAACAGCAGCTCCAGCCCCTTCTCCTCCGCCTTCAGCCCGACCACGTTGGCCAGGTTGTCCATCACGTCGGACAGGTCGAAGGGGATCGCCTCCATGTCCAGCTTGCCGGCCTCGATCTTCGAGAAGTCCAGGATGTCGTTGATGATCCCCAGCAGCGACTCCGCCGAGGCATGGACCTTCTGGATGTAGTTGCGCTGCTGCGGGTCCAGGCGACCCTGCAGCGCGAGATACGACATGCCCAGGATCGCGTTCATCGGCGTGCGGATCTCGTGGCTCATGTTGGCCAGGAACTCACCCTTGGCCTGGCTGGCCGCCTCGGCGACGCGCCGCGCCTGGCGGTCCGCTTCGGCCTGGCGGCGCTCGGTCAGGTCGACGATGAAGGCCACGCCCTGCTGCGTCGAGTCGCTCAGCAGCGCGCCGCCGATCAGCACCGGCACCCGCCGCCCGTCCTTGCGGACGTAGTGCTTCTCGTAGGACGGGCAGCGGCCCGTGGTCCGCAGCAGCTCGACGGCGCGGCGGTCGGCCTCGGCCTCCTCGGGCGGCGTCAGCGCGGTCCAGTCGACGCGCCCCGCCTCCACGTCCTCGCGCGTGTAGCCGATGATCTCCAGGAAGGCGTCATTGGTCTCGGTCACCGCGCCGGACACGTCCCAGAAGAACACGCCGATCATGCTGGACTCGATCACCCGGCGCAGCCGCGCCTCGCCCGCGCTCAGCGCCTGGCGGGCCTCGCGCTGCTCGGCGGTGCGCGCCTCGATGCGGCTGGCCATCGCGTTGATGCCGCGCTGCAGGTCGCCGATCTCGTCGTCGACCAGCGCCTGCGGCACGCGCGCCGACAGGTCGCCATGGCCGATCTGCTGCACGCACAGCAGCGCGGAGCGCACCCGCCGCATCAGCCAGCGCCCGAACAGGTTCACCGCCAGGCCGCTCAGGCACAGCGCCACGAAGGTGATGCCGCCGATCGCGCGCATGAACCGGAACATCGGCGCGTACATCTCGCGCTGCGACACCGCCACGCCGATCAGCCAGCCCACCGGCTCCAGCGCGTGGAACACCGCCAGGCGCCGCTCACCGAGGTACTCGTACTCCAGCGTGCCGGTGCCCCGGCGCACCATCTCCTCGACGAAGGGATGCCGCGCCCGCTCGCCGATCGGCCCCTGCGGGTGATAGACGACGCGCAGGTCGTTGCGCTCGACGATGAACAGCGTCGCCGTGGCGAAGCCCTCCTTCCCGCGCAGCAGCCGCAGCTGCTCCTGTGCCTCCTTGGCCGCGGCCAGCACGCCGGAGCGGTACAGCTGCTGCCGGATGGCCTGGGTCGCGCCCTGCAGCTCCAGCTGCATCAGGCGCTCGCGCGACTGCTTCAGGTCGGCCTGGAGGAAGGCCACTGCCGCGCCCAGCACCAGCGCCGTCATCACCAGCACGGTGAGCAGCGAGAGCAGATTGAGTCGCGTCGAGACCTTCACCGCGGGCCCCTGGCCTCAGAACTTGAACTGGTCCACGTTGTCCTTCGTGAACACCAGCACCGGCAGCGCGACCTGCAGGTTCACCGCGTCCCTGCGCGGCGTGAAGCGGCCCAGGCGGCCCGCCTCGAAGGGCTGGCCGGCCTTCAGGCCGCCGGCGAGCAGTTGACGCGCGCAGTAGACGGTCAGATAGCCATGGTCCGGCGCGTTCCACAGCAGCACCGTCTTCACGGTGCCGTCCTTGAGGAAGCCGCGCATCAGGTTGGGCGTCGAATTGCCGATCACCGCGATCCGGCCCGCCAGCTGCGCGTCCTTGACCGCGCGCGCGACGCCGGGAAGATTGGGCGCGCCCAGCCCGACGATCGCCTTCAGGCCGGGCATGGACTTCAGGTAGTCCTGCGCGATGCGGTAGGCCTCCTCAGTGCTCTCGCCGGCGGGGCGGATGTCGACGATGCGCAGGCCGGGATGGCGCGCGTAAATCGTCTTCTTCATCGCGTCGATCCAGCTGGTCTGGTTGGGCGCGGTGAAGCTGGTGGTGACGATGGCCAGCTCGCCCTTCTCGCCGATCTCCTTCACCACGGCCTCGACAAGCCGGGCGCCGAACTCCTCGAAGTCGACCAGGTTGACGAAGAACTCGCGCTGCCGGCTGTCGCCGTCCCAGCTCATCACATGGATGCCGGCGCGCTGCGCCTTCGCGAGCACCGGCGCGATCGCCACCGGATCGTTCGCGGCCACGGCGATCAGCGCGGGCTTGGTCGGGATGAGCCGCTCGATCATCTCGATCTGCTTCTCCACCTGGTCCTGCGCGGGACCGGTCCAGGTCAGCTCCAGCTCGGGGAGCTCGCGGGCGGCGGCGTCGATGCCCGACTTCACCGCGTCGTAGTAGGTGATCCCCACCAGCTTGGGAATGATCACGACGCGCTGGCGCGGTGCCGGCGCGGGCTGCGACAGCGCCAGCGGCGCCACCGGCATCAGGAGGGCGCCGACGACGAAGGCGCGGAGCAACAGGACCATGGCTCGCTCCCCGGTGAGGACGGGGCGCCGCGCCGCGGCGTGCGGGGCGGGGCTCCGTGCGCAATGCTGCGCCGATCGGGACGGGAGCGGGCCACCTGTTCAGGGGGCCAGCGCGCGGCTCAGCGCTTCTTGACGACGACGCTGCCCACCGAATATCCGGCGCCGAACGAACAGATCACGCCCAGGTCGCCCGGCTTCAGGTTGGCGCGATGCTCGTGGAAGGCGATCACCGAGCCGGCCGAGGCCGTGTTGGCGTAGGTGTCCAGGATCAGCGGCGCGATCTCCGCGCCCGCCTCGCCGCCGACCAGTTTCTTGATCACCAGCTGGTTCATGCCCAGGTTGGCCTGGTGCAGCCAGTAGCGGCTGACGTCGGTGGGCTGGATGTGCAGCGCGGCCAGATGCTGCTCGATGTGCGCGGCGGCGATGGGCACCACCTCCTTGAACACCTTGCGGCCCTCCTGGCGGAAGGTCTTGTCGCGTGCATCGGGATCGCTGTCCTCGGCCTTGTTCATGAAGCCGAAGTTGTTGCGGATGTTGTTGGAGAACTGCGTCGCCAGCTTGGTGCCCAGGATCTCCCACTGCTCCGGCGCCGTCGCCAGATCGGCGCGCTCGACGACGATCGCCGTGCACACGTCGCCGAAGATGAAGTGGCAGTCGCGGTCCTTCCATTCCAGATGCGCCGACGTGATCTCCGGATTCGCGATCAGCACGCACTTCGACGCGCCCGAGCGCACCGCGTTGTAGGCCTGCTCCAGCGCGAAGGTCGCCGACGAGCACGCCACGTTCATGTCGAAGCCGTAGCCCCCCGCGCCCAGTCCCTGCTGGATCTCCACCGCCATCGCCGGATACGCGCGCTGCATGTTCGCCGCCGAGCAGAACACCGCGTCCACGTCCTCGGGTTTCCTGCCCGCGGCCGCCAGCGCCTTGCGCGCCGCGTCCACCGCGATCTCCGCCATCAGCGACAGCTGGTCATCCGCCCGTTCCTCGAAGCGCGGATACATGCGCGTGGGGTCCAGCACGCCCTCCTTCTCGATCACGTAGCGCTGCTTGATGCCGGAGGCCTTCTCGATGAACTCCACGCTCGAGTGCACCAGCGGCTGGCGCGTGCCGGCGGCGATCGCTTCGGCGTGCTCGGCGTTCTGCAGGTCGACGTAGCGGTTGAAGGCCTCCACCAGTTCGGCGTTGGTGATGACGTGCGGAGGTTGGTACAGGCCGGTGCCGCTGATGACGACGGAATGCATGTGGCTTGTCTTCTGATGTCGCCCGTTGCAGGGCCAAGGGGCCGAAGTTTAGCGAACTGCGCCCAAAAGCCCCCGGACGATGCATGCTGCACCGCAGCGCGGCGACGGCGCCCCGCAGGATGCGTAGAATGGGTCACCGGGCCCAAATTTTGGGACCCGGTTTTTTATGGCCGGGTCTCAAGTCAAGCGCTCGCAGCCCAGGGCGTGCACTGCATCAACGCAGCCCGACTTTGCGACTTTGGACCATGGAAATCTTTGACTACGACAACATCCTGCTGCTGCCGCGCAAGTGCCGCGTGACCAGCCGCAGCGAGTGCGACACCTCGATCGACTTCGGCCCCCGCCGCTTCAAGCTGCCAGTGGTGCCCGCGAACATGAAGACGGTCGTCGACGAGTCCATCACCGAATGGCTGGCCGCCAACGGCTACTTCTACGTGATGCACCGGTTCGACCTGGACGCCCTCGCCTTCGCCCGCGCGATGCGGGACAAGGGGCTGTTCGTGTCCCTCAGCGCCGGCGTGAAGGACGCCGATTACGCGCTCATCGACCGCCTGGCCGCCGAAGGCGTCGGCGCCGACTACATCACCATCGACATCGCGCACGGGCATGCCGACTCGGTGCAGCGGATGATCGCCCACATCAAGCACAAGCTGCCCAAGACCTTCGTGATCGCGGGCAACGTGGGCACGCCGGAGGGCGTGATCGATCTTGAGAACTGGGGCGCGGACGCGACCAAGGTCGGCATCGGTCCGGGCAAGGTCTGCATCACGCGGCTCAAGACCGGCTTCGGCACGGGGGGCTGGCAGCTCTCGGCGCTGAAGTGGTGCGCGCGCGTGGCGACCAAGCCCATCATTGCCGACGGCGGCATCCGCCATCACGGCGACATCGCCAAGAGCGTGCGCTTCGGCGCGGCGATGGTGATGATCGGCTCGCTGTTCGCGGGGCATGAGGAGTCGCCCGGCAACACCGTCGAGGTCGACGGCAAGCGCTACAAGGAGTACTACGGCTCGGCGTCCGACTTCAACAAGGGCGAATACAAGCACGTGGAAGGCAAACGCATCCTCGAGCCGGTGAAGGGGCATCTCTCGGAGACCCTGCGCGAGATGGAAGAGGACCTGCAGAGCTCGGTGTCCTACGCCGGCGGGCGCAGCCTGGCGGAGTTGCGCAAGGTGAATTACGTGGTGCTCGGCGGGGAGAACGCGGGCGAGCACTTGTTCATGTAAGAAGCCCTCGCCATGAAATCAAAAACCCGGCCAAGGCCGGGTTTTGCATTACAGCACCGCTCCAGTTGAATATGTATATACGCCTCCTGAGTGGAGGACTGTCAGCGTGGAGGAGTCACCCCAGCCGATGCCTACCGTCAGGTCGCGACCAGTATCGACCTGCCCTGAATAGCTGACCGACAACTTTCCCCAACCGTCACGATCCGGTCGAACGGACAAGTAGTCAGAAATCTGTTTGCCAGCTCCAACCTCAAATGAGCCGCGAAGGTCCACCACATCCCCCTGCCGGTGATCAAATTCCGCAATTTCTGCAATGCCTTGCCGCGCGGCTCCAAGAACAAACCGATCCGCACCGTCACTGCCGACAGTCCTGCGGGGAATACCAGAGTCCGTGACAACAGCTTGGACGACTTCTCGCTGGAACTCAAAATTCATTGTGCGAATGGCGCCTTCGCTAGCGCCGTAAAACGGTTTGGATTCGCCGGTTGAAAATTGTTGAATCTGGACTGACTTGACGCCGTCGACAAATCCGAACTCTTCACCCGCGATTTCATTGGTCGCCCCGCCATCCTTCCACTTCGTCCCGCCGTCCACGCTGTAACGCCAACTCGCCCCTGGCTCCAGATTACCGATGACGACTGTGGAGATATTCGTGACGCCGTCATCCGAGCGCTCGCCAGTATCGAACTTCAGGGAAGCCTTTGGAGCGCTGTCCTTCAAAGTGATCTCGTAATGGGCCGCCTCGCTGGCGTTGCCGGCTTTGTCGACTTGTCGGACAAACACGCCGCGCGTGCCGCTTGCCCCCGCAAACCTATCCGCCGTGACCTTGTCGTCGATCCAAGTCAGGCCGTTGTCGAGACTGAATTGCACATGGCTGAGGTCGGGATCGCGGTTGGTGACCAGAGACACGTCCAGCGCGCTCGCATAACCGAATTCCGTGCCGGCAGGATGGGTGAACTCGACCTTGTCGGGGCCTGCGTATCCAAGCGGAATTCGAAGACCACCTCATCACTGGAGGCGCCCTCGTTCACTTGCTGGACCCACACCTGTCTCGTGCCGTTACGGCCGCCGAGTTCCGACGCGGGAATACCGCCGCCGGCGGGGCCCTCCTTCCATTCGCTCCCGTCGATGCTGTAGCGCCAGCTAGCGCCAGCGGCAATTCCTCCGATCTTGAGTTCGGCATCGCTGGTGATGCCGTCGTCATTCCGAGAGCCGCTGTCATTGACCAGCGTCACGGTGGGCATGGTCGGCTTGGAGACAGGCTTTTCGGGCGTTGGCGTGGGCTTGTCCGGATCGGGCTTCGGCTTCCCAGCGTCCGGAGCAGGCCTGTCAGGATCCGGTGCCGGCACATCCGGCCCCGGCGCCGGGCGCTCTGGCTGGGGCGTCGGCGTCGGCTTCTCCGGCTTTGGCGTCTCGATCACGGGCGGCTTGAAGTCTCCCGACTTCGACCCACCGCCGCTCGCCACCGCGGCCAAGCCCGCGAGGCCCAGCGCTCCCGCGCCAACCACGGCGCCCGGTACGCCACCGCTTGCCGCCGCTTCCCCGGCCAGTTGCGCCGGCTGCTGACTCTGGCTGTCGATCGCCTCATCGGAGGTAGCCCCGGGCGGCTGCGTTTCCGGTGCGTCGGGCGATGCGCCCTGAATGTCTTGCGTCTGCTGCTCGTCCAGATCCTCCGGACGCTTCCCTCGCTCCGACGCTTGAGCGGGACTGTGTTGCGCGGCGATCTGCCGCCGGTGTCTGGAATCGGTCATGGTTTCAAAGGCCGGAGCCCGCAGAGTGGAGAGGTGCACGAGTCTCTTCACGCTGCTCGACCGTCACACTGACTCCGATCGATGTCAGATGCCGCCGACTCCCCTTGCTTTGCAGCAGTTCACTCCCACTTCGAGGCCATCCCGTGCAGCTCGACCTACGGATCCCGGTCAGGCGCGCCGGCCCTGCGC
>Ga0102593_1003277_pt1 | contig 10747 bp, 16 predicted proteins | sample AraplaCol_mMS_r2_2_FD_76862 | JGI IMG/M metagenome (GOLD analysis project Ga0102593, IMG submission 76862) | Arabidopsis root microbial communities from North Carolina, USA - plate scrape MF_Col_mMS_r2 (SPADES assembly) (version 2) | ecosystem: Host-associated > Plants > Roots > Endosphere...
GAAATATTCATGTCTACTGTAGACGGTAAATTATGCGGTAGGTTCCAATTCTTATATACCGTTGTATGCCTACTCCAGAATGAAATTCATAAACATCAAAATCTCCGCTTCTTCTTCGCCGGTGCTTTACTCTGGGCCTCGAGGTGTCTCTTCAGTTCTTCGCGCCTTCGACTCACTTTCTCCTCTTCCGTTTCTGGGGCCTTGGAAGGTCTCACTGCAGGAGGTTCAGTAGACTTTTCTTTCTTCGGGGAAAGATCCTTGATATTTTGCTCGGATGTGACCTGGTCTTGCTGGGGTGATTTTGTCGGTGATCGATGACTCGAAGAGACAGCAGGAGGTTCAGACGGTGGTGTCTCCTGACGTTTTGCTTTCTTTTTCCCGCCGACAACACCCAATTTCGAGGGCTTCTTTACCTTGACTAGTGATGGAGATTGTGTTGGACTTGTTTCGTGATGAATTTCACTTTCTTGGACTTGAGTTGGAGGTTCGGGTGTTGGTGCTTTAGGCGGGGATGGCTCTTTGGCTTGTTTTTTCTTGCCTCCTATGACACCGAGTCTACCCGGACCCTTCTTGCGTGATTTTTCTGTAAGATCCTGCTTGGGCACAGTGGTTTTTGGCCTTGATTTCTGGGGAGCTGGTGCTGAATCTAAATCTGGTTCTGATTCAGATGCCGTGGATTCATTGCTCTTGTTGGCCTGGGCTTGAACAGGGCTCCTCTGTCGGGGAGGTATTTTTGGCTCTGGAGATGAAGAAGACTTCTTGGTATTGGAGACTTTGGTTCGTTCTCGGAGAGGACCTTCATGTCGCTAGATTGTATTAGTCAAAGTATGAATCTGGATGATTGATTATTTCACGAACCTCGAATTCAGAGTCGGTTGTTCCGGTTGTGATATCCCCATAGTCCGGGTCTGGATCTGAATGATTTACCTCTTGTGTAATCGAGTCTTTGGCTGGCGAAGAACTTGGTTTTCTGGCATCTGGTCCTTTCGGAGGCTGGCCAGTACCCTCTTGTGAAGCAATGGTTGAATCCCCAAGTTTAGTCCACCAGTCATCTTGCACTGGGTTCAAATCCGCCATAGACCTCTCATGCTTTGAACCAAACAGCTCATGAGCTATGTTTGAAGCCACGCTCGAACCATCACAAGAGCCCTTCGATTGGGTAAGCCAGGCCTGCTCGTCAAACGGCGCAACGCCTTTGATTAACTTTGCAAGTTCAGACCGGGTATTGCTCTTTTTGGCAGAGCGTAGACCTGCAGCACTGGGGAATATAGAGCCCATTTCAATGCCAAGAGCTTCTATTCGGTCAAATACTTTGCTCAGAACCCAGTCTTTCTGTCTAAGTTGGTCCAAGAGGATTTGTTGACGAGATTCCCATGCAGCCTCATCCTTCAGCAATGGTAGAATGATCAGTTTCGTCAAAGACGAAGCGGACTCCTTAGACAAATTAAGATACCATTTTAATGGTCTTAATGGAGCAGGTAATTTGGCACTGATGTTAATCTTAATTGAATCGGCTCGAGGTCCACTGTTTATTGTTGGCCTGCCGTTAGAACCATCAAGTGCTTCTTCAATCTTTGTCAATAACAGATCCAACTGATCATCTCCTTCGCTAGGGTCAATAGTCGTTGAATCTTGCTCTGCGCGCTCAAGGATATCTTTGTGACTCAGTTGTTCTGACCAGACCGAAGTGAGATCCGTCATATAGAGCTCATAGCCTTTGCGGGTCCAGGTGTACTGGAAAAGCAAAGAGGATAAGTTCTCCGCTTGTATGCGCAGCTTGTGCCATCCTGAAGACATGGTATAGGACCTATCTGTGATGGATGATGGACAAGGTTGACAAAATACGAAGATTGAAGCTCCAAGCTTAGGCAGAGAGCTGCCTGGAGTCGCAGGCCAAACTTAGCCGCAGCCGCCGATCTCTCGGATCTCTTCTTGTCAAACCTCGCGACCAACGCAGGGTCGCCACCACATCCCGAACACCATTTGCTAGTTTCATACACGAGTCAGCCTCAAAGAAAGAAAATCCACACCAGCAAACAATAATACGAAATGTCCGCGCGATTTCCGGACCGAGCGGGCGCGAAACGCAGCCGATCGCGATCCCCATCATCCTGGCGTCAACCTCAGAAACATCCCCGCAGACCTGATGGGCGACAAGATTCGGACCGAGAATGGGATCAAGGTCGATCGCGCCAGCCACGAGATATGCGGGATCAACTCCGGCTCAATCAGATTCAAGAAGACGAGCAGGCGCGAGAATGGGTAGCACAGGAGGATATCTTCGTGCTCAAGCAAGCTAAGAAAAAGGCTGAGATCCGGGTAAAGGAAGGACGCGCAAAGCCTATCGACTGGCTTACTGTTACATTAAGAGTGGTTGATCCCACGCGCAACCCCTTGGATGACGAGATTTCCGACTCGGAGATTGATGTCGTGGATCCGGATGGTGTATTCGAAGGGTTATCGCCAACAGAGCTTCAAGATCTGGAGCATGATATTGATATCTTCTTGAAGTTGGAGTCGAATGCGCAGAATCGCGATTTCTGGCAGGTAAGCAGCCATCGCTTCCCTCGTCATCTGTATGGAACGTGGACTAATCTAAAACTTCGCTTCTGCAGACCATGAAAGTTATTTGTCGAGATCGCCAAAAGACCTCAGCCCCCGAAGGACGTGCACTCAGCTCTGTAGCGGCTGACATCAATCGACTTCTGAGTCCGAAGACATATGAACAACTTCAATCTTTGGAGGTGCAGGTGAAACGAAAATTAAATTCAAATGAACCTATCGATACAGACTATTGGGAGGAATTGCTACGCAGCTTAACAGTTTGGAAAGCTCGGGCGAGACTTCGAAATGTCTACCAAGCTGTGATCGATGAACGGGTTCGGGAACTACAGAAGCAGCAGCGAGAGGAGGCGGAGTCTGTACGAGAGAAGTTGGCGCCTCTGGCACCAACCGTTATCCCCGGCCAGAACCAACAAGGCTCGGAGGACTCAAGTGAGTTCGAAGGGTTGGACCCGGATCCATTGTTGCAAGTCCGCGCAGAAGATAAAGGGCTGGAGATCATGGATGAATCTAGCCTTCTTCGTCAAGTGGTGAGTTTCCTTTATAAGTCATCCTCCTTAAATTCAGGATTCTAATCTATTATAACAGGCCAAGGATCGTCAAAAGATTCTGCGTATGGGCTTTGTCCCCTTGCGACAGCGACAAGCCGAAAAGCCTGTCACAGCCATTGTCAATCCAGCTTCCAGTGTGACCTTTGCTCCTGCTACTGGAAGTAGATTCTCCGCCCTCCCTAATGACGATTTCTCGCAAGCAACCAAGGCTCTTTATGAGAGGGAATTGGCCAAGGGTGTGAGTGAGAACGAAGAGATCTTTACTGGCGAAGAGTCCGTTGGAACCGGTGCTCAGCCGCAATGGGCCAGCAAGCACAGGCCTCGTAAACCGCGATACTTTAATCGGGTCCAGATGGGATTCGAGTGGAATAAATACAACCAGACACATTACGACCATGATAATCCACCTCCAAAAGTTGTGCAGGGATATAAGTTCAACATCTTCTATCCGGATTTGATTGACAAGGCCAAGGCACCTACATACCGCATTGAGCGAGAGAACGGTCGCAAGCGTGGACAATCCTTTGCAGAGGCTGGAGAGGAAGACACTTGTTTAATTCGATTCATGGCGGGGGCTCCATACGAAGATATTGCCTTCCGAATTGTTGATAAAGAGTGGGACTATAGTGCCAAGCGGGAACGGGGATTCAAGAGTACATTTGACAAGGTATGATATGATGAAAGCAGAATAACAGAGTCTTTTCTCAGAGCTCTCTGGAAGGGGAAACACTGACGTTTTTTGTATCACAAAGGGCATTCTCCAACTTCATTTCCAGTTCAAAAGGGTAAGCGACCTTAATGACCTCAGGTGCGAAAAAGAACAATACTAACAAAAAATGTTGTCTTAGATCTATTACCGAAAGTAACACACACACACACATTATTCCCACATGGAGATTTTTTTTTTCTTTCCTTTTTGTCTGTCGGGATGGAAAAGGATATTTTGGGGTGTATAGAGTACATGCAGTAGGGGATGAACTACGGGGTGAATTCTCCAGAGAGCTGACCCTATGAATGAAACCAAATTCTTCCTGTTGATTGGACTGGAAAATATTACCCCCTCGTCATCTCGATGATCTCGCATTTCAATAAGCACAAAAACTCTCAGCGCTTTTCCACGTGTGGAGCCTACATCTGATGCTTAATTTGACCTTACTATCATCTCGTTCATCAATTTTCTGGTGATTCACGACTTCGAAATCTCCATCAGTGCCCACCCACACTTTTACCAGTAACTATGGGAGAACTACTTAGTCGTCTCAGCATCCTGTATGGGATGGTCAAAAGACTGCAACCCCCTGTTAGAATTTGGAGTCACGGTACTTTGAATCTTCTGGCGTCGTTGGTGACACCATGCTGGCCTGCAGCAAGTACAGCGTGCAGCGATTCAAGGCTTCCGGCTGGCTAGAAGCGGCCAGCCATAGAGGAACGCCCGTATTTCCAGACAGGACAGGAATCTATGTAGAGAGCAGAGTCTTTTTTTTTTCCTTTTCTTTTGTTTTCCAGAAAACTCACACGCCGACTTCAGACCAATGCATGATAGATGGCGAATGGACTGCAGGTGTCCGTCACCAAAGAATCATCCCTCCCATCCCTCATCCCTCCAGGACCATTCGTCTACTATGTACTCATTCCTCCGTGGCACCAGATCGAACCTCCCTGGTCACTTGTGAGATAATTGGCTACAATCTGTGCTATGAGGTACTATTGCACCAGTCACCAGTTAACCGACCTGGGTATCGCCGAGACGACAATGGCGCTGTTGGTGGATGTGGTCCTCCCCGCCGTTCGCCTGTTGTGGCCTTTTGTACCTAATGATACAGTTCCGACCCACATTGCCTTTTTGTTTGCTAGGATACCTTACAATGCAGGATCCTAAAGGCTGTTTGCAGCTACTTCAGCCTTTACTATGTGAAGAAGCTGGTGGGAAAAGAATATTGCCTTTATTATTTTTATTTTTATTTCCTTTTATTTATTTATTTTTCTATTTTCTATTTTCAGGGAGCAAGAGAAGAAGAAAAAAAAAGTCTACAGCTTAAATTCTGTCTTGAGTCTTCAATGGCGACGCCGAGCCATGACGGTCACCCTAGCTACTTCTACCTTGGCCTTGCCTTCGCTCCTCACCTGAGACTTTTTCTTCTTCTTCAACTTGTTCTGTACTTCTTTCGAATCAAGTTTATGTTTAAGATCTCCACACGCTTGAGCCAAAAAGTTCTCCACGCAGTGGGATAGTTAGCTCCAGCAACATTCATCCAGGATGAACTCTTATTCCTCTTACCCCAATACACCGGCTGGGTTCCCAACTGGCCAGCGGGGGCACGAGCAACTTCTCTCGTCGGTACAAACGAGGCTTCAATATTCCGATAATAGGGATCATTTTCAAGGGAATGGCTTCCAATCTGACCCCTGGTCCCAGAACTGGCCGGAATTCCCACAAGCGCCAGGGCCCATGGCATCCTCTCAACACCCTGGACATAATGCTTTGTGGGATGGCCCCGCGCTGGGAACGAATGAGTCTAGTTCTACTTCTCTTCAGACCCCAGTGGCTGAAAGCGTTTGCTATAATCCTCATCCTTTCTTGACTACTTCAAAGGTATGGAAATACTTCGAGTCCCTTTCCATCTTCTTTAGAAATATGAAGCTTATTCCCAATCAATTTACAAAAGGTCATTCCAGGCTCAGAATGGAACAATGAGCATGGGTTCCTTCAATCTTCGTTCAACGAATCCGATGGTCTTTACCATCAGCCACGGTATTTCACCCATGTCTGAGAACTCCACACAGTGACAATGTATCTAACACCATCACACTCAGATCTTCCCACCAGTCACCATCACGCTCTCTTCACAGCATGAGCCCCACAAACACCACCGGAACCAACCTTGTAGGCCGTGATAGTTCGCCACGAACTAGTATCAGCGAGGAAGATCCCATCGCTGAGCCGCCTTACTCTGCCTTGATCTATGATTCCTTGAAAGATGCACCCGAAAGAAAACGGACCTTACAGGAAATATACGAATGGTTCAAGACAAACACACATAAGGATAAAGATCCTACTTCCAAAGGTTGGCAGAACAGCATCCGGCATAATCTGTCTATGAATGCAGTGTGTTTTCCCCGCTTCTTGACTCCTTCCCTTTCAGGTGCCACTCTAAAATACGAGGATTCAAAGTACAATTATTAATATAGGGATTTCATTTAGGGTTTCGAAGCCATCAAAGGTGAAAATGAAGAAAAGAAGCCAGTGAATTACTGGCGTCTGACAGACGAAGCCTTTGAAAATGGTATTCAATCTACAACCCGATATCGCAAGGCAAACCATCGAAAAGGACAAAGCTCAGATCCAAAAGCTCGCGAACGTCGACTTTCGGGTTCCAAGGGTGGTAAAGCAGCCAAAAATGCAGCCAAATTGCGGAATAGCCCCCAATATGAGCAGCACAGAGAGCAGCAGCATGGCCAAAAGCCGATGTTACATCGATCCTTCTCGCCAGCTCAGCCTCATCAAGAAAGGATGCTTGGCCCTCACTCTTCAAAGAGCGACACCATGTCGCCCTACCGCCAGAATCCCGAACCAACCCCAGCCAGCCTTCTAACTTCCAACTCGCCTCATAACGATGTGGTGGGCTGCACAACTATGCCTCCAGGCGATAACTCTATCTTCTATTCTCCGGCAGATCATCCAGTCCTGAGAGTTGGTAATGGTGGTTACTATGGGCCGGCCTTTGTGTCCAATAATGGATTCAGCGCACACCCCGAGAACACTATCAATATTCAATTTCTGTAGGGGCGAGAAAATGGTGGGGGTTGCATAAAGGGGGGAGGGAGAAGGGAGGCAATGGCGAGAGTGTGAATTCAGCTGACTCTGCATAATATTTCTTTTCGTGGATTTCTTCTCATTGATTGGGTTGTTTTGGGCGTTGCGTTCCGATACTTGTTTTCCTTGCATGTTTCATTACACTATGTGTTCTGAACTTCTCTGACCAGATCCAATCTGATCTTTGAATAAAACTAGAGGCGCATGGTGCATTTGAATCCTTCTTTTTTCTTTGTGTTTTTCCGAGCATCCTATTTTCTGGTGTGAGAAATGGCGGTCATCATGTTGCGAACTATACGTTTTTGGTCTTTAGTTCTCATGGTTTTGGCTTTTTTTATCTTTCTGTGACTCGGGTTGTTTCTGGCTTGGACATTTCACTTGCGTTAGTGGTTGCCATCAATTTGTATCTGTTTTATGCTAGGGCTAGTCAGATTATGTACAGTATATTAATTACGATTTGAAAAAGACAAGATTAAAATGTCGATCTCTATCCAGTCATCTAAACACCCCCTAAGCTTTAGATCTACATTTCCCACGCTACCGACGGCTGTCTCTTCCATCTTCCCCAGCATGCTCGCGATTGGGCATTGTGCCCACATCGCCCGTTAAAATGGCAACTCCCGCTACATACATATGTACATGCTTGCAGATCACCTTTGTCGATAGGCCGTAATGTTTCTCCAATACGTAAAAGGAAACAAACGTGGACTTTCTGAATGCCGATACCTCTTGTCACTGCACCCTTTCGCTATGTACTGTGCATGTACTGTATAACAGCCCGGATACGCGGCTCATGCGAGTCTAAGGCCAGGAATAGTGGCCAACCAGAGTGCAGCAGAGAGGAGAAACCTTGGCATTGCCAGCTCGCTGTCGTTTGTTTATCCAGCTGTGTTAGCTAATTTCTCTTCCCCTCCTCTTCCACCTCATGTGTCAGGTCCAGCTACTGTACATATGTCGCATAATCTAGCTGCTTCAGCTTCTTCCCCGCTATTCCGAAGTCTTCGCCTCCTCATGTCGCTCTATTGACAGGCTGCAGTGTGTATTCTCTCCGGGTTGACGCGGACAATCTTGGCGATGCAGTACTGGTACCAAGTAGGCCCTGTACTATACCAGCCCTTGAATCATACTACTATCCTCCATATGTACCAATCAACTCGATGACCCCACCCCCAGTGGACCCAATCTCTTTTGAGGCTTGGAGACCAGGGGAGGAATCCCTGCTATCTGCGTTGGACCAGATCTTCCTCGGAATACATTGTCGGGACGATTTTCGTTTAGAATGTCGCAGGGAAAGATCATAAATGAAGCCATCGGTGTCATACTAGGCTCGCGTGATCGAGATCGACAATGACAGGGGAACCCGGACCCCGGTTCACGAGGCGACATGTGCGCCCTCGCTCGGATCCGATATACCCCTGGGTCATTGAGGATCCACCAATGTTTACATAGAGGGAAGCTGAAGGGGGTTGTTCGTGAGCCTGCAGAAGCAGCTCGGACCGGTCCGGGGCTATCAGCATTTCTCACCCTCTTCGCCCCACTGATATTCAGACCGTCTTTTCCTTCGCCCTTTTTGAAAAGTTGACATGTGGATCTTTCCTGCCGGGTTGACTGTCGTCTCGTTTTTTTGTGCTACCTTTTCTCCGCGGACTCGTGGAGAAAAGCGTAACTGCACACCATTAAAATTACAGGTGGCGGCTGCAGTGCCGTTCAAAAGACCCGAGCGCAGCGCTGATGGTAGCGCAGGCTAGGCCATGACACCTCGGAGAACCTATTGGGGATGATAAGAACATTTGCATCTGCTAATTAATCTACTCCAAACTATGTATGTAGTACACCTACAAGGTCTTGTTTTGTATGGAGTACAAAGGTTTCTTTGTTCTTTCAACCCATAAAGTAGTACACATGTATGTACATGGGACATGTCATTTGAGCTAGAGTATTAGATCATGGACAATTCATCATTGTATGTACATAAAAAAGGATCAGCAGCTTGGATTTACAGACAACATCATTGAGCATACTCTTGCGGGGTCTTGCAGATCATGCGTCTGTCAGGATTCATGGATGGGTTTACGGGAACACACCGAGTATACACTCTAATGTCAAGAGAACAGGAAGTGCTGGGACGGGATCATCCTGTACGAAGTAGCGTCCACGGAATTTTTTATGGTGTGGGCCCGGATTCATACGACTAGTTATATGTATGATAACCTGTTCTCCGGACCTCTTGTGTACCCTGTCACACCAAGCCCAGTAAGGATCGATGTCATGCGGCAGCCAGTCAAATGAGTGACCGAGATATTGACAGATCGCACATCTCGGCTTCCATATGTTCTCTCTTTCTTTTTTGGAAACTGCAGCTGATACGATCATTGGGTGTCAGTAATCTCCTAAGCATTCCTTCGCCCGTCTTTCGTGGCCTGCCCTCTTTTCTTTTACCGGGTCTTTTTTTTCTTTCTTCTATGGTCTTCACAACTCAGAGGCATTGTCACTGTAAATACATTGTCATTCTTTTCCTCGGCGTCTAGCTTCCTCCTCTATTCTTCCTTTGGTCGGTTAGCCGTGCTCTGATGATCTACAAAACTAAAGCAGCCATGATCGATACTTAGCCTTGCTGCCCGTAACTACCGCCCATCACTGCCCGCTGATTAATCGGATCGTTTCACTAACTAGTTAGTTAGCCGTTATGTGATATATCAACTGGTAGATCCGAGATGAAGTAAAGAAAAAGTAAAGAAAACGATAGAAGCAGCGAACCATACTTTATTTCCAGTTCCTCATTTTTGGATTCACGAAAAAGGACATATTCAGAGGAGCCCTCGTTGACGTGTCAACGTACTTTGTACCTATGTATGTACACAGGTAACCGATCGTATCCGGTTACTCGGGTTAGCTCGGAGTAGATACTAAAACCATGTACATACTAACCTACTTCTGAATTCTTGTGTCATCACTGAGGAGCTTCGTGCTATCCTGCATGAGGCTCTCCCGAACGCCAGTATTATGACACATGTACATACATATGTACATACTAGTGAATTCCTGCCAGAGGCTTCAAATTTGAAATGAGCCTCAACACTGTCAAGCACGCAGATCCTGTATGTCTAAGCTAGATGGTTCGCAAGCAAGCATCACTACAACTGAAAATCGATACCTACTATTGAGCTATAGAAACTTCAACTGTCAGATTTACGTCATTATTCAGCATATGGAACGAGAGTTGGAATACCCTCATTCTGCTTCGTACACCGACAATCTGGTTACGCGATAGACGAAGTGCAAGGTCAAAAATCTGTTGATGGATGCTGGCCACCGAAGGAATGCAAGTATGTACTAGTATTCACTGAATGCCATGTATCACATACATAAGTTCAAAAATAAAAGGTAAGTCTGACAGTCCATAGACGCAGCCACACAACTGGGGATTTGCGGTCGGTATATCCAATTACATCGATGTCTTCAACATAACTTGCTGTCGCCGGCAGGGGGGATTAGCCGAGTAGCATTATACCGATATGGGCTTTTGCTCTAACGCGTCATGCATACATAGGCTTATGGTACCTTGACGATGTACCACCTTTCCCAGGCAGCGAAGGATGCTGTTTTTTAAGCAGTGCACAGGGTCTAGGCCGAACCCTCATATGAGGCTGCTTGACCAAGGAGATTTGAACATGGACTTGGGAGCTCGATTCAATCTGACCTATATATGTATACTGGTGGGATCTTCATCTCCTTGTGTCTATTTGTTTTCAGTTCCTTTTTTTCTTGTTTTTTTTTTTTTTTTTGTGCACTATTTTTAGTGTGTAGATTTTCCTTTTTT
>Ga0102593_1003278_pt1 | contig 10747 bp, 10 predicted proteins | sample AraplaCol_mMS_r2_2_FD_76862 | JGI IMG/M metagenome (GOLD analysis project Ga0102593, IMG submission 76862) | Arabidopsis root microbial communities from North Carolina, USA - plate scrape MF_Col_mMS_r2 (SPADES assembly) (version 2) | ecosystem: Host-associated > Plants > Roots > Endosphere...
GTTTGCCTTGTCCGGGTCGGCATCGAGCGCGAGGCCGATCACCTCGCCGTAGTGCTTGTAGTTGGCGCGGCCGGTCAGCTGCACGAAGCCGCGGCCCTTGTAGCGGGCACCATCGCCGGCCGCGCCGTTGCCGAGGTCGCGGCGCAGGTCGTAGCTGCTGAACGGCGCGCCGCCGGGGGGCGTGTTGAAGCGCGATTGGAACTCGGCGATCGGAACGAACCCTTCGGTCTCGGCGCGGATGGTGCCGAGCGCACCCAGCACCATCGGCCGGTCGACCAGCCCGGCCGCGCGCAGCGCCGCTTCGACATACGGCAGGTAGCGCGCGATGTTGGCCGGCTTGGTGGCCGGGAACAGCTGGCTCACGAGCCCGACGGTCAGCACCGGATCGGTCGCCGGGCCTTCGTCGGCGAGCTTCAGCAGCATCTGGCAGCGCGGGCCGACGATGCCGTCGGCAATGATGCCGATGCCGGCCTGCCAGCGGCGGATCGCGGCGTCGAAGCCGTCGTCGAGGGCCGGATCGGCGGCGGCGAGCACCGGGAAATCCGCGGCATCGGGGCCGAGCTCTGCGGCGAGCGCCTGCGCGAGGCGAGCCACGTCCGGACCGGACGCACCCTTGGAGATCAAGAGCTTCATGGGCTCCTCCGTGGTGGTTGAGACTGCGCGGCCAGTATCGGGCGGCGCGGGTCTACGTCCATCCCACATGTGAATGACGCGGGAGCGGTGCTACCGTTGCGGGATGTCCAGCGCGCCAGTCCTGCCACCCGTTCCGCCACCCGCCGTTCCGCCGCCCGCCGTGCCTTCGGCATCTGCCTGGGCGCCGCTGTCGCTGCCGGTGTTCCGCATGCTGTGGGGCACTTGGGTCGCGGCCAACGTCTGCATGTGGATGAACGACGTCGCGGCGGCCTGGCTGATGACCTCGCTGACGAGCTCGCCGGTGCTGGTGGCGCTGGTGCAGTCGGCGTCGACGCTGCCGGTCTTCCTGCTCGGGTTGCCGAGCGGCGCGATGGCCGACATCCTCGACCGCCGACGCTACTTCATGCTGACGCAGGTGTGGGTGGCCGCGGTCGCGGTGGTGACCTGCACGACGATCGCGTTCGATGCGATGAACGCACCGCTGCTGCTGGTGCTGACCTTCGCGAACGGCATCGGCCTCGCGATGCGCTGGCCGGTGTTCGCGGCCATCGTACCGGAGCTGGTGCCACGCTCGCAGCTGCCGGCGGCGCTGGCGCTGAACGGCATCGCGATGAACGCGTCGCGCATCATCGGGCCGATCCTGGCCGGCGCGATCATCGCGAGCGCCGGCAGCGCTTGGGTGTTCGTGCTGAATGCGCTGCTGTCGATCGGCGCGGCGTTCACGATCAGCCGCTGGAGGCGCGAACAGAAGGTGAGCACGCTGCCGGGCGAGCGCTTCCTCGGCGCGATCCGCGTCGGCGTGCAGTACGTGCGCGAATCGGCGCGCATGCACGTGGTGCTGCTGCGGGTGTCGATCTTCTTCCTGCAGTCGACCGCGCTGCTCGCGCTGCTGCCGCTGGTCGCGAAACGGCTGCATGGCGGCGGTGCCGGCACCTTCACGCTGCTGCTGGCGTCGATGGGCGCCGGCGCGATCGGCGCGGCGCTGAACCTGCCGCGCCTGCGCCAGCGGCTGGGGTCGGACGAGCTGGTCCGCTGGGGCTCGTTCGTGCAGGCGATCGCGATGGTGGTGGTGGCGCTGGCGCCGAACGTGCTGGTGGCCGCGACCGCGATGGTGGCGGCCGGCGCGGCGTGGATCTCGGTGGCCAATTCGCTGACGGTGTCGGCCCAGCTCGCGCTGCCCGACTGGGTGCGTGCGCGCGGCATGTCGATCTACCAGATGGCGCTGATGGGCAGCAGCGCGGCCGGCGCGGCGCTGTGGGGCCAGGTGGCGGCGATGACCGACGTGCGCAGCAGCCTGATGGGCGCGGCCGCGATGGGTTGCGTGGCGCTGCTGCTGACTCGGCGGGTGCGGCTGTCGGCGGTGGCCGAAGAAGACCTGACTCCGGCCAACACGCTGAAGCCGCCGGTCACCGCGCTGCCGCTGGACCCCCACGACGGGCCGGTGCTGATCGCCATCGAGTACCGGATCGACCCGGTGCGCGCCGGCGACTTCCTGCACACGATGCAGGAGCGGCGCAGCAGCTGCCTGCGCCGCGGCGTGCTGTCGTGGAGCCTGTTCCGCGACACCTCCGACCCGGCGCTCTACGTCGAGCAGTTCGTCAACGAATCATGGGCCGAGCACCTGCGGCACTTCGAGCGGATGACGGTGTTCGACATGGAGCTGCGCGAGCGGCGGCTGGGTTTCCATGTGGAGCAGTCGCCGCCGAAGGTGACGCGGTATGTGGCGCAGGGCCTGGGGTCCTAGTCCTTCTTCTCGGATGGGGCAGACGGTTCGTTGTCCTGGCGCCTCGGGTTCAACAGCTTTGGCACCCTCAACAACAGCTTCGGGAGCTTGATGGCCTGCCGGGCGCCGCGCTTGATGTCTTGTTCCGTTGTCAGAAGGCGGACCTCGAAAGACAAGTGCTTCATGGAGATGTCTCCCCGGCTCCCTTTGAGACCAGGAAAGATTGCACCACTCGAAGTGGCGCGCAAGCCATTTATCGCGCCATCTCCTCCATCGCCGACACGATCGCCCCCGGCGTCGTGACCCAGATCTCGCGGTGGTGGTCCATGACGTGCCGCAGCGCGCGCCGCAGGTGACGCAGGCGGTACGGCTGCCCGACGATGTACGGATGCAGCGCGATGCCCATCACCAGCGGCTGGCGCTGCGACTGCTCCAGCATCTCGTCGAACTGGTCGACGATCATCTGCGCGAAGTCCTTCGCGTCCATCTGCCGCGCGATGACCATCGGGATGTCGTTCAGCTCCTGCGGGTAGGGCACCGACCACAGCGAGCCGCCGCCGCGCGTGCGCAGGCGCACCGGCTGGTCGTCGTGGCACCAGTTCAGCGTGTACTGGAAGCCGGCCTCGGCCAGCAGGTCGGGCGTGACGTGGCTTTCCGAGATCCATGGCGACAGCCAGCCGCGCGGCGCCAATGCATGGCGGCGCGTCATCGTGTCGCGGCAGTGCTCGATCAAGGCGCGCTCGTCGGCCTCCGGCAGCGATCCTTGCCGGACCGAGTTGGTGTGGCCGTGCGCGATCATTTCGTCGCCACGCTGCACGAAGGCATCGACCAGCGGCGCGCTCAGTTCGTAAAGCGCGGTGTTCAGGATCACGCCGGCCGGCATCGCGACCTGGTCGAACAGCTCCAGGCAGCGCCACGCGCCGACGCGGTTGCCGTACTCGCGCCAGCTGTGGTTCAGCACGTCGGGGTGCGGCGAGGCCGGGCCGAGCGCTGCGCCCAGTCCTTCGCCGAACGCGAAGTCTTCCAGGTTGAAGCCGAGGTACACCGCCAGCCGCTGCCCGTTGGGCCAGCGGAAATCGGGCCGCTGCGTGATCGGCGAGTAGTCGAAGCGGCCGTGCGTGCGCAGCGGGCCGAAGCGGGGGTCGGGGTCCGGATGGCTCATGGTCTTGATCATGCAACTCCGGGGCCAGCCGGTGTACTGATGGACAGTGGCGTTGAACCATTCTCCGGTTCATGCGACTCAGCCTGTCAATCACTGCATGCATGGAGCGAACTTGATCGAGCAGAACAAGAACCACCGGAGAGTGAAGTCCGATCCCGGGATTCCCAGCCGTCGAGATGACGAGGCCCCGCACGCCACCGGCCTGCCGGCGAGAGTCAAGAAGAGCCGCCACAGTGCCACGACAGAGATGGCGTGTGTCCGCGACGAATCCAATCACCTGCACTTGAATGCCGGTAGCGCGTTGCGCGCCGTTGCCCGACTGCTGGGCGCCGATGTCCAGGAGATCGATGCCGAGGCGTTCAAGGCGCGCCTGAAAACATATCTGGCCGAGTTTCAGCACGCTGCCGAGGGCGATGCCTGTCATGGATATGCGAGCGACACGCAACGCGAGCTTCTGGCGTGCATCAGTTCCGAACAGTTGGCGCGCCTGATTGAAAGCGTCGAACTGTACGGGGGCGCCAAGGACGAACCGACTCGGTGGCAGGCCTTCTGCGAGCGCTATCTCTTTGACGTCAATGGTGCAGTGCCGAGCGGTGATCTCAATGACCGCAGCCTCGGCTGCAGCAAGAGCCATTTTCGACGGCAAGCGGCCAAGCTCGGACTCCTGCAGCCCGCAGATCGTCCGGCGTGGTGCATGGCGACCTTGGTCAAGAACGGCAGAATGCCGCCGGTGAAGGCAACGGTCCTGACAGTTGCCGCGCCTGCGCTGGACAACACAAGGCAGCCGGAATGGAGCGTCTACGTCGACATGTTCGGAAAGCTGAAGCAGCGGCCGTACGCCGTCGCGATGAAAACGATCGCCGGGCAGTTCATGCAGTGCGCAGATCGGCACCCATCCCTGTCGCACGTCGCCTTGTGCGCTGCCGGCATGGATGCGTTTCTCGGTGGTCTGGCACCCGCCCAGCAAGCCGTTGCCAGGAAAGTGGGCGCCGTGGTGTACGCGGAATTGATCGTTTCCCTTCGGGTGGCGGGAAAGACGCCCCAGTTTCTCGGAGGCAAGAATGATGCATTCTGGAAAGAGGTCAATGCCAAGTTGCAAGCACTGGAGGAACCTCCGGTCGGATGCCTCGGTCTCGTCCCCCGCTGCATCACGGCGAAGGTCGCCGCGCGAACGCTCATCGGCAACGCCGGCGATCTATCGAGCCTCACCGGCAACGGTTGCGCACGGGACAGGTCATTGGACGGCTTCTTCGGGCGTTCTTCGTTGATGCACTTCGTGCATGGCTTGGTCTCGATTGGTGGCAACTCCCGCGCGCAACGCGCCAAGCCGCGCAAGCGCTGGTCGTTGCCCCTGTTCACTTCGGGCTGAGATGATTCAGATGCCACGCAACACGCTGCGCACCACCGTCACCGTGCAGTCCGACTGCGCCACCACCTCGGCCGACACGCTGCCCAGGTAGCGGCGCAGCCCGCCGCTGCTGCGCGCGCCCATCACGATGTGGTCGACCTGGTTCTTGCGCGCGTAGTCGACGATCGCGGTCGCCGCGTCGGGCGCCTCCAGCACATGGAAGGTCACGCGCCCGGCCTGCTCGGGGCGCGTGGCCTCCAGGTCCTGCAGCAGCGGGCGCGCCCAGTGCTTCAGCTGCACCAGCAGGCCGACGTGCTTGCTGCCGCCGTCCTTGTCGAGCAGTTCGTCCATGCCGATGCGGTTGATCTTCAGCACCGCGAGGCACGCGAGGCGCGCGCCGGGCTCGGTGTGCAGCAGCCGCTGCACCGTGTCGCGCACCGCGTCGAGCAGCGCCGGGTCGGCGTTGGCGACGTCCACCGCCGCCAGCAGGATCGGGCTGCGCGCCGCCTGCCCGGCCGCATTGCCGCGCTCGGCCGGCTCGGCGCCGAGTGCGGCGAACCAGCGCCGCAGCGTCTGCACGCGGCCGCTGCGCGCACGCCGCGCCGCTCGTTCGGTCAGCACCACCTGCTCCGGGTTCTGCAGCTCGAACGCGAGCTGGGCCGCGCTCTGGTGCCGCTTGTCGGGTTGCACCTCCAGGCATCGCAGCACCAGCTCCTGCAGCCACGGCGGGCAGTCGGGTCGCCACGCGAGCGGCGGCAGCGGGTCCTGGTACAGCCGCTGGCGCAGCCCGCGCACGCTGGTGGGCGCACCGAACGGGCGCTCGCCGGTCAGCAGGTGGTACAGCAGCACGCCGAGCGCGAACAGGTCGCTGCGCGGGTCGTTGCGGATGAACTGCACCTGCTCCGGCGACATGTACGGGCCGGTGCCCATCGGCAGCTCGAACTCCTCGTCGAGCAGGTCGGGCAGGAAGTCGTGGCGCGACAGGCCGAAGTCGACCAGCACCGCATCGCTGCGCGAGCCGTCCGGGGCCTTGCGGAACATGATGTTGCTGGGCTTCACGTCGAGGTGCACCACGTGCTGGCGGTGCAGGTCGTGCAGCGCGGTCGCGATCAGCGCGCCGCAGCGCACCACCTCGTCGATCGGCAGCGGCGCATCGTCGAAGCGCTTGCGCAGCGAGTCGCCCGACAGGCGCTCCATCACGATGAACGGCTGCCCGGTGAAGTCGCCTTTCGCGATGAACTTCGGCACGTGCACGCCGCTGATCGACGGCAGGATCATCTGCTCGACCTCGAAGCCGACGATGCTGGTCGGGTCCTCGCCGCCCTTGATGCGCGGCACCTTCATGATCAGCGGCATCGGGTCGTCGCTGCCGAGCCGCGTCACCGCCCACAGGTTGGCCATGCCGCCCTGGTGCAGGTGGGCATCGAGCCGGAAGCCGTCGATGACCTGGCCGGCGGCCAGGCGCCACGAGGACTTCGCCGGCCCGGCCTCAGTGTCCATCGATCAGGCGCTGCGCCAGGCGTGCGGGCAGGCCGGCGGCCAGCACCTTGGCGCTCGCGGCCTCGTGGTCGTACGGCACGCGGTGGTAGGTGAGGTCGCCGCTGACGGTGTCGAACGTGGCGTAGGCGGCCGCCGGGTTGCCGTCGCGCGGCTGGCCGGCCGAGCCGGGGATCACCAGCCACTGGCGCTGTGGCGACAGCGGGATCGGCACGCCCGGCACCGGCGTGAAATCGCCGACCTTGCCGGTGCCCGACAGGTGGAACAGCAGCGGCTCGTGCACATGCCCGCAGAAGGTCAGCCGCGCATCGGTGGCGTGCATGCTGCGCACCGCGTCGAGCCGGCTCGTCACGTAGCCCCAGCCGGTGGGCGCGTAGGCGTTGGCGTGCACGTAGAGGCAGTCGCCGTCGCGCACGCTGAGCGGCAGCCGGTCCAGCAGCGCCAACTGCTCGGCGTCCAGCTGCCCGTGCGTCCAGGCCACCACCTCGCGCGCGTCGGCCACCATGGTCGGCTGAGCGCCCTGCACCGCGGCGGCGTCGTGGTTGCCCTTGACGGCGATCGCACCCTCGTCGAGGTAGCGGCGCAGCGTGTCCACCACCCAGCCCGGGTCGGCGCCGTAGCCGACGTAGTCGCCGAGGAAGACGAAGCGCTGCGCGCCCTGCGCATGCGCATGGCCCAGCACCGCCTCCACCGCCTCGCGGTTGGCGTGCAGGTCGGTGACCAGGGCGAGCTTCAACCGATGCGACCGATGAGCAGGTATTCCATCAAGGCCTTCTGCACGTGCATGCGGTTCTCGGCCTCGTCCCAGACCACCGACTGCGGCCCGTCGATCACCTCGGCCTCGACCTCCTCGCCGCGGTGCGCCGGCAGGCAGTGCATGAAGAGCGCATCGGGCTGCGCGGCGGCCATCATCTCGCGGTCGACGCACCAGTCGGCGAAGGCCTTCATGCGCGCCTCGTTCTCGGCCTCGTAGCCCATGCTGGTCCAGACGTCGGTGGTCACCAGGTGGGCGCCGCGGCAGGCTTCCAGCGGGTCCTTGAAGACCTTCAGGCAGCCGGCGTCGGTCACCCCCGCCGCCGCCGCGTCGACCTCGTAGCCCGAGGGCGTGCTGACGTGCAGCGTGAAGCCGAGGATGCTCGCCGCCTGCAGCCAGGTGCTCGCCATGTTGTTGCCGTCGCCGACCCAGGCCACCACCTTGCCCGCGACGCTGCCGCGGTGCTCGATGAAGGTGAAGATGTCGGCCAGGATCTGGCAGGGGTGGTATTCGTTGGTCAGCCCGTTGATCACCGGCACGCGCGAGTTGGCGGCGAAGGCCTCGAGCTTGGTCTGCTCGTAGGTGCGGATCATCACCAGGTCGACCATGCGGCTGATGACGCGCGCGCTGTCTTCGATCGGTTCGGCGCGGCCGAGCTGGCTGTCGCCGGTGGTCAGGTTCACCACCGAGCCGCCCATCTGGTACATCCCGGCCTCGAAGCTGACGCGGGTGCGGGTGGAGGCCTTCTCGAAGATCATCGCCAGCGTGCGGTCGACCAGCGGCGTGTACTTCTCGTAGTTCTTGAAGCGCTTCTTGATGATGGCCGAGCGCTCGAACAGGTAGGCGTATTCCTCGGCCCGGAAGTCCTTGAACTGCAGGTAGTGCTTGATGAGGCTCATGCCGGGCTTCATGGCTGGGCAGGGGTTTCGGACAGGAAACGCTTGACCAGCGGGCACAGGATGGCCACGATCTGCGCCGCTTCGTCAGCCGTGAGGATCAGCGACGGCACGAGGCGGATCACGCGGTCGGCGGTGACGCTCAGCAGCAGGCCGGCCTCGGCCGCGCGGTTCAGCAGCACGCCGCACGGGCGGTCGAGCTCGATGCCGAGCATCAGCCCCTGGCCGCGCACCTCGACGAAGCCCGGCACGCCGGACAGCTCTTTCTCGATGCCGGCCTTCAGCGCGGCGCCGACCGTGGCGGCGTTCTCGAGCAGCTTCTCTTCTTCCATGATGCGCAGCGTCTCGACGCCGGCGCGCATCGCGAGCGGGTTGCCGCCGAAGGTGCTGCCGTGGTTGCCGGGGCCGAACACGTTGGCCGCCTTCGGGCCGCAGACGATCGCGCCCACCGGCACGCCGGAGCCCAGGCCCTTGGCGAGCGGCATCACGTCCGGCTTGATGCCGGCCCACTGGTGCGCGAACCACTTGCCGGTGCGGCCCAGGCCGCATTGCACTTCGTCGAGCATCAGCAGCCAGCCGCGCTCGTCGCAGAGCTTGCGGATGCCTTGCAGGTACTCGATCGTCGAGACGTTGATGCCGCCTTCGCCCTGGATCACCTCCAGGAACACCGCGACGACGTTCGGGTTCTCGGCCGCCACCCGGCGCACCGCGGCCAGATCGTTCAGCGGCACGCGCACGAAGCCTTCGACCAGCGGGCCGAAGCCGGCCTGCACCTTGGTGTTGCCGGTGGCCGAGAGCGTCGCGATCGAGCGGCCGTGGAAGGCCTTCTCGTAGACGATGATCTCCGGGCGCTCGATGCCCTTGTCGTGGCCGAACTTGCGGGCGATCTTCAGCGCGCCTTCATTGGCCTCGAGGCCGGTGCTGCAGAAGAAGGCATTGGTCAGGCCCGACACCTCGGTCAGCTTCGCGGCGAGCTGCTCCTGCAGCGGCACCTGGTAGTAGTTGGAGCTGTGGATCAGCTTGCCGACCTGGTCCTGCAGCGCGGCGACCAGCTTCGGGTGCGCGTGGCCGACGGTGTTGACGGCGATGCCGCCCAGGCCGTCGAGGTATTTCTTGCCGTCGGTGTCCCAGACCCAGCAGCCTCGGCCATGCGACAGCGCGAACGGCAGGCGACCGTAGGTCGGCATCACGTGGGGCATCGGCTGGGCAGCGGGGGGGGTGGTCGCATTCATTGCGGCAGGCTCCGTAGGCGCGCGAAGTGCGCGGAAGTGCGAAATACAGGGCGGCAGGGCGCCGCCTGGGGCCTTGGATTCTAAGGGTCGGGGGTTGGCGCGCCGATAAAGGCACAGGCGCCAACCCTTCGGGGGCCCGGCAATCTGCTGCGGCGCAGCATATTCGCGGCACAATAGCCGCCGGCCGACCCGCCGTCCGTTCGACCCACGCCCGCAGCACGCATGACCTCACCCTTGCCCCGCGAAGTGTTCATCCAAGGCCTCACCAAGGATGGCAAGACCTTCCGACCCAGCGACTGGGCGGAGCGGCTGGCAGGGGCGATGTCGAGCTTCCGTCCGGGCGGATCGGCAGGCGGCATCGGATCGTTCATCGGCTATTCGCCGTACTGCGTGCCGCGCGTGATCAACGGCGTGAAGTGCGTGATCGTCAGCGAGGAGCTGAAGGCGCTGGAGCCGATGGCCTGGGACTTCGTGATGAACTTCGCGCGCGACAACGACCTGCAGGTCGTCGAGGCCTGCCTGCTGCCGAACGGGCAGCTGGCGCCGGTGCCGCCGCCGGCCCAGCAGGCCGCCTGAACCCTCTCCCGCCGAGCGCCACGATCTGGCGGCCCAATGAAAAAGGCCCGCTGAGCGGGCCTTTTCACTTACCACCTGGATGTTGTCGATCAGGCTGCGAGTGCCTTGATCTTGGCCGACAGGCGGCTCTTGTGGCGAGCGGCCTTGTTCTTGTGGAACAGGCCCTTGTCGGCCACGGAATCGATCACGCCCTGGGCGGTCTTGAAGATTTCGGCAGCCTTGGCCTTGTCGCCGGCGACAACAGCCTTTTGAACGTTCTTGACGACCGTGCGGAACTTCGAACGCAGCGCGGTGTTGGCGGCGTTGAGCTTCACGTCTTGGCGAACACGCTTGCGGCCCGATGCGATGCGGACCGTCTTCTTGACTTTGGAGGAGGTAGCCATGTTTAGCTGAATCCAGGTGGGGCAAAGACCGCGAGTATAGCATTCACAATCCAGTCACGGCAAACGCGGCAGCCGGACGTGAGCATGCGCTACCTATAATCCGCCCGCCTTCCTGCCCCCGCCCCCATGAACCTGCTGCGTGCCGCCTCCGTCGTATCCCTGCTGACCCTGGCCTCGCGCATCACCGGCCTCGGCCGCGAGCTGATGGTGGCCGCGATGTTCGGTGCCGGCGCCTGGACCGACGCCTTCCAGGCTGCGTTCCGCATCCCCAACATGCTGCGCCGGCTGTTCGCCGAGGGCGCCTTCGCCCAGGCCTTCGTCCCCATCCTCGGGGAAACCCGCACCCGCGAGGGCGACGAGGTGACGCACCGCCTCGTCAACGCGGTCGCCACGGTGCTGTTCTGGGCCCTGCTCGTCACCTGCGTCGCCGGCATGCTTGCGGCGCCGGCGATCGTCTGGCTGATGGCCTCGGGCCTGGCCGAATTCGACGGCGCCGTCGTGATGACGCGCTGGATGTTCCCCTACATCGGCTTCATCTCCCTG
>Ga0102593_1003281_pt1 | contig 10744 bp, 6 predicted proteins | sample AraplaCol_mMS_r2_2_FD_76862 | JGI IMG/M metagenome (GOLD analysis project Ga0102593, IMG submission 76862) | Arabidopsis root microbial communities from North Carolina, USA - plate scrape MF_Col_mMS_r2 (SPADES assembly) (version 2) | ecosystem: Host-associated > Plants > Roots > Endosphere...
AGTAGCCGAACAGCTGCGTAAAGATCAGCGGCCCGACGATCGTGGTGATGCTGCTGAGGCTGGTGAGCGCCCCTTGCAATTCTCCCTGAGCAGAGGGGGGCACCTTGGCGACTGCTATGCTTCGCAGCGGCGGATCGGCGACATTTTCCATCACCGTCAGCACGATGATCGTGTAGACCATCCAGCCCTCCCAGGCGAAGGCGTAACCCGTCAGTCCGACGACGGAAAAACACAAGCCCAGCACTGCTGTCTTCCACTCGCCGAGTACCGGCACGATCTTCGGCAGAATGACGCCCATGACAAAGGCTGCGCCGATGCCGTAGATGCCGAGAGACAGGCCGATCTGGCCCTCGCTCCAGCCATAACGGAAAGTCGATACGAAGGCCCAGACCGCCGGATAGACGGCATGCGCCAGCCAGAAAAGGAACATGACCGCACAGATTGACCCAATACCGGGGTAGTTTCGCATCTGCTTCAGCGCGCCAAGAGGATTGGCACGCTTCCACTCAAACGTCCGACGATTCTTTGCCTCCAATGTCTCGGGAAGCATGAAATAGGCGGCAACGAAATTGAGGAACGGGAGCGCCGCTGCCCCAAAAAACGGTACTCGGGGGCCGAACTCGCCGAGGAAGCCGCCGATGACAGGGCCGATCGTGAAACCGACGCCAAACGCAATGCCGATCAGGCCGAAATTCTTGGCCCGATTGTCATCATTGCTGATGTCGGCGATGTAGGCGGAACAGGTCGCAAAGCTGCCGCCGCTGAAGCCAGCCAGCGCACGACCGATAAAAAGCATCCAGAAGCTCGTCGCCACTGCGCAGATGAAGTTGTCGATCGCAAAGGTCAGCACCGACAGAAGCAGAATGGGGCGCCGCCCGAAGCGGTCGCTGAGATTGCCCAGGAACGGCGCAAACAGGAACTGCATGACCGCATAGACGACAAGCAGCCAGCCACCATCGAGAGCTGCATCGCTCACGGATCCACCGGTCAATTGCTCAAGATAAGCGGGCAGCACAGGCATGATGATCGCGATCCCGATCACGTCGAGAAACAGGATCATGAAGACAAGGAACAAGCCGCGACGAACGAATTTCGGATCAAGCATGAGGCATCTCTACAGCAGGCTATTTCTGAAAAGACGATCTCGTCGCCGGCATTTGTTACATAGCTCACGTATATTAGCGAAACAATCCGTGAACATTTCAAATCTTTTGATAGGCTCACGAGTTAAGTTGATCGAGAACCGGAACAAACGGGGATTCTACCCCTCTTTCCGCGGTTCGCCTTTGACGAAGTCGACGAACGCCCGAAGCGCAGGCGGCATGTGTTTACGGCTCGCATAGTAGAGAAACGGACCTGAGAATTCCGTCACCCAATCATCGAGGATCGGCACCAATTCTCCCCTCTCGATGGCGGGCATCAGAACCTCCTCGAAGGTCCTGATGATGCCGAGCCCGGTGACCGCAGCCGAGACTTGCATTTCGATCGTGTTGGCGATGATCGGCCCCTTCGGCGTAATCACTAGAGTCTCGTCTGCCCGCTCGAACTCCCAGGGCAACGCAGCTCCGCTGAGGAAACGATGCCTGACACACTCATGCTCGAGCAGGTCGCGCGGGTGACCAGGGATACCGCGGCGCTCGAGGTAGTCAGGCGCGGCCGCCGTGACATATCTTTGACGGCGCGGCCCGATCGGCACTGCGATCATGTCGCGCTCAAGCCGCTCGTCATAGCGGATGCCGGCGTCATACCCGGCTGCGAGCACATCGACGAACGTATCCTCTCCGACGATCTCGAGCGAGATCCGCGGGTAACGCTTCAGAAAACGGCTGGCGAGATCAGGCAGGAAAAGCCGCGTGGCGATGATCGGCACGTTGAGGCGGAGGGTTCCGCTCGGGCTATCACGGAAAACGTCGAGTTGCTGGAGCGCCAAGGAGATTTCGCTAAGCGCAGGTGTCAGGCGTTGGAGCAGCCGCTCCCCAGCCTCCGTCGGCGTGACGCTGCGGGTCGTCCGGTTGAGCAGGCGAACACCGACATGCTCCTCCAGCCGCCGCAGCGAGTCGCTCAGTGAAGAAGCGGAGACACCGCGCTTGCGGGCAGCGGCGCGAAAGCTGCGCTCCCTTGCAATGGCCGTGAAGGCATCCAGATCATTGAGAGGAAGGTCTTCCATTGTGCATTTCCCCGTACAGCTCGTTCGCATTCATATGGATTATCGCACGAGGCCGGGCGCGATAAAACTATTCCCGGCGATCAACATCGGCGTGACGAAGGAGAACGAAATGGAAAAGCATCGTTTGGGAGAAACCGGCCCAATGGTATCGGCCATCGGCCTCGGCTGCATGGGCATGTCCGGCATGTACGGGCCATCCGACCGCAGCGAGAGCATTGCCACGATTCATGCTGCTCTCGACGTCGGCATCAACCTGCTCGACACCGGCGACTTCTACGGCATGGGCCACAACGAGATGCTGATCGGCGAAGCGTTGAAGGGCCGCAAGCGGGACGACGTCGTCATCAGCGTCAAGTTCGGCGCCCTGCGCGATCCAGCCGGCAACTGGAGCGGCTACGACTCCCGGCCCGCCGCGATCAAGAACTTCCTCGCCTACACGCTGAAGCGTCTCGACGTCGACTACATCGACATCTACCGCCCCGCCCGCCTGGATCCCAACGTTCCCATCGAGGAAACGGTGGGCACGATCGGTGACATGATCAAGGCAGGGTACGTCAGGCATGTCGGCCTTTCGGAAGTCGGCGCAGATACCATACGCCGCGCAGCCAGCGCCCATCCGATTTGCGATCTGCAGATCGAGTATTCACTGATCTCGCGCGGCATCGAGAACCAGATCCTGCCAACCTGCCGTGAGCTCGGGATTTCAATCACCGCCTACGGTGTTCTCTCCCGCGGCCTGATCAGCGGACATTGGCATAAGGGACAGGCAACCGGCTCCGGTGATTTCCGCGGCATGAGCCCGCGCTTCCAGGACAGCAACATCGATCAGAACCTCGCGCTCGTCGAGGAACTGCGAAAGATCGCGGACGAGAAGCGGGTATCTGTCGCTCAGATCGCCATCGCCTGGGTGGCGGCCCGCGGGCAGGACATCGTGCCCCTCGTCGGCGCGCGCCGACGTGACCAGCTTACCGAAGCGCTCGGTTCGCGCGCTGTGCAATTGTCCACCGAGGATATGGCGGCCATCGAACGCGCCGTGCCGAAGGACGCCGCGGCGGGTGCACGCTACCCTGACGCACAGATCAGACATATGGACAGTGAAAAGTGATGCTGGCCAGCCTCTCCACATAAGGAGAGGCTGTCTCAAATCACACGGGGCCTGAGAAGGTATCGCAGGCCGACAACTGCCCGCTGTCGAAGCCACGCTTGAACCAACGCGCCCGCTGCTCCGAAGTGCCGTGGTTGAAACTCTCGGGCACGACGTAGCCCTGGCTGCGCTTCTGCAGCCTGTCGTCGCCAATCTGCTGGGCTGCGTTCAGCGCCTCCTCCAGATCGCCGGCTTCGAGAATGCCCTTCTGATCGGTAAATTTGCCCCAGATGCCGGCGAAGCAGTCGGCCTGCAGTTCAACGCGGACGGACATCTTGTTGGCCTCCGCCTCGCTCATCCGCTGACGCGCCTCGTTGAATTTCGGCAGGATGCCCAGCAAGTTCTGAACATGATGGCCGACTTCATGCGCAACGACGTAGGCTTCGGCGAAATCGCCGGAGGCGCCGAACTGGCGGCTGAGCTGGTTGAAGAAGGCCGTGTCGAGATAGACCTTGTGGTCGCTCGGGCAGTAGAAAGGACCGGTCGCCGCTGAGGCAAAGCCGCAGGCAGACTGCGTCTGTCCGGAAAAGAGAACGAGGCGAGGCTCTTCGTACTGACGACCAAGGGACTGGAAGATCCCGTTCCACGTGTCCTCGGTCTCGGCAAGAACGGTACGAACGAATGCGGTCATTTCATCGTTGGCAGGTGTCTGACTTCCCGATTCGCTTTGCTCATAGCCGGGGCCGTTGGTCGTCATGCCGCCATCCATAACCTGCAGCAGGTCTATGCCCATGGCCTTGAGGATAAAATAGATGACAACAAGAAAGATGATGGTGCCGATGCTCAGGCCGCCGCCGCGCCGGCCCATGCCGCCGCCGGTAGGAAAGCCGAAGCCTCCACCTCTGCCCAATCCGCCCATGGAAGGATCGCCACGACGATCCTCGATGTTGTCGGACTGACGCCGGCCTTTCCACTCCATGACGGTTCCCCTGGGCTAAACCTTCGATCGGTAGGTATATATCTCGATGATCGGGAAATTCCAGTTAACCTGAGAGAACCCGTACACCACTGTGGACCAGCTTGACGAGACATCGACATTCGGGCCTCCTTGCGAGAAAGAAGTCTGAGGAGGAGAGACATGAAGGCACTTCGGCTCGAAGCGACGGGCAAGCTGGCTCTGCGCGAGGTAGAGCGTCCCGACCCGGGTGTTGGCGAGTTGCTGGTTCGTGTGGAGGCTTGTGGCATTTGCGGCACCGACCGGCATCTGTTCCTCGGAGAGTTTCCTTCCAAGCCGCCCGTTACGCTCGGCCATGAGTTCTGCGGCATCATCGAAAGAGTGGGCGATGGCGTGAGCGGCTTTCGCGAAGGCATGCGCGTCACCGGCGATCCGAATATCGCATGCGGTCAGTGTCCAGAATGCCAGCGCGGCCGCGTCAATCTCTGCCATAACCTGCAGGCGACCGGCATCCATCGCGACGGTGGCTTTGCGGAATATGTCTGCATCCCGCAGCAGCAGGCTTTCGAGCTGCCCTTGGCACTGCCGCCTCTGCATGGCGCCTTCTGCGAACCTCTCGCCTGCTGCATCCACGGTGTCGACCTTGCGGAAATCCGAACGGGCTCGTCGGTTGTCGTCCTTGGCGGCGGCGTGATCGGCTTGCTGGTCGTCCAGTTGGCCCGCCTGGCGGGAGCGACAAAGGTTGTTCTCGTTACCCGCAGCGAAGAGAAGCGGAGGGTCGCCGAAAGGCTGGGAGCGACCGCGAATGCGGATCCCTCGGTCGGCGATATCGTGTCCCGCTTGACCGCGCACGACGGTTTGTTGCCGGGAGGCGCCGATGTCGTCATCGAATGCGCGGGCGTAGCGGAAACGATCGAACAGGCACCTGGGCTTGCGCGGCGCGGCGGCACGGTCGTGATCCTCGGAGTCATGCCGCAGGGTGTGAAGGTCGCAATCGAGCCGTTCGATCTCCTCTTCCGAGAGATCAAGCTGGTAAGCTCATTTATCAACCCGTTCACTCACCGGCGGGCGGCCGAACTGATCGCGTCGGGAACGATCCAAGTCGAGCCACTAATCTCCCGCCGGATCGGTTTCAAGGAGGGCGTGGAAGCGATCTCCAATCCCGCCCGGAAAGGCGAGATCCGGGCACTTGTCGTACCGGGCATCGACTAGGCTCTCACAAGAGCTGCCAATTCCTGTCGATTCCGCAAATTATGGGGTTCCGTTTACAAATACATTTGCCTATAAGCCGCTTCTAGCCTGAAAAGACCATCATATGCGCGACCCGGCCGGTGCCTCCCACCCTGGCCGGCTTTCTGCGCAGCTAGGAAACGGAAAACGCCCATGCCGAAGCGCCAAGATATCAAATCGATCCTCATCATCGGCGCAGGACCGATCGTCATTGGCCAGGCTTGCGAATTCGACTACTCCGGCACCCAGGCCTGCAAGGCGCTGAAGGAGGAAGGCTACCGCGTCATCCTCGTCAACTCCAACCCGGCAACGATCATGACCGACCCGGGCCTCGCCGACGCCACCTACGTCGAGCCGATCACCCCCGAAGTCGTCGCCAAGATCATCGCCAAGGAGCGCCCCGACGCGCTGCTGCCGACCATGGGCGGCCAGACCGCGCTCAACACCGCGCTTTCCCTGAAGAGAATGGGCGTCCTGGACCGCTACAATGTCGAAATGATCGGCGCCAAGCCCGCCGCTATCGACAAGGCCGAAGACCGCGCCCTGTTCCGCGAGGCGATGGAAAAGATCGGCCTCGAAACCCCGCGCTCGATGCTCGCCAACGCCACCGACATCAAGGATGCCGACCGCAAGACGCATGAAGCCGAGCGCAACAAGCTGAAGGAAAGCCTCTCCGGCGCCGAACTCGACAAGGCGCTCGACGAACTGGAAAACCAGTGGAACCTCGGCGAGACCGACCGCAAGCAGCGCTACATCAGCCACGCCATGGCGATTGCCGCCCAGGCGATCGACGTCGTCGGCCTGCCCGCCATCATCCGCCCCTCCTTCACTATGGGCGGCACCGGCGGCGGCATTGCCTACAACCGCTCGGAGTTCTTCGAAATCATCGGCGGTGGCCTCGATGCCTCCCCGACGACCGAAGTTCTGATCGAGGAATCGGTTCTCGGCTGGAAGGAATACGAAATGGAAGTCGTCCGCGACAAGGCGGACAACTGCATCATCATCTGCTCGATCGAAAACATCGACCCGATGGGCGTCCACACGGGCGACTCGATCACCGTCGCGCCGGCTTTGACGCTGACCGACAAGGAATACCAGATGATGCGCAACGCCTCGATCGCGGTCCTGCGCGAGATTGGCGTGGAAACCGGCGGCTCGAACGTCCAGTTCGCCGTCAACCCGAAGGACGGCCGCCTCGTCGTCATCGAAATGAACCCGCGCGTCTCGCGTTCGTCGGCGCTTGCCTCGAAGGCCACCGGCTTCCCGATTGCCAAGGTCGCCGCCAAGCTCGCCATCGGCTACACGCTCGACGAGCTCGACAACGACATCACCGGCGGCGCGACGCCCGCCTCCTTCGAACCGTCGATCGACTACGTCGTCACCAAGATCCCGCGTTTCGCCTTCGAGAAGTTCCCGGGCGCCTCGCCGGTTCTCACCACCGCCATGAAGTCGGTCGGTGAAGTCATGGCGATCGGCCGCACCTTCGCCGAATCGTTGCAGAAGGCGCTGCGCGGCCTCGAAACCGGCCTGACCGGCCTCGATGAAATCGAAATCCCCGGTGTTGAAGAAGGCGAATCCAGCCAGAACGCCATCCGCGCCGCGATCGGCACACCGACGCCGGATCGCCTGCGCATGGTGGCCCAGGCGCTTCGCCAGGGCATGAGCCCCGAAGAGGTTCACGAGGGCTGCAAGATCGACCCGTGGTTCATCGCCCAGTTCAAGGCGATCGTCGATATGGAAGCCCGCATCCGCGAGCATGGCCTGCCGACAGACGCCACGAACCTGCGCACGCTGAAGGCAATGGGCTTCTCCGACGCCCGCCTCGCCACGCTGACGGGCAAGCGCCCGAAGGAAGTCGCCGAGCTGCGCAACAGCCTGAACGTCCGCCCGGTCTTCAAGCGCATCGATACCTGCGCTGCCGAGTTCGCCTCGCCGACCGCCTACATGTACTCGACCTACGAAAGGCCTTTTGTCGGTGAACTGCGCTCTGAAGCCGAAGTCTCGGCCGCCAAGAAGGTCGTCATCCTCGGCGGTGGTCCGAACCGTATCGGCCAGGGCATCGAGTTTGACTACTGCTGCTGCCATGCCGCCTTCGCGCTGCGTGACGCCGGCTACGAAGCTATCATGATCAACTGCAACCCGGAAACGGTCTCGACCGACTACGATACGTCGGATCGCCTCTATTTCGAGCCGCTCACGGCTGAAGACGTGATCGAGATCCTCCGCGCGGAGCAGGAAAAGGGCGAAGTCGTCGGCGTCATCGTCCAGTTCGGCGGCCAGACCCCGCTGAAGCTTGCGGAAGCGCTTGAGAAGAACGGCATCCCGATCCTCGGCACTGCGCCCGACATGATCGACCTTGCCGAAGACCGCGACCGCTTCCAGAAGCTCCTGATCAAGCTCGACCTGACCCAGCCGAACAACGGCATCGCCTACTCGGTCGAACAGGCTCGCCTGGTCGCCACCGAGATCGGCTTCCCGCTGGTCGTGCGCCCGTCCTACGTTCTCGGCGGCCGCGCCATGCAGATCCTGCATTCGGAAGGCCAGCTGCAGACCTACCTGCTCGACACCGTGCCGGAACTGGTGCCCGAAGACATCAAGCAGCGCTACCCGAACGACAAGACCGGCCAGATCAACACCCTGCTCGGTAAGAACCCGCTGCTGTTTGACAGCTATCTCTCGAACGCCATCGAAGTCGACGTCGACTGCCTCTCCGACGGCAACGACGCCTTCATCGCCGGCATCATGGAACACATCGAGGAAGCTGGCATCCATTCGGGCGATAGCGCCTGCTCACTGCCGCCGCGCACCCTTTCGAACGAGATGATCGACGAGCTCGAGCGTCAGGCAAAGTCGATGGCCAAGGCGCTGAACGTCGTTGGTCTGATGAACGTACAGTTCGCCATCAAGGACGGCACCGTCTACGTGCTGGAAGTGAACCCGCGCGCCTCACGTACCGTTCCCTTCGTCGCCAAGACCATCGGCGCCCCAATCGCCAAGATCGCCGCCCGCGCCATGGCCGGCGAGAAGCTCGACGCGCTGTTCTCGACCTACGGCCAGAAGCCGGATCCGCGCAACCTCAAGCATATCGCCGTCAAGGAAGCCGTCTTCCCGTTTGCCCGCTTCCCCGGCGTCGACACGCTGCTCGGCCCGGAAATGCGCTCGACCGGCGAAGTCATCGGCCTCGACACCGATTTCGCGCTGGCGTTTGCGAAGTCGCAGCTCGGCGCCGGCGTTGAACTGCCGCGTGACGGAACGGTCTTCGTATCGGTCCGCGACGAGGACAAGCCGCGCGTTCTGCCGGCCATCCGCGTTCTCGTCGGCGAAGGCTTCAAGGTTCTGGCAACCGGGGGCACGCAGCGCTTCCTGGCTGAGAACGGCATCGCGGCTACGAAGATCAACAAGGTCCTGGAAGGTCGCCCACACATCGAAGATGCGATCCGCAACCGCCAGGTCCAGCTCGTGATCAATACGACGGACGGCAACAAGGCGATCTCCGACTCCAAGTCGCTGCGCCGCGCAACGCTGATGCAGAAGGTCCCCTACTACACCACGATGGCCGGCGCCGAGGCGGCCGCCCAGGCGATCAAGGCGCTGCGGGCTGGCAACCTCGAAGTTCGTCCGCTGCAAAGCTACTTCTAATAAAGAATTGGACCGGCGCGCCATCCGCGCCGGTCCGCTCTCGAGGCGTCGGAGCCGTTAGATTCGCGCCCTTGCATCCTGCGCGTCCGCCTTGACGTTCCAGGCATTCTGAAAGGCCGGTCGCCGCCGATCCTGCAAAATCAGCTTTCCGCCTTCTTCACGCCGCGTCGGAATGGCGTGACGATCGATAGCGCCTTCCAGAGTCATCGCAAGGTCGCGGGCGAAAACCCGATTGCCGATATGCCATGAGTGGGTCCATGAACCAATCTGGGGCTGCGAAGCTGGATCGACCGTATTGAAATACTCACCGCAATTGACGTCGACCGCTTTAGCGTTGACCAACGCCGGCAGCCCAACGCGACCGACGCGCGGCGCAACGCCGAGCCTCTTCGCGTTGGATACGGCAAGGACGGAATCGAAAGGATTGGAGTAGTTGGTGAGCCGCATGATCCGGCGGAACATCGGCTGATTCCAGTCGCTCCCAAGCGACAGGCTATCCGTGGACACATCGCCGCCGATGAACGCCACCTGGCCGACGCGCCAGTCCGCCTTGAAGAGATCGCCCTGCTTGTCCGACTGCGCAAAGGCATCCATAATCACATAGCAGCCTGTAGAATGACCAAGCAGGTGCACATTGGTTTCGCAGCCGGCCTGCTGGCTCTGCTTCAGAAGTCGAATACCCTTCGTCACGAGTTCGCTTGCAACAGCCGCCGCATCCGAGCGATCCTCGAGATAGTTGAGCGTCTGGTTGTCGCTCGGCCAGTCGAAGGCAACGATCTCACCACGCCAACCCTCTGCTCGCATGTCGGCACGCAACTGCCTGATGCGCTTTAGAACGGTCGGAATGTCATTGTTGTAGCCATGCACAAAAATAAGCACATCGCCCCGCGGACCGATCGAATTCGGATTCTCGTCGCCATCCGCGAGCCCCTGCACCTCGGCGACCCAATCCTTCGCACTGGATACTGCCTGGCGCGCATCGTAGCTGTCGAGCACATCAGGCACCTTCAGGAACTTGATCGGCCCGGGTTCCGCGATCAATGCATCACCCGTTCGCTTTCTGGCACTGATGATGTAGTTGTCGCCCATCTTCCCCTCCTGCGCCAACAAGCCTTACGCCCAAGACGATCGTATCAGCTTACAGATTCAACCCAAAGACGCCAATGCAGCGCCGATGCGGGCAGTATCTCGGCCGGCGTTCTTCCTGACGGCGATAGAGCCAACAAAGACGCCTCAGCCCATTGGAGCCTGTACCAACGGTCGAATCACGCTTTGCGATCCCGAGGGAACGGCGAAATATGCATCATTTTTTGCGCCATCGAGAGAATTGCCAGTCAGTCCTTCAGAGGCGTTCTCAGCGAACCGTCCACCTCAAAGTCAATATTGCTCAGGTTTGCGGTCGTAACGGAGCGCCTCCGGGTAGCGATACGAATTTTATGGAAATCAGCGGTGGCGATCTGCTATAACCACAACAGTTAGGATTGTTACACGGTTCCGAAGTTCCCCTTCGGGACCTGTTTTCTTTTGTGTCTGCGGCTAAGCGGACACGGGGAGTGAAGGACAGAAAAATGGTTGATAAGGTACCGATGACGCAGGGTGGTTTCGTCAAGCTGCAGGAAGAACTGCGCTGGCGTCAGCAGGAGGAGCGCCCCCGCATCATCGAGGCAAT
>Ga0102593_1003285_pt1 | contig 10735 bp, 9 predicted proteins | sample AraplaCol_mMS_r2_2_FD_76862 | JGI IMG/M metagenome (GOLD analysis project Ga0102593, IMG submission 76862) | Arabidopsis root microbial communities from North Carolina, USA - plate scrape MF_Col_mMS_r2 (SPADES assembly) (version 2) | ecosystem: Host-associated > Plants > Roots > Endosphere...
TGTTCATGAGGAACCATCCGCGCGACGTCGGACTGTTGGCATACGGCGGCACCGCCGCCTCGCCCGCCGCGGTGCCGGCCGGGAGCTTCCGCACGGCGTTCGACGGCCTGCGGATCGGAGTCCGGGTGCCCGCGTTCTGGTTGCTCGCCGGCAGCTTCGCCATCTGCGGCATGACGACCAACGGCCTCATCGGCACCCACTTCATCCCCGCGGCCAACGATCACGGCATGCCCAGCACGGTCGCCGCCGGCCTGCTCGCCACGATCGGCGTCCTCGACGTGGTGGGCACCATCTTCTCTGGCTGGCTGACCGACCGCGTGGACCCTCGGGTCCTGCTCGTCGTGTACTACGTGGGCCGCGGCGTCTCGCTGCTGTTGCTGCCGTCGCTGCTCTCGCCGCACGCCGAGCCGAGCACGTGGGTGTTCGTCATCTTCTACGGGCTGGACTGGGTGGCGACCGTGCCACCGACCATCGTGCTGTGCCGGCGCTACTTCGGCGCGCGGACGCCGGTGGTGTTCGGCTGGGTGTTTGCCTCCCACCAGTTGGGCGCCGCCGTCGCGGCCGCCGGGGCGGGGTGGTTGCGCGACCTCGAGGGCGACTACGACCTCGCGTTCTACCTGGCATCCGGTCTGTGTGCCGTGGCGGCGCTGCTGTGCCTGGGCATACGGAAACCCCAGCTCAACGCCACTGCCGCGCCGGCCGCACCGGACGCTGACTTTGCCGATTCGTGATCTGAGCCCTTACGCTTCACGAGGCGTCGCCACGAGAGTCGGGCTCTAGGCGGCGCGATTCAACCACGCTGAGGAGCCGAAAACGTGAAGACTCGCACCAGTCGAGCCATTGGAATGTCCGCCGCGATCGCCGCGATCGCCGTGTCGCTGCCCCTGGCGATCACCGCGCAGGCCGACCCGCCGCCGACGACGGCGGCCGACGTCAAGCCGCTGCCGGATTGGCAGGGCAACTGCGACCCGCTGCGCGCCGAGCTGGCGCCCAGCGGTGCCACCAAGGAGAGCCTCGCCACCCTGCCGCTCGGGCAGGCCCTGGCCAAGATCCCGTCGCTGAGCACGTTCACCTCGGCGCTCAACGGTGGTCTGAACCCCGCCGTCAACGTGCTGCCCGTTCTGGAGAACGGCCCGTACGTGGTGTTCGCGCCCAACAACGACGCGTTCGCCAAGATGGACCCGGCCGCCCTGGAGGCCGTCAAGGCCGATCCCGCCGCGCTGACCAAGCTCGACTACTACCACGTCTTCCTCGGCCTGCTCGGCCCCGGTGACGTGGCCGGCCAGCGGCCCACCCAGGAGGGTGCCGAGGTCAAGGTGACGGGCAAGGACGGCGACATCAAGGTCAACGACACCGCCAAGGTGATCTGCGGCGGCATCCAGACCGCCAACGCCCGTATCTACATCCTGGACACCGTCCTGGATCCGAACTCGCCGCCGGAGCCGATCACCCCGACGACGTCGTTCGCCGGTACGGGCAAGCCGCTCACGCCGACGAGCACCACGACGCCGACGACGGCCGAGCAGGCGCCCGCCGCCGGCTGACCCACCCCAGACGCGACTTCGGCGCGTTCCCGTTCGCTGGTCGAACGGGGACGCGCCGAATTCATTTGTGCCGCAGGACTGTTAGAGACCCAGGTCCTTGCCGATGATCTCCTTCATGATCTCGGTGGTGCCGCCGTAGATCGTCTGGATGCGCACGTCGACGTAGTCCCGCGCCACCTTGTACTCGTTCATGTAGCCGTAGCCGCCGTGCAGCTGCACGCAGTGGTCGACGACGCGCTTGGCCAGCTCGGTGCACCACCACTTCGCCTTGGACGCCTCGACCGCGGTCAGCTCGCCGTCGACGACGGCCCGAAGGCACCGGTCGACGTAGGCCTCGGCGATCTCGAGTTCGGTGTCCATCTCGGCCATGACGAACTTGTTGTGTTGAAAGCTGCCGATGGGCTGACCAAAGGCCTTGCGGTCCTTGACGTATGCCAGGGTGTCGTCGAACGTCGCCCGGGCCCCGGCGACCGCGGCGATGGCGATCGACAACCGCTCGGACGGCAGGTTGGTCATCAGGTGGTAGAAGCCCTTGCCCTCCTCCCCCAACAGGTTGGCCCCGGGCACGCGGACGTTCTCGAAGTTCAGCTCGGCGGTGTCGGCGAAGTGCTGACCCATCTTGTCGAGCTTGCGTCCGCGGGTGAAGCCCTCCATGCCGCGTTCGACGACGAGCAGCGAGAAGCCCTTGTGCCCGGCGTCGGGATCGGTGCGCGCCACCACTACGACGAGGTCGGAGTTGATGCCGGCGGAGATGAACGTCTTGGCGCCGTTGAGGATCCAGTCGTCACCGTCGCGGACCGCAGTGGTCTTGATGCCCGCGAGGTCACTGCCCGCACCGGGTTCGGTCATGGCGACGGCGCCGATGAGCTCGCCGGTGATGTAGCCCGGCAGCCACCGCGCCTGCTGCTCTTCGTTGGCGAGGTTGGCGAAGTACGGGCCGACGATGTCGTTCTGCAGGCTCAGTCCGGGCGACGGCAAGCCGTACCTGGTGAACTCCTCGACGATGACCGCGTTGAAGCGGAAGTCGTCGACGCCGCCACCGCCGAACTTCTCTGGCAGGTTGAACCCGATCAGCCCGTACTTGCCCGCGGCGACGTAGGCGTCGCGGTCGACGATGCGCTCGCTGTCCCACTTCTCGGCGTAGGGCGCGCATTCCTTCTCCAGGAATTGGCGTGCCGTGGCGCGCAACTGCTCGTGTTCTTCGTCGAAGATCAATCGCTTCATGGTGTCTCCCCTACTTTGCTTGCCATACGGGCTGTCTCTTCTCCGCGAACGCCAACGGTCCTTCCCTGGCGTCCTGCGAACGCAGTACCGTGCCCATCTCGCGCATGGTCCTGCTCCATCCGGATTGCTCAGCGGCGATCACGCCGTCGTCGATGCCGGCGGCGACGCGCTTGCTGGCCCACACCGCCAGAGGTGCGTTGACGGTGATGCGCTCGGCCAGGGCCAGGGCGGCGTCGACGACGGTGCCGTCGGGCACGACCTGGTTGACCAGACCCCACCGAAGGGCGTCGGCTGCGGTCATCGGCTCACCGGTGAACAACAGCTCCATCGCCACCTTGCGTGGCAGCTGCTCGACGATGCGGAACACGCCGCCCGCCGCCGCGATCAGCCCGCGTTTGACCTCCGGGAGGCCGAACTTGGCGCTCTCCTCGGCGACGATGAGGTCGCTGGCCAACGCGAGTTCGGTGCCGCCGCCCAGCGCCGTGCCGTTGACGGCGGCGATGGTCGGCTTGTCGATCACGTGTTGGACGTACCCGGCGAATCCCCACTCCGCGCGCTCGGGGTGGTAGATGTTCTCGCGTCGCGAGATGGCCTTCAGATCGGCTCCGGCACAGAATGACTGGCCGGCGCCGGTGACGACGACCGCGCGGATCTCGGGATCGTGCTGGGCCTCGTGCAGCGCGTCGCCCACGCCGGTGCTGACCGCGGCGTTGACGGCGTTGCGCGCCTCCGGCCGGTTCAGCGTGACGAGCAGGACGTTGCCGCGACGCTCAGAGAGCACAGCGGGGACGTCCGCAGCACCGTCGCTCACAGCAGTTCGAGGATCGTGGCGTTGGCCTGACCGCCGCCTTCGCACATGGTCTGCAGGCCGTACTGAATGCCCTTGTCCCGCATGTGATACAGCATCGTGGTCATGATCCGGGCACCGGAGCCGCCCAGCGGGTGACCCAGCGCGATGGCACCGCCGTTGGGGTTGAGCTTCTTCTCGTCGGCACCGATGTCCTTGAGCCAGGCCAGCGGAACCGGCGCGAAGGCCTCGTTGACCTCGAAGACGCCGATCTCGTCGACCGACAGGCCAGAGCGCTTGAGCACCTTCTGCGTCGCCGGGATCGGCGCGGTGAGCATGATGACCGGATCGGCACCGGCGAGCACCGCGGTGTGCACCTTGGCCAGGGGCTTGAGGCCCAATTCCTTCGCCTTCTCGGCCGACATGAACAGCAGCGCCGCCGAACCGTCGGAGATCTGAGAGGCGTTGCCCGCGTGAATCACTCCGTCTTCCTTGAAGGCGGGCTTGATCGTCGCCATCTTCTCCACGGTGCCGCCGCGGCGGATGCCCTCGTCCTTGAGGACGTGATTGCCGTCCTGGTCCTTGATGGCCACGATCTGGTCGTCGAAGGCACCGGAATCCTGTGCCGCCGCAGCCTTTTCGTGCGAGCCGAGGGAGAATTGGTCCAGCGCGGTGCGGTCGAAGCCCCACTGCTCGGCGATCATCTCGGCGCCGACGCCCTGGTTGGGGGTTTGGCTGTAGCGGGCGCGGAACGCCTCGGGGTACGGGTGACCGCCGTTGGCCAGCGAGGCGCCCATGGGCGTCCGCGACATCGACTCCACGCCGCCGGCGACGACGACGTCGTAGTGTCCGGCGACGACGCCGGCGGCGGCGAAGTGCACCGACTGCTGGCTCGATCCGCACTGCCGGTCGACGGTCACGCCGGGCACCGTCTCGGGCCAGCCGGCGGCCAGCACCGCGGTGCGCGCGATGTCGAGCGCCTGCTCGCCCGCCTGCATGACGCAGCCCCAGATGACGTCGTCGACCAGAGCGGGGTCGACCCCGGCACGCTGTACGAGCCCGTTGAGCACCTGAGCCGACAGTTCACCGGGGTGCACGCCGGACAAGCCGCCGTTGCGCTTGCCGACTGGTGAACGAACCGCTTCTACGATGACGGCTTCAGCCATGGACATCTCCTTTGACGTGACGATCGGGCAGGCTGCCTGACATGATTCCGAAGGTAGATGAGTAGGTTTACTAGGTCAACCTACTGGTTGGTGGAGCAGCCGCCGCATCGCCGACCGACATGGTTTACTGAGTTCAACAACCGGTCCACCACAGGAGACGCCCCGTGACTCGCAACACGCCACTGGCACCCATGATGGGGCCGGACGCCGTGGCGCGACGGGGCAACGGCACGGTGGTCCGCTCCCCCAAGACCGCCGAGTTGGTCGCCGGGACGCTGCGCCGCATGGTCGTCGACGGCCAGCTCAAGGAGGGCGACTTCCTGCCCAACGAGGCCGAGTTGATGGCGCACTTCGGCGTCAGCCGCCCGACGTTGCGCGAAGCGGTCCGGGTGCTCGAGTCCGAACGCCTGGTCGAAGTGCGCCGCGGCTCGCGGACCGGAGCCAGGGTCAGGGTGCCGGGCCCGGAGATCGTCGCCAGGCCGGCCGGTCTGCTGCTGGAGCTCTCCGGCGCGACCATCGCCGACGTGCTCGTCGCGCGGTCGGGTATCGAGCCCCTCGCCGTGCGCCTGCTTGCCGAGAGCGCCGCCACGGTGGCGCTCGACGAGCTCGACGCGATGCTCGCCGACGACATTCCCGCGGGCTGGCAGTCGGGGCGCCTCGCCGAGGCCACCGGGGAGTTTCACCGCCGGATGGTCGAACTCTCGGGCAACGCCACGCTGACGATCATCGCCGGGATGCTGCACGAGATCACGGTGCGTCACACGGCCTTCGCGATCAAGCAGTACCGCGAGGTGTCCAAGGCCGACTACGACAAGCTGATGCGGTCCTACCGGCGCCTGATGACTCTGCTGCGTGCGGGTGACGGCGCGGGCGCCGAGACGCACTGGCGCAAGCACCTCGACGTGTCGCGAGACCTCTTGCTGGAGGGGCTCGAGGACGTCAAGGTTCGCGACGTCATGCAGTAGTCGACGACCACGTCACGTGCACGGGCACGTCATCGGCCCACGGCTGCCGCGTCACCATGTCGGCCACCTCCACGTAACCGCGTTCGAATTCGCCCGTCGCCGCGTCGACCAAGCGGTACTCCTGGCGCTGCCGGTGAATGGGCTGAGCGTCGAGCAACACCACCCGCACCTCACCCGGCTCGAAGCCGCATCGCTCCTGCATCGCGGCGATCAACTGCTCGTTGTGCATGTGCCCGTCACCGAAGTTCCAGCCGATCGCGGTGCTGCACAACCGTTCTCCCTCGGTGACGACGTAGTCGGCCTCGTCGCCGTCGGCCATGGCGCGGTGCACCAGCGTGAACAGCGCCCGGCCATGGGTGTTCATCGCCCGGAAGGCGTACCCGGAGTGCAGCATGACCAATGCCTGCTCCGGGCTGCCGTAGATGCGCTCCACCTGAGACTGCGGCATGCTCGCGATCGCGACCAGGCCGGCCTTGATCTTCTCCTCCGCCGAGGGCTTCATGCACCACTGCGTGGTGTCCCAGTTGCCCGCGTAGTACCGCATGCCCGGCAGGAAGGAGACCTTGCGCGGGAACAGGTTCCCCGTCGCGACGGTGGCGACCAACACGGCGAACAGCACCAGCGGCAGCGGACTGGTCAGGTCACCGAGGCCGATCCCCGGATGCCCGACGAACAACGCCAGCACGCTGAACATCATGAAGACGTTCCACTCCAGGGGCACCCCCATCGGGATCGCCGACAGGATGCCGAAGTGGAAGACCAGCATCACGAATGCCGCGACGGCCGAGGCCCAGCCGCCGTGGCTGAAGAACAGCACCAGCGGCACCAAACCCTCGACGGCGGTGCTGAAGTGGGCGACGATCCGCGAGATTCGCCCCGGCCGGAGGTCGTCGGGGAAGTGCTCGAAGAAGGCCCGCTTGAAGGCCTTGGTGCGCACCAGGGGGCTGTTGGACATCATCGTGGAGATGACGAACGGAAAGTGCTTGTTGAGCTTCGACGTCGCCGCGCCGATCCAGATGACCAGGCAGACCAGCTTGGCGGCGATGACCATGTCGACGCCGCCGAACAGGAACGCCACCGTGAACGACGCGTAGACCTCGCCACGGGCGGCCAGGAAGATCACCTTGTCTCGGAGCCCCGCGAGCGCCAGCAGCCCCAGGATGGCCCAGATCTGCCACACGGGAAGCACCCCGACCGTGGTGCCGAGCGCGGGAATCGGGCCGGTACCGCCGGAGAACAGGGCAACCACCAGCACCACCAGCAGCGCCCCGTAGAGGACGGCGTCCACCGGGGTGCGGGCCGAGCCGCGGGTCAACGGAACACGCGTGGGCCACGGTGGCAACCGGATGGTCCCGGGCCTCAACCAGTAGAGGATCGACCCCATCGGCGGGAAGAACCGGTTGTTGAGCGGGCCGAAGCCGCAGCCCAATCCGACCACCTCGAAGAGCATCGTGAACAGGACGACCTTCTGGAACACGATCGGTTCGTCGTACCAGGCGGTCACGTCCAGCAACCCCCCGATGCCGGAGGTGGTGACGGCGAGCAGCGCCCCGACCAGGACGTAGAGCAGGATCTTCACCACGTAGAACAGGTGCAACACCACGGGCGTGCCGAATCCCACTTCGGCCCAGTGCCCGGCCAACGGGCGAATGCGCTCGGCGCGGGTGCCCTTGCTCCACTCGACGAAGTCGACCACCGGCAAGTCGGGCTTGAGAAATCCCATGGCTCGAAGACTAGAACGTGTTCTAGATATTTCAAGCCACTTTCCCCGCGGTGGGTTGCGTAGAGTTTGGACCCGTGAGTCCACACGCCGCGGCCAAGCTCACCCCCAAGGGCCAGGCCACGCGACAGCGCATCGTCGACGGTGCCGCCGCCGAGATTCGCCTCCGCGGCGCGGTCGCCACCACGCTCGAAGACGTCATGGCCCACACCGCGACCTCCAAGAGCCAACTGTTCCACTACTTCCCCGGCGGCAAGGACCAGCTGCTGCTCGCGGTCGCCGAGCAGGAGGCCGCGCGCGTCATCAGCGACCAGCAACCGCACCTCGGCGCCCTGACGTCATGGGCGGCCTGGCAGCGGTGGCGTGACACCGTCGTCGACCGCTACCGACTGCAGGGGCAGCTCTGCCCGCTGTCGACCGTCATGTCGGAGATCGGCCGCACGCCCGGCGCTCAGGCCGTCACAACGACGCTCATCGACCGGTGGCGCTCTGAGATCGAGGCCGGCGTGCGGGCCATGCAGGCCCAGGGCAAGGTCGACGCCGGCGTCGACGCCTCGCGTGCAGCGGCAGCCTTGCTGGCTGGCATCCAAGGCGGGGTGCTGGTGCTGATGAGCACCGGCGATCTCGGATACCTGGAGGCCGCCCTCGACCTGGGCATCGCCGCCCTGCGCAGCTAGGGCGTCGCGAGCGCGGCGTCGAGCCTCGCGACGTACCGGTCGAGCCCGTCGGCGCCGCCCAGCGCCGACTCGGCGGCGCGCACCCCGATGGTGACGGTGTCGCCCACGCCGCCGACCACGTGGGTCAGGCCCATCATCGGCGACAGTCCGGCGAACGCGGTCGCCAGTACGACGGGCGCTCCCCCGAAGGCGAAGTCGGCGGCGCCGAACTTCACACTGGAGACCACGGTGTTGCCGGTCACCGCCGGTGGTCGGACGTTCGGATCGAATCGTCCCATCCCCCAACGCAACAGCGCCGCCGGCGTCGTCGCGAAGGCCAGATCGTCGGCGCGCATCGCCGGATGAGCCGCACGCAACCGCCTGGCCGCGAGGTCCCCGGCGATCGCCGCCGACCGTTCCGGCGGCGACAGATCGGGGTACAGCCCCACGCCGACGTTGCCGAAGTGGTTGTGCGCCAGCCGCGGCGGCGGCTTCGCCATGGGCACCTCGGCACCCAGCGCCGACGGGTCGTCACCGAGGGCGCGCAGTTCCGCAGCCAGGGAGACCGACACCGCGGACAGCGCGGCCACCGTCACCGTCGACGCCGCCAGCTCGCCGCGCCGCCGCGTCACGGTACGCACGGCTCGGGCTCCCGTCGGTCGGTCGTTGGTGCGCAGCGGCGGACGCAACCGGGCCTGCGCGGGAACCACTGCGGCCTCGACGTCTGCGGTCAACGCGCGGTGTGCCCGGGCGGCGCGAATGCCGGCCAGCACCGAGGCCGCGGGCCCCACCGACGGCGGCGCGATCTCGGGCAGCACGACACCGGACCTGCCGAACAGCAGCGCCGCGTGTCCCGACGTGCGCCCGCCACCGCCCAGGGCATGCGAGATCCGGAGCACCGCGACGACGCCGGGACCGTCGACCCCGGGCACGTCGAGGACGTCGGCGAACACGTGCAGCCGCCAGGCCGTATCCGTCGCGTCCAACGGTCGTTCGACCAGCGTCCCGACCGCCGCGAGGCAGGCCTCATAGGTACGCCCCGGCAGGTCGTGCACCACGAACTGCGACCGGTCGACCCCTCGGTGGACCCACCGTGGGTAGCCCCGCGACCCGTCGTCGACGCGCCACCCCAACTCCGGGCACCCCGCCGCGCGGGCCTCGATCTCGTCGAGGGTCCGCTCGAGGTCGGCGGGCACCCCGCCGAAGCCGAACATCAGCACGGTGTCATTCGGGATCTTGGCCGACAGCCAGAACGTCTGCGCGTCGATCGGCGTCAGTCGGTTCGCTGCCATGGGCCCAAGGCTAGGCTGCGGGCATGCTCCCAGCGGCCAGCGCCGACGGCACCGTGCTCGTCACCGGTGCCTCGTCGGGCATCGGTGAAGAATTGGCCAGGGAATTCGCCCGTCGCGGTCGGCACGTGGTGCTGGTCGCGCGGCGGGCCGAGAAGTTGCAGGCCCTGGCCGCCTCGCTCGGATCGTCCGCCGACGTGCTGGCGGCCGACCTCTCCAATCCCGAGGAGCGCGCCGCGTTGCCCGGCCGGGTCGCCGAACTGGGCCGGGTGGTGGACGTGTTGGTGAACAACGCCGGCCTCAGCACCTCCGGTCCGGTCGCGTCCTCGGACCCCGGTGCAGAGCTCAACCTCGTCGAGGTCGACGTCGCCGCCGTGGTCGACCTGTGCAGCCGGTTCACCCCCGGCATGGTCTCCCGAGGGCGGGGTGGGGTGCTCAACGTCGCGTCGGTCGGGGCGTTCGGACCGTTGCCGGGGCAGGCCGCCTACGGGGCGGCCAAGGCCTTCGTATTGTCGTACACCCGGGCCCTCGGGCAGGAGTTGTCCGGCACCGGCGTCACCGCGACGACGTTGTGCCCCGGCCCGGTGAAGACCGAATTCGGTTCGACGGCCGGCATTTCCGACGCCGATGCAGAGGCCGCGCTGCCCAAGGCGATGTGGGTCAGCGCCGCCGACGTCGCCGCCGCTGCGGTCGACGGGTTGGCCGCGGGCAAGGCCGTCGTCGTCCCCGGCGCGTTCAACAGGGTCGGCGCCGCGGCGTACCACCTGCTGCCGCGGCGGATGCTGCTGCCAATCCTGGCGCGCACCCACCCCGCGCTGAGGAATCGTTAGGGCCCGACGAAGTCGAGGATGCGGCGCGCCACGTCGTCGGGACGGTCCAGCTGCATGAAGTGTCCTGCGCCGTCGATGATCTCAGCACGGCTACCGGGTGGCAGTGCCGGCTCCACCCACCGCGCGTAGTCGGCCGACGCACAGCCGTCGGCCGAGCCGTGCAGGTACAGCGTCGGCACGCGCAGGGGAGCCAGCCAGTGCTCGTGCAGATCGGCGTACCGCGGTGGCGGTGCGCTCCCCCGAATGGTCGCGCGGTAGTACCCGAGGGCGGCCCGCCAGTTCTCGGGTGCGCCGATGGCGTCGAGGACGAGTGCCACGTCCTCGGTGGCGTCATACGTCGGCGACCACTGCTGCCACAGTCGTGGCACCACCCAGGCGGCGGAACGCTCTGGCAGCAAGGGCAATTGGAAGTACATGATGTACCAGCTCCGCAGCAGTTGCCGGGGCAGCATCGCGGCGAGTTTGCCGGCGTCGGGCACGCGACCCAGCGGCCGGAAGCTGCCCGCGGGTGGCACCGACATGATCACGGCCTTGCCGAAGGGACTGTCGGGCAT
>Ga0102593_1003296_pt1 | contig 10709 bp, 9 predicted proteins | sample AraplaCol_mMS_r2_2_FD_76862 | JGI IMG/M metagenome (GOLD analysis project Ga0102593, IMG submission 76862) | Arabidopsis root microbial communities from North Carolina, USA - plate scrape MF_Col_mMS_r2 (SPADES assembly) (version 2) | ecosystem: Host-associated > Plants > Roots > Endosphere...
TGCCGGCGGTCTTCGAACCCGTAGCGGCCTTCTTGCCTGCGGCCTTCTTGGAGCCCGCCTTCTTCGCCTTCGAAGCCGGCTTCTTCGGCGTCTTGGGCTGCAACAGCGTGCCGGTGCAGTTGCGCGAACCGCAGCGGCATTCCCAGATCTTCTTCAGCTCGGCGGTGTGCTTTTCCTCGAGCGTGATGCCGTAGTTGTACGACAGCTCCTCGCCCGGCTTGATCGCGCGGATCGCCTCGATGAACACGCGGTCCTTCGTGCGGTCGTCGCCATCGGCCTCTTCCAGCACGGCTTCGCAGTTCGGCGCGCAGCTGTGGTTGATCCAGCGCGCCGTGCCGCCTTCGTGGTTGGCGTCGATGACGTACTCATCGTTGAGCGTGAACAGGAAGGTGTGGCCCGAATCCGGATCGCCGGTGACGTCGGCGTCGACTTCCTCGTGGGTGCGGCGGCGGCCCTTGTACTCCACGACGCGTTCGCCCTTGGCGATCGGGGCGACGGCGAAAACACCGTTGCCATGGATGGCGGAACGACGGGCGACGATCTTGCGCGGCATGCGGAGGTCCGGTTGGGTGAAAGCGGCCATTCTGTACGGATCGGCGCGACATCGCCATCGCGGGACCATCACGGGATGGAAAGCCGCGACACATTCCAGGCCGTCCCTGCGCCAGCGCCGGCGAGGCCGCGACGAAGCTGAATCCCGCACCGGACCCGCACCCTTGGCCCGCGCGGCCGGAAACCGTACAATTCCGGTACGGATTGAACTTCTCCCCCGCCCGACATGCTTCGCGTCACCAAGCTCACCGATTACGCCACGGTCGTCATGACCGTACTTGCCCATGGCCGGGACGCCGTGCTCAGCGCCTCGGAACTGGCCGAACGCGCGGGCCTGGAGGCCACCACCGTGGCCAAGGTCCTCAAGCCGCTGGCGCAGGCCGGGCTGGTCGAAGGCTTCCGCGGCGCGAACGGCGGCTACCGCCTGGCGCGCCCGGCCGACGATATCGGCCTGCTGGAGATCGTGATCGCCATGGAAGGACCGCTGGGCATGACCGAATGCAGCGTCCACACGGGCAACTGCGGACTGGAAGAGTCCTGCGGCGTCCGCGCCAACTGGCGACGCATCAACGACGTGGTCGTGGAAGCCCTCAGCGCCGTGACGCTGGCGCAGATGCTGACACCACCACCGAACGAACCCTCCGCCAAGCGCATCGACATGCGCCTGGCCTGACGAGTAGGCAGCCCAATGGCCACCGAAATCCTTGAAAACCGCGAGATCCACGAACAGCTCGGCCGCAAGTACGAGGCCGGGTTCGTCACGGACATCGAATCCGAAAGCCTGCCGCCCGGCCTCAACGAGGACGTGATCCGCGCGCTCTCGGCGAAAAAGAACGAGCCGGAGTGGATGACCGACTGGCGCCTGGCCGCGTACCGGCATTTCCTCACGATGCCGATGCCGCACTGGGCCAAGCTCAACATCGCGCCGATCGACCTGCAGGCGGTGAGCTACTACTCCGCGCCGAAGGCCAAGTACGCCTCGCTCGACGACGTCCCGCAGGAACTGCTGGACACCTACGAGAAGCTCGGCGTGCCGCTGCACGAGCGCGCCAAGCTCGCCGGCGTCGCGGTCGATGCGGTGTTCGATTCGGTCTCCGTCGGCACAACTTTCCGCAAGGAACTGGCCGAGAAGGGCGTCATCTTCTGCTCGCTGTCGGAGGCGATCCACGATCACCCCGAACTGGTGAAGAAGTACCTCGGCACCGTCGTGCCGACCGGGGACAACTACTTCGCCGCGCTGAACTCGGCCGTGTTCTCCGACGGCAGCTTTGTGTTCATCCCCAAGGGCGTGCGTTGCCCGATGGAACTGAGCACGTACTTCCGCATCAACGCGATGGGCACGGGCCAGTTCGAACGCACGCTGATCATCGCCGAGGAAGGCAGCTACGTTTCCTACCTGGAAGGCTGCACCGCGCCGATGCGCGACGAGAACCAGCTGCACGCCGCGGTGGTCGAACTGGTCGCGCTGGACGATGCGGAGATCAAGTATTCCACCGTGCAGAACTGGTATCCCGGCGACGAGAACGGCGTCGGCGGCATCTACAACTTCGTGACCAAGCGCGGCGAATGCCGCGGCGCGCGCAGCAAGATCAGCTGGACGCAGGTGGAAACCGGTTCGGCGATCACCTGGAAATATCCCTCGTGCGTGCTGATCGGCGACGACTCGGTCGGCGAATTCTATTCCGTCGCGCTGACCCACCACCGCCAGCAGGCCGACACGGGCACCAAGATGGTCCACGTCGGCAAGCGCACCAAGAGCAAGATCATCAGCAAGGGCATCAGCGCCGGCCGCGGGCAGAACACCTATCGCGGCCTGGTGAAGGTGCTGGGCTCGGCGGCCGGCGCGCGCAACCACACGCAGTGCGACAGCCTGCTGATCGGCAAGAAGTGCGGCGCGCACACCTTCCCGTACATCGAAGTGAAGCACCCCAGCGCGACGGTGGAACACGAAGCGACCACGTCCAAGATCAGCGACGACCAGCTGTTCTATTGCCGCTCGCGCGGCATCGGCGAGGAAGACGCCGTGTCGATGATCGTCGACGGCTTCTGCAAGAGCGTCTTCCGCGAGCTGCCGATGGAGTTCGCGGTGGAAGCGAAGAAGCTGCTGGAAGTTTCGCTGGAAGGCTCCGTCGGCTGACGCGCCTTTCGAATCAAACATCACAGATCACGAATCACGCCCTCATGCTCAAGATCGAAAACCTCCACGTCTCCGTCGCCGGCAAGGAGATCCTCAAGGGACTCACGCTGGAACTCACGCCGGGCCAGGTGCACGCGGTGATGGGTCCCAACGGCGCGGGCAAGTCCACGCTCGGCAACGTGCTGGCCGGCCGCGAAGGCTACGAGGTCACCGCCGGCACCGTGACGTTCGAAGGGCGCGACCTGCTCGCGCTGGAACCGGAAGAGCGCGCCGCGACCGGCGTGTTCCTCGCGTTCCAGTATCCGGTCGAGATCCCGGGCGTGAACAACACCTACTTCCTGCGTTCGGCGCTCAACGCGCAGCGCAAGGCGCGCGGCGAATCCGAACTGGATTCGATGCAGTTCCTCAAGCTGGTGCGCGAGAAGCTCGCCGTGCTGCACCTGAAGGACGAACTGCTGCATCGCGGCGTCAACGAAGGTTTCTCCGGCGGCGAGAAGAAGCGCAACGAAATCTTCCAGCTCGCATTGCTCGAACCGAAGCTGGCGATCCTGGACGAAACCGATTCGGGCCTGGACATCGACGCGCTCAAGGCCGTCGCCGACGGCGTCAACGCGCTGCGCTCGCCGGAGCGCGCGTTCCTGGTCATCACGCATTACCAGCGCCTGCTCGACTACATCAAGCCCGATGTGGTGCACGTGCTCGCCGACGGCCGCATCGTCGAGACCGGCGGGCCGGAGCTCGCACTGGAGCTGGAACAGCACGGCTACGCGTGGGTGAAGGACCGCATCACGCCGGCAGCGAGCGCCTGACATGAGCGCCCTGCTCGACTCCTTCGCCAACGTCTTCGAATCGCTCCCGCTGCGCGACGCGGCGGGCCTGGGCGAAAGCCGCCGCGCCGCGCTCGACGACGTGCTGCGCGACGGCATCCCGCATGCGCGCGTGGAAGCGTGGAAGTACACGCCGCTGCGTGCGCTGGAACGCCGTGCGTTCTCCGCGCCGTCGCCGGCGATCGCGGCGTTCGACGATGCATTGATCGCGGATGTCCCCGCGCCGCGCATCGTGTTCGTCAACGGCCGTTTCGATGCGGCGCACAGCGACCTGTCGAATCTTGCGTCCGGCGTCACGCTGCAGCCGCTTTCGCAGGTGCTGGTCGAAGGCGAACCGCGCGATGCGAACTTCCTCGCACGCCGCTTCGATCGCAGCGACGAGATCTTCGCGCGCCTCAACGCGGCGCTCGCGGACGACGGCATCGTGCTTCGCGCCGAAGCGGGTGCACAGTCCGCGCAGCCGATCCATTTCGTGTTCGTCGGCGCGCCCGCCGCCGCCGACCAGGCCTGGCATCTTCGCCACCTGATCGAACTGCGCGAGGGCGCCTCGCTGGTCGTGGTCGAACATCACCTCGCGCAGGACGCGCACAACCATCTCGCCAACCAGCTGACGCACGTGCACCTCGGTACGAATGCCACGCTGCGTCACGCGCGCATGCAGGACGATGCCCAGGGCGCGACGCTGATGGCGCGCACCGATGCCGTGCTCGCGAAGGACGCCGATTACCGCCGTCTCGACCTCGAACTCGGCGCCGGCCTTTCGCGACACGAACTCAATGCCGTGCTGCACGGGAACAACGCGCGCCTGCACGCGAACGGCGTGCTGCTCGCGTCTGGCAAGCGTCACATCGACACGCGCCTGGGCATCGACCACGTCGGCCGCGATACCGCGTGCGAACTCACGTGGCGCGGCATGGCGGGCGGCCGTTCGAAGGCCGCATTCCATGGCGGCATCCTGATCCGCGAGGGGGCCGACGGCACCAACGCGCAGCTGTCGAACAAGAATCTCCTGCTGAGCGAAGGCGCGGAGATCGACACGCAGCCGGTGCTGGAAATCCACGCCGACGAAGTGCAGGCCGCACACGGCGCGACCGTCGGCCAGCTCGACCAGACGGCGCTGTTCTACCTGCGCAGCCGCGGTCTGCCGGCCGAACAGGCGCGCGCCCTGCTGACGGCGGCGTTCTGCCGCGAAACCCTGTCCGTGTTCGAGCCGGGCGATGCGCTGCGCAACGCGCTTCAATCCCGCCTCGACGCCGCGCTCGACCGCCTCGCGGCGGCCTGAGCCCGACTGGAGCATCTGATGAACCTTCCCGCTTCCGATTCGACGAACGCCATCGACTGGGCCCGTGTCCGCGCCGACTTCCCGCTGCTCACGCGCGAAGTGCACGGCAAGCCGCTAGTCTATTTCGATTCGGCCAACACCGGTCAGAAGCCGGATGCGGTGATCGAGGCCGTCGATGATTTCTATCGTCGCCACAATGCCAACGTCAGCCGCGCCGTGCACGCGCTCGGCACCGAGGCGACCGAGGCCTACGAAGGCGCGCGTTCGAAGCTGGCGAAGTTCCTCAACGTCCGCGGCGACGAACTGGTGCTGTGCAGCGGCACCACGTTCGCGCTGAACCTGGTCGCGTATTCGTGGGCGCTGCCGCAGCTCAAGGCCGGCGATGCGATCGTGCTCACGCGCATGGAGCATCACGCGAACATCGTGCCGTGGCAGCTCGTCGCGCAGCGCACGGGCGCGACGATCAAGGTCGCCGAGATCGACGAGCGCGGCGAACTCGATCTGCAACAGCTGTATTCGCTGCTCACGCCGGAAGTGAAACTGCTCTCGCTCACGCACGTTTCCAACGTGCTGGGCACGGTCAATCCCGTGCGCGAGATCTGCCGCGAAGCCCGCAAGCGCGGCATCGTCACCGTCGTCGACGGCTCGCAGGCCGTGCCGCATCGCCCGGTGGACGTCGCGTCGATCGGCTGCGATTTCTACGCCTTCACCGGCCACAAGATGTCCGGCCCGACCGGCACCGGCGCGCTGTGGGCGCGTCGCGAACACCTCGCCGCGATGCCGCCTTTCATCGGCGGCGGCGAGATGATCAAGGAAGTGCGCTTCGAAGGCACGGTCTTCAACGACGCGCCGCACAAGTTCGAAGCGGGAACGCCGAACATCGCCGGCTTCGTCGGCCTCGGCGCGGCGGTGGATTATCTGTCCGCGCTCGGCATGCACAACATCGAGGCGCGCGAGCAGGAACTGCTGGCGCACTTCAACGAGGCCCTGTCGAAGGTCGAAGGCCTGCGCATCTTCGGCCATGCGCGCGAGAAGGCGGCGGTCGTGAGTTTCCTCGTTGAAGGCGCGCACGCGCACGACCTGGCCACGCTGCTGGATCTGGAAGGCGTGGCGATCCGTTCGGGCCACCACTGCGCGCACCCGCTGATGGCGCACCTGGGCGTGCCGGCTACGTGCCGCGCCTCGCTGGCGTTCTACAACACGCACGAGGAAGTCGAGGCGTTCGTGGCGGCGTTGCAGAAGGTCCGCAGGTTGCTGGGGTAACTACCTCGAATTCGATTCGCGGCCGATGACACGGCTGCGATCACGCCGGACAATGGGCCCGCGCCCCTCCATTCCATCGACCGACACCATGACCGCACACGCCCTGCAGTTCCGCCACGCCACGCACGCCGACATCGACGCGCTGGTCGCACTGGTCGAATCCGCCTACCGCGGCGACGTGAGCAAGCAGGGCTGGACGACCGAGGCGGACATGCTCGGCGGACGCCGTACCGGACGCGACGACGTGCAGGCCTGCATCGATCGCCCGCGCAGCGCGATCCTCGTCGCCGAGCGCGAGGGCGGCGAACTGCTCGCCTGCGCGCACGTCGCCGAAGAGGATGGCGCCGGCTATTTCGGCATGTTTTCGGTGAATCCCGGCTTGCAGGGCGGCGGGATCGGCAAGCAGGTCATCGCCGAGGCCGAGCGCCTCGTGCGCGAAGACTGGTCGCTGCCGGCGATGCGCATGACCGTCATCGATATCCGCGACGAACTCATCGCGTTCTACGAACGTCGCGGTTATCGCCGCACCGGCATCAAGAAGCCATTCCCTTACGGCGACGAACGCTTCGGAGAACCCAAGCGCGACGACCTGCGCTTCGAGGTGCTGGAGAAGGCGCTGTGAGCGGCCAGGAACAGTGGGTCTTCGTGTGTGCGACCTCGCAGCTGCTGCCGGGTGAGCGCACGGTGGCCTGGGATGGCGACACGGCGATCCTCGTCGTCAATTACGACGGCGATTACTACGCGCTCGAAGACAAGTGCTCGCACGAAGACTTCGAGTTGTCCGCCGGCAATTACGACGGCGATGAAGCGACGATCGAATGCGTCCTGCATGGCGCGAAATTCGACGTCCGCGACGGCCGCCCGCTGTGCGCGCCCGCCTACGAGCCGGTGCCGAAGTTCCCGGTGAAGGTCGACGACACCGGCATCTGGACCCGCGACGACCGCGGCTGAGCCTTCGGCGTAGCCCCGCCCCCGCATGCCGGAGAGAAGGCGAGGTCACCGCACCGCCCCGCCTTTTCGTAGCGCCGCCTCGCAGGCCAGAAATAAAACCGCCACGTCATTGGTGCAACGCGCTGCGGCGCGTTCATCGCCCCAATGACTGAATCGCCTGGGGGCGCGGTGCGCTGCGCTTACCCGGGCTACGAAACGTCCTATTGGAAGAAATACGCGGCGTCGTCTACGCGGCTGCGCACTGACGTCTGCGTTTCCGCATCTCACTTCCCTCCCCCAACCACCTTCCCTCACAGGGGAGGGGCAACGCCTGCGCGCGACAACCGCCCATCCGCCCGTGTTCACTTTTCGTTGCAAATGAGAATCCCTCTCATTACCATTCAACACCTGACCACGGCCCATCGCCGCCCGCCTTTCCCCCGAGGGATCCCATGTCCAACAGGAAGTTCGTCGTTTCGCCGCTTGCCGGCGCCCTGGCACTCGCCGTCGCGGCGCCCGCCCTCGCGGAGCCGGCCGGAGCGCCCGCCAGCGCGCGCGATCTGGACAAGATCGAAGTGCACGGCGAATACGTCGAGAAGCCCTCCTCGATCAAGTACACGCAGCCGCTGCTGGACACGCCGCAGACCATCACCGTCGTCACCAAGGACGTGATGGACCAGCAGAACCTGATCGGCCTGCGCGACGTGCTCAGCACGCTGCCGGGCATCACCTTCGGCGCGGGCGAAGGCGGCGGCGGTTACGGCGACAGCATCACGCTGCGCGGCTTCAATGCGAACAGCGACATCACCACCGACGGCGTGCGCGACAGCGCTCAGTACACGCGCACCGACAACTTCAACCTGGACTCGGTCGAACTGGTCAACGGCGCCAACTCGGTGTACTCCGGCGCGGGCTCGGTCGGCGGCAACATCAACCTGGTGAGCAAGGTCGCGCGCAGCGGCGATTCCACCGTCGTGACGGCCGGCGCCGGCACCGACAGCTTCGGGCGCATCACGGTCGACAGCAATACCGACCTGGACAACGGTTCGGCCTTCCGCATCAACGCGATGGTCCACCAGAACGACGCGCCGGGCCGCGATTACGAGAACTTCGAGCGCTGGGGCATCGCGCCCTCCGTCGCGTTCGGGCTGGACAGCGATACGCGCTTCACCGCGAGCTACTTCCACCAGAGCGACGACAACCTCCCGCAATACGGCGTGCCGTACTTCGCCGCGTTCGGTGGCGGTTTGCCGGGCGTGGATACGGAGAACTACTACGGTTACCACAACATCGACCGTCAGGAGATCGACGTCGACATGGTCACCGGCGTGTTCGAACACGACTTCAACCCGAACACGACGCTGCGCAGCCTGGCGCGCTTCCAGCAGGTGCAGCAGCTGAGCGTCGTCGATGCGCCGCAGGGAACGTGGTGCCTGCCGGAAGGCTTCAATCCGGCGACGGGCGCCGCGTGTGCCACGCCGAATACCTACCTGCCCAGCGGTCCGCGCGGTTTCAGCCGCGACACGAACAATACGCTTGCGGTCAGCCAGACCGACATCGTCTCGCACTTCGCGACCGGCTCGGTGAAGCACTCGCTGGTCGCCGGCGTGTCGTTCTCGCGCGAGGAATTCGACCTCGACACCGGCAACCTGTTCCGCACGCCGACCGGCGCGACCGTTCCGCTGCCGCCGATGTCGGTAACCGATCCGTACTCGGTCTACACCGGCCCGATCAACTACATCCGCGGCAGCATCGCGGAAGGCTCGCTCGACAACCAGGCGATCTACGCCTTCGACACGCTGGAGTTCAACGATCGCTGGATGTTGAACCTCGGCGCGCGCTACGAGCACAACGAAGGCGACACCGTCACGACGACGTTCAACACCACCGCCGGCAGCCCGCAGCTGGGTCAGCCGACCACGCGCGTGGTGGGCAGCAACTCCGACGACCTGTTCTCGTACCGGGCCGGCCTGATCTTCAAGCCCGCGCAGAACGCGAGCCTGTACGTGTCGTACTCCAACAGCAAGACGCCGTCGAAGGCGTCGGTGAACGGATCGTGCGTGCCGACCAGCACCACCGGCACCGCGAACTGCAACGTCGATCCGGAAACGGCGGTCAACATCGAAGCCGGCGCGAAGTGGGACATCAGCAGCCAGCTCGCGCTGACCGCGGCGGTGTTCCGCAACGAACGCGAGGAATACAAGGTCGCCGATCCGGGCAACCCGCTGAATCCCAGCGGCGAACAGCAGCTCGACGGCACCGCGCGCGTGGACGGCGTGGCGCTCGGCGCGGCCGGCCACATCACCGACGCGTGGTCGATCTTCGCCAACGTGACGTGGCTGGACAGCGAAGTGATCCAGGGCGTGTCGGACTTCTGCAAGGCGAACCCCAGCACCGCGTGCGGCAACACGCCTGCCAACCCCGATCCGCTCGCCGGCCTGCCGATCAGCGGCACGCCGGAACGTTCGGGCAGCGTGTGGACGACGTACGATCTGGAGCGCTGGACGTTCGGCTACGGCCTGACGTACGTGGGCAACTATGATGTCTACACCGGCAACGGGGCGAACATCGCCGAAGCCAAGGGGTACACGACGCACCGCGCGATGGTGGGCTTCGACGTCAACGAGCGCCTGTCCTTCCAGCTCAACGTCAACAACCTATTCGACAAGACGTACTACACGCGCGTCCGCAACAACGGCTGGGCAACGCCGGGCGATGCGCGCCAGACGGTGCTTCAGGCCATCTACCGGTTCTGACAGCGCTCAACGCAACGCAGTCCGTTAGCCACGCGACGCCCGCATCGCCGGGCTTACCGAAGCGAAGGAGTCCAGATGCTGCTCCAGGTCCCGCAAGTCCTCAGCGCCGAACAGGTCGCCCACTTCCGCGATCGCCTGCGACAGGCGGCGTGGGCCGACGGGCGCGTCACCGCCGGCCATCAATCCGCGATGGCCAAGGACAACGCACAGCTGCCGGAAACCGATCCGGTGGCGCGCGAACTGGGCGGGCTGATCCTCGACGCGCTCGCACGCAACACCACGTTCTTCTCGGCCGCGCTGCCGCAGCGCATCTATCCGCCGCTGTTCAACCGCTATGGCGGCGGGCAGTCGTTCGGGTTCCATGTCGACAACGCGATCCGCTACGACCGCAGCCGCGGCGGCGTGGATCCGATCCGCACCGATCTTTCGGCGACGCTGTTCCTCAGCGCGCCGGAGGAATACGACGGCGGCGAGCTGATCATCGAAGACACCTACGGCGTGCAGCGCGTGAAGCTGCAGGCCGGCGACCTGGTGCTGTATCCCGGCACGAGCCTGCACAAGGTCACCCCGGTGACGCGCGGCGAACGCATCGCGTCGTTCTTCTGGATCCAGAGCCTGCTGCGCGAGGATGCGCAGCGCCGGTTGATGTTCGAACTGGACGTGTCGATCCGCCACCTCACGCAGGACGTGCCCGAACATCCCGCGCTGGTGCAGCTGACCGGCATCTACCACAACCTGCTGCGTCGCTGGGCCGAGCCGTGAGGCGCTTGCCATGAAACACGCAGCGCACACGCCCGACATCGCCGCGCAGCAGCAGCGACGCGGCTTCTGGCTGCGCACGCTGCATTCGTGGCACTGGATCAGCTCGGCGATCTGCCTGGTCGCGATGCTGCTGTTCGCGATCACCGGCATCACGCTGAACCATTCGGCGGCGATCGAAGCCAAACCCGAAACGCTCACAC
>Ga0102593_1003297_pt1 | contig 10707 bp, 10 predicted proteins | sample AraplaCol_mMS_r2_2_FD_76862 | JGI IMG/M metagenome (GOLD analysis project Ga0102593, IMG submission 76862) | Arabidopsis root microbial communities from North Carolina, USA - plate scrape MF_Col_mMS_r2 (SPADES assembly) (version 2) | ecosystem: Host-associated > Plants > Roots > Endosphere...
ATCCTGGCGCGCAGATCGATGCGGGTTTCTTCATGGATCACGGCACGGGCGTGGTGATCGGCGAAACGGCGGTCATTGGCAAGCGCGTGCGCCTCTACCAGGCCGTGACGCTGGGCGCCAAGCGCTTTCCGACCGATGCCGAAGGCAACCTGCAAAAGGGGCTTCCGCGGCATCCGGTGGTGGAGGACGACGTGGTGATCTACGCGGGCGCCACCATCCTCGGCCGCGTCACGCTGGGCAAGGGCGCGGTCATCGGCGGCAACGTGTGGATCACCGACGATGTGAAGCCGGGTGCGAGCGTAACCCAGGCCAGCCTGCAGAACGCGCCGAAGGGAAACGCGCCATAAGGGGTGGGCCGAAGGCCGGGGCACCGTCGGCCGCGCTATGCTTCGCGGTTGTCAACAATGTCGCTTGCATCCGCATGTCCTTGCCTCAAGCCACTTCTTCCGCTTCTTCCATGCCCCTGTCCGTCGACGAATCTTGCGATGTGCTCGTGATCGGCGGCGGGCCCGCGGGCTCCACGATCTCTGCGCTATTGGCGCAGCAGGGCCGCAAGGTGGTGCTGCTCGAAAAGGCGCACCACCCGCGTTTTCATATCGGCGAATCGCTGCTGCCGGCCAACGTGGAGCTTTTCGACAAACTCGGCGTACGCGACCAGGTCGAGAAGATCGGCATGCCCAAGTTCGGCATCGAGTTTGTCTCGCCAGAGCATGAACACCGCAGTTACGTGGATTTTGCCGAGGGCTGGGACAAGTCGCTCGACTCCGCCTGGCAGGTGCGGCGCTCGGAGCTTGACGAACTGCTGTTCCGCAACGCCGCCACGCGCGGCGCGCAGACGATCGAAGGCTGCAAGGTGCGCGATGTGGCTTTCGACGCCGACGGTGCCACGGTGCAGGCCGAAATGGACGACGGCGCCAGGCGCAGCTGGCGCGCCCGCTTCGTGGTCGACGCCACGGGCCGCGACACGCTCCTGGCCAACAAATTCCGCTGCAAGGAAAAGAACCCCGACCACAACAGCACCGCGCTGTTCGGCCACTTCACCAACGCCGAGCGGCTCGAAGGCAAGAAGGAAGGCAACATCAGCATCTGCTGGTTCCCGCACGGCTGGTTCTGGTTCATCCCGCTGGCCGACGGCACCACCAGCGTGGGCGCGGTCTGCTGGCCCTATTACCTGAAGACTCGCGACAAGCCGCTCAAGGACTTTTTCTACGACACCATCGGTCTGTGCCCAGTGCTTGTGGAGCGGCTCAAGAACGCCACGCTGGTCGACGATGCCGTGCACGCCACGGGCAACTTCTCGTATTCGAGCACCCATGCGACGGGCGACCGCTACCTGATGCTGGGCGACGCGTTCACCTTCATCGACCCGATGTTCTCGTCGGGCGTGTACCTTGCCATGCACAGCGCCTTCGACGGTGCCCAGCTGGTGGCTACCGCGCTCGACAAGCCAGCCGAGCTTGCGCCTGCGCGCAAGGACTTTGAAACCATGATGCGCAAGGGACCTCGAGAGTATTCGTGGTTCATCTACCGCGTGACCAACCCCACGATCCGCGACATGTTCATGCACCCGGGGAACCCCTTCCGCGTGAAGGAAGGCTTGATGTCGCTGCTTGCGGGCGACATCTACCGCGGCACGCCGATGTGGCGCGCGCTCGGCATGTTCAAGTTTCTCTACTACTTCATCTCGATCACCCACATGCGGCGCACGTGGGAGGGGTGGAAGCGGCACCGCTTCAACATCCGCGACATGGGTGCGTTGAAGGGCGAGACCGTCCTCAAGTCGGATTAGTTGCACGATCGGCCTCGCGGGCCCGGCGCGCTTCGTAGGCCTTGAGGTGGACGTAGGCTGTGCGCAGCACCGAAGGCGTTGGCGATGCGGCGCGCGCGGCGCGGTTCAACAGGTCGCCGATGATGTGGTCGGCTTCGACGGGGGCGCCGCGCGCGATGTCCTTGTACATGGAAGCCGTCATCGGCGAGCCCGGCGTCGTCATCATCTTGCGGCCGCGGTCGATGGCCGCCTGCCTCGGCGCGAAGCCGTTGTGCGCGGCAATGGCGCAGCATTCGTCGAAAATCGCGAGCGCTACGTCCTCGCCGCCGGCCGCCACGATGTCGCCGATGGACGCGCGCATCAAGCTCGTGAGGCCTGCCGCGGAGGCAATGAAGACCCACTTCTCCCACATGTCTTGCGAGATGGTCGCGCTGGCAGTGGCGTCGAACTTGGCTCCGGCGAACTGCGCCTCGATGGCATCGATCCGCGCCGAACGGCCACCCGCACGCTCGCCGAAACTCAGGCCGTGCATATCGTTGAGGTGCAGCACGCGGCCTTCGTCGTCCAATGTGGCGGAGATCATGCAGAGGCCGCCCAGCACGCGCTCGTCGCCGAATCGCTCGACCAGGCGATCGATGTGCTGCATGCCGTTCAGCAGGGGAAGAATGACCGTCTCCGGGCCCACCGCAGGCGCGAACGAATCCATGGTCGAGTCGAGGTCGTAGGCCTTGCTTCCAACGAGGATCACGTCGAAAGGCGCCTCGATGTCTTCGGCCATCACGTGGGGAGGCGAGGGCAGTTCCAGGTTGCCGAAGGGGCTTTGAACCACCAGCCCGGTCTTCGCGATCTGTGCCGCGCGCCGCGCTCGCAGCAGAAAGGTCACGTCGCGTCCCGCCTCGAGCAGTCGGCCACCGAAATAACCACCGAGTGCGCCGGCACCCACCACGAGAAATTTCATTGCGATTCGCTCCTGAGTCAAAAGAACCCGAGCGATGATGCACGCGATTTCGCAAGCCTGCATCGCGTGCCGAAATGGCGGGTCCGAAGCGAAGAGCTTTTCTGGAAAAGGTCATGGGTGCTTCGCATAATGATTTTCGCCACCCCGTCTTTCACTCAACTAACCAAGGAGCTTCATTCATGAGCCAGACCCGAATTGCCGTGATCGTTGGCAGCCTTCGCAAGGATTCATACAACCAGAAGCTGGCCCTCGCGCTGGCACACCTCGCGCCCTCGGACTTCACGTTCGAACATCTGCGCATTGACGATCTGCCGCTGTACAACCAGGACGACGACGGCAACCAGGCACCCTCGGTGAAGCGGCTCAAGACCGAGATCGCGGCCGCCCAGGGTTTGTTGTTCGTGACGCCCGAATACAACCGCTCGATTCCCGGCCTGATGAAGAACGCCATCGACCACGCTTCGCGTCCCTATGGGCAGAGTGCGTGGGCAAGCAAGCCCGCGGCGGTCGTGGGCATTTCGGTGGGCGCCACTGGTACGGCGATGGCGCAGCAGCATCTGCGCAATGTGCTGGCCTATCTCGACGTTGCGACGATGGGCTCGCCCGAGATCTTCCTGCAATTCAAGGACGGCTTTTTCGATGACCACGGCCACATCGGCAACGAAGGCACGAAGAAGTTCCTGCAGGGGTGGATGGACAAGTACGTCGCATGGATCAAGCGCCACTCGGCGATCTGATGGAACCTGCCATCGGCACCGCCTGACGTGAAAAAGCCGCCCCAGGGGGCGGCTTTCTTCGCGGGCAAACCGGGATCAGGCGGCCTGGGCCACGTTCTTCTGGTTGGCGGCTTCGGCCGTTGCGACCAGGATCTCGGCACGTGCACCAGCCACCGCGGCGGCCTTGGGTGCGTCACCCATCGAGAGGCCTTCGGCGCGGACGAAGCGCACGTCGGTGATGCCGAAGAAGCCGAACACAACCTTCAGGTAGCTCTCCTGATGTTCCGCGGCCTGTCCGCCTTCGGTGGTCGAGTAGATGCCGCCGCGGGTGGACGCCACGATCACGGTCTTGCCACCGGCAAGGCCGACGGGGCCCTTCTCGGTGTACTTGAAGGTGCGGCCGGCTTGCGCGAGGCGGTCGATCCAGGCCTTGAGTTGGGTCGGCACCGAGAAGTTGTACAGGGGCGCGCCCACGACGATGACGTCGGAGGCGAGGAACTGGCTCACGAGCTTTTCGGAGAGAGCGTTCTCGCGCTGCTGGGCTTCGGTTGGCTCGGCCTGCACGCCGGTCTTGATGCCGAGGGCGTCAGGGCCGAAGTGCGACGGGGCGTCGGTCGCGAGGTCGAGGTACTCGACGGCGGTATCAGGATGCGCGGCTTTCCAGGCCGCCACGATCTCTGCCGTGAGGAGGCGCGAGGTCGAATGGGCACTCAGGATGCTGGAGTCGATGTGGAGCAGCTTCATGGTCAATCACTTTCGTTTGGTGAGTCGGCGCTCAAAAGTGGCCGGCGATGGGAGAATTCTATTTTTGGTGCGAGTGATTGATAAGTAGCCAAAATATCGCTTCATCGTTCCATCTGCAGGACAATAAGCGCCATGCAAGACCTCAACGACATGGTTTTCTTCGCCGAAGTGGCAGAGCGCGGTGGCTTTGCCGCTGCCAGCCGTGCACTCGGAATTCCCAAATCGCGCCTCTCGCGGCGCGTGGCGGATCTGGAGCAGCAACTCGGCGTGCAGCTGATGCAGCGCAGCACGCGGCGCTTGTCGCTCACGCCCGCCGGGGAGATTTACCTGCGCCATTCGGCCGCCATGCGCGATGCGGCGCAGGCGGCGGCCGAAGCCGTCGCGCAGGTGCAGACGGAGCCCAGCGGCACCGTACGGCTGAGCTGCCCCATCTCCATTGCGCACAGCGGACTGGGCCGGCTGCTGCCCCAGTTCATGGAGCGCTACCCCGCCGTTCGTGTTGACCTTCGGGTCATGAACAGGCCGGTCGACCTGATCGAGGAAGGAATCGACATCGCCCTGCGCGTGCGCCCGGCCATCGAGGACAGCACAACGCTGGTGGCCAAGGTTCTGGGGACGAGCCGCGCGGTGCTGGTAATCAGGCCGGATTTGCTCGCGCGCCAGGGGCCGGTCAACACGCCCGCCGATCTCGCACGGCTGCAGACCGCCGCGATGTCGGCCAACAACGAGGGGCGCAGCGAGTGGCGGCTTGAAGGTCCCAACGGCGAGATCCACGTGCACGTGCATGCGCCGCGCTACGTGGCGGACGATCTGGCGACACTGCAACTGGCCGTGCTCGAGGGCGCAGGCGCAACCCTGCTTCCCGGCTACATGTGCCGCCAGGACGTAGAAGCCGGCCGGCTCGCGAGGGTGCTGCCAGACTGGGGGCCCGCGCCGGTCATTGCACACATGGTGTTTCCGGCGCGACGGGCGCTGGTGCCGGCGGTGCGGCGCCTGATCGATTTCCTGACCGAGCACCTGCATGGAAGCGAATCGGGCATGTATTAGCTTCGGCTAAACAGTGCGGGGTGGCGGCCCTTATGCGAAAAACGCCATAACCAAACAAGCAGATATTCGTTTGGCATTGAAGCAGCCCTTCGCACAATCCCAGGTCCCATCCAATTCACGGAGAGACCATGGCAACCCTGCGACTCGGCGACACAGCCCCCAATTTCACCCAGGATTCGAGCGAAGGCTCTCTCGACTTCCATCAGTGGGCTGGTGATTCGTGGGTTGTTTTCTTCTCGCACCCGGCCGATTTCACGCCCGTGTGCACCACCGAACTGGGCAAGACCGCGGCGTTGTCGGGCGAATTTGCCAAGCGCGGCGTGAAGCCCATTGCGCTGAGCGTCGATCCGGCCACCAAGCACAAGGAGTGGATCGGCGACATCAATGAGACGCAGAACACCACCGTGAACTTCCCGATCATTGCGGACCACGACCGCAAGGTGGCTGACCTGTACGACCTGATCCACCCCAACGCCTCGGCCACGGCCACCGTGCGCAGCGTGTTCATCATCGATCCGAAGAAGGTGATCCGCACGACCATCACCTACCCGGCGTCCACCGGCCGCAACTTCGACGAGATCCTGCGCGTGATCGATTCGCTGCAGCTCACCGACAGCCACAAGGTCGCCACGCCGGTGAACTGGAAGGACGGCGACGACGTGGTCATCATCCCGAGCATCCAGGACCCGGCCGAACTCGCCGAGCGCTTCCCGAAGGGCTTCAAGGCCGTGAAGCCTTACCTGCGCATCACGCCGCAGCCCAACAAGTAAGCGGGCAGGGCAGCGCCGCCATGCAGACTTCCGTGATCATCGTGCCCGGTTGGCGCGACTCCGGGCCCGGCCATTGGCAGAGCCTGTGGGAAGAGCGCATTCCGGGCGCGGCGCGGGTGGTGCAGGACGACTGGGCCTCGCCCAAGCGCGAGGCCTGGGTGGCCACGCTGGCCCGGCTGGTGCTCGAGAGCCCCGGCCCGGTGGTGATTGCCGCGCACAGCCTGGGCTGCATTGCCGCGGCGCACCTGCCGGCCGAAGCCGCCGCGCGCATCCGCGGAGCGCTCCTGGTGGCGCCGGCCGACCCCGAGCGCCGCGCCGTGCTGGCCGATTTCGCACCCGTGCCGCATGCGGCCTTGCCCTATCGCAGCATCGTGGTGGCGAGCAGCAACGACCCGTATTGCCCGGTCCGCCTGGCCGGCGCGTATTCCCGCGCCTGGGGCAGTGAGTTTGTCCGCATGCAGAATGCGGGGCATATCAACATCGACTCGGGGCATGGGGACTGGCCGCTCGGCCTGGCCTTGCTCCAGTCCTTGACCGACGAGCCCGCCGCTTGGCCGGCGGGCGGTGAATTTTCAGAAAACTTGGCAACCTCATGACTTCCAGACTCAAGACCTTCGTCGCCGTGCTCGCGTTGGCGTCTTCCGCATTCGCAGGCAGCAGCGCCTTCGCCCAGGGCAGCACGCTGCTGAACGCCTCGTACGACGTGGCGCGCGAGTTCTACAAGGACTACAACGCGGCATTCGTGGCCCACTACAAGAAGACCACCGGCAAGGACGTGAAGATCGACCAGTCGCATGGCGGCTCCAGCGCCCAGGCGCGCGCCGTGGCCGACGGCCTGGATGCTGACGTGGTGACCATGAACACCTCGACCGACATCGACTTTCTTGCCAACACGGGCGTCGTCGCGAAGGACTGGAACAAGCAGTTCCCCGAGAACGCATCGCCGACCACCTCGACCATGCTGTTCCTGGTGCGCAATGGCAATCCCAAGGGCATCAAGGACTGGGAAGACCTGGTCAAGCCGGGCGTGCAGGTCGTGATCGTCAACCCCAAGACCGGCGGCAACGGGCGCTACGCCTACCTTGCGGCCTGGGGCTACGTGAAGAAGAAGGGCGGCACCGACGCGCAAGCGGCCGAATTCGTGGGCAAGCTGTTCAAGAACGTGCCGGTGCTGGCGCGCGGCGGCCGTGACGCGACCACTGCCTTCCTGCAACGCAACATCGGCGACGCGCTGATCACCTTCGAATCCGAAGTGGTTTCGATCGCCCGCGAGTTCGGCTCGGGCAAGGTGGATTCGGTCTACCCGTCGATCAGCATCGTGGCTGAGAACCCGGTGGCCTTGGTCGAGCGTACGACCAAGAAGAAGGGCACGGGCGAACTCGCCAAGGCCTATCTCGACTGGCTCTATTCCGAAGAAGCGCAGGAAATCGCGGCCAAGCACGCGCTGCGTCCGCGTTCGCCGGCCGTGCTCAAAAAGCATGCCGCCACGTTCAAGCCGCTGCAGCTCTTCACGGTGCAGGAACTCTTCGGCAGCCTTGGCGATGCACAAAAGGTGCACTTCAACGACGGCGGCCAATTCGACAAGCTCTACACGCCTGGCGGCAAGTAAATGAGCGGCGCTGTTTCTTCGGCGCTCCCGTCATCGGGAGCGCCGCTTTCGCGTGTGAATCGGGCAGGGGGTGCAAGGCGGGTGCTGCCTGGCTTTCACATCACGCTCGGTTTTTCCATTTTTTATCTCTGCCTGATCGTTCTGATCCCGCTGTCGGCGCTGGTCTTCAAGACTTTCACGCTGAGCTGGGAGCAGTTCTGGGTGGCCGTGACCTCGCCGCGCGTGATGGCCTCGTACCGGCTCACGTTTGGCGCCTCGCTGATCGCGGCACTGGTGAACGCGGTGTTCGGCCTGCTGGTGGCCTGGGTGCTGGTGCGCTACAAGTTTCCCGGCAAGCGCATCGTCGATGCGCTGGTGGACCTGCCGTTCGCCCTGCCCACGGCGGTGGCCGGCATTTCGCTGACCGCGCTGCTCGCGGGCAACGGCTGGATCGGGCAATTGCTCGAACCGCACGGCATCAAGCTGGCGTTCACGCCGGCCGGCATCGTGATTGCGCTGATCTTCATCGGGCTGCCCTTTGTGGTGCGCACGGTGCAGCCGGTGCTGGAAGATGCCGAAAAGGAGCTTGAAGAAGCCGCCACGTCGCTCGGTGCAACGCGCCTTCAGACCTTCACGAAGGTGATCTTCCCGTCGATCGCGCCGGCGCTGCTCACGGGCTTTGCCATGGCCTTCGCGCGGGCCATAGGCGAGTACGGCTCGGTGATCTTCATTGCCGGCAACATGCCGATGATCTCGGAGATCACGCCGCTCATCATCATCGGCAAGCTGGAGCAATACGACTTTGCCGGTGCCACGGCGGTCGCGCTCGTGATGCTGGTGATTTCGTTCATCCTGCTGCTCGTCATCAACGGCCTGCAAGCCTGGCAGCGCCGCCGCGCGGGAGCATGACATGAGTGCCCCTTCCAAAATCATTCGCCGCGCGCAGGCCGGCACGACCGAATCGGTGTGGGTTCGCTGGCTGCTGATCGCCATTGCGCTCGCCTTCATGTTCCTGTTTCTGGTGCTGCCCCTCGCAGCCGTGGCGACCGAGGCCTTGCGCAAGGGCGTCGGCGCCTACCTCGAAGCGCTGAAGGAGCCCGACGCCTGGAGCGCGATTCGTCTCACGCTCATCACGGCCGCCATTTCGGTGCCACTGAACCTGGTGTTCGGCGTTGCCGCGGCGTGGGCCATTGCCAAGTTCGAATTCCGCGGCAAGGCCTTTCTGACCACACTGGTCGACCTGCCGTTTGCGGTGTCGCCGGTGGTGGCGGGCCTGATCTACGTGCTGGTGTTCGGCGCGCAGGGCTGGTTCGGCCCGTGGCTTGCGGAACACGACATCAAGATCATCTTCGCGGTGCCCGGCATCGTGCTTGCGACGGTGTTCGTGACCTTTCCGTTCATTGCGCGCGAACTCGTGCCACTGATGCAGGCGCAGGGTACCGACGAAGAACAGGCCGCCATCGTGCTGGGCGCGACCGGCTGGCAGACCTTCTGGCGTGTGACCTTGCCCAACATCAAGTGGGGCTTGCTGTACGGGGTGATTCTTTGCAACGCGCGCGCCATGGGCGAGTTTGGTGCGGTGTCGGTGGTGTCTGGCCACATCCGCGGGCAGACCAACACCATGCCGCTGCATGTGGAAGTGCTCTACAACGAATACCAGTCGGTGGCCGCCTTTGCAGTGGCATCGCTGCTGGCCATCCTGGCGCTGGTCACGCTGGTGATCAAGTCGGTCATCGAATGGCGCCACGAACGTGAAATGAAAGCCATTGCCGAGCTGCCGCCGGAACGTCCCACGCAAGCTTGAAAAGTCCCGCGGTGAGGGGAGAACCCTCACCCCGACCCTCTCCCCAAGGGGAGAGGGAGTAAATCAGAAGAAGGCAGAGGAAGAGATTCCATGAGCATCGAAATCCGCAACATCAGCAAGCAGTTTGGCGACTTCCGGGCGTTGAACAACGTGAACCTCGACGTCGAGTCGGGCGAGCTCGTCGCACTGCTCGGCCCGTCGGGCTGCGGCAAGACCACGCTGCTGCGCATCATCGCGGGGCTGGAAACGGCCGACACCGGCAGCATCCTTTTCTCGGGCGAAGACACCACCGACGTGCACGTGCGCGAACGCCAGGTGGGCTTCGTGTTCCAGCACTACGCGCTGTTCCGCCACATGACGGTGTTCGAGAACGTGGCCTTCGGCCTGCGCGTGAAGCCGCGCAAGGAGCGCCCGAGCGACGCGCAGATCAAGCAGAAAGTGACCGATCTGCTCAAGCTGGTGCAGCTCGACTGGCTGGCCGATCGCTACCCGTCGCAGCTCTCGGGCGGCCAGCGGCAGCGCATCGCGCTGGCCCGGGCGCTCGCGGTCGAACCCAAGGTGCTGCTGCTCGACGAACCCTTCGGCGCGCTCGATGCCAAGGTGCGCAAGGAGCTGCGCCGCTGGCTGCGCCGGCTGCACGACGAACTGCACGTCACGTCGATCTTCGTTACGCACGACCAGGAAGAGGCGCTCGAAGTGGCCGACCGCGTGGTGGTCATCAACAAGGGGCGCATCGAGCAGGTCGGTTCGCCGCAAGAAGTGTGGGACCAGCCTGCGAGTCCGTTCGTCTACGGATTTCTGGGCGACGTGAACCTGTTCCATGGCCGGGCCGACAACGGCGCGGTGCAGCTCGACGGCATGCGGCTGGATTCGCCGGAGCACAGCGGTGCGCGGGATGCCAAGGCCATGGCCTACGTGCGCCCGCATGACCTCACCGTCGAGCGCTACACCGCCGGGGCGTCCGGCATCGTCGCCACCTTGTCGCGGGCCATCGTGGTCGGCCCGATCGCGCGGCTGGAACTTGAACCCACCGAAACGAATCCAGATAATCCGGGCTCCGGAACCATCATCGAGGCGCAACTCCCTGCGCAACAGTTCCGTGAACTGGGCTTGAACGAAGGCGACACGGTGGTTGCCACGCCGCGCAAGGCCCGGGTGTTCGTAGAAGAAGATTGGGTTTCCCCTTGATCGATTGGTATTTTGGCGCGCCGCGCCGCGCGTACGGGCTGATCTGCCTGGCCTGCGTCCTGATGCTGGCCTTCGGGCTCTATCTGCAGCATGTGGTGGGCCTGGAGCCTTGCCCCATGTGCAT
>Ga0102593_1003299_pt1 | contig 10706 bp, 8 predicted proteins | sample AraplaCol_mMS_r2_2_FD_76862 | JGI IMG/M metagenome (GOLD analysis project Ga0102593, IMG submission 76862) | Arabidopsis root microbial communities from North Carolina, USA - plate scrape MF_Col_mMS_r2 (SPADES assembly) (version 2) | ecosystem: Host-associated > Plants > Roots > Endosphere...
CCACGACGCAGACCGCCATGCCGCGGAACAGCGGCCCGTCGCACGACGCGCAGTGCGACACGCCCCGGCCCGCGAGCCGTTCTTCGCCCGGCACGCCCAGCCTCCGGCGCGCGGAGCCGGCCGCGACGACCACGGCGCGGGCCTCCACGGTCTCGCCTTCGCAGCGCAGGACGTGCAGGCCGCCTTCGTTCGCCAGGCCCAGCACCGTGTCGAGCAGGAACTCGGCGCCGGCGGCCTCGGCCTCTTCCTGCAGCAGCGGCCCGAGCTCGAAGCCGGAAATGCCTTCCGGATGGCCGGGAAAGTTGGCGATGTTCTCGACGTTCATGACCTGGCCGCCGGCGCCCATGCGCTCGACCACCAGCACGCGCAGGCCGCGGCGGGCCGCGGCCGTGGCGGCGCCCAGGCCCGCGACGCCGGCGCCGATCACGGCGATGTCGGTTGCGATCACCGCGGCGTCCTCAACGCCAGTCGTCCACCGACACGGTCGCCTTGTGCCGCGCGCCGTACATCTGCCAGTAGCCGTTGGCCTCCCCGCCGGTGACGACCACGTGGATGTCGGCCTCCTCGAACATGCGCACGGGCGCGTCGGGCGCGACGTCGAGGTACTTCGCCTTGGGCGACTCGCCGAAGGTGGCGCGGGTGTAGACGTAGTTCTGGATCAGCTGCAGGTCCCAGTAGCGGGCCGCGGGCATCTCCGCCGTCTCGTGCAGCCAGCGGATCAGCTTCTGCTTGCTGTCGAAGCCGCCGCGATCGATGAACTGGCGCGCCGTGATGGGGTCGAGCACCAGCACCGGCGGCGTGAGCGCGTCGGTGCCGAGCAGCATGTCCTTCACGTGCTCGCGCCAGTACTCCTTGCGCAGGCCGAGGCCGAAGGTGGTGGAGCGGCAGCCGTGGAAGACCGTGACGGTGCTCGCGTCCGGCGCGAAGCCCTTCTGCACGTGCAGCGGCTCCCAGGGCGAGCGTTCCTCGTTCTCGGCGAAGGTGATGCCGTTGTACACGTAGTTGTTGCCGATCGAGCCCATGAAGCTCTCGCCCGGCACGGAGCCGCCCTGCAGGTTCTGCGACAGCAGGCTGTACGCGCGGCCGATGGTGGCGTTCGCGTGGTTGTAGGGCCCCATGGCGCCGATGCCGCAATTCATGCCGATCTGCTGTCGGATCGGGCCATTGACGACGGTCATCACCGAGGCGGAACTGGACGTGCTGCCGCGCGCCGATTGCCCGGTGGAGGCGAGCGCGAGGATCACCGGCAGGTATTCGGGCTTCGCGCCGGCCATCACGGCGTTCACGGCGACCTTCTCCACCGTGTACTCCCACAGGCCGCGGTTGTCGGTCGGCTGCATGCGGCCCACCACCTCGTCGGGCTTGCGGCTGGTGCCGGCCAGCATCGCCTGCACGCGTTCCTCCGTCGGCAGCACGATCGGCAGGAAATCGGTCCACAGGTTGCGCTCGAAGAGCGCCCGCAGGTCGTCCTCGGTACCAGGCTCGCACAGGCGCGGCGTGTTGCGCTCGTAGGGCTCGTCGCGGGCGGGCACCAGGCCCCTGGTGAGTCCTTCGATGATCTCCTGCATCACCGGCTTGCCCGTGTAGGGGTCGTTCCCTTCGACGTAGGCGCGCAGTTCGGCCTCGCTCTTGCCCATCACCGGCTGCGGCACGAACACCAGGGGCGCCTGCGGCAGTCCGCCCATGCGCGTGACCGACTGCACGACCTTCACGAACTTGTCCGTGTGGATGGCGACGGTGGGCACGCCGTACTGCGTCTCCAGCGTGATCGCGTGGGTGGAAGTGGCCGGGGCGCAGGTGCTGCAGTGGCCGACGCCGATGATGGCGGCGTGGCCCTGCTCGCGGATCTCGGTCCACAGCTTCGGGTCGTCCTTGCCGTAGTAGCTGGCCATCTGGACCAGCTTCGTCGTCACGCCCGGCATGCGGGCGCGGAACCAGGCCTGCACCTGCTTGAGCAGTTCCACGCCGTCGTCGAAGCGCGTGTCCACGAGGTACACGGTCTTGCCGTCGAGGCTGCCGGGACGCGGCGCCGGCTGCTTGCGCGTGATGGGGGGCGGGTAGCCCACGGGGTTGTGGACGGTCAGCATGTCTTCTTGTCTCCTGGTGCCGGATCATTCTGCGGCGATGGTCGCGGGGTGCCAATTGAAAAGAATGCCGTCGCAGTTAAACTGCGGTTAACAGTTCGGGAGCCGGATGAACCTGCGGCAGATGGAGGTGTTTCGCGCCGTGATGGCCGCGGGCGGCGTCAACAGCGCCGCGCAGATGCTGCACGTCACGCCCCCGGCGATCAGCAAGGTGCTGGCGCAAGCGGCCAAGGCAAGCGGCCTGGTGCTGTTCGAGCGCGTGAAGGGCCGCCTCGTGCCCACCCCCGAGGCGCGCCAGCTTTACACCGAAATCGAGCAGCTCTGGCGCGGCGTGGAGAAGGTGCGCGACGTCTCGCGCGAGCTGGCGGAGCCGGCGCGGACCACGCTGCGGCTGGCGTGCTCCGCGAGCCTCGCGCCCTACATGGTGTCGCGGACCGTGGCGAAGCTGTACGAGCGCTTCGCGCGCCTGCAGTGCCGCGTGCAGGTGTTCCCGCCCGATACCCTGAACCAGGCCCTGCTGGAAGGCTCCATGCACATCGGCGCCGCCCTGGAGCCGCACGACCATCCCAGCCTCGCGACGGTGAAAGCCTACCAGTGCGGCCTGGCCTGCGTGATGCCCAGCGACCATCCCCTCGCGAAGCGCAAGCTCGTGCGCCCCGTCGACCTGGCGGGCCAGCGCGTGATCTCCTCGCCGGAGGCCGTTCCCTTCGGCCAGACGTTGAAGCGTGCCTTTGGCCCCGCGGCGGAGCAGATGCACCGCGACTTCGAGGTCACGAGCTCCAACTCGGCCTGCTGGTTCGCGCAGGCCGGCGTGGGCGTCGCCGTCGTGGACCAGGTGACGATCGCGGGCGGCGTGCTGGCGGGCCTGCAGGTGCGGCCGTTCCAGTCCTCGGAGAAGCTCACGGTGCGCATCCTGCGCAACCGCGACCGGCCCATGTCGGTCGCGGAGCGCGCCTTCGCCGACAGCTTCGACCACGTGTGGCGGACGATGCGCACCACGTGACGCCCGGGCGCGCGACAACTCGTCTGGAGTTTGCAGGCGCGAACCGCTGCGGGCATAGGTCGTTCGGACGAGGCGCCTGCAAACTCCAGACGCAAGCAGTCTCGCGAGTCAGAAACGAACCGCATGGCTCGATACGCAGCGCTGCGCGCTGCTCTCGTCGCCATGCTTGCGGCACCGGGAGCAGCCTCCGAGGCGCCACCCCTTTATGCGGGCCGGCACCGCGCACCGCCTGGGGCGACGGGAACGCTGCGCCCGAACGTCGCATGGTGGGGTTCGGCTTCGCCTCACCGCCACCCTACAAGCCGGTGGTGTTCGTAGGGTGGCGGTGAGCGGCGAAGCCCGAACCCCACCGAGCGGCGCAGCCGCCACCAATGTGCCACCACCCCTCCGCTGCCAAGGCGCGTGCGGGCGGGCCTCCATCGCGCATGAAGGCATGGCGCCTGCGAGGGCCGGGCAGGCGGACCAGCGGGGCTACGAGAGCATCGCGCAGCGATGCGTATCGAGCCACGCGTACCCTCTGACTCGCGAGGTTGCTTGAGTCTGCAGTTTGCACGCGCGCCGCACGACCTGCCCACAGAGCGCAGCGCACCCGCGCGCGTGCAAACTTCAGACGAGTTGCCGAGCGGGGGCCGCCTGCCCGGTCCTCGCAGGTCTGCCGAGCGCGCGCAGCGCGCGTAGGACGCCTTGTCAGCGCGATGGAGGCCCGCCCGCACGCGCGTTGGCAGCCGGACGGATGCTCGTAGCGGAAAGCAAGAAGCGGCGCATTGCGCCGCTCTCCGAAAGCCCTTGTATCTTTGAGTCTGGGTTCGGTGTTTGGCAAGGCTCGTGCAGCCTGTAAAGCCCTGGTGCCGCAAAGCCCGAGACCCAGCTGATCGCGCACGAGCCGAGCCGCTAACCTGAAGCCCGAACAGTTGTTCGAACCCCAGTTCGCATCTGCAAGGAGGGGCCATGGTCAGCCTGCCATCCACTCAGAGCTGCGTCGCCGTCGGCATCGACGTGGCCAAGGACACCCTGGACGTCGCCATTGGCGCTATCGAGCCGAGTTTTACGGTGAAGAATGAGCCCGGCGGCTTTGATGAGCTGCTTGGCAAACTCGCCGGCCTCCAAGTCTCGTTGATCGTGCTGGAGGCCACTGGCGGCTGGGAGGCTGCCGTTGCTTGTGCCCTGCAGGCTCGCGGCTATGCGGTGGCCGTGGTCAATCCACGCCAGGCCAGGGACTTTGCCCGCTCCATGGGGCAGCTGGCCAAAACCGACAGCATCGATGCGCGCCTGTTGGCACAGCTCGGGGAGGTTATCGAGCGCCACCCGGAGCGCAACAAGTTCGTCAAGACACTCCCAGACGAACAGCAGCAGGAGCTTGCTGCCTTGGTCACCCGCCGGGCCCAGCTTGTGGCCATGCTGGCGATGGAAACCAACCGTCTGCGCCTGGCGCACAAGGCGGCCAAACGCAGCATTCAGCGCATCATCGTTGCCTTGCGCGCGGAGCTGAGCTCCACGGACAAGGACATGAACGCCCACGTGCGGCAGCACTACGCGGACTTGGCTGCGCTGCTGCACACGGCCAAGGGCGTGGGCGACACCACCATTGCCACGCTGATCGCGCAGCTGCCGGAGCTGGGCAAGCTCTCGCGTCGGGAGATCAGCGCCCTTGTGGGCGTCGCGCCGCTGAACAGGGATTCAGGCCAATTCCGCGGCCGCCGCTGCATCCACGGCGGCCGCAGCGGCATGCGCAAAGCCCTCTACATGGCCGCCCTGGTGGCGACCCGGCATAACCCGGCGATCCGCCCCTTCTACGAGCGCCTGCTCGCTGCCGGCAAGCCGAAAAAGGTGGCACTGGTCGCTTGCATGCGCAAGCTGCTGACCATCCTGAACGCCATGGCCAGGACGGGAATGCCTTTCCGCCTGGCTACTTGACGTCCAAGACAGTTGCTGGGTCCCCGCCTGCGCGGGGGACGACGTCAGAGCGATGCCGTCGGCTGCGAATCCTCGGACGACGGCCAGTCGCGGATGTAGGCCTTGAGCATGCGGTTCTCGAAGTTCTGGCTGTCCACGACCGCCTTGGCGACGTCGTAGAAGCTGATCACCCCCATCAGCATGCGCTTGTCCATCACCGGCATGTAGCGGGCATGCCGCTCGAGCATCATGCGGCGCACTTCGTCCAGCTCGGTTTCCGTCGTGCAGGTGAGCGGGTGGTCGTCCATCGCCGTGCGGACGATGGTGGTGCCCACCACGTGCTGGTTGGCGACGATGCACTGGATCACTTCGCGGAAGGTGAGCATGCCCACCAGGTCCCCGTGTTCCATCACCACCAGCGAACCGATGTCCTTTTCCGCCATGATGTCGATGGCGCGTGCCAGGGGCTCCTCGGGCGCGACGGTATAGAGCGTGTTGCCCTTCACGCGGAGGATGTCGCTGACTTTCATGGCTGTCTCCTTGCACCGCCTCCCTTTCCGGGGCGGGTCCAGGGGAATATAGCCCACAATCCCGGGCAGCACCACAGGAGGGACGCACCCCATGCCCGGCTACTCCGACCCCGGTTTCGACACCCTGGCGCTCCACGCCGGCGCGGCGCCCGACCCGACGACCGGCGCCCGCGCGGTTCCCATCCACCTCAGCACCTCCTTCGTCTTCGAGTCCAGCGACCACGCGGCGGCGCTGTTCAACCTGGAACGCTCGGGCCACGTCTACTCGCGCATCAGCAATCCCACCAATGCCGTGCTGGAACAGCGCGTGGCGGCGCTCGAAGGCGGCATCGGCGCCATCGCCACCGCCAGCGGCCAGGCGGCGCTGCACCTGGCCATCGCCACGCTCATGGGCGCCGGCTCGCACATCGTGGCCAGCACGGCGCTGTACGGCGGCTCGCAGAACCTCCTGCACTACACGCTGAGGCGCTTCGGCATCGACACCACCTTCGTCAAGCCGGGGGACATCGACGGCTGGCGCGGTGCGATCCGCCCGAACACCAAGCTGATCTTCGGCGAGACGGTCGGCAACCCGGGCCTGGACGTGCTGGACATCCCCACGGTCTCCGCCCTCGCCCACGAGGCCGGCCTGCCCTTGCTGGTGGATTCGACCTTCACCACTCCTTACCTGATGAAGCCGCTGGACCTGGGCGCCGACCTCGTCTACCACTCGGCGACCAAGTTCCTGTCGGGCCATGGCACCGTCATCGGCGGCGTCGTGGTGGACGGCGGCAGCTTCGACTGGGAGCGCTCCGGCCGTTTCGCCGAACTCACGGCGCCCTACGACGGCTTCCACAACATGGTCTTCAGCGACGAATCGACGGTGGGCGCCTTCCTGCTGCGCGCGCGGCGCGAGGGCCTGCGCGACTTCGGCGCCAGCATGAGCCCGCACACCGCGTGGCTGATCCTGCAAGGCATCGAGACGCTGCCGCTGCGCATGGACCGCCACATGGCCAACACCCGCAAGGTGGTGAAGTTCCTGGCGGCCCACCCCTTCGTGGAGCGCGTGGGGCACCCGATGCTGGAAAGCCATCCCAGCCACGCGCTGGCGCAGAAGCTGCTGCCGAAGGGCGCCGGGTCGGTGTTCAGCTTCGACATGAAGGGCAGCCGCGAGCAGGGCAAGCGCTTCATCGAAACCTTGAAGTTGTTCAGCCACCTCGCCAACGTCGGCGACTGCCGCTCGCTGGTGATCCATCCGGCCAGCACCACCCATTTCCGCATGACCGACGAAGCACTGCGCAACGCCGGCATCGGCCCGGGGACGATCCGGCTGTCGATCGGGCTGGAGGATCCGGACGACCTGATCGACGACCTGAAGCGCGCGCTGCGGGCGGCGGAAAAGGCCTGACCATGGAACTGACCGTCAACGGCGCGAAGACGTTCTGCTACACCGGCGGCCGTCCCTTCGACGCCGCGAAGCCCACCGTGGTCTTCCTGCACGGCGTACTGAATGACCACAGCGTGTGGATCCTGCAGACCCGCTACCTCGCTCACCACGGCTGGAACGTGCTGGCGCCGGACCTGCCCGGGCATTGCAAGAGCGCGGGCGAGCCGCCCCGCAGCGTCGAAGAAGCCGCGGATTTCGTGCTGGCCCTGCTCGACGCCGCCGGCGTGGAGAAGGCCGCGCTGGTCGGACACAGCTTCGGCTCGCTCGCGATGCTGGAAGCGGCCGCGCGTGCGCCCGAGCGCGTGACGCACCTCGCGCTGGTGGGCATCGCCTGCCCGATGAAGGTCTCGCCGGCCTTGCTGGAGAACGCGCTGGACCAGCCGCAGCAGGCCATCGCCATGGTCAACACCTTCTCGCATTCCATGCTGGCGCCGCCGCCCTCGGCCCTGGGCCCCGGCACCTGGCTGTACGGCGGCTCGCGGGCGCTGATGAAGCGCGTGCTTGCCAGCAACCCGCGCGTCAACGTCTTCCATCGCGGCTTCGTCGCCTGCGACAGCTACGCCGGCGGGGACGCGGCGATCGCCAAGGTGCAGTGCCCGGTGCTGTTCCTGCTGGGACGCAACGACGCCATGACGCCGCCGAAAGCCGCGGCGTCGCTGCAGCAGAAGGCGCCGAAAGCGAAGACCGTGGTCGTCGACGGCGGCCACGCCATGATGACCGAGGCGCCGGACGCGGTGCTGTTCGCGCTGCGGGACTTCCTGCAAGGCTAGCCCGTGCGGGTCACGCCGCCCATGGCTGCGGAGCGTGCGCGCGAGATCGCCGCGTCCTTCGACCTGCGCGCCCTGCCCCCGGACTTCCACGCCAACCCGTACCCGGTGTACGCGGCGCTGCGCGAGCGCGAGCCCGTGCGCCGCATGCCGGACGGCTCCTGGTTCCTCACGCGCCACGCCGACCTGCTGGCGGTGTACCGCGACGCCCACGTGTTCAGCTCGGACAAGAAGGTGGAGTTCACGCCGAAGTACGGCGCCGGCGCGCCGCTGCTGGAGCACCACACCACCAGCCTCGTCTTCAACGACCCGCCCCTGCACACGCGCGTGCGCAAGCTGATCATGGGCGCCCTCACGCGGCGCGCCATCGCGGAGATGGAGCCGGGCCTCGTGCTGCTGGTGGACCGCTTGCTCGCTGCCATCGAAGCGAAGGGCGGCGGCGACCTGGTCGAGGACTTCGCCGCCGCGATCCCGGTGGAGATCATCGGCAACCTGCTGGCGGTGCCGCACGCGGACCGCGGGCCGCTGCGCGGCTGGTCCCTCGCGATCCTGGGCGCGCTGGAGCCGAAGCTCACGCGCGAACAGGAGGAGCTGGGCAACAGCAGCGTGCGCGCCTTCTGCGACTACCTGCGTTCGCTGGTCGCCGACCGTCGCAGGCACCCGGGCGACCCCGAGCACGACGTGCTGACGCGCCTGGTCCAGGGCGACGCGGGCGGCGAGCGGCTCGCCGAGGCGGAACTGCTGCAGAACTGCATCTTCATCCTCAACGCCGGCCACGAGACGACGACCAACCTCATCGCCAATGCGCTGTGCGCGCTGCAGGAGTGGCCGCAGCAGCGGGACTGGCTCGCGGCGCGCACGGGCGACGAGCAGGCGATGGCGCTCGCGGTCGACGAGTTCCTGCGCTTCGAATCGTCCAACCAGCTCGGCAACCGCCGCGCGCTGCGCGCGTGCGAAGTGGGTGGCGTGCCGCTGCCCGAAGGCGCGCTGGTGACACTGGGCATAGCCGCGGCGAACCGCGACCCCGCGCAGTTCGCGCACCCGGATGCCCTGGACCTTGCGCGCGCAGACAACCGCCACCTCGCCTTCGGCTTTGGCATCCACCAGTGCGCGGGCCTGAGCCTGGCGCGGCTGGAGGGCCGCATCGCGATCGGGCGCTTCCTCGCGCGCTTTCCGCGCTACCGGCTCACCGAGGCGCCGACCCGCGGCGGTCGCGCGCGCTTCCGCGGCTTCCTGAAGGCACCATTCGCGACGGCCTAGGGAATCACTCTGAAAAATCGCAACGCGATTTTTCAGAGTCAACGACCCAGGATGCCGAGGAAGGCGTCCAGGATGTGGAAGTGGTCGTCGTGGAACTGGTCTTCCAGCGCCGCCAGTTCATCGACCCGCACCCAGCGCGCCTCCTGCGCATCGTCGCTGCCCGCCACCTCCGGCAGGCGGTCGCCCTGGAACGCGAAGTAGTGCGCGTGCGTGATCACGCGGCCCCGCTGGCTGCGGTCGGGATGGTCGAACACGCGCACGGCCTTGAGTCCCGCCCGCAGCTCGGAAGGGAACAGGGCCAAGCCCGTCTCCTCCCGCAGCTCGCGCACGGCCGACTGGTACACGGTCTCGCGCTGTTCGAGGAAGCCGCCCGGCAGCGCCAGCAGGCCCTGGCCCGGGGCGCGGCCGCGCCGGATCAGGAGCACGTGCTCGCCCATGCGGACGACCGCATCGACGGTGACGAAGACCGGCGGGTACGGCGAGCGGGCCCACTTCGCCTGTTCCGCGGCCAGCGCCTCCCATTCGGCGCGCAGGCTGCCGAAGAAGGGCAGCTGCGTCCAGGCACGCAGGAACTGCAGCGTCGTCTGCGGCACCTGGCAGGCCATGGCGGCCAGCGAGGCGTCCACGTTGTCGCCGCTGAACAGCGCCGAGCGCAGGGCCTTCGCGTGCAAGGGCCCCTGGCTTGCGACCTCCACCAGTTTCCAGCCGGGAAAGTCGTTGAGGTATTCGCTCGTCGCGTCCTTGTGGTGGCCCACCAGCGCGACGCGCTCGCCGGCCTGCACGCCCGCCGCCGCGTGGACGGCCCGGACCCAGCGCGCGGCGTCGTAGTAGTCGCGGACCGGGACGAAAGTCACGCGTTCCTGGTCGCCCGCCGGCAGGGCCAGGCGGATCATCTCCGCGCGTTCCTGCCAGGTGAAGGGATTCTTCGCCGTCCGCGCCTGGTGGGCCGAGCCGATCGCCACCACCACGCGCGGCGCGATCGCCGCGGCACGCTCGATGATCGCGAGCTGGCCCGCGTGGAACAGCTGGAAGCGGCCGATGCACACGGCCTTGTCGAACCGTTCCTTGTTCATGGAACCACCGCCGCGATGGGCATCTGGCGCCCGGAACCGAAGGCGCGTGCGCGCAAGCGGATCACCGGCGGAGCCTGCCGGCGCTTGTACTCGTTGCGCGCCACCATCCGGTGGATGCGCTCGATGAGGGCGGTGCCCTCGGGCGAGGCGGCCAGGGCGTCGACCACGGCGTGCGCGGCGGCAAGCTCCGGCGCCGGCAGCCGCGCGCCTTCGATGTGCAGCTTGAGGATCTCGTCCAGCAGCTCGTAGGGCGGCAGGCTGTCGGTGTCCTTCTGGTCCGGCGCCAGTTCGGCGGAGGGCGGCTTTTCGATGATCGCCACCGGGATGATCTCGCGCCCCGCCGACGCATTGAGGTGGCGGGCAAGCGCGAACACCTCGGTCTTGTACAGGTCGGCGATGGGCGCGAGGCCGCCGTTCGTGTCGCCGTACAAGGTGCAGTAGCCGACCGACACCTCGGACTTGTTGCCGGTGGTCAGGAGCAGGTGTCCGTAGCGGTTGGAGAACTCCATCAGGATCGTGCCGCGTACGCGGGCCTGGAGGTTCTCCAGCGGCAGACCCGCGAGCGGCTCGTTGAAGGCCTGGCCGAAGCCGGCCTCGTACGCCGCCACCACCTCGCGGATGGGGTGCTCGTGCAAGGCGATGCCCAGGTTGCGGCACAACGCCACGGAGT
>Ga0102593_1003300_pt1 | contig 10700 bp, 10 predicted proteins | sample AraplaCol_mMS_r2_2_FD_76862 | JGI IMG/M metagenome (GOLD analysis project Ga0102593, IMG submission 76862) | Arabidopsis root microbial communities from North Carolina, USA - plate scrape MF_Col_mMS_r2 (SPADES assembly) (version 2) | ecosystem: Host-associated > Plants > Roots > Endosphere...
GGTGTCGACCAGCTTCCAGTCGCCCATGCGCTGGCCGTTGCGCGAGTTGGGCAGCACGTGCGGCGCGGCGCTCATGTTCTCCTGCCCGCCGGCAATCACGATTTCGCTGTCGCCCGTGGCCACGGCCTGCGCCGCGAGCATCACGGCCTTGAGGCCGGAGCCGCACACCGCGTTGATGGTGAGCGCCGGGGTTTCCTTGGCGCCGCCGCTCTTGAGCCATGCCTGGCGTGCGGGGTTCTGGCCCGCACCGGCAGCCAGCACCTGGCCCATGATCGCTTCACCGACCTGGTCGGCCGTGAGGTTGGCACGCGCAATCACTTCCTTGATCACGAGGGCGCCCAGCTCGGTGGCTGCAATGCCGGCGAGCGAGCCGCCGAACTTGCCGACCGCCGTGCGTGCAGCCGAAACGATGACGATATCTTCCATGAGGTTCTCCGTTGAAGTGATTTGAAGTGAGTGAACGAGTGAGTGGGCCGGCCGGTCAGGCTCTTGCCTTGACGTAGCGGCCCGGGGCCGGCTCGATGGCCTTGTATTTCTTGCCGTCGCCGTACGCCTTGGGCGCCGGAACCTGCTTGCCCGCATGGCCCTTGAGCCATTGTGCCCAGTCGGTCCACCAGCTGCCAGGCTGCTCGGTGGCGCCGGCCAGCCACTCGGCCTGCGTCTTCGGAAACTTGCCGTCGTCGCGAATCCAGTGGCTGCGCTTTTTCTTGGCCGGCGGATTGATCACGCCCGCAATGTGGCCCGAGGCGCCCATGACGAAGCGCTTCTTGCCGGGCAGCAGTTGCGTGGACGCATAGGCGCCGCCGATAGGCACGATGTGGTCTTCGCGCGAGCCGTAGATGTAGGCCGGAATGTCGATCTTGCCGAGATCGATTTTCTCGCCGCACACCGTGAGCGCGTTCGGCTTTGCCAGCTTGTTCTCGTGGTACGTGTTGCGCAGGTACCAGGTGTAGAACGGGCCCGGCAGGTTGGTGGCGTCGCTGTTCCAGTAAAGCAGGTCGAAGGGCGGCGGAGTTTCGCCCTTCAGGTAGTTGCCCACCACGTAGTTCCACACGAGGTCGTTGGGCCGCAAAAAGCTGAAGGTCGAGGCCAGGTCCATGCCCGGCAGCAGGCCGCCCTTGCCGAGCTGCATTTCGCGATAGGCCACCATTGGCTCGTCCACGAAGATGTCGAGAATGCCCGTGTCGCTGAAGTCGAGGAAGGTGGTGAGCAGCGTGACCGACGCGGCCGGCTTTTCACCGCGCGCTGCGAGCACCGCCAGCGCGGTGCTGAGGATGGTGCCGCCCACGCAGAAACCCAGCACGTTGACCTGCTTGCTGCCGCTAAGGTCCTGCACCGTGTGGATTGCCTTGATGGCGGCGTTCTCGATGTAGTCGTCCCAGGTGGCATTGGCCAGCGATTCATCCGGGTTGCGCCAGCTCACCACGAAGACGCGATGGCCCTGCTCATTGGCATAGCGGATCAGCGAATTCTCAGGCTGCAGGTCGAGGATGTAGTACTTGTTGATGCATGGCGGCACCAGCAGGAACGGCCGTTCATACACCTTGGCCGTGAGCGGCTTGTATTCGAGCAGCTGGAAGAACTCGTTCTCGAACACCACCGCGCCTTCGGTGGTCGCCACGTTGCGCCCCACTTCGAAGGCGCTTTCGTCGGTCATGCTGAGGTGGCCCTGCTTCACGTCGTGCAGCAGGTTCTGAATGCCCTTGGCAATGCTCTCGCCCTTCGTGTCGATGGCTTTTTTCTGCGCCTCGGCATTGAAGGCGAGCGAGTTGCTCGGCGAGGAGGCCGCCATCCATTGCTCGACCGCAAAGCGCAGGCGTGCCTTGGTCTTTTCGTCGGCGTCGATGGCGTCGGCCATGTTGAGCAGTGTGCGGCCATTGAGCAGGTACACGGCCGCCGAAAAAGCCGAAAGCGGGTTGCTGCCCCATGCATCGGACGCAAAGCGCCTGTCGCCTTCGGGCTTGGCAGCAAAACCTTGTCGCCAGAGCTCGGTGGCTTCAGCGACGTATTGCTGCTGGATGGACTGGAGCTTTTCGGGATCGATGGAGATCTTGGGCAGCTCGGGCATGCCGCCCGTCTGCGGGATCTGCCACAGGGGCGTGCCGCCGGTGACGTTGAAGGCCGAAGCCCCCTGTGCGGCGGACTGCTGGAACGATTCCAGCGCCTTGTTCCATCCCTCTGAAAGTGCCTGCTGGAAGGGCGCGAACGCATCGGCCCCCGTCGCTTGTTGCTTCATCATGTCTCCTGGTCCTCACCTGAGTCTGAACGGATGGCTTCTCGTGTTTTGAGTATGCTGCATTTCATGAGGCGCTCACAACGCCGCCCTTCTACTTACCGACTGAAACTTCTTGTGTTCATCCACTTGATCGTGATCGGCTGGCTTTACGTCGCCGTGATGATGGCCGTGGCCGAAGCCACCAACACCACGGGCACCGTGCTGGGCGCCATCTTCACATTTCTTTTGTACGGATTGGCGCCGGTGGTCTTGGTGGTTTACCTGATGGGAACACCGGGCCGGCGCCGCGCCATGAGGCAACGCGAGGCCGAGGCACAGGAGGCGGCACGCCTGGCCGCGGCTGCAGCGGCAGCCGCCAAAAATGATTCAGGCCTTCCAGACCAGGACAGCGAAGCGCCCGCTGACGCCGTCCCGCCGGTGCGAAAAGAACCGTGAAGGATTGGCAACGGTGCACCAGCCATCGCTGCCATCATTGCCATACACGTCTTCCACGCCGGCCGCGCGCAAGCGCTGGCGCGCGAGCGCTGGCAGGTCGGCGAGCCATTTGCCGGCGGCCGCAGCAGGCTGAAAGCAGCTTGCGGCCTCGGGTGCGTGTGCCTCGAACGCAGCCTTGACCTCTGGCCCGACTTCGAAAGCCTTGGGCCCGATGCAAGGGCCGAGCCACGCTATGACTTTGCTAGCGCCGCGCGTTGGACCCGCTTCAGGCTCCGGAGTGAAGCAGCGTGCAGTGGCTTCGAGCACACCGCCGGCAAGCCCGCGCCAGCCCGCGTGCGCGGCCGCCACCCGTTCGCCCGATCCATCGGTGAAAAGCACGGGCAGGCAGTCGGCGACCATGATTGTGCAGGCCAGCCCGATAGCGGTGGCGGTGCAGGCATCGGCCGCCGTGCCGTCGCGCACGGTGCCTTCCGTCTCAGCATCTCCGAGCGCCGCGACACCGATGCCGTGCACCTGCTGCAAAAAGACAGGATGTGCGCCGATGGCCTGCTCGAGAAGGCGGCGGTTCTCGGCGACATGGTCGGCCAGGTCGCCCACGTGGTCACCAAGGTTGAGGCTCTCATAGCGGCCCCCTGAAACCCCACCGTGTCGCGTGGTGCACACCGCCCGCACGTTCGGCGGCGCCGGCCAATCGGGCACGAGCCAGTGCGCGTTCATGATGGCGGGGCCGGTCACCCGGTCAGGCTTCCGCGTCGGGCGCTTGCGATGGTTGCGCGCGCTGGAAAGCGTCGAGTTCCATGCAGGCCTCGTAGGCGGCCATGGTGCGCGGCAGGCCGCTGAAGTCGCAGTCGAAGCGCTTGCCGTTGAAGATCTGCGGCACCAGGCAGCAGTCGGCCATTGTGGGCGTGTTGCCGTAGCAGAAGATGCCGGCGGGTTGCAGCGCCAACTGGCGTTCGAAGGCCAACATGCCTTCGCGAACCCAGTGCCGATACCAGGCGTTCTTGGCGGCGTCGTCCAGCTTGAGCTCTTTCACCAGGTACTTGAGCACCCGCAGGTTGTTCAGCGGATGGATCTCGCAGGCAATCGACTGGGAAAGCGCACGCACGTGGGCACGGCCCACCGGGTCGCTCGGCAGCAGCGGCGGCTCGGGGTTGGTTTCGTCGAGGTATTCGATGATGGCCATCGACTGCGAAAAGCGCTCGCCCTCGTCCTCGAGCAGCGGCACCAGCATGTCGGGCGAAATGGCCGAGTACGGGCCCGTGCGATGGTCGCCGCGGGCAATGTGCACCGGCACGTAGTCGAATTCCAGGCCCTTGAGATTGAGCGCAATGCGCACCCGGAACGATGCAGAGGAGCGGAAGTAGTTGTGCAGCTTCATGATTCCAAGAGCATAGCGCTCACCGGCAGCCCTGGTCTGCCTCTGGCACACTGCCGTTTTTCCAGATTCGCTGAAAAGGACAGACGCAATGGCTTCCGAGTTTGTTTTCGCCCCGCCCGCGGCCGTTTCCATTCCGGTGGTAGGGCAGGCCGCCCGCTTTCCGGTACACCGCATCTATTGCGTGGGCCGCAACTACGAAGATCACGCCAAGGAAATGGGCTTTACCGGCCGCGAACCACCCTTCTTCTTCATGAAGCCGACCGACGCGCTGCTGGTGGTCGACCAAGGCCAAACGGGCACCATGGCCTACCCTTCACTCACCAAGAACCTGCACCACGAGATCGAACTCGTCGTTGCCATCGGTACCGGCGGCAAAAACATCAAGGCGGCCGATGCGCACAAGCACATCTATGGCTACGCCGTCGGCCTGGACATGACGCGCCGCGACCTGCAGGGGGAGATGAAGAAGCAGGGCCGCCCGTGGGACATCGGAAAAGGATTCGAGCAGAGCGCGCCCATCGGGCCGATCGTGCCGGTGGCGCAGGCCGGTGACGCCGAGAACGCCGAGATCTCTCTGCAGGTCAACGGCGTCGACCGCCAGCGCAGCACCGTGAGCAAGCTGATCTGGAATGTGGCGGAGACCATCGAGCACCTGTCCGCCGCCTGGGATCTTCAGCCCGGCGACCTCATCTACAGCGGCACACCCGAAGGCGTGGCCGCGGTGGTCGCGGGCGACACGCTGGTGGGCGAAGTGGCCGGCCTGCCCAAGCTGACCGTCAAGGTCGTCTGAGCTGATATGCGCCCCCACGCTCATCACTTCGTGTATTCGCTGCCCCCCGAGGGGGCGCAGGCCTCCCTTGGGGCGGCCCGGCGAGAGGCCTGACCCACTCCATGATCCTCCGCGTCCCCATCAAGCACTGCAAGAACTGCGGCACCGCAGTGGTCTACCGCGTCCCCGACGACGGCGACACCAAGGAGCGCGCGGTTTGCCCGGCCTGCAGCACCATCCACTACGAGAACCCGCTGAACGTGGTGGGCACCATTCCCGTCTTGGGCGACAAGGTGCTGCTGTGCAAGCGCAACATCGAGCCGCGCTGGGGCAAGTGGACGCTGCCCGCAGGGTTCATGGAGCTTGGCGAAACCGCGGCCCAGGGCGCGGCCCGCGAGACCGACGAAGAAGCCGGCGCGCATTACGAGATGCAGGGCCTGTACGCGGTAATCAGCGTGGTGCGCGTGGGCCAGGTCCACCTGTTCTATCGCGCGCGCCTGTTGGACGACCGCTTCGATCCCGGCCACGAAACCATCGAGGCCCGGCTTTTCACGGAAGAAGAAATTCCGTGGGAAGAAATCGCCTTTCGCACGGTGCGCGAGGCGCTGGAGCACTTCTTCGAAGACCGGCGGCGCGGCAGCTTCGACCGCGTGCACGAACTCAGCATCGTTTGAACCGCATGATCCAGGCACCCTGCACCACCCCCACGACCACCCTGCTGCGCCGCGGCGCCCTCGCCTGCGGCCTTGCCCTGGGGGCGTGCCTGGCCGCGGTTGCGCACGCTGAAGTCGTCGGCGACGTCGACACCGCGTTCAAGCTCATCGGGCCAGACCACAAGATCGTGGTCGAGGCCTACGACGACCCCAAGGTGAACGGCGTGACCTGCTACGTCTCGCGTGCCAAGACGGGCGGACTGGCCGGCGCATTCGGCGTGGCCGAAGATAAGTCTGAGGCCTCCATTGCCTGCCGCCAAGTCGGACCGGTCAGCGTCACGCAGCCCCTGCCCAAGCGCGAGGAGGTCTACACCGAGCGGCTGTCGATTCTCTTCAAGCGGCTGCGGGTGGTGCGCATGGTCGACCCCAAGCGCAACACGCTGGTCTATCTCACCTATTCCGACCTGCTGATCGACGGGTCGCCCAAGAACAGCGTCACCGCCGTGCCCATCGACCGCGGCACCCCGATCCCGCTCAAGTAACTTCCGCCGGGTCCGGCCGCGCCGCCCTGCTTCGGGCGGCTTTCGCGAGTTTGCTAGCATGCCCCGCGGCGGCTTGCCCGGCGCGCCGACCCCAAGGAACCCTCCGCAACGAAATCGTTCCAACAGAGCCATGCACCTTCAAGATCTAGCTTTTCGTACCGGCGCCGCGGTTCTCCTGGCGGCCGGCCTCGCAGCCTGCACCACCCCGCAGCCGCCCGCGCGGCCCGGCGTGCACATACCGCCGCCCGTCCAGCAGCCGCAGGCCATGTTCATCCGGCCCGCCAGCGGCAGCACCATTGCCCGCTTCGACGGCGTGCGCAACAAGGGGGTGGACATTGCCGGCAACATCGGCGACCCCATCGTGGCCTCGGCCGACGGCCGGGTGGTGTACGTGGGCGGCGAGCTGCGCAGCTACGGCAACATGGTCATCATCAAGCACAACGAAACCTTCCTCACCGCCTACGCTCACGCGCAAACCATCCTGGTGAAGGAAAACGCGGTGGTGCGGCAGGGCCAGAAGATCGCCGAAATGGGCAAGAGCGACACCGACCGGGTGAAGGTGCACTTCGAAATCCGCAAGAACGGCACGGCCGTCGATCCCGAGCCCTACCTGAGCGGACGCCTGCAGCAATAGCGCGGAACGGACCTCAAAGCAGGCTCTCAGGCACCAGGGGCGCAAACAGCTCCAGCTTCCAGCGCGACCAGAAGTCCGTTTCGGGCTCCACGTGCAGGATGGTGTCGGCCCCGTCGCCCGACGCCGGGCTCACCCACTCGATGCCGCCCCTGGGGCCCAGCTGCAGCTGATAGGCGCCGTCCAGCCGGATGAAGCCGATCAGGCTGGTGAGCTGCTGCGCGATCTGCGGGCTGAAGATGAAGATCCCGATCTCGGTGTTGTGCAGCATCGAGCGCGGGTCGAAGTTCATCGAACCGACGAAGACGATGTTGCGGTCGACCACGGCCGACTTGCCGTGCAGCCGCCCACTGGCCGAACCGTACATGCCAAAGCGCCTGGTTTCTTCGACCCGCTTGGGGCTCAGTTCATAGAGCGCCAACCCGAGCCGCAGCATCTCGGGCCGGTAGCGGCGGTAGCCAATGTGCACCAGCGACTCATCGGTGGCCGCCAGCGAATTGGTGACGATGGTGTAGCCCACGCCCTTCTGCCGCACGAGGCGGAACGTCTCCATGCCCCCGCGCCCAGGAATCAGGTACGGGGTGGTCTGCAGGACCTCGTGCTCCGCGCCCCGTATGTAGCGCCGCACGTTGTAGAGCACGCTGTCGGTCGACTCATCGGCCGGCAGCCCGCGCGCTTCGTCCGTGGGCCCCAGCGCCTTGGCGGGCGCATCGGCATACGCTTCGGCGCGCGCCCAGACGAGCGACAGCACGCCTTCGTCCAAGTCCTTGGCGAGCGCGTTGTTGCCCAGCAGGTCGGTCGAAACGATAGGCTCCGGGTGCAGCGTGTCCGGCCCGCCGGTCAGCTGCTCGAAGCGTTCGCGCAGCTGCTGCGGCGTGGCGCCGCCTGTCGAGGCCAGCGACTCCACGGGATACACGTAGGGGCTGTTCCAGTACATGTCGAACAGCGATGAAAGCCGCGGCACGACCGTGCCGGCCACCAGTGTGTCGATGTCGATGAAGTTGGAGCCGCCGTCGCGCAGGAAGTATTCGTTGGCGATGTTGCGCCCGCCCATCACCGCCATGGTGTTGTCCACCACAAACAGCTTGTTGTGCATGCGGCGGTGCACGCGGTCGAAGTCGAGCAGCGACGACGCCCATCGCGTGCCCAGCCGGCCGCGCCCAGCGGGGAATGGATTGAACATCCGCACCTCGACGTTCGGATGCGCCGCAAGGCCGGCAAACAAAACATCGGCACCCGCGGTGTAGAGGTCGTCCACCAGCAGGCGCACGCGCACGCCGCGCTCCGCCGCATTGCGCAGCTCGCGCAGCAGGTAGCGCCCGGTCTCGTCGTTCTGCACCAGGTAGTACTGCAGGTCGATGGAACGCTGGGCGCGGCGCGCGAGCTCGATGCGCGCATGCAGCGAATACTGCGGCATTGGCAGCAGCCGGAAGCCGCTCAACCCCTGTCCCGGTGGCGAAGCCGCGGTGACCATTCGGCCCAGCAGCGTGTCGGCGCCGTCGGTGATGGCCACCGAAGGCTTGCGTTCCACCCCCGCCGGCAGCCCGGCGCAGCCGCCGAGGAACAGCAGCGTGACGACGAGCAGCAGCCAAAGCGGCCGTTGCCACCCAAAGAGGCGCAGTGCGGCGCCGTTGGCGTTCCCTGAAATTCGCGGAATGAGGTGTTCTGACATCGGTCGATACGGTGCGCGACGCGCGCAAGGTGGCCGGTTTCTACCATGAGCCGCCAGAAGCTGCGCGCATGGAGTCTTCCTACACCATCGGCAAAGGCAAGCTGACGCATTTGTCCGCGTAGCCGCGCGACATTGAGGCCATCGAACCGTAGCGGGCCGCACGTTCCGGAGGCCCCGGCCGATGCATTCAGCGAGGTGTGCGGATGGCAAAAAAGAACGAACTGCTGGCGCGTTTCGGCGGCAAACTGACGATGATCGGCTTCGGCTCCATCGGTCAGGCGCTCTTGCCCGTGCTGCTGCGCCATTTCGACCTCAAGCCTTCGGACATCAAGATCGTGCAGGCCGGCGAAGACCGCAGCGGGCTCGCCAAGAAAATGGGGGTGGAGCTCATTCCCACGCGGCTCGAAGAAGGCAACTTTGCCGCCGTGCTCGAGCCGATGCTCGACAAGGGCGACTTCCTGGTCAACCTGTCGGTCAACGTCTCCAGCCTTGCTCTCATCAAGCTCTGCCGCGAGCGCGGCGTGTTCTATCTCGACACCTGCAACGAGCCCTGGGACGGCCGCTACGACGATCCCGGCCTTCCACCTTCGCGGCGTTCCAACTACAGCCTGCGCGAGGAACTGCTGGCGTATCGCCTGGACAAGCGCAACGGCCCCACGGCCGTCATCACGCAGGGTGCGAACCCCGGCGTGGTGTCGGCCCTGGTCAAGCAGGCCTTGCTCAACATTGCGGCCGACACGCACGCCGAACTCGAGTCGATGCCCTCCAGCTACGAAGATTGGGCCGCGCTGGCGCAGCAGCTGGAGATCAAGGTGATCCACATTGCCGAGCGCGACACCCAGATTGCCGGCCAGCGCAAGGAGAGAAACGAGTTCGTCAACACTTGGTCGATCCAGGGCTTCGTCGATGAAGGGCTGCAGCCCGCCGAGCTGGGTTGGGGAACGCACGAGCGGCACTGGCCGGCCGACGCGGCACGCCACGGCTTCGGCAGCGATGCCGCCATCTACCTGAGCCGGCCGGGCATCGGCACGCGCGTTCGCAGCTGGACGCCACTCGAAGGCCCTTACCACGGCTTCCTGGTCACGCACGCCGAGTCGATCTCCATTGCCGACCACCTGACGCTGCGCAAGGACGGCGCGGTGCTGTACCGCCCGACGGTGCACTACGCCTACCACCCCTGCGACGACGCCGTGCTCTCGCTGCACGAGCTGGCAGGCAAGAACTGGCAGCTGCAGCACCGCCAGAGAATCGTGCGCGACGAGATCGTCGAGGGGATGGACGAACTCGGCGTGCTGCTGATGGGCAACTCCAGGGGCGTCTACTGGTTTGGCTCGCGGCTCACCATCGAACAGGCGCGCGAACTCGCGCCCGCCAACAGCGCCACCAGCCTGCAGGTAGTAGCCGGCATTTTGGGCGGGATGCTGTGGGCGCTGCAGAACCCGGATGCGGGCCTGGTGGAGCCGGACGACCTCGACCACCGCGTGGTGCTGGAAGCCGCCCTGCCCTACCTCGGTGAAGTGGTGGGCGTATATGGCGACTGGACGCCGCTCAACGACCGCTGTGCGCTTTTCAAGGAGGAAATGGACAAGGACGACCCGTGGCAGTTTCTCAACTTCCGGGTGACGTGATTGCTGCTGCGAAAGGAACTCGGCGTCGTCGAGAACTCGTATTACGAAGCCAGCGTGCAGCGCGCGGCGCGCTTCGAGCCGGCGCGCCCGCTCGAAGGCATTGCCACGGCCGACGTCTGCGTGGTGGGGGGCGGGCTCGCGGGGCTTTCGGCGGCACTCGAGCTCGCCACCGGGGGGTTCTCCGTCGTGCTGCTCGAGGCGCAGCGGGTCGGCTGGGGTGCATCGGGGCGCAACGGCGGACAGGTGATCGTCGGCTTCGGCTCGGATGGCGAAGAAGCCATTGAAGACCAGTTTTCGCCCGAGGACGTGCGCCGCGCCTGGAACATTTCGGTCGAAGGACTGGACCTGATGCAGGAGCGCATCGCGAGCTACGCGATCGATTGCGACTGGCAGCCCGGCTACCTCAATCTATCGGTCAAGCCATCGAAGTCGCGTGCGCTTCGCGAGTGGATGGACCACGTGCACCGCGTGCACGGCTATCCGCTGCAATGGCTGGGCCCGAAAGAAGTGGCGGAGTGCGTGGCCAGCGATCGCTTTCACGCCGGCACCTACGACGCGCGCTCCGGCCACCTGCATCCGTTGAAATATTCGCTCGGCCTGGCAAGCGCGGCACGCGCCGCCGGCGCGCAGCTGCACGAGAACTCGGCGGCGCAAGTGATCGAGCGCGGGCCCCGGCCCGTCGTCAAGACGGCGCAGGGCGAGGTGCGATGCAGCTTCGTGGTGCTCGCGGGCAACGTGGACCTGGCCGAATACGGG
>Ga0102593_1003304_pt1 | contig 10681 bp, 11 predicted proteins | sample AraplaCol_mMS_r2_2_FD_76862 | JGI IMG/M metagenome (GOLD analysis project Ga0102593, IMG submission 76862) | Arabidopsis root microbial communities from North Carolina, USA - plate scrape MF_Col_mMS_r2 (SPADES assembly) (version 2) | ecosystem: Host-associated > Plants > Roots > Endosphere...
TCAAAAACAGAAGGTTAATTCCTTCCTAAATAATTTGTGAGAAGAAGTCCTCGGAGTCCTCGAAAACTTGAGGGCTTTTTCTTATGTCTAATTTTCTACCAAATCTTACATTTTTGCAAACCCTATTTGTAGAATAAGCAAGAAAGCTCACCTAAAATGTAGGTGAGCTTTCTAATCTAATAACCCTTTTTCTTTAAATACTTTTCTCAAAGCTTCATTCACCAATTCAGATTTATAACTCTTAGGAACTCGATCAATAATACTTAAAACGTCGTCATCAAAATAAAAACCTCTATACACTCTTTTAGAACGGTCTTTTGGATTCTGCAATAAGATATCAATTGCATCTACTTTGCTAGTAGTTGTACTAGCTTTTGAAACGCTATCGCTAGTACTTTCACTTTCATTCAGATAGCTAACACTAGCTGCTATCTCACTGTTAGTTTGCTTTTGTTCTGCTGGCATTTTATTAGTTTTAGAAATAAGAGTATTAAAATCAACTTCTAAAGGTTCTGGCTCTTCCCCAACATAACGATAAATACTTTGCTTACTGTCCCATTCATATCCTAGTTTCTTAATTCTTAATTGGATGGTACGAGTACTTACATCATACTGATCAGCTAATTCTTTAATTGTGATTTCTTTCATCATAATTCCATTTAACATCTTTTTTACCAGCATCATACTAGCCTCCACTTCCGTTTTAAAAGTATAGTACTAGTATTCAAATGCAAAATGATATTTCCTGCTATAACTTCTCTTACTTGTTAACATAATCACCATTATAGGTAATCATAAAAAGAACCTTTAACTTCTACTTGTATACTCCCACTATATCAATCAAAGTTAATAAAATTTTTATAATATCAGCACTTGTCCAAACACTTGTAATTACTTTACATATCATAAATTATGCGACTAACCATTCTGTCTCTTTCTATAAATAAGAGAAAAACTACTGATGGATCCAGTAGTTTTTTCTTTTTTGACTTTATACATCAGGACAGTGAAAAAGGTGGTTAAAAGGACTCTAAGTGCAGGACCAAAAATTACTTATTCGAAATACAGTTATGCTCTCATTTTCCTTTAGGTAACTTGCCTATTACGAATAAAATTTTATACCTTGAGCAAACTATCCAAGACGCCGAAAGGCTTCAATCCTTTGGTAAAATAAATGTAGCAGAAAAACTCCCTTAACGCTTTGGGGGAGTTTTTCTGTTTTTACGCTATATATGATATACAAAGGTAGTTAACATAATGTCTCTTTCCGGAACACCTTAAAAATAAAAGAAGGAAAAAGAATTTCATATATTGATATAAACGTTGGTATATAAGGGTTTATAAGGTTTTTTTGGGAGAGAAGAATAACTCATATACAAGTTAATTTTAACTCCTATGAGGGTTATTTTTAACTCATATATGAGTTATTTTTAACTTCTATGGAGTGTTATTTTTTTTAAAAAAACAAGGGTTAAAAACAACACTTATATAGTGTTTAAAATAACTCTAATAAAGAGTTGATATTAACTAATATATGAGTTAATATGAAAACATGAAGATTGGTAAAAAATGATAGAGGTGGGTAATGTGGCTAAAATATCAAAAGTAGAAACAACAAAAGTTGTGGATATGAATGGGGAAATAACAGAAGAAACTACAAGTGTCTCCTTTAATTATGGAAAAGAACCAGACTACATAAAAGTATATTTAGACAATATTGTCGTTTTAGCAGAGATACAAGGATGGATAAGTAAAGTCCTATATGAACTTATTAAAGGTGTAACTTACGCAAATAAGGGACAGTTCATCATTATTAATTCAGGATACAAAAGAATTGTAGCTGAAAATTTAGGAATTAAACAGCAATCAGTAACCAATGCAGTTAATCAGTTAACTAAGAAAAATATCCTAATTAAAAAGGAGACCGGCGTTTTCTTATTAAATCCTCAATTCTTCGGTAGAGGTGAATGGAAAGACATTTCTAAAATCAGATACGAAGTCGAATTAAGTGCAGATGGCAAAGTCATGCGATTAAAAGATACAAATTAAGAAGGTGATCCAAACGAATCACAGCAAGTCCAAACTAAATAAAATGAGAAAAGGGCACTTCCTCTCCAAAGGAAGCACCCCCATGCTGTAACTAGTACAACGTATATACCGATATTAATTATAACATGGGATGCCCTCAAAAAATAGGAGGGTCTTATCACTGATTAGGTCCCAGTAGCTTTTTCGGTTTTTCAGAACTGAACACCGAATATTTTTAGGTTTATTGAACAAACTACACAAGACGCCGTGAGGCATCCTCTCATAGAACCCAATTGCATACAATCCAAGTAACAGAAAAAAACTACCTAGGATGGGGTAGTTTTTTTCTGTTTTAGGCTGTATACGGTATACAAGGTTAGTTAACATAATGTCTCTTTCCGGAACACACCACAAAAAAGAACCCCTATTGGGAAAAGGGTTCTGATGAGGTCCTTGTTTCTCGTTTATGCAGCTTTTTATACATCCTTGATATAACGCTGATTATCCAAGGCTTAAGTAGCAGAAAAATGTATAAAAAGCGCACCTTTTATACATATGCAAAGCCGTTCAAATAGTTGATTTTGTATACAAATATGATATATTAAAAGTCAGACTATTTTTTACAAATTTCAACGTAACCCTATTTTTGAGCAACCTCGCTTCCACTGGCGAGGTTGCTTTTTATTTTGTATATATACCAACACATTAAAAATATCCTCTAATTACAGAACGTGGTAATCTATGAATGTTTCATACTTCGGATACGTATGAACAAACCCTTACAAAAAAGCAACCTCGTTCATTGGCCAATGCCGAGGTTGCTTTTTTGTTATTTTCAATAGCTCTATTTAATCTTTTCTAATTCATTTAACATCTCATCAATAAATTGACTAATCTCTACCGTGTTACTACTTGTAAAACCCTCTTTGAATGCCGTTTCTACCAACGATTTTCTCTCTTTTTCAATCTCCACTGTTAAAGCTTCTTTTAAAATCACTTTATGAGACTCCAATATTCCCCTCACCCATTTGCTTTTAATAGCAAAACGAATACAAGGTTGATCATTCTAAAAGCGATCAACCTTGTATTCATTTTATCTTTTTATTTTCATACAAGTATTTTACAGTATACAAATGTCCTTATACAATGGAATTTTATCTTTCAATCTCTTATTACTTATCTTGAAATCAAAACTTGTCATACAAATTTTAATTTTTTATCTTCACAACCAAAAAAGTTTGTGATATACTTCACATATAAAGATATCCATAACGAACCAGAACACTCTTAAATGTAATATAGAAAAAGCTATTTCACTCCGATGCCAATACGATTGAAATAGCTTTTTTTATGTCCTTATTTCCCCTTTTAAACCCTCATTATGAGCCTTTTATTACTTATCTAGTACTTTTTCAATCCCATTTAGGAAAAATATAGTTTTTATGGAAAAAAGGTGATATTATTAATTTGCAGTTATCTATCCGTTATTTGTTATACGTGTGAACCCTGTGAAAAAGCTACCTTATTTCTATGTAAAGCAAACGCTCATAGAGACAAGGTAGCTTTTTTTATGCTCATAAACACTCTCAAAAAAGGAGGAGTAATCTTATGTTGACTAGAGACGAACTTTTCTTATTCAACAGAGAGTTATTATTTTTACTAAAGCAACATTCGACCTGTACTGATTCTAATTTAAAAGAGACACTGATGACTCAAATTGTTCTTATACTTACTGTTCTTAGCTAGATTATTTGTATTATTATCTTTCAATTTCCTGATCTTGCCTTTTGTTACGTTTTTGAATCCCACCGACATGTTGAAAGAACGAAACCTGGTTTATCCTTTCAACATGCTTATCAATCCAATTCAACGCTCTTTCCTTCCAGGCTTTTAATGTCTTATTCTCTTTTCGTAATTCATTAACCTCGTGATTCACTTTATCAAGCTCTTCTTTTGGTACATAATTCTCTATGTAATCTATGTTCATTTTTGTTAAGCTATCATTCACTTTATTTGCCTGTACAAGCTCTTTTTTCGTTTTCTCATGTTTCTGCTTCTCAATCGTTAAATCGTCGCTCAGAGAGCTTATATGAGCTTCATATTGCTTATCTAGTTCTCTCTTAACCTCGTTTTTCACATTTTCTTTTTGTTCAGCTGAAAAATCACGGACAAGCTTCTGACGCATTTGTTTTTTAGCTTTCTCCACTTGGCCGTCTTGATCTCCCACATATAGCTCTAATTCTTGCCTTGTTTCACTTAAGTCGTGCTTCAATGTCTTATTTTCTTTCTCATAGCGATCTACCTCGTGACTCAATGCATGGGTACGCTCATGCTCAGCCGCCAATGTTTGCTGCAGCTCTTTTGTGAGACTCATAAGCTCATGAAAATCTGCTTCTTCCACTTTCACTTTGGAACCTATGGCACTCTTGGCCGCCGCTACTTCAACAGGTTGGCTACATAACTCTTCGATCCGTCTCTCGCTACGTATCTCAACGGGTGGTGCTGCTTTCAACTCCACTAAGTTGTCCATCTGTTGAAGCTCTTTTTCCTTGTGAGCCACTAGTTGTTGCAAATGCTTTAGCTCTTTTTCACGTTCTTGTTTCTTAAACTCATGCACACTTTTATGCTGCAGCTCGCTCGGCTCGCCACGCTCAATGTCATACCCACGTTTGTTCATGTAGTTGTGGAAGTCATCCTGAATTCTACGAATCTTTGTTTTCCCATGAAAGTACTCTTTCGCCGCCAAGCGCCTATCCTCCGTAATGGGCACAAACCCCACGTGCATATGTGGCGTGGCTTCATCATTATGTACCACGGCATATAAAATGTTCTGCTGGCCATACTTACCGGCAATATGATCCAATGAGGCTTCAAAGTATTTGCGCTGCTCGTCTGACGACATCGCATGCATATATTCAGGGCTGGCCGACACAAAGAATTCTGCCACCAGGACCGCATCATTCCGAATTTTTCGTTTCACACGGGTGGCCGTCATCTTCTTAATTTCTTCATGGTACTTAATTTTGTCTTCATTCACAAAATCATAGTTGAGCATCGTTCTGTTTGAATCAATGTCTTTATTTTTACTGTTCTCGCCTTCTCGTTGGTTGTGTTTCTGGATCCCCAATATTGCGTCTTTGTGGAACTTTTGCATACGGATAATCCCATATTTGGCCATCCCTCTATCCCCCATTTCGACCACTGTACTTGAGTCTAGCATACCACAACTTTAGATTTGGTGTAACGCACTACACCAATTTTTCATCTTCGATAAAATTGGGAGCGCGCTCTACGAGGTAGGCGGTCGGAATTCCTCCCTGCGTTTGGCTCCGCCAAAATGAAAAAAGACATCCTTAACGGATGCCCTTTTTCATGAAGACCGTGGACGCCGTCCACCACCTGTAAGGGGAACTCTTCCCCTTAACCCCATCTAAAAAACTCCCCCAACCCCCTCACTTTTTTGAGGGGGCTCCCTCGCCGGTTGGCGTCAAACAAACGCGTTTGTTTGAGTGCCAAGAGGGTTTTGGTGTAGTGACATTGTCAACTCCTTAATGCTCCCTACGGTCCGCTTACCATTGACAATGGCCAAACATAGCTCACTTCTTTTTATTTTTATTTACCTGATCAATTAAAGAAATAAGAGCTATGCTTAGTAAAATTAAGCCTATAAAGGTACCATAGGAATTGGGAGTTTCATTGAAAAACATAGGTGATACTACAAAGTTTATTATAAATATAATCATAGCAAGAACAACTAATAATCTATTTGACATTTAAAACACCGCCTATTATTTATTTCTTAACGGAACGATAACAGTCGGTGGAAGAGTGGTTATAAATTTTATACCATATTTACCGTTATCTGATACTTTTTTAATGATGTATCCTTGCACCCATAAAAGGCCTGCTACTGCACCAGCATACGTTCCAAAGCTGCCCATATTTTTTATAGCAGCAGTTATACCAGCAATAGCCCCTGTTGCACCACTTGAGTCATTAATAATGTTCACTATTTTTTTTGTATTACAGGAATTAAAAGATGCACTTATTTTAGAAGCAGAAACAGAAACTTTCTGTGTTCCTACGCATTTTGCTGCTGCTAACATCATTATTCCTTCACTTTGAGTACGAACACTTGAAGATTCAACTAATTCTGGTTCACTATTTCCTGAAATTAAATATTTGTCAACCTTAATCGTTTCATCTTTAGTATTAATATTTAGAGTAGATAGAATGTATTTATAAGTTTGACCTTCCTCCGTAATAGTAAAAACACTTTGGTTTTCATCTGCACTTAATAATTCAAATGAAGAATCTTGATCGTTTTCAGCTGCAGAAACAGATGCTTGAGGTAATAATAAACTTAAAAGTAATACACAAGATAATATTAAAGCAATTGACCTTTTTGTAGTAAAAATACTAGTTTTCATTTTAAATCTCCTTATTAGAATAATATTTAATCTTAAATCTATCTTTCTCCATCTCTTCACCAGAGTGTAATTTTGATAGATCTAACCCTTGATCATTATTTACTTATTCTGCACTAGCTGGATTAACAGCTATTTGACTTACTAGCAGGATGACAGACAACCCTACAACTTTGATAAATTTTTGAAACACCTTGTTACCTACATATCTCATTATTAACTATTATTTACAATGTCCTCCATTATACATAGGTAAATCTTAGGGAATCAATAGCTATAGTAAGATTTAGTCCTTTTTGCTTATATTAAGTTTATAAGATTTATAGTGATACTATCTAAATGTATTATTAAATATGTGATTCAAACACTTAGATTATTTTAAATATACGGGGGTATCGCAAAACTCATGAAAAAGAATATACAAATTTTTTCAATCCTTACTATCTTAATCACTGGCTTAATTGGTTGCAGCGCTATGCAAACTGATAAAGAGATTTATAAAGGAGAAAAATTAAATATAGGAATTGTAGGTAAAGTACCAGAAATTAATGAAAGCAAAAGTACAATTAATTTTAAAAAAATATCTTTAAAGGGTATTAATAACCTAGACCTTAAGTCATATGATGCAGTTATTATTACAAAACCTTACTTATCTAAAGCAGCAAATAAAGAATACAAAGATGCATATTTAAATGGACATATACCCTTCTTTTTTGTTGAATCAAAAGGTTCTATTTTACCTTTCGTAGATAATTCACTAACATATAAACAATATGCTGATCGTGTAAATGATACTCAAAGCTACATCGTAGGGGTTTTAGGAAATCCAAACGGAGATAACTACAATACATGGCAATATGATTATGCAATTAAAAACGATAAATTTGATAGAACTGACGTAAAGGATATATATTCTAGAGTTTTTAAAACTGTAGAAAAAGTAAAAAAAGAAAAAAGAAGCTAATATTTTAAATCATACTCAAAGCAAAGGCCGCCCATTATATATCATCCTATAAGGCGGCCTTCAGCAATTTTTATTCATTAACTTATTATTATGGCGTATGATATGTCACCGTTTTTTGCGTGTCACGCTGTGACACATTAAATCTATAAAACGTTGCTATCACTGCATTTACAGCTTCATTCGGTGACATGTCAGCATACTTAATTTTTACCCTTGAGTCTAATACCATTAACAATTGTAAGTATGCTATATGTTTACTTCAGCAATTCAGACATTATCTCTCATATGAGAATCAATCGTATATTATATTCTTTCCTTCTTCACTTAACTTTTTTAAAGATGTAAGCATATGATTTATTTCTTCGTCGGAATGTCTTTCCCATGAACCTAATTCAGCTACTATTTTCAAGGGAGATTTAGATCTATAAGAACGTGTTGGGTTTCCAGGGAATTTTTTATCGGTTAAATTCGGATCATTTTCAAAATCTCCTAATGGTTCTACAATATAAATTCTTTCTTTTGAATTAGATCTTGCTAATTCAGCACCCCATTTAGCAGCGTTTAATGTTCCAGTAAAATAGATATGGTTAGACTTTTTATCCTGATAATTAGATAAATACAACGGCTCAAGCAGATCTCCGATTTTCAGTTCTGCTTTAGTACCATGAAAAAACGGACCAGGATCTAAGACATTTTTCTTCTCATTCATACAGCCACACCCTTTATACTTTTTGACTTGCGTATAACAGTATAAGGCCGGACATGAGTGGAAAAACAGTCTATAAATAATTTTCAATTAGAGTTATAATTAAAGTAGAGATTAAGATGTTATCGAAAACAACTCACTCAAATAAAAAAAGACGGCCAGCTAGCTGGCCGTCTTTTTTTATTTCCAAAATTCCCACCACTTCTTTTTCTTTTCTTCACTGGCAGCAATAAGTTTTTGAGTTTCTTGCATTCCCTTAACGGCATCTAAAAGTTCACGATCTCTATTCTCTAATCTCTTCGAAATATACTCATCTCTTTGTTGGATCTGTTTCATTAATTCTTGATTAAATTTCATTTGTTCTTCTTTAAAATCTTCAAATTGTTTTAGTAATTGCTCATACTGTTGTGTCCCCTGATATGTCACTAATTCCTCTGTGTCACGGTCTGACACATCGTCTTCGCCAACCGTTGATATCACTGCATTTATAGCCTGATCCAGTGACATATCAGGGTGCTTTATCAACTCTCTAATCTTACGTAAAACAATTACATCCTTATCAAAGAAACCTCTGTGGCCCAACTCATTTTTATGGATATGGTACCCTGCTTTTTCAAGCAGCTGAGAATACTTACGAACAGTAGTGTTCTGTATCGCTAAAAGGGTAGCGACTTCCCTTGCTGTATAAACCTTTTGCTGCTTCCTTGTGTCACCTGACATATCACCCAACCTCCTGCTATGTCCTATGATATGTCATTCGATATATAAAAGAAAAGTCCCTTTTAAAAGATGATTTTGACTTATATTTTAGAATCACGTGGCCGCCTTCGTTTTGGGGTGTGAGGCTGGCTTTGAAAATAGTGTTGATACATTATGAAAAAGAGTAGAATTTTGGACAGTTGCTCTGGCGGTTCGGCAGGTATAATGGCCGTCGTAAGCCGAGCATCTTTAACTTCGTTTTGGGTATGTTCGGCTTGGCGATATAACCACTCCTGCCGAAATTTAAAATACAAGGAGAAAAGAGTGGAGATTTTTTAAGTGATCTTCTTAAAAAATACTACTCGAACCTTGTATTTTAAATAGCCATTTTAATTTTATAGTTTTAACGAAAAAAGTATAAAAAGACCCTTGCAATTCTATCAGCGAATTGCTATTTAAATAGAGTGAGAAGAGACAAGTGCAAGAATGTTGTTATATCAAGGTTTATGAGACATTAGGTGTTGCCAAAAAGCAACACCTGTGTTGCCAAAAAGCAACACCTAAAAAATGTAAAATCATATAAAAAAATAAAAGCAAGGGGAAAATCCTCCTTACTTTTAAAATAAATATATAGGTAGCTGGTGCTTTTTAGAGGATCCTTCAACTCTAAAATTCTTTAAAGAACGTTTAAATATCTTTTGAGTAACTTTATCAACATCGTCTTTTGCCGAACAACATAGAAGATTGGGGTTAACAAACCATGTACGACTTGTACAAATACGGCCATCCTCAGTAGTACTTCCTGTCTCCGCAACAGCTAAGATACCTTTTTTCATTAGACTATTCATCATAGAAGATACTTTAGATCTATCCCTTTTTAACTTTCTAGCTAAATAGCTTGGTGAGGCTGAATTAGAATTTACTTCTTCTTCATCAGATGATCTCTCTATAATAATATTTGTCTTAAATTCTACATAAGGAATTAGATCCATTAAAAACGCTTTTTCAGCATTAGTAAGATATTCTATTTCACTTAAATAATTATAATTGTCCATAATTATTTGCACAAATCTCACCCCATCAGTTTTTTTCTTTCGCTTACCGATGAAATAATTATCTCCAGTAGTCCTATGCAAGATTTCTAATAAAGTTTTTTGCTGATCTGCTGAAAGACCAACTTCAGCTTGGTTTATTAATTCTTCCAGCTTAGAATCTCTTACTCTGGCTTTCTTTTCGGCTTCATCTAATGCTTTTTTCATTTTTAAATTCCTCCATTTAGTAGTGGAAGGAACTAACCTGATTGTGTTAGAATACATTTATAAAGTTATGTAGTTGAAGGTTAATCCCTTCTTAATATTTTTTAGAGAAAGTCCTCGGAGTCGTCGAAAACTTGAGGGCTTTTTCTTATACCTAATTTTCTACCAAATCCTACACTTTTGCAAACCCTATTTGTAAAATAAACAAGAAAACTCACCTAAAATGTAGGTGAGTTTTTTAATCTAATAATCCTTTTTCTTTAAATACTTTTCTCAAAGCCTCATTCACTAATTCAGACTTATAACTCTTAGGAACTCGATCAATAATACTTAACACATCATCGTCAAAATAAAAGCCTCTATATACCCTTTTAGAACGGTCTTTTGGATTCTGCAATAAGAGATCAATGGCATCTACTGTACTAGCATTTTTACTAGCTTTTTCAAAGCTATCGTTAGTACTTTCACTTTCATTCACATAGCTAACACTAGCTGCTATCTCGCTGTTAGTTTGCTTTTGTTCTGCTGGCATTTTATTAGTTTTAGAAATAAGAGTATTAAAATCAACTTCTAAAGGTTCTGGCTCTTCCCCAACATAACG
>Ga0102593_1003312_pt1 | contig 10645 bp, 12 predicted proteins | sample AraplaCol_mMS_r2_2_FD_76862 | JGI IMG/M metagenome (GOLD analysis project Ga0102593, IMG submission 76862) | Arabidopsis root microbial communities from North Carolina, USA - plate scrape MF_Col_mMS_r2 (SPADES assembly) (version 2) | ecosystem: Host-associated > Plants > Roots > Endosphere...
ATCGAGTCGTGAGCCGACAACCTGATTGATCCAGTCCTCGCGGTAGACCATCTTCCCCTGATTGGGGATGAGGAACAGATCGGTCTCGATGAGCGAGACGTTGAAGCGGTAGGCGAGGTATCGACCAAGGGTTGTCTTACCGACACCCGGCAATCCGCCGATCGCGACGATTTTGCCTGGCAGGTGGTGGAGCACCGGCGTGAGGGCTTCGACAGCCGGTGCATAGTCGAGTTCTATTTGGGTCATAGATGGTCACGCCGCTCCTTCGATTTGGGCCTTAGCTTTGCGCGTTACGCTGAGGGAACGGCCTGTGATCATCGTTGCACGCTGCCTGATCAGAATCCATCTCGCGAACCCCGTGCGATGCGTCAATGGCTCGCCGAGGGGCCGCAGTGACCCTTCATGAGAGGCGTCGTAAGGAGCCGAAGTCTCTTGACCGGAAATTGTCGCAAGCTACGCGTGAGGTCGAAACAGCCATTAACGCGAGAGAATTTGATGCAATCAGCAAACAAAATTCTCACGCGCACGACGCTCGATTCAAACCCCTCCCTCCTTCCAGTGTTACCTCAGCGGAGACACTTTCTAAAGTCGCATAACTTTACGATTGCAATCCGAGGATGCATTAGCTTCAATGAAGCTTGCAGTTCGATGGGAAGGGGTAATCGACAAATCCATGTGTACGCCAGGTAAAATAGATATCGTTCCTATCGCGCCGGAAAACATCGAAGGTTTCCACACAGCGCTCGACGTTGTAGCACGGGAACGAAAGTATCTGACTTGGCTGGAAGCCCCTCCATTTCCAGAGATGCGCAGCTTCGTACTCGGCATGATTGACAAGGGCAATCCGCAGTTCGTCGCCCTCGACAAGGGGCGGGTCGTCGGCTGGTGCGACATCACTCGCCATTCCCGGCCGACCCAATCGCACCGTGGATCGCTCGGCATGGGGATTATTCCCGCCTATCGCGGCAACCGACTTGGGCAGGGTTTGATGGAGGCGGCTTTGAACGCAGCAACCGACGCGGGCTTAATCCGGATCGAACTGTTTGTTCATGCCGACAACGCTCGCGCTATAGCTCTTTACGAGCGCGTCGGTTTCCGCCGTGAAGGGGTAGAAAGACGCGGTACATTGATTGATGGGCGATTTATCGATTCTATTCGCATGGCGCTCATGCTTGATGAGCACGGTTAGCGTTGAGCTTCGCGGCGGCCTACGGGCGCAACAGAATGCCCGAGCAGGGGCAACATTACCGGTTGGGCGGTCTCAGCTTTCTCACCACAATCTTCTGGAACACACCCATCGACTGCTTAAAGTGTCATTTCTGCCCCGGTCGTAGACTCGTCTCCCTTAATTGACGGAACGCGGCGGTTTGCTATCATGTCGCTCGGACGCCCATCCGAACCTGCTGCCGGGTTGAAGGGCAATCCTATCATTGAAGGCGACCCCGTTCACAAGGTCGAAGGGTAATCGGCGGACTTCGACAGAACAGCGGATCGTCTTATGTTCCATGCTACGATTAGGTTTGCGCCCCCCAACATCGCTGCCTTGAAAAAGGCGCTTCGAGAAAAGTACCCGAATATCAGGTCGTCGCACGCTGATGAAGCGCTGGCGGCTTCGGTCGGATTCAAATCATATTCCGCCATGCTCACTATCCTAAAACAGGTCAGCGACTCCGCGCGTTTGGTGGTTCAGACGGACGCCTCGCTGCTTCAGGTTCGTCTTGAACAGTTGGGTTACGCTGGCCTTGTACCTCGCGATTTGCAGCGCTTGGTTTGGGAAGCCCAGTTCCCTGATCGATGGGAGGCGGATGAAGTAGAACTGTCTCTTCGAAAGCGCTTTGCTCCGACAGCTGCCAATTCTCAGTAAGCACCAAGCGGCAGCACATTACTCGACCCGCTACTTCCTGTGTGTCACACCCCATGACTAGGGAGAGACTGGCATGGTCACCTCGCCAGGATAGAAGAGTTCGGGGGTAAAGGAGCATTGACGTTTCGCGGGGGGGGGCGCTAGCGAACCAGCGGTAGACGCTCCACCATGCACGGTACAAATATTGACGTGGCTGGTTTAGCTCGCGTGGAATGGCGTTCCCCTCTTCGCCGTTTCCTTCTGTAACTGCACTGCCCACCGATGGCGTCCTCAAATTCAGCGGCCAATTCGCGGTCTTAGAAGATAGAATTTTAGAGGTTGCACCAACGAAAACTACAAGCTTTCTTTGTATGTAAGGGCATGAGCAAGTTTTCGGTCATCGTCGTGCTTTCATCTGCTGTGTCGTTTCTAGGCGCTGGCGGGTATACACTTTTACCCAGATCTCTCTACGACCCCGCCTGTAACATTAAGGGGAACATATCGATTAATTCAGGCGAGAAGATCTACCACGTAAGAGGCCAAGAAAATTACGCTGACACCATCATTCGATACGAGTACGGCGAACGTTGGTTTTGCAATGAACAAGATGCCAGAGCGGCCGGGTGGCGGCGCGCTGGGCGATAAAATTGCGATCAAACGGCGAAGGAACCTCTAAGTGTTCCGCGCCCCGCTTGTACCCAGGTCGGGTCTTTTTTTCCTTCGCGCCATGGAGTCGCAGATTTGCGAGTAGAAGGTTCCGCGGCCGACTGCTGGGTAAGTTGTATTTTTTCATTTATTACTACTATGTTAACGACTTCTGCAATTCCGTTGATGGAGGACATGGCATGTCTACGTTGATTGCAATTGTTTACCCCAGCGAAGCCAAGGCCGAGGAAGTGCGCCAGCGGTTGCTCGGACTGCAGAAGGAGTACTTGCTAAAGGTCGGAGACGCTGTCATCGCGACCAGGGCCGAAGACGGCAAGATCAAATTGAACCAGTTGGTCAACACAACGATTGCCGGTGCCGCGTCGGGTAGTTTCTGGGGCCTCCTAATCGGTGTTCTGTTTCTTAATCCGCTATTGGGCGTGGCAGTAGGTGCCGCTTCCGGTGCCATAGGTGGCGCTCTCACTGATGTCGGAATCAACGATGCTTTCATGAAGGATCTCGCTGCGAATCTCCAGCCGGGCAGTGGGGCGTTGTTCGTGCTGATCCAGGAGATGACGGCGGATAAGGTCCTCAAGGAGATCTCCGCCTTTGGCGGCGTCGTGCTCAAAACCTCTCTCGATGAAACGAAGGAACAGGTTTTGCGGGACGCCTTGGAGAAAGCGGCTGCGACCAGCTAGATCTATGGGCCACGGGCCGAATTCCCCTTCGGCCCGCGAATACGTCTTTGACGCTTCAATCGTAACCTTCGCTACTTCAGCCCAAACTTTTAACGTCTTGCAAAAATAAGGGCGAACACAAAATGGAGCCGACGGCAGCGGGATTTTCTACCGCAGTCGGCCGATATCCGCCGGTATCATCGTTTAGAATAATGATCGTCGGGTGGCTTATATCCTACGTGACGTTTCGCCTTGACGACCCGAGTGAAACGCCCCGCGACGATCCAATAACTGGTTCCGCCCGCTGCACCGGTCACGGTCCAAACTAGCCACTTGAGATGCGAGAAAGCGTCATGATGTATGTCGGGAAACATTGGCGGGATGGCACTTAAGACAAGCCCTCCGGCTCCCCATGTAGCCGCGTAGTAAAAGACGTTCCGATATCCTTTTTCCCAGGCCACCAAAGCCGCGCACGCTGCAGGTATCGCGAAGAGCACAGCAAAACCAGCAGAGTATAATAAAAGTCCATAACAAAAGGTCTCGACATTCAGGCTTCCGGCGTGTCTCAAAGTTCCAACAAAGATTATGTAAGTCGCTGCCGAAGCCAAAACCGCCGAGAAATATGCCAGCGCTATAACGAGTACCGGCGGGAAGAACTTTGCGATAGGTCGTGAAAGCAATCTCACAATTACCATGGAACTAAACCCCAGTGGCTTGTCGTCGGTTGTCTGCCCAGCCACGCGGCCGGATAGTTCCAACCGGCAGTCCCGAGATCAATGATAGCCTGGCAGTAATCTGCGGTAGGTCTCTGATTGCCTCTTCTCGCGGGCGCCTTTCTGAATCGATGGCCAAGCGATTGCGCTTTAGCGTTGTTTCCGTTTCCGCGCCACCTACGAGGCTGTCCCATTTTTCCTTCGGCAAAACTTGATGGGCTTTCCTAACGATTTCGTGCAAGCTCTCGAACTCGCTTGATGCGGAATTACCCCTTACGACTTCATCTCCTTCACTCATCATGCTTCCTGATGGCTCAACTAGCAAAAACGCATTTGCGACTGTCGAACTTGTAAAATCCTTGATGACAATATCTTCAGCAAGAAGACCGCCGAAACGCCGGAGTCGCAAGCGGAATCGCGTAATACCTTACTTTAGATTCCATATTTCAGTTAGGGCTGGGGCTATGAACACCAGCCACCTACCTAAATGTGGAACCGTCGTTAGCAATGTCGCTACAACGTCGGTTGTCGGGGGTATTGCCGATGCCGGAGATTTTTGCGGAAGACCCAAAGCGGCTTCGACTTGCCCCAGCGGACCTGCATTTCGAATAGTCGCCAAGCGCGAAGAATTGGGGATCGGGCCTGCCTTCGGCCGTGAATTGCGATGACAACTACGCGCAAATTGCGGGCGTGTCCTTGCCCACAGTAGAAGACCGGGTTGGGCCCCAGGCGGACGTTTTGTCCACGCCGGAGTATAGCGCGGCAATCAGGATGAGACGCTTGCGACAATCTGGATGAGATTCTTAGGTCGCGGTCGGGATCAAGTTATCATGCTGATTGCCGCTGACAAGTTCTTCGTCGTTTTCTGATTGCCGCTCCGCGACAGATAGCGTTGAGGTCCTGATTGTCGCAAACGAGGCCGGTCGGCCCCTCTGGCGTTTTTCCTCAAGCGCAGTTCTGCGGCGATAGCTTTCGACGTTCATCTCGAAGATCGTGGCATGGTGCACAAGCCGGTCGACTGCTGCGAGTGTCATGGCAGGATCGGGAAAGACCCGGTTCCACTCTCCGAACGGCTGGTTGGCGGTGATCAGGATCGACCGATGCTCGTATCGTGCCGAGATCAGCTCGAATAGCACGCTTGTTTCCGCCTGGTCCTTGGTCACGTAGGCGAGGTCATCGAGGATAAGCAGGTCATATTTGTTGAGCTTGTCGATGGCAGCCTCGAGCTGCAGTTCCCGGCGGGCGACCTGAAGCTTTTGGACGAGATCGGTGGTTCGGCTGAATAGCACGCGCCATCCATTCTCGATCAGCGCGAGGCCGATTGCAGCAGCAAGATGGCTCTTTCCTCCGCCGGGCGGACCGAACATGAGGATGTTAGCTCCCTTGGCAAGCCAACTGTCGCCGGCTGTGATTGCCATGACCTGCGCTTTCGAGATCATGGGTACAGCGTCAAAGGCGAAGCTGTCCAAGGTCTTTCCGGGCGGCAGGTGTGCTTCGGCAAGATGCCGTTCAATCCTGCGATTGGCACGCTCTGCCAGTTCGTGCTCGGCAATAGCCGATAGGAAGCGAGCTGCTGGCCATCCTTCCCGGTCCGCCTGCTCGGCAAATTGCGACCACAGCGTTTTGATGGTCGGCAGCCGGAGCTCGTTGAGCATGATGGCGAGCCGTGCTTCGTCGATCACGTGGGCGTTCTTCATGCGGCTTCTCCCGTCCCGATCAGGGCCTCATAACCGTTGAGCGATGCGAGTTGCACATGAACAGTCGGCAGTTTGGCTGGATCCGGACCGAAGAGCGCTCGCATGGCAGCCAGATTGGGTAAGTCACCAGCATCGAGTGTCCTGGCCAATTCTTCGGCAAGTTCGCGTTCGCAGCCGCGATCATGAGCCAGCGCCAGGAGTTCAACGGTGATCTTGCAAGCCTGCTTATCGGGAAGATGTTCGGTCAGGACTTCAAAGGCCTTGCGATATTCCTCCCGCGGGAAGAGCTTGTCGCGATAAACGAGGCCGCGGAGCGCCATCGGCTTTTTGCGCAGGGAATGGATGACGTGATGGTAGTTGACGACCTGATCGTGCCGCCCGTCGGGGTGGCCGCGTCCGCGGCGCAACGTCATCAGATGCGTACCGCCGACGAAGACATCCAGCCGATCGTCGAACAGGCGAACTCTTAACCTGTGGCCGATCAGGCGGGATGGCACGGTGTAAAAGACCTTGCGCAAGGTGAAGCCGCCCGTCCGTGACACCGTGACGACAATCTCTTCGAAGTCCGTGGTCCGGCGCTCGGGTAGCGCCCGCAGATGGGATCGTTCCGCATCAATGCGCTTGCCATGGGCAGCATTGCGGCGGCTGACGATCTCATCGACAAAGGCGCGGTAAGAACTGAGATCGTCGAATTCCTTGGTCCCTCTCATCAGCAGGGCATCATGAACAGCGTTCTTAAGATGGCCATGAGAGCTTTCGATGGAGCCGTTCTCATGCGCGACGCCTTTGTTGTTGCGCGTCGGCGTCATTCGATAATGGGAGCAAAGCTGATCGTATCGGTGGGTGAGATCGACCTTGGCATCGGCATCGAGGTTGCGGAATGCCGCCGACAGGCTGTCGCTCCGATGATAAAGCGGCGCACCACCCACGGACCAAAGGGCATTTTGAAGCCCTTCAGCCAGCGCGACAAAGCTTTCGCCGCCGAGAATGACATGGGCGTGTTCGAAGCCCGACCAGACAAGCCGGAAGTGATAGAACAGGTGATCAAGCGGCTGGCCGGCGATGGTCACACCAAGACCGCTGGCGTCGGTAAAATCAGACAGCCCCAGCCGGCCTGGCTCGTGCGTCTGGCGAAAGATGACCTCCTGCGCTTCGCCATGGACCGCACGCCACGACCGGATGCGTCGTTCAAGCGTGCGGCGGATACCTTCAGAGAGTTCTGGATGTCGGCGCAGCATCTCGTTGAAGACGGCGACGGCACGGATGCCGGGTGCGGCCTTCAGCAGCGGGACGATTTCAGTCTCGAATATCGGCTTCAAGGGATCAGGGCGGCGGCGTCCACGCGGCGCTTTGCTCTGAGATGGAAGTTGTACCTCCTTGTCGAGGCGGTATGCCGTGGCTCGGCTGATCGACGCTTTTGCCGCGGCGACCTCTACGGAATGCGTTTGTCGGTACTTCATGAAGAGTCTCATCTGATGATCGGTTACATGGCGACCCGGCACAAACTGGTTCTCCAATCCAGAAAACCGCAAATGTACCGGACCGACCGCGATCATGAGACGCCGAAAATATGCGCCACGCCGGGGTATGACTACGATCGGGCTACGCCCTCACTCCGTCACACCCCGGCGCGAGTCTCATCCTGATTGACGCTGAATCTCACTTAGATTGCCGCTACGCAAGCTTCCCGGCACTGCGCGATCATAGCGATGATCTGGCGCCCGAAACATCAGTTCCTTGTGCACTCGGCAGGCCTCGGCCAACTCACTCATGCGGGCCGTTTTCTTTCCATAAGCGCCGTTCGTCCAGATTTGATGGACATCATAGTAGTGCCGCGAGTACCGGTTGAGATCAGGTACCGGCTTTTCGGGGTTCTGCTCGTCGGCTCGCTTCTGCGTCATTTCGGTCATCGCATGGAGAATAAGCACCTTCTCCCAGAAGGTTCTTTCCGGCTTCACGGTCGTTACCCCATTGACCGCCAAGTCGTCCGCGGAGGTCAGTTCGGACGCGATGTAGGGGATGATCGTGCGAGCTTCGACGGGAACAGGATCAGGGCGGGCGCCGCCCTCTATCCGGACGGCCGGCCTAACATAATCGGCATCGGTCCCAAGCACGCTCTTATAGGTGACGACAAGAATGTCGAGCGCGTCACGTTTCCGATAGGCATCGTAGCCGTACTCGACGGTGAAATGGCCTTGTTCGCCAACTATCGCCTCGATCTCTGCAATCTTGCGGAGAAGCTGGTCGCGTAAAGGGCCGGAGATGTAGGTGCGCGCCGCATCGTCGACCTTCTCTGCGAGCATTTTCTGTTGCTTGGTCACCGAGCCCTGTGCGGCAATCTCGTCTTCAAGGGGTGCTTCAATGTCGGCTTTATAGACGCCAAAGTCGATATCTTAGGAGAACCTTTTGATGACGTCATAGGCCTTGCTCAGGCTGGTGCCGCCTTTGAAGTAGAGATTGACCGGATCGCCATCTCGCTGATTGAACAGAAAGTCCAGGATCCAACAGACATAGAGATCCTTTTCGACATTCTCAGCGCGCGTCTGGAGGCCAGCTGCGGCTGCCGCATACAGCGCACGGCGTTCGTCGGGGTTCGGTCGAAGAACCTCAATGAACGTGGTCTGCATCGGCGGTCCCCTCTGGCGTCGTTTCTTGGCCGTGTGGTGCTAAGCCGTCGGCTATTTCTTGCGCAGCCGAATACATCCAGGCTGGCAGAGCCGAGAGGTTGGATCGGAGATCATCCGAAATCGCTTCTCGGTCCGGGCTCTTCCTCAGTTTCTGGACGATCCCGCTTATGGCCGGTTCCAAATTGCTGCGATCATCGCGCACCCAAGCTAACGCCTGGACTATGCGCATGGCCGGCCGGCCGGCCCAGAATGCGGCTTTAGCCGAGACTCGCTTGAAATCGAGCGTGTAGATGACCGGGGCGCTTACCTTGGGATCCCCGGTGGTTGCATCGATTTCGATCGTCCGCGGATATGTGTCCGCGTAGATTGTCGATCGCGCGGGAGCAGCCGTTGTGAGCCCGAGATCATTAGCCGCGGTCATTCCGTCCACGAGTATCCGAAGCTTGTCCCGGCGGGCGATTGCATCAACGAATGATGCGCGCGGCGGGAACACCAGCTTTCCAGTGAGCTTGCTGATAGAGGGTTTGTCGTAGAGCCCGCGGTAAGGTCGACGAATATCGCCACGGTTTGTCAGGCGCTGCAGCGCTTTCTCAACGGCGTTCGGGCTGGCGATATCAAGGAAGTCACCGCGGGACCACACACCCGAAGGAGCGCCAGCGCTGATCCGGGAGTGAATTTGCTCAAGGGTATCTGACGTCGGGTCGGGCATTGGTTCTCCAATGTCCAAAGATTATATACAAATACTGGTCAGCGACAAGCTGTCCAAAGTTTGCGTACAAATTCTGGTCAGCAAGGTCGTCCTTCGCTGACCGGGTATCGCGGTTGCCGCGGTCGTGATGATCGGCGGCACGGAAATCCTGCAGCCTGGCGCTCCTTCAGGCGCGGGAACATCGCGAAGACCTTCTCAAGGTCCTCTTTAAAGTATTTGAGGTTTCCCCCGCTAGAGTGATTACCGCGTCTCCTGCAATCCGAATAGAAATACCGTCTTCCCCCGGCATACGGCCGGGTAGGGTCTCTCAATCCTGGCAAGCTTACGACGCATATCGCGTCGCCAGCGACCTCCTGGACCGCGGCCGTCGACCGGATGCGTTCGTGGTCGGGGATGATTATTATGCGCTCGGCCTCTACCGAGCTCTACGCGAGCGTCGCATCCGCATCCCGGATGATGTGTTGGTTATGCGGTGGGGAAACCACCCCTTCGCACGTTTTATGGAGCCACCGCTTTCTACATTGCTTCTGCCTTTCCAGGAGGTTGCACGTCGCGCAACGCGTCGGCTCCTCGACCGGATCGAAAGGAAGCGCCGACGATCGGGTGGTGGAACGATTTGCGCCTGAACTTGTTGCTCGGGCTTCAACCACGCGCTGATCCTCAGCCTCGTTAGCAAATCTCGGCATTGGCCTGATGAAGTCAATGCGCAGATCGTGTCGGAGAGCCTCGGCCCGTTGCGGGGAACCGCCTTTCGACTTGGCGAACGATAGCGCGGCAGAGAAAGCTTGTTCTGCCTGCACCTGAGGACCTCGTCCGCTCCACGCTGGCCGATTGGGTCGGGCTGCTTTCCAAGAGGTCGACTGCGGGTGTCGGCTATGACTGCCACCTTTTTAGCTGGAGGCTTCGCAGGTCTTGAACGGAGACGAACCGCCGACCCTGTTGCTGCCTAGGCCATTTGACTGCCTCAGGCGCACCGTTGGAAACGCTCCCAAGACGAGAACTGAAACAGTCCTGGCGGGTAAAAGACCTGCGCCACCGGAACGCAAATAGCTCCAACAAATGCCATGTTTCACGGCGGTGACGCGGTTCTCGACGGTGACGCGTCTGTGCCAGAACACACCGCGGAGTTTGGTGACAGCCGACCTATGCCTTGTAGCGTTCAATCGTCGCTGCAAAGACTAGCGCGACCGTCTCCATCAATGCATCAACATTTGGCGGTCGACGCCCTGGATCGAAGGCGACACCGACCACGATTGTCTGGTCCACGGTCGCTGGGACAGGCCAGAAGTCAAAGCGGGAGTTATCGAAGGGGTAGACATCCGCCGCGACCAACGTGTTCGACCCCGATGCCGCTCTCGCCGCATCTATCTCCATATCAGTCAGGCTTGCATCACACTTACGACCTCCATTTCATAGTCGGGACCGATGTAAATGATGGCGACCGGTCTCTGGAGCGCTCTTGGCCTGCTCCCCGGAAGTCGCCGCAATCATCAGTCTCGTATATGTTGCCTTCCAACGTACGTCGCACGGACGGACGCATGCAATATGACTTGACCTTGTACGTCGATGAGGCGTACAACGCGATCTAGTTTCTAAGGCAGGAGGCGACTATGGTTGCTTTCAAAGACATCACTGTCGATATCGACGAGCCGAGCAACGCGCGGATGAATTTCCGTACGAAGCCTCGTATCAAGGATGCCATTCACCGGGCGGCTGCGCTTTCTGGCATGGACG